>Ga0187849_1003381_pt1 | contig 14110 bp, 10 predicted proteins | sample June2016WEW_4_10_2_FD_132412 | JGI IMG/M metagenome (GOLD analysis project Ga0187849, IMG submission 132412) | Peatland microbial communities from SPRUCE experiment site at the Marcell Experimental Forest, Minnesota, USA - June2016WEW_4_100 | ecosystem: Environmental > Terrestrial > Soil >... | reverse complement strand
GACGTCGGCGGGCGCGAAGCTATCCTCAAGGTCCACACCAAAAAGATTCCTCTCGCCGAGGACGTTGATATCTCCGTCCTCGCGCGCGGTACGCCGGGCTTTTCCGGCGCCGACTTGGCGAATCTCATCAACGAAGGGGCATTGCTCGCGGCCCGCCAGAATCGCAAGACCGTGATGATGGCGGATTTCGAAACGTCCAAGGACAAAGTCCTGATGGGCGCCGAGCGCAAGTCGATGATTCTTTCCGAAGAGGAGAAGCGCAACACGGCTTACCACGAAGCCGGGCACGCGCTCGTCGCCTCCGTGGTTCCGTTCGCCGACCCGCTGCACAAAGTCACCATCATTCCACGCGGCATGGCCTTGGGCGTCACCATGCAGTTGCCGATCGACGACAAGCACACCTACACGCGCGATTATCTCGAAACGCAACTCGCCATCATGATGGGCGGCCGCGCTGCCGAGGCGATCTTCCTGAACCACATCACCACCGGGGCAGGCAACGACATCGAACAGGCCACCGAGGTCGCGCGCCGCATGGTCTGTGAGTGGGGGATGTCGGACCTGGGGCCGCTCGCCTACGGCAAGAACCAGCAGGAAATTTTCCTGGGACGTGACCTCACCACGCAGCGTGACTTCAGCGAGGATACCGCCATCAAGATCGACCAAGAAGTGAAGAGATTCATAACTTCCGCCTACCAGCGAGCGCACGATGTCCTCACGGGAAAGCGCGAAGCTCTGGTGCGCATCTCAGAAGCCCTGCTGGAGCGCGAGGTTCTGGACGCCGGCGAGGTGAAACTCCTGATCGAAGGCAAGGCGCTGCCGCATTTCGTCCGCCGCGAACCGTCCCAGCCTTCGCAGCCTGAAACCACGCAGGTGCTCAAGCCGCAACCCTCCTCACCATCCAGCATGCCGCCCCGCGAGCGCCCCCAACCGGCCTGAGCGCGGGAAGAGACCAAAATCGAAATTCGAAAATCGAAGTTCGCCCCGAGTTTCGAATTTCCGGCTTCGAGTTTCGGCCTCGCCCTGGGGTGTTATAATCCGCCTATGGTCACCAGCCTGAAGTATACACACGCTGATCTCCTGCTTATGCCCGACGACGGCAAGCGTCGTGAGATTATCGATGGAGAACTTTACGTGACGCCCTCACCCGTAGATTACCATCAGATGATACTTTTCAACCTTACCATGGCGTTTGGGAAATTTCTGGAGACTCACCCCCTCGGCAAGTTGCGGTTTGCTCCTCTGGATGTAATCCTAAGTGAACACGATGTTCTGGAACCGGATCTGCTTCTTGTGTTGAATGAACATCAGGCCTTTCTTCAAGATTGGGTGCGCGGCGCTCCATACCTGGTGATTGAAATCCTCTCACCCACAACCGAGGCTCGCGATCGCGGCATTAAATTGAAAGCTTATGCGCGATACGGCGTAGGGGAATATTGGATCGTTGACCCCGTAGCGCAAGTGATTGAGGTGTACCGCCTGACGGCGGAGGGCCTCCACCTGGCCGCGACATGCGCGAAGGGCAAGACGGTCGAAACTCCCTTGCTCCCCGGATTTTCTCTGGCCGTCGGCTCAATTTTCAAACCCTAAACCTGTCCAGCCTTGCTTATTGATTGCTGCACTTCTTTTCCCGCGCAAATCAGCGCCCGCCGAACTATACTCTTGGCGATTTTTGGGGGCGGCGAAAACAGGTTGCGGAGGATGCGCATGAATTCGTTTACGGCGGAGCTTGTGGGTACCATGCTCATGATCCTTTTGGGTGATGGAGTCGTTGCCGCTGTGGTTCTGAATAAAACCAAAGCTCAGAACTCCGGCTGGATGGTGATCACCACGGGGTGGGCAATGGCGGTGGCGATGGGCGTATATGCCGTGGGGCGCATCAGCGGCGCGCACATAAATCCTGCCATCACCCTGGGCTTGGCGGCGATCGGCAAGTTCCCCTGGAGCGCCGTGCCCAAGTACCTGGCGGCGCAATTCCTGGGAGCCTTCCTCGGCGCGGTCGTCGTGTGGCTCGCTTATCTTGCGCATTGGCCCGCGACGGAAGATCGGGGCGCGAAACTCGGAGTCTTTTCCACCGCGCCCGCCATTCGCCACTTGCCCATGAATCTGGTCACCGAAATCATCGGTACGTTTGTCCTGATGTTTGGCGTGCTCGCCATCGTGGCCAACACTGCTCCCGCACAAAGCGGCCTCACACCACTGCTGATAGGATTTCTCGTCTGGTCGATCGGCCTGTCGCTCGGCGCGCCCACCGGCTACGCCATCAATCCCGCGCGCGACCTCGGGCCGCGCCTTGCCCACGCGCTGCTGCCCATCGCGGGCAAGGGCGGTTCCGACTGGAGCTATTCCTGGGTGCCGGTCGTGGGACCGATCATCGGCAGCCTTCTCGGGGCAGTTGCCTATGTAGGGATATTCGGATCCTAAGTTGTAATCCGTCCGTGGTCCGTAGTCCGTTGTCCGTCGTCGCCCGCGAGTGACCAGCGACCAGCTACGGGCAATGACCAGACGGTGCTCGTCTTGCAAGAAAAGGGCCTGCATCCAAGGACACGCGATGTCGTGAATGGGCCACGGACAACGGACTACGAACCACGGACATCCTCCCGGTTGACGATGAACCTTCGTCCTGAATTCCAAATCGAAGTGGGCGGCCGCAAGGTCATGATGGGCGCTCGCACCCTCATCATGGGCGTGCTCAACGTTACTCCGGATTCTTTCTCCGATGGCGGGCGTTACTTTGACCCGCTTCGTGCCGTCGAGCGCGGGATGGAGCTGGCCCGCCAGGGGGCCGATTGGATCGACGTGGGCGGCGAGTCCACGCGGCCGGGAGCGCAACCTGTGACTGCGGAGGAAGAGCTTCGGCGCGTGCTGCCCGTCATCCGCGGCCTGCGGCGCAAGCTGCCTCGCGTTCCGATCTCCATTGACACGACCAAGGCGGAAGTTGCCGAGCAAGCTCTTCACTCCGGTGCGAATATTCTGAATGACGTCAGTGGCCTGCGCTTTGACCTGCGCCTTGCGGAAATCGCGCGCCGGTACCACGCGCCGCTTATCCTGATGCACCTGCGCGGCCGGCCCGAGATGATGCAGCAGAAGCCCTTCGCGCGGGACATTTGGCGCTCGCTCACGAAGGGCTTTGAAACATCGATCCGCCGCGCCCTTGCCGCCGGGGTGGAGCGCTCGCAGCTCATCCTCGATCCCGGCCTGGGCTTCGGCAAGTCGCGCCGGCAAAATTATGAGATTCTCGCCGGCCTCGAAAAACTTCAACATTTCCACTTTCCCCTTCTCATCGGCGCCTCGCGCAAATCCTTCGTGCAAGCCATCGTCGCAGGTGAAGGGCTCGATCCTTCGCAAGCGCAGCGTCTTGGGGCTGGTTACTGGCCGATCGCAGGGACGCACCGCGATGAATCGAACCGCCGCCGCCGCGCGCCCAAAAAAAACTCTGCTTTCCTCCTGACGGGTGATGCCGCCGCCGTGGTCGCCGCCATCCTGGGCGGCGCTCACATCGTGCGCGTTCACGACCCCGAAACAATCCTCCCCGCCGTGCGCGTTGCCGACGCATTGCTCGCCACGCTTCGTTAGCGGGGATTTCTCACCGCGGGTTTGGAAGGGCGGGGCTTTAGCCCCGCCGTCACAAGGCCCCCTGATTATTCCCCTGCCCCGCGCAGCCCCGATGCATCGGGGCTGCGCGGGGCGCGGGACGGACAGAAGATTGATAGCCGCGTCTGCGGCGGGGCTGAAGCCCCGCCCTTCCGGCTGCTCGATGAGAACAGCTCGGGCTGGTGAGAAATTCCGATTAGTGCGGCTACCATTTGAGCACATAAAATCGGCGCTACAAGAGCAAGCTGACCCATTGCGCAACTTTCCGTCTGTGGCGCGGGTCGAGTATTATTCTGATATGCACCTGGTGCGATGCTCGCCATTTCGGCGAATTCTCTTCCTGGCGGTCCTGCTGGCATGGGGGCCCCCTGCGGCGCCGGCAGGGGAGCGGCCCGTGCCGGCGGGAACGGACGGACCTCCCTCGGTCATCCTCATTTCCGTCGACACGCTGCGCGCCGACCATCTTAGTTGTTACGGCTACTCGCGGCTGCGAACGCCGCACATCGACTCGCTCGAGCGCGGCGGCACGCTCTTCGCCGAGATCAGCAGTCAGGCGCCCATCACCTTGCCTTCGCACGTGTCGCTGTTCACCTCCACCTATCCCTTTGCCAACGGCATCCGGGAGAATGCCCAGGTCTTGCCGCCCGGAGCCGTGACGCTCGCCACGGTCCTCGCCGCGCATGGTTACAACACCGCGGCCTTCATTGGGGGATATTTTCTCGAGCGCCGATACGGCTTGGCGCAGGGATTCCAAACCTACGACAGCCCCTTTGACACGCGCGTCATCAAGGGCGCGCTCGACCTGAAGCGTCCCGCATCCCAGGTGCTCGATGGCGCGGAACATTGGCTCAGGCAGAATTCCGGCCGCCCCTTCCTGCTCTTCGTACACCTGTTTGATCTTCACCTGCCCTACGACGCGCCCGCCGCCTACCGCGCCCGCGCCCCTCAAAGCGAGTACGACCAGGAACTGGCTTACGTGGATGACTCGCTGGGGGGCTTTTTTGAATTCCTGGCGCAGTCGGGGCTGGACCGCCGCGCGCTGGTGGTGCTGTTCTCCGATCATGGCGAGAGCCTGGGCGACCACGGCGAAAACACCCACGGGTATTTCATTTATCGCAGCACGCTGCACGTGCCGCTCCTCTTCCATTGGCCGCAAGCGGAGAAGAACGGAAACTCGAAACTGGAAACTGGAAATTCGCCGCGAGCTTCCAGTTTCCAGTTTCCAGTTTCTTCTTCCGATTACCTGGCGCGTGTAGAAGCTCCTGCCGGGCTGATTGACGTTGCGCCCACCGTGCTGAGTTTCCTGGGAATTCAGTCGCCGGCAAACTTTTGCGGTCACAGCCTGCTGGGGTTCGCCAAGGGCGGGAATTCGCCGCCGCGCGACGTCTACGGCGAGAGCTTCTACGCCCACGACAAATTTGGATGGGCCGCGCTGCGCAGCCTGCGCCGGGGAGATTATCAATACATTGACGCTCCTCACCCGGAGCTTTACGACCTGAAGCGCGATCCCGCCGAGCTGCACAATCTCTTGCCTGGTCAAACGGCGCTCGCCGCATCTTACCGCGAGCGGTTGGCAGCGCTGGTCGCAACCTACCGTTCCGTGCCGGCGGCGGCCGGCCAAACGGCCACGGCCGTCGCGCCGGGGGCCGCCGAGCCTTTGCGCTCGCTCGGCTACCTGGAGATCACTTCGCCCCACGCCGCTCTCGACGATTCCGGAGTCGATCCCAAAGACCGGCTGTTTGAGTACAAACGTTATCTGCTGGCAGGACATCTGGCGCGCACCGGCAAGGCGGACGAGGCGGCTGCGGAATTTCAGGCAATCCTTGCCGACGATCCTCGCAACCTGCCGGCGTATATCGAGCTGGCACGCTCGGATGTGGGCCTGCATCGCTATCTCGACGGCGCGAGTCAGCTCAAAGCCGCGCTGGCGCTCGACCCGCACAATGTCGAGGCGGAAGAACTGCTCGGCGACATCTGGTTGGCCGTCGGCGACCACGGGCGCGCCGCGGCGGAGTTTCATCACCTGCTCACTTTCTCGCCCCAAGACTACGAGGCGCATTTCGGATTGGGGCTTCTCGCCGCGCGCCGGGGCCAGGCCTCGGAGGCCGCCGGACATTTTCGCGCCGCGCTCGCCGCGAATCCACTCTCCGCCGAGGCGCACTATCAACTGGGCTTGATCCTGGAAGCGCAAAACGACAAACAAGAAGCGGTCTCGGAATTCAAGGCGGCCCTCCAGATTGATCCCCAGTTCCAGGAGGCCCGCCGGGAGCTGGCCAAGCTCACCATGGCGGGCCATTGACCCATCGCGCCATCGGCTGATCGGGTGATTTGAGATTTTCGAAGTCGGCAAATTGATTCATCCTCTCACCGAACCCTGCCGATAACCGAAGCGAGGGGGTGTGTGCGGCCGGTCTGAAGGGAATTGGCCGAGCCCCGCGGCAATGTTCCTCCTCATCTTGAAGTTCGTTCCCGCCGATAACCGATGCGGGGGAGTGTGCGCGGCCCTGTCGATTGTAGACCGGCGGCGCTCCGGCGAATTGCTCTCATCTTGGGTGTCGGTCGTGTCGATAACCGATCCGGGGAAGTGTGGGCCGCCCGGGGCTATTGATGACTGCAAAAGAAATGTCCTATGACCTGAGAGGAAATGCAGATTCCTCGCTTCGCTCGGAATGACAACCTGGGACATTACTTTTGCAGACCTCAATAGCCCGGATATCTCGCCACGGGTTTGGAAGGGCGGGGCTTTACCGGCTGCGGAAAAACTCCTCGGGTCTTCGTGCCCTGCAAGGGCACAGGTTAATAGCCGGGGACAACGCCCCCGGAATACGGACCGTTCGATCACCGACCCTGAAAGGGTCGCACTACCCCCCCGCCGCGTATCCCAAGACCGCCGGGGCGTCGCCGGGAATCGACCCTTTCAGGGTCGCATCTTGTCGCAGCGCTTTCCGGGGGCGTTGCCCCCGGCTATTTAATGGATCCCCTGCGGGGATGGACGTCGCCATGGAGTTTTTCTGTACTCTGTTTAGCCCCACCGTTAAGAGGCCTTTCTTATTATTAAAGTGTCCCGCGCCCCCGCGCTTTCGCATGCAGACTTCCGGCCTCGGAGCCCGGACATCGGAGCTTGCTAGGCCCTGAATCCCGAGCCCGAGTTCCCTCGCTGACGCCTGACACCTGTCACCCAACCCCTTTGTCAAGCCCTTTTCTTTCAATAACATCACGGGTTCGCAGCGATAAGTAGCTTATTTTTCTTGAACATCACGGGTAATGGTTGAATTTGATGTAAGTCAATTCTTGCATCCAGCTTATTTTCAGCAACATCACGGGTAATCCCTTCATTTTAATATGCTTCTTTCCTTCCGAGCCCTAGCCTATGAATTGTTTTGTTAACCGCCTTGTTTTCAAGGGCTTGATTTTTTGCGCTGGCCATCGAGATCCCCCCAATTCTTCGCTAACCTGCTTTTCTTTCATAAACTTCACGGGTTCGCGGGGGCATTTCTCTGGATTTCTCCTCGCGGGCCTGGCGTTTAATCTTGAGGAGCAGGGTGGCAATCCGCCAGATTTGGCGAAAGCTGGATTCTTCCATCCTCTGCATCAGCGCCGTGTCGGGGTGTGCGAGCGCGATTTCCGCAGCGCGTTCGTAGGGCGACGGACCCGTTAGGGAGTCCTTCAGGATAGCCTGGCGCTGCGCCTCGCAGAGCTCCACCTGCCGCTTGAGGATATTCTCCAGAAGCTGCCGCGCCCGCTCGTGCGCCTCCTCCTCTGGCGACATGTCGTCCGGCGCATCCTCCTCCGCTTCGGCAGCGCCGGCATCCTGCTGGGTTTCGAGTGTAGTGCCAGCATCCCGCCGCCCTCCCTCCGGCCGGCTGGAAGCCGGCGCTACGTCGGCTTCGGTAGCGCCGGCAGCTTCGATTTCTGAAGTCCGATGGACTCCATCGGAGTCCTGAATTCGGACCTGCTGGCAATCCTGGGGCTGGCTGGAATCCGCCGCGATGCTCGCTTGGGGGGCAAATTCGGCCCTCATACCTATACCAAATATGGCCTTGACTTGGGCGACGACCCGGCGAGCGCTCTCCTCGGGGTCAAGGCCGTCCTCATCCGTGCCGGGCTTCCGGAGTTGGCAGAAGAGGGCGAGGGCTATTTCGCCGATTTCTCTCACCGCCCCCTCCTGGTGCAAGCTCTTCATGATCTCGAGGTCCTCACGAGGGGTGACGTAAGGCTCGCGCGCTACCGATTGGGCGAGCCGCCGCAAAGTGTCCGCCGTGATCTTCAGCCGCATCATCTGCGCATGCAGGCGGTCCTCCCGGGTCAGGTTCGCGTCCTTGGCCAGGCGCAGCGCAAAGCCCTCCTGCCCTCGGCCCGCGCGCTTCCACCGCCAAACGACCTCCACCAAATGCTCCTTCAGTTCCTTCTCCAGAGCACTCAGAGGTTGCAGGTCGCCTTGCAGGTCGTTCCGCAGCCTTTCGAGTTCGGCCGGGTCTTCGCCCAGGCAGGTGAGCGCCACGGCCTCCGCCTGGGAGTAAAACCCGTGGCGGGTGTTGGCGGCGCGAATGCGCTCGCGCCCTTCGGGAGTGGCGGGGCCGTGCGACCGCCTCCCATTCGCCTGATTGGCAGCAATTCTTTTCGCGGTCATCGTCGGTTTTTTCGTCAGTGCCATGCGATCCTCCCTGCGTGCGGTGATGGGGCGTTTGCGGTGGCAAGCTTTAGCCTCGTGCCTCGCCCAGCCGCACAAGGACAATAGCCTCAAGTCTATGATAAGGCGCGTGGGCGTTAAGTGTCAAGAACTTTATTTAGGGGTTGGCTAGTAATGTCCGATGCATAGAAAGAAGTGGGGAGCTTGTCTGAGACGCTACCCGCTTGCCGGTGGTGTCCTAAAATCACTTGAAAGACCCTCTTGCCCATCGCCTAAGATGCCGATAGTATGGGTGTGATGAATGCACAAGCAACCATGGCTACCCAAACCCCAGCGACTGTGGGCGAACATGCAAGTTTCCTAGCGCACATCAAGCAGGCCGAGGGCGCACTTACTCAGCGGTTTGTCAATAAACTTAAGGTGAACCCCGATCTGGACCGGACGCTCGTAAGTTTTCAAGCTAACAAAATTGAGAATGAGCATCGTTGGTATAAGTACAAGGAGGGATTTTCTGCCCCTCTGGTCCGGTATCTCTTATCAAATGTCGGGCCTAAGTCTGGACGGCTCCTAGACCCGTTTGCAGGTTCGGGGACGGCCTTATTCTGTGCCAGTGACTATGGCGTCGAGTCTGTAGGCATAGAGCTACTTCCGATTGGGGCTGAGATTATCCAAGTTCGAAGGCTTCTCTTAAAGGCCGATAGGGGAAATATCGCGCAAGATATTAGGAGCTTCATACGGGAGCGACAATGGGAGAAAGTAGGCCCGCTGGAACCATTCCACCATCTGCGTATTACTGCCGGAGCGTTTCCAAAAGAAACCGAATATGCCCTAAACCGGTACCTGTACGAGGTGGACAGAATAAAGGGCAAAATTCTGCGCCGCCTGCTTCGATTTGCGGCGCTTTGTGTCTTGGAAGCTATCAGCTTCACGCGGAAGGACGGTCAATATCTACGGTGGGATTATCGTTCTGGCAGACGCACCGGTGGGAAGCCATTCCATAAAGGTCCGATCGCGGCTTTTGGCCAAGCTATCACGGAGAAACTGGAACAAATTTCTAGTGACTTAACCGGCGGCGACCTTCTTTTTCCCGAGATTGTGGAGACTGAAAAAGACGCCAGCGTTGAACTTCTCGTAGGGTCTTGCCTCGATATTCTCCCCAATCTACCAGGAAATTCATTCGATGGGATAATCACTTCACCCCCGTACTGCAATCGGTACGATTACACGCGAACTTACGCGCTGGAACTCGCAATGCTTGGAACAGACGAGGAGGGGATTAGAAACCTACGGCAGACGATGCTGACTTGTACCGTCGAAAACCGCGAGAAGCAAACCCTTGACGCTAAATTTCCCGCTGCGTTATTCGAAAAAGCGAGAGATGCCTTCCAGTCTCAGGTCCTCCTGTCACAGGTGATCTCGTACCTTGAAGGCTGTCGCCTCGATGGGTCGATCAACAATACTGGCATTCCGAGGATGGTTCGCAACTATTTTCTTGAACTCGCGCTAGTAATCTTCGAATGTGCAAGAGTCCTGAAACCTGGAGCACCATTCGTCATGGTCAATGACAATGTTCGATACCAAGGGGCTCATATTCCTGTTGATCTGATTTTGTCAGACATCGCTGAAAAAGCCGGTTTGAAGGTTGAGCAAATTTGGGTGCTCCCGAAAGGGAAGGGGAATAGCAGCCAACAAATGGGTGCCCACGGTCGAGAGGAAGCCCGTAAGTGCGTTTACATATGGCGGTTCAAAGGTTGACGATCCAGCGCGCTAAATCGCGGACTTGCTCCAGGACTGTAAGGTTGGCCGCATAGATTAGGCGACCGTCCTGAATTTGAGAGAATATTTCCTCTGCCATTCCTGCCTCAATAGCAGCCCCCACAAAAAATAAAGCAGGACCTTTACCCTTGAACTTTTGGCGAATCCTCCCCAGTGCGCTGTTAGCTGTCTTCCAGTGCTCGTCCGCACCAGCAGGGTCAATTCCGCCTTTTAGCTCCCCGCAGGCAATATAATTGCCAGCGTATAGCAGCAGCTCCGCGCTCTGCTTTCTTGGATCGGAAACAGTAAGAAGGATAACATCTACACTCTTGGCCACTAACTCTGATTTCTTGTCAAACAGGAGCATGCGCCCCGGCCACTGAACCGATTGTATCTTTTCACCTTCAGCGTGAACCTTGGGAGTTATGTGCTTTTCCTCCAATGCTGTCAAGATGGCGTCGGCCAATTGTCTCCCCGCAATGGCGCCCGTAACATTCCGCATTGTCCCGCCAAGCGAATCACCCCTTGTCAGCAGGTATCGGTAGACGATTTCCTCTCGCCAATCGCGTGAAGCCTTCTCAGCAATCTGCGTGAGCACGTTCTTGAGTGCAGATCGAAGTTCCTCCTGGGACAGATGGGCACGTGCCTTGTCCGAGAATCCAGCAGCAGCCACTAGCTCATTCTGGATCTCTCGAATGTCGGCAGAGGAGGCCGCGTCTTTAACTGACACAAGGACGTCGTGGAGTTTAACGGCGCTCTCCACAAAAGGCGTTGCTCTTATGGTCTTAGAAAGAGCTTGGGAGAGAAACCCCTCGCAAACCGCACGGTGAGACGTAACCAGATCGGAAGCGGACCGAATCAACAAGGGAGGCATGGCGGAGACATCTTACCACTGAACATTTTCAGGGGGAACTATACGAAAGAGGCTCATCTGCACAACGACGATCCGGTAGAGTGGGGAGACGCCTACATTTGGCTCGCAATGGACGCCGGAACAAAGTTGATGATCTCTCATCTGGTTGTGAAACGCGATGCGGTAAACGCAATGGAGTTTACCCAACCATGCTTCCCCGCGTAAGGCGTTCATGGCTTGCATATGCAAAAGAGTTCACCTCAACTTATCTTGGACTCCGTACTATATTATTCGCTGAGGTTCTGGCCCAAGGGCCGGGCGGGGCGTGTGTCCGGCACCGTCAAGGCGCGCCGGCGGAAAGGATTAAGACATGGTGAGTTCGCGCGAACGGGTGAAGGCAGCCTTGAATCATCAGCAGGCTGACCGGGTCCCTTTAGATCTGGGCGGGTGCGGCACGACCGGGATGCACGTGGACAGCGTCTACCTGCTGCGCCAAGCCTTGCAACTCGATCCGCCTGGCACCCCCGTCAAGGTTATCGATCCGTTCCAAATGCTGGGCGAAATCGCTCCCGACTTGGTGGCGGCGCTGGACGCGGATGTGCTCCCGCTGGCCAAGCCGGTAACCGATTTTGGGTTCAGGCTCGAGGGATGGAAACCCTGGACGACGTTCGCCGGAACCCCCGTGCTGGTGCCGGAGGGCTTCAACACCGAACCCGAGGCCAACGGGGACATTCTCCTTTACCCCCAAGGTGACCGCAGCGTGGCGGCGAGCGGGCGGATGCCCAAGGGCGGGATTTACTTCGACACCATCATTCGTCAGCCCACCGTGGACGACGCCACCTTGAAGGTCGAAGACAATTTGGAGGAGTTTGGGCCCATCGCAGAGCGGGATCTTACCTACCTGCGCGAGCAGGCGGAGCGACTCTATAACACCACCGATAAAGCCATCCTGCTGAGTCCCGGCGGGACGTCGTTCGGAAGCTTTGCGGCCACCCCCGGCCCGGCGCTGAAACATCCCAAGGGGATTCGCAGCGTGGAAGAATGGCAAATGAGCACCATCACTCGGCGGGATCATCTGATCAAGATCTTTGAGCGGCAATGCGAGATCGGCTTGGCGAATCTCCAGCAGATTGCCGATGCCGTGGGAAACCGGGTGACGGCGGCGATTACCAGTTACACCGACTTTGGCGCTCAGAACGGACCCTTTATCTCTCCCCAAACCTACCGGGCCCTATACAAACCATTTAATAAGGCTGTCAATGATTGGGTGCACCAGCACACGACCTGGAAGACCTTTACCCACTGTTGCGGTTCGGTCCGCGCCCTGCTCCCGGATTTTGTGGAGGCGGGTTTCGATATCCTGAACCCCGTGCAGACTTCCGCCGCCCACATGGACCCGTTGGAACTCAAGCAAAACTTCGGGGACGTATTCACCTTCTGGGGCGGGGGGATCGACACCCAGCGCACGCTGCCTTTCGGCACGCCGGAGCAAGTTCGCGAAGAGGTTCGGCAACGGATCAAGGTGTTCGGGGCGGGAGGCGGTTTCGTTTTCAATCCCGTTCACAATGTACAGTCGCGCGCGCCGGTTGAAAACATCCTGGCCATGTACGAGGCCGTGCGAGAGTTCAGTCCTTATCCAAAGCTTCGCAAGCCGTGGGAATAGAGCACCCCAAAGCTGTGGAGAGCCTGGCGCTGGGAGGCGAGAGGTGATGACGTAAATGGAAAAGCTCATTCGGAAGGTGGGGAAGTGCATTCGCTCGAGGAAGAGGCACTCTCCCGGGCGTCGTCAATTTATCCTGTCCTCGGTGGCGGGGCTGGCGCAGGCCTACACGGCGGTGAGGCCTCGCGCCGAGATGGAAATTGCGCAGCCCCAGGATGCGTCTCCACTCGAAATCCTGGCGGCGCGCGAGGTTTGCCGATATCTGTACCTCCGGACGGGAAAGCTTCTGCGCATCGTTACACTCTCCGCTCTCCCTCGCGATTTCCGGGGATTCCTGGTCAGCGAAAAGGACCGCGTGTTGCGGACGGGCTTTCTCGATGATCCTGAACTCCAGAAAACTCTCCGTGGTCTCGAGGCTCAACAATTCTTGCTGCGAAAGATTGCAGGCGAGCGGCGGGAGTTTGTGCTGGTGGCCGGGGGAGATCCCGCCGGGACGCTTTATGCGGCGTATCGGCTGGCCGAGCGCTACGACGTGAGATTCTACCTGCACGGAGATACGCTGCCGGACCGGCAAGTCAACCTCGAGTTACCCGATATTGACGAGTTTGGAAAGCCTCGGTTTGAGCTTCGGGGTGTCAATCCCTGGGGCTCGCACGTTGAGGGTATTGATCTCTGGAATGCCGCCGATTATCAGGCCATTCTCGGTCAACTGGCCAAGATGCGAATGAACTTCATCGGCATCCACGGCTACCCGGAGTTGCTATGGGAGAACGGATCCTACGGGGCAGAACCCACGGTTTGGACGGGATTGCCGAAAGATGTCGGCGCGCAAGGCCGAGTGACCTTTAGCTATCCCGCCAGCTATTTCAACACGCTGCGGCAGGGCTGGTTTGGATATCGTGAAGCAAAGAAAACCAGTGATTACAGCTTTGGCGCTTCCCTCTTGTTCGAGCGGGATGACTGGGGGCCGGAGGTGATGTTGGGCCATTGCCCGCAGCCCCACACGCCGGACGCCTGCAACGAGGTGTTCAACCGCACAGGCGCCATGTTCAGGGAAGCGTTTAGTTTTGCGCGCACCCTGGGAGTCAAGACCTGTCTCGGCACCGAAACGCCGCTCACCGTCCCCAGGAGAGTCAAAGAGGAACTCGAAGCTGCCGGCAAGGACCCCGCGGACGCTCGCGTCATTCAGGAAATCTATGAAGGCACATTCCGGCGCATCGTGCAGGCACACCCGCTCGATTACTATTGGGCCTGGACGCCCGAGGGTTGGGAATGGTCCGGTGTGTCGGACGAGACCGTCCAAAAGACGATCGACGATATCAAACTCGCCATCTCCGCTGCCCAGAACGTGCGCGCGCCCTTTCGCCTGGCCACTGCCGGATGGGTGTTGGGTCCACCGCAGGATCGGACGCTGTTCGCCAAAGCCCTTCCCCGCGAGGTCGCGGTCAGCGAACTTGCTACCCTGACGGGCAAAGCGCCGATTGACCCGAACTTCGCCAAGATTTCGGGCCGGGCGAAGTGGGCGATACCTTGGATGGAAGACGATCCGGCTCTCACCTCGGCGCAACTGTGGGTGGGCCGGGTCTACAAAGATGCCTCCGACGCCTTGGCGTATGGG
>Ga0187849_1003380_pt1 | contig 14113 bp, 12 predicted proteins | sample June2016WEW_4_10_2_FD_132412 | JGI IMG/M metagenome (GOLD analysis project Ga0187849, IMG submission 132412) | Peatland microbial communities from SPRUCE experiment site at the Marcell Experimental Forest, Minnesota, USA - June2016WEW_4_100 | ecosystem: Environmental > Terrestrial > Soil >... | reverse complement strand
GTGGGTCTTCTGGCTTCTAGCTTCTAACTTCTAGCTTCTGGCTTCTTACCTCTGGCTCCTGGCTCCTAACACCTATTCCCTAAGCCCCCGGGTGGGGTCAGGAAGGCTCGTAGAGTTGCCAGCAGCGCACGATGGTGCCAATCAAACTTCAACCTGCCATTCAATCGAACCAGCAAGTTAGTGGCATTCGCCACATCGAAGAAACTGTCAATTTGCCCGTCGGTAAAGTGGCTGGCGAGTTTCCGGGCGAAATACCCGACCATCAACTCGTTACCAAAAGTTGATCGCCAATAACGTTCGAACTCGCCCAAGGTCCGGGTGCCAAAGTTTTTGCTCCGGAAAGCGCGAATCACCACATCGGCCACCAGTTCGGCTGAAAGCAGCCCGTAGTAGATTCCTCCCCCGGTTGTCGTCTTGATGTGCCCGGCAGCTTCACCTGCGGCGATAACTCGTTCGGCCACGCAACGGCCCACGGCAGCTTGCGCAATCCCTTTTCGATCGATCCGCATAGTTGAAATGTCCGCGTGGGGTGCAACTCTCTGGACGAGCTTAACGAAATAAGGCTCGGGGTTGTGCTCCGTCATGAGCCCCACCCTCCACCGGTTGTTCCCCAGAGGGATTTCCCAACCAAAGGCCCCAGGAGCAACCCCTTGGCCGACAAATACCCGAGTGGCATTGCCATGGCCATTTGGTGGTAGGGTCAATTCCGCCTGGAGGGCACGCAGAAATTGCCGGGGATGCGCCAACCCCAGAGCATAGTTCAGAGAACCATTGACGCCGGTGGTGATGATGGCCACCTGCGCCCGGAGACTTGCCGGCCCCGCCTCCACAGAGCGGTATTGGATTTCCACCGAATGTTTTTCAACTTCCAGAGCATTCACACAGCAGCCGAGTTGCAATTCTACCCCGGTGTTGATGGCGCGCTCCGCCAACGCGCGATTAAACTCCCCCTTATCAATAACTTGTGCGAGCGGGGCTTCAGTCCGATGTTCCAGCTTCCTTCCCCCAGGCGAGATTGCTTGAATGCATCGAATGTCTGACAATATGGCCCGAGTGGGAAGATCAAAGCGCGCAAAAGCCTCGTCGCCGACGACGCCAGAGCAGATTGCCCTTTCGCCGACCCGGCTTTGGGCCTCAAAGAGGACGACATCCAGCCCCGCCTGAGCTAATAGAAACGAGGCATGTATGCCAGCCGGACCTGCTCCGATGACGACGACGTCCTTCAAACTGCCTCCTTCGTTAACATTTCGTCGAAAATCTGAACTCGTACAATCAAGATGAAAAAATTTACCTGGGCTGGGTCACCCAATCATAATTTATTCCCGGATCGTCATAAGGAATCCGTCCCTCGTCTTGGGGGTTAAAGGTCCGGTTGGTGGCATAAACCAGCATCCCTGAATCCGTCCCCACTACTTTGTAGCCATGAGCGACACCGGGGGGGATTCGCACCTTCCACGGCCGCAAGGTACCAACAAACAAAGTATTTAGGCTACCGCAAGTCGGCGAAGACTCGCGAAGATCGTACAAAATGACTTGCAACATACCACTTAGCGGAGCCCAGAGGTCGGTCTGCTCGAAGTGGTAATGAACCGCCTTAATGACTCCGGGATACGAAATCGTAAATGAAACCTGGATTCGGCTACCGCTGGCCGCATCAAAATCCCTAGCCAGCCCGGGCTCTCCAAACCGAAAAAGCTCAGCGAAGCAGCCGCGATCGTCGGGGAATTGCGCAATCGCTTCAACCTCAACCCCATGAATCAATTGGGGGGCTTGGGGGCTGGTAATGACGTCGCCACAGCCAAGCTGGGATCGGCCCACGATGACCAGGCGAGTGCCTGCACGTTCGGCAACTAACCTGGCACTCTGCGCGGTCATTGTTTTGTGACCTCCCGCGCAAGTGGCGCTCCCAGGGAATTTGGGGCTAGCGTCCCGAATTCGCCCCCGCGCCAGCCTTCCTCGAGGTACTGTGCCAAGCCTTCCGTCCAATGAGGAAGCGCACCGAGCTTGCTCTCAGCCAGGCGACGATTCTCCAGCACAGAAAGGGCCGGTCTCCGGGCTAAACGTCCGCATTCCTGGGTTGTGATCGAGGCGACGCGGACCTGCGAATATCCCCCGGACTGCACGATCGCCTCGGCAAACTCAAACCAACTACAATTCCCAGATCCTGTCACGTGAAAGACTCCATACTCCCGGGCGGCCAAGAGTTCCGCAAGCTTTAATGCCAAGTGGCGTGTGTAGGTCGGTGACCCTCGCTGATCGGAAACCACGCGCAGATCTCCACGCTCCTTCGCCATTTTCAGAATGGTTGCGACAAAATTCTTGCCGCCCGGTCCGTAAAGCCAGGAAGACCTGACAATCACGTGCCGCGCGACGAGTGCTTGAACGTGCCTCTCCCCTCGCAGCTTTGTGAGCCCGTATACGCTGATGGGGTTAGGGCAATCATCTTCCCGATAAGGCCTTTTTCCACGCCCGTCAAAAACGTAGTCGGTGCTAACATACAGCAAACCGGCGCCGATTTCCGCACAAGCTCGCGCCACATTCCGCGTCCCCAGGGCATTGACCTGCTCAGCCTTCGGCGGGTTCGCTTCGCAGCCATCGACGTCAGTAAAGGCAGCGAGATGCAAAACCAATTCCGGCCGCAATTCGCGGAAGGCGCCTTGAACCGCGGCTTCCTCCCCGATGTCAAAATCCTTTTGATCGACTCCGCAAACTTGGTGTTCCGCCTGGAGGCACGGGAGCAGCACCGACCCCAGCATCCCCTGTGCGCCCGTAACGAGAACGCGCACTAATTCTTTCCTCCCTGGTCGAGAACTTTTGCCAGCGTTGCCTCCCGGCGATCATAGTGCTTGCGGTAGTACGCACGGTAACCCCGCGCCGCGACGTGCCGTACCCAGTCTGAGTTGGACGAGTACCAATCAGCAGTTTGTTTCAATCCCTCTTCCAGTGCTGTTTCTGGCGCCCAGCCCAGTTCCCGGTTGGCCTTTGCGCAGTCCAGAGCATACCGGCGATCATGCCCCGGCCGGTCCTGGACAAAGGTTAGCAGAGATTCCGGCTTTCCCACGAGCCGCAAAATTTGCCGGGCGATCTCCAGGTTGGGCCATTCGTTCCCGGCGCCCAGGTTGTAAATCTCCCCCTCCCGGCCCTTGCGCAAAACTGCATCCAAACCCGCGCAATGATCCTTGACCCAAATCCAATCCCGCACCTGCAACCCGTCCCCGTACACAGGAATACTCTGCCCGCTCAGGGCGCGAGTAAGCATAAGGGGAATAAACTTTTCCGGGTATTGGTAAGGACCGTAGTTGTTGGTACATCTTGTAATGATAACCGGGAATCGAAAAGTGCGAAAGTGGGCTCGCGCCAGAAGGTCGGCGCCGGCCTTGCTAGCCGCATAGGGGCTGTTGGGAGCCAGGGGGGATTCCTCGGTAAATTTTTCGCCTGACGAAGCGCTTCCGTAAACCTCATCCGTGCTGACCAAGACGAAGCGCTTGATGCCGGCCTGCCGGGCGGCATCCAAAAGGCACTGTGTTCCCAGGACGTTGGTCTTCACAAAGGCCGAACCCTCCAGGATACTGCGGTCGACATGCGTTTCAGCCGCGAAATGAACAATCCCTTCGAACCCTCCCGAAAGAATTTCCTGAACTTTGCGGCGATCCCCGATGTCGCCGCGAACAAAGGTGTAGCGTTCGTCCTTTTCCACATCCCGCAAGGTTTGGAGGTTGCCAGAATAAGTTAGCTTATCCAGATTGAGGATCGAATCCTGGGGGTGCTGGGCCAGGACGTAGCGAATAAAGTTTGACCCAATGAATCCTGCCCCACCCGTCACCACGAGCTTCATATTGAACCTCATGCCTCGATACAGGTCAGCCTGTCATCAGCAGCGCTACCGGGAGCGCTGGAGGCTTCGCCGTTTAATTTTTTGCCGGGGATTCCGCCACAAGATTGCTCGCTAAACGCAGCGACTCGAAAGTCCCCGCATCGGTCCACCAGCCTTCCAGGATGCTGTAAGTCAAGGTGCCTTCCTGCAAGTAGGCATTGTTCACGTCCGTAATCTCTAACTCTCCACGGCTGGATGGCTTGAGCCGACGAGCTTTTTCGAAGACCGAAGCGTCATAGAAGTAAACACCGGTAACCGCGAATTGACTCGCCGGATGAGCGGGTTTTTCTTCAATGCGAATAATCCGGTCCCCCTCAAAAACCGGAACTCCAAACCGTTCAGGGTTGGTGACACCCTTGAGGAGGATATGGGCGCCCCGGGCTTGCTCTTCAAAGCGGACGACAGCTTGCTTGATGCTTCCTTGCAAAATGTTGTCACCAAGAAGCACGCAAATCTTTTCTCCTTCCGCGAAATCCTCTGCCAGCCGGAGAGCATCGGCGATTCCCCCTTCACCTTCTTGATAGGCGTAGTTCAAACGCTTCAGGCCAAATTCCTTCCCGTTGGCCAGCAATCGCAGGAAGTCGCCGGCGTTGCGCCCGCCGGTGACGATAAGGATCTGCGTGACCCCGGCATTCACCAATGTCCAAAGAGGGTAGTAAATCATCGGCGCATTGTAGACGGGCAGCAAATGCTTATTGGTGACTTTCGTCAACGGATACAGCCGAGAACCCGTTCCACCTGCCAGGATTACGCCCTTCAAGTCGCATCCCTCCATGCGGGGAAACGCCCTAACCTCCTGCCCACGCCTTCCGTCTTAGGCGCACCCCCGCAAGTTGTGGCAGGAGGAGGAGTCATGAGAGCCGTCCCCTAGCGATATTATCACGCTGGGGGCCTCTAAGTTAGGAATTCGCCACTTCGGTCTTCGCTCGAATCCCAAACGATCTTCCGGGGATTATTCTGAGCACGACGAGGGTGTGTGGCAATGGCCAGACACACCACAAACCATGCGGCGTTGGCGGGAACGCGCAAGTTAAAATCGACAAAACTATGGCAGAGCAATCCCACCGCGCCCACCGCCGCGCCCATTTGAATCCAACCCCACCCGTGCCGCAGGCGTCGCTCGATGTGCCGAAACGCCAAACAAAAAAATAGCACGAGCGCCACCAAAATCATCACGACCCCCGGTGACCCGGTTTCAGCCACCGCCTCCAAGACGTCATCATGGGCGTGGGTCCAATGCAGGTCCGTGGGGAACGTCAAATAATTTGGAAAGACGTCCTCAAAACATCCCACTCCCACGCCCATCCAAGGATGGCTTCGAGCCATACGGAGCGTGTCAACCCCCACCCGGAGCCGGTCGCCGAGCTTTACTTCCAAGGATCGATCGGTTTCAAAAACTGACCAGGCATGGCCACCTACGCGCCCCGTGCTGACAATCCAGGAGAAAATGAAGGCGGAAATCAGCACCACTCCCAGCAACACCGGGAATGAACGCGGGGAAACTCCGCGTGGTCGATGCCACATAAGAATGCCTGCCAAAAGCAGCCCCTCAATCAACAGGGCGGCAGCGCCGCCTCTCGATCCACTGGTCCACATGGAGGTAATGACCAGAACCACCCCGGACCAGAGCAAAAAGCGCAGGATCGGATTGAAGGACCGGGAGAGAATGTACGCCACGGAAATGGGAAGAAGCATTTCCATCAAGCCGGCATAGTTATTGCGGTTGACGTAGGGTCCAAAAGGTGAGCCCTTTACGGCAAAAGTCCAGTAAATAACCAGCGAACCCTTACTCCACAAGATTTGCGCCAGAGCCAAGATGCACAAAGCTAAAGCCAACAGGGTTACGATCAGGCCGAGCCCTTCCAAAGCCCTGCCATTCTCCGGTGAGGCGAGAAGTTGGCCCGCCAGAAAGAAAAAAACAAAATTGGTGACAATCTTCAGGACCGCCTCACGGGTCGCTACATGGTCGGCGCTCAAGCCTGCGAGTAACTGAATAACGGCCAGGATAAGAAACACCAGGAAGGGCCAATAAAGCGGGGACCAGCTAATTTTGAGAACGCCTTGATGGGCGCAACCCACGGCCCATAGAATCAGTGTGAGGAGAGATAGAACCATCAAGGTTGCCCATGCCCACGGCTGTACGGCGCCGAAAGCCCACGGGGCGCCACAAATTGTGGCAGTAAGAAGAACGCGAGCGATCGCGTGAAAAGGAGATGAGGAGATTCGGCGTCGGTCATGCCAGGAGGATCCGCCGGAATGAACGGGAGACCTTGACGGGGTTGGGATGGTCACCGGGTCCTCTCTTGGTTCACATCGGGTCCGGGAGCTTCCACGGTGCGAAGAGTAACATCGTCCAGCCAAACCGTGCCGGTTATGTCAGGCGAGTACGTTTGATCTTGCGGCCGCCAAAAAGAAATCCTCACAGCCTGCGTCTGCGGTTGGGTCATAAACGCTACATCGATCGGATGCCACGAAGTGGTTCCCACCGTTGGATCGCTGGTCCGGGCGGCGCAATCCCCACAACCCATCTCGACCACGCGCAACCGCGGTCCGCTGTCGGAGGTGAGATTGTCGGATCGCACGTAAGCCGTCAATTGATACCGGGTGTTCGGTTTAATGCGAACGACCTGATTCAACAAGTCATAATCCGCATTTCGACCCACCGCGAAATCAATGCGGAGGCACTTCGCGCCCTTGTAGGCAGAAGGATCAGAGAAATCAAACACCAAATCCGGGGAATCATTAATGCGCCAGTCAAATCCGGTGTTGAGGAGCGGCCCCTCAAAGCTCCCGTCATAGACAAGGTTGGCGGATGGTGAAGGGGGTCCCGGCGGGATAACTCCAGCGTGCTGAAGGTCGTTCCAGACCGTGCCGGCATCCTGTATCTGATTATGGTCGATGAGGAAGTCCAAGAAGGGCTTTACCATCGACAAGTTTGGGGAACGATCAGGCCCGGAGATCATTTGTCCCCAAATCCGCACGGCGCTTTCGTAATCGGCGATGGAGCTCAAAAACATAAGGAAAGCAAACCTTGTGGAGGCATCTTTTCCATGGGGCACAACCTCCGTGTAGATCGCTTGCGGGTCCCCGGTAGCGCGAAGGCACAACCAAAATGTTGCACCGATATAATCCGGGTCCATGCCCAGGAGTCTGCGAAAGTAGGGGAAAGCCTTCTCCTCGCGATTCGTCAAGAGGTAATGATTTCCTAGCGCCCACTGTAAAGCCGGGGTCATGGGGTTGAGGATGCGGGCCCGCTCAAAGGCCTCATCCGAACATGCTGTGTCTCCCATGAAATCACAGGTCGTTGCCAGGTCCGACCAAAAATCCCAACGGCGAGGGTTGAGTTCGACTGCCTGCCGGAGATATTTCACCGCCTCGGACAGATTTATATCTGCGGGATTAGAGGAATAGACCAACCCCAGGCGATGGGCCAAGTCGGGATTGCCCGGATCTTGCCTGAGCGCCTTCTGAATGTCGGTGATGGAAACGGTGTGAACCTGGAATGTTACCCGCGCCACACGAATCGCTTCATAGGCCAACCAAACGCTACCGACAATGATGGGTATCAAGAAAAGGGCGACTCGCCACCCAGGGCGCAAGGACCATTCAAAGAGGTGATTTGAACTACGCCAGAACGAAACCCTCTCGCCAGAAAGGTCAGGGTTGGGAAGTTGACTCATTTCGTGAATGATCCTGGATGCGACGATTGGCGAATGATTTGGAGCCCGCTCCGGCCACACCTCGGGGGAAATCCGCTTTCGTTCGCCCGGCAACTCTGAATGCTCATGCCCTGCGGGGTGAATCCTTGGACCTTGCGCGGCCTCCTCCTGGCGAATGCGAGGGATTCGACACAGAGATATCATCATAATAGGACTGATGGTATGGACCGTAATAGGACCCGTAGTAAGCATCGAAACGCATATCAACCTTATTGAGCACCATTCCCAGGACCCGCGAACCGGCGTTTTCAAGGATTCGATGAGCCCGGGTAAGCGCCCCGCGCGCCGTCGTTCCACTGGCGACCACCAGAATGACTCCGTCCACCATGGCGGAGAGGACCACGGCATCAGTAACCAAGAGCAGCGGGGGAGAGTCGATGACAATCTGCGTAAACCGTTTCAACAAATCCTTCAGCGTCGCCTCCATCATGTGCGAAGAGAGCAGTTCCGCTGGGTCGGGAGGCCGTGGACCCGCCGGTAAGACCCAGAGATTCGGGACCCTGTCATATTGGATCAAAACTTCATCCAGAGAGTGTGCGCCGGTCAAGAAGCTGCTCAAACCCTTCTCACCGGGAACTCCCAGCGTCTTCGCGATGGAAGGACGGCGCAAGTCAGCATCAATGATCAAAACGGGGCCTCCCCTCTGGGCGAAAGACATCGCCAGGTTGGAGGCGGTGGAAGTCTTCCCTTCGCCGACCTGCGCGCTGGTGACGAGCAAGGTCTGCGGCGGACGCGGAGCGGTGGAGAGTAAAACTGAAGTCCGGAGGCTTCGGAACGACTCCGCTATGGGCGAGGACGGCCGCTTAAGGACCGCCAATCCAACACCGTCCGCTCCCGCAGGGCTTAGCGGGCGGCCCGCGGCCAATTGCTTTCGTCTGTACCCGTCGGTTTCGGCAGGGATGGCCGCCAAAGCCGGAGCGTTTATGAGTCTTTCCGCTTCTTCAGTAGTCCGGACCGAGCTGTCGAGAGCTTCCTGCAGGAAGGCCAGCGTGACCCCGAGAATCAAACCAACCAGCAGGCCCGCGGCTATATTGCGCTGCCGGTTCGGGCGGATCGGATGCACGGGTGGAGTCGCTGGATCAATAACGTGAACGTTGCGGGCTTGCAAGGTGGCGGCGAGAGTGGAATCTCTCAAGCGCTGCAAGAGGCTCTCATAAAGCTGCTGGTTGATTTCGAAGTCCCGCTTCAAGATATTGTGTTCGATCATGCGCTGACTGAGCGCGCTGACATTTGCATTCTCTTTCGCCAGGGCAACACCCAGAAGGTTCTTCCGGCTGAGCGCCGTCAAATATTCATTGTGAATCTTCTCAATTGCTTGCTTACGCGCATTCCCTATTAGGGATTGCATTTGCCTAAGCTGTTCACGCAATCGAGTAACTTTGGGGAAATTAGGTCCATATTGGCCCAGGGCATCAGCATACGTCGCATTGAGATCGCTGTATTTCTCCTCCAAACGCTGGAGAAGGTCATTCTGCACGATGATTCCAACCTGCCCTTCATTGGCCTTGGCAAGGTCGTAAACAGATTGCTTCTGGATTAGCTCACTCTCAACGGCAGCGTAGTCCCTGTTCAGTTGCTCCAGCCTTTGATCGTTGATGGTCTGCTTATCCCCGACATTGACAATCAGGTTTTGGCGCTCATAGTCGATCAAAGCCTGCTGAGATCTCTCTACCTTCGTCTTCAAATCCTGTAATTGTTGCTCCATTCCGCCCGAAGCCCGGCGGGTAAAATCGTATCGCTCCTGGATGCTGGATTCGATGTAGTTGTTGATTAAATGATTGACAATACTCGCCGCCATTTCGGGACTCCCGCTTTCGTAACTCACCGCGAGAATGCGGGTGTCCTTCACCGGGTCAACCGAGAGTCCCCCTTTAAAACCCTCGATCAAAGCCGTCTTGCGTGCGACGGCGATTTGCGCTGCCGATTGCCCCGGAATCTTGGCCGTACCAGGGGAGGCTTCCTCGCGGTCAAGCCCGAGTTGCTGCAACGTTGTCCATGCCAGGCTGTCACTTTGCAGGACCTGCATCTGGGTAGCCAGAAACGTGAAATCTTCAACGCCGGCTTGGCGGTAGACCTCGTTGAGGGTTTGGAGTTGGGGGTAGTCGGTCTCCACCTCAATGTTCGACGTCGCCTTATACACAGGTTCCATCTTGAGGGTGTAAATCCCCGTCAGCACCGACACAACAAGGGTGGCGGTGATGATGGTCGGAAGGCGCTTCACGACGACATGCCAGAAGGAAGCGAGAGTGAAGTGGGATTCACTCCCTTGCGCCTCCAATTCAAGCGTCGGCGGCGTGAAGCTGCTAATCCGCTGTGGCAAATGGCGTTCTATGGGCGATAGAGACTCGTTGTCTGGCACCTTCAAACTCCCCCTCGAAAGAATCTAATTTAGCAATACCCTCATGAACCCCGACCCTCAGTGGTAGATCATCAATGCAGTCCCGCCGGTGGTCGCAATCCCAACAGCGGTATTAACCGAGGTGCGCCAAGCCTTAAGCCCGGCGCTTTCGGGCACATAAAGAATATCGTCTGGCTTCAGTCTCACGTCCGCGATCTGCCCATTCACCATAGCCTTGTAATTGACAGGAATTTCCTCCCGCTTTTCTTCCGGGCCCGCCGGATCCCGGCGCAGGATCGTAATGCGTCTCTTTTTGGCAAGGTTGGTCACATCGCCGGCCATGGCCAATGCTTTAAGTACCGTAATCTGCTGACGGCTTTCGTTCAGCACGTATCCACCCGGGCGCGCCACGGCTCCCATAATGTAAATGAGCTCGGCTCGCTGGACCGTGACTCGGTCCCCTGGATAGAGGAGGATATTGGTCCTGTCATCGCCCGTCTCTACCAGCTTTCGAATGTTCAAAGTGAATGACTGCCCCTTGGCCGAGGGGTTCACCCCTCCCGATCGGGCGTTTTCTTCCAGGTCGGCGCGCACACCCACATCTCCCCGCATGATGATCACATCGTTGCTGGCATCATCGCCTAGCCCCCCCGCCTGAACTAGAACATCGAGCAACCGCGTCGGGCCATAGACCGGGTACGACTGTGGACGTCTCACGTCCCCGGTTACCAGTACCGCATGCAACCTTGTTTCCCGAAGTGAAACGGTCACTACCGCGTTATTGAGCATGCCGGCGTCGTGAAATTTGGTAGCAATGAGGTGAGAGAGTTGATCCAGGGTTTCGCCGGCGGCGGGGATCGGTTCAGGCAGCAGGGGCATGGTCAGAAATCCATTGGAACTAACCCGGTAGGTGCGAGTTACTTCCGGCACGTCCAAAACATTGACGTCCAACACGTCTTCTGGGCTCACGGTATAATCGTTGATTGGGTTCTTCCACGCGTCGGAGGGCGCCACGGCGGTGCTGGTCTGCTTCGAAGCTACCCCCGACGGCACGGCAGGAGCGACCGTCCGTTGCTGGGCCCAGGCCGAGGTCAAGCTGGTCAGAAGAAAAAACGCGAGCCCTAACCTACTTGCCTTCGCAACTCTTCGCGTTTCCCCCACCTTTACCCGTTCACTGACCATAGGCCCCACCTCACTCCGATACGCAACCTCAGTACTCGCTGCTACCCGGGCCGATCGGTTCCCACACATCCGCCTGTATGAACCTCGCCCCCCCGCAAGCAATGCAACTCCCCCCCCACCGCTTCGCGGCTCGGCACAGCAAGAATTCTCTGGCAGGTTGATAAAAAATGTCCTCGCGGCCTCTGATCAGGTTGATGGTGTGTTGTAGCGCTGAGCTTTAGCTCAGCACCTGCCGACCTACAGGTCGGCGCTACCATGTTTTTCACCAACCTCCTGCGGAGCGACATAAATTCGAACCGTGCTCTTCGCGCGACGACCGCCGCTACAGCGGAATGGGCAAAATCTTATGACACCCTTTATAAACCTGCCGACTTTCCTCCTTACCGTAGTTCGATGCACCTTTAGGTTCGGCAGATTGTTGGCGATTCCACCGGGTGCTCGGCTTCATCTTTACTGGAGTTCTCTGTGGCCAATCGATAGGCATCTCCGGCTGGCGACTCATCCGCCTGGTCTCCAGAGATCTCGCCCGGTTGATCTGTTTCTTCACGGCCTCCAGGGCAGTTGCCCTTCAGCGGGAGAGTCGGAAAAGGGTTTTCAAGCCACCGCGTGCAAAATTCCAACTGCGCTGCCCGGAAAGACAAGTAAGACAGCCTTCCGTCTCGCCGTGCATCTCCTGAACCCCTCGAAAAGAACCCTCCCCGGAACCCGGCAAGAAAAAAAGAACTCTGCCTGTGCCATCTTCTTCATCCTGATGTTCTTCGCAGCTTCTTGGAATTAAGATGACACCCTGTGTGTTCGCGGGCCCTGGTTCTCGCCAGCATTAACAACACCCGGCAAGAGACACCAAAGCACGGACTCGGCGTACCTATCGAGTTCCGGCAAGTTGCGCAAACAACGCTCGTCGAAATGTAGTATAGGTCTGCCCTTTCGCGTTGTCAATAGTTAGTACGGCCATAGTGATTACGGTCATAACGTCGGGTGGCGAAGGTACATAAGGTGTTCCAGCCCGCGGGGCGGGCCATCCCGGCCCAAACCCGCGGCCCCGCCTCGGTGACGAAATCGGGCTCAGAAGCAAGGGCTGGAAACGGCGCGGCCCGCGAATCTTAATGGTGGGCGGTTTCCTGCCGCGCGCTATGCCTTCACCATCAAAGGAAGAACCCACGGTCAGGACTGCACTGACCGGTCGCGGTAGGGATACCGGTTGCCCGATACCCCCCGCACAGATCCCCACGTGCGGATTTCCCGCATGGGGCTCTTATCGTGGATGACGGGCAGCGAAGCGCTGCTCGGGATAGGGATGTTCCTTTGCGGCTTTCCGCACACCCGCTACCCCCTGAGACACATGTGCTCCGCCCGGTGTCGGGGACGTGTTAGGCGGAGGGATGTTCTCCTTGATCAGCGGCCTTCCCTCCCCCTTCTCCGCCGACGCTCTTCCGTCGTTGTTCGAAGGGTTCATCGGTACTATGCCGCGGTCCGACTCCTCCCAGACGTACATGCGGGCCGTACGGCCTAAGCCTTCTCCCGCCGGCCTGCGGTCGGCGTGCCCAGCAGTCGTCCCCGAGGTCTCCCGGTTCTCGTGTCTGAAGTTTCTAGGCGTGCCGGGGGTCTACGACTACGCAGGGCCGTCCGGGAAGCTCGCGCTATCGTTTCCCGTCCATGTTGCCTTCCGCCTAGCCAAGGACGTCGGCGCCCTGATGGCGCGTTTTCGAAGCTCCATACCCAGCCCACCTATACCCCTGTTTACGCTTCGCTGTGCGCCTCACGACACCCAGCGCAAAACTCGGGGCCGAGTGGATCGCTACTCCTTCCTCGTGAGAATCTTTCATTCTCTGCTTCCTGCCGGTTTATCCCGGCGCTTTCTGGCTACCCGCTTTCGTCTTTATTCATGAATCGACAAAACTAAAAATTCCGCTTGACTATAAAAAAGTGTTATACTTTTCGTAGGTGGCTGCATTAGTCACCGATGATTATCCGCTACGCTCGTAGGCGAGCATTATGCTAGGCCCCTTCAGGCAAAGCTTGGAGGGGCCTTTCCAATACAATGGACAGAAAAATTGCTGTGATGCTCGATGGTGGGCACCTACGGGTGCATACCAAGAAAGCCGGCCATACTTTCAACCCCAATTATATTGAGAAAATAGGACTCGCATGCGCGATCACCGGTGAAGAGATTCACAGGATTCTATATTATGACTGTGCCCCTTATGAGGGCACAGCAGTCCTTCCTGTCTCCGGATCAAAGCACACCTTCTCAGGTTCGGATGCTTGGTTGTATGAGCTCTCTCGTAAGGACCTATTCGCTGTTCGCAGAGGAATCCTAAAATTTCGTGGATTCGTGTTGACCAAAATTCCCTATAACCCGGTCGGCCCACTGAAGGATTCTGACTTCAAGCCATCCTTCGAGCAAAAAGGGGTTGATATGAGAATTGGGCTTGATATGGCTATCATATCTTCCAATCGGACGGTTGATCTAATCGCATTGGCCTCCAACGATACGGACTGTATCCCTGCGATGAAGCACGCAAGACGGTCCGGAATTCAAATCGCCCTCGTCACCGTTCCAGGGTATAAGCCAGCCCCGGAACTTCTCTCGCACTGCGATTTCCATCGCCATATCGCGTGGCCCCCTCCATAGTATTCATTAGTACGGCACTCTTTGCCCTACCCCTCCCCCTCCTCTATGGTGGCCGTTTTATTGTTCTTTAGAACAACTATATATCTATGAGGTTGCTCGCGTCCGTCTTCTTACGCTCCCGAAGGAAATCTGTGACGGCCCGTAAACTGGCCGCGAACTCCACTGACCCAACCATGATAACATCGAGATCTTCCGTTGGATTGCCTGCACACAATCGGCAAAAGACCTTTGCCACATTCCAAAGCAGGTAGCGCGTCTATAACGGCATCGGCGTTGTCAAGCAAAACTTCTCCGTTGGGGTGGCGGTTGGATTTTTCTCGCGCCTTTCCCCTTGTGGGATTCGTATTGGGCTCAAACCGACCAAG
>Ga0187849_1003379_pt1 | contig 14115 bp, 13 predicted proteins | sample June2016WEW_4_10_2_FD_132412 | JGI IMG/M metagenome (GOLD analysis project Ga0187849, IMG submission 132412) | Peatland microbial communities from SPRUCE experiment site at the Marcell Experimental Forest, Minnesota, USA - June2016WEW_4_100 | ecosystem: Environmental > Terrestrial > Soil >... | reverse complement strand
AACGCTCTACACCGGACCCATCACTGTGAGCGGGACGACGACGATCAAGGCGGTAGCCTTTGCCAGCGGTCTTACCGACAGCACCGTCAGTACGGCGACCTATAAGATCCGGGCTCTGTGGCCCCGACCTTCAGCCCTTCAAGTGGAACGTTCACTGCTCCGCAAACGGTGACGCTGAGCACGGCCACGAGCGGGGCCTCTATCAACTACACCACCGATGGCAGCGCGCCCAGCGATACGGCGGGAACGCTCTACAGCGGCCCGATCACGGTCAGCAACAACACTACGATCAAAGCTGTGGCCTTCGCCAGCGGCCTCACCGATAGCACGGTCACCACGGCAAACTATCGGATCCGAGCCGTGGCGCCGGCGTTCAGTCCCGCCGGAGGGAAATACACGTCTCCGCAAACCGTAACGCTGAGCACAGCAACCGCGGGCCCCTCGATCAACTACACCACGGATGGCAGCGCGCCTAGCGCGACCAAGGGGACGCCATACACGGGGCCGATTACGGTCAGCACCTTGACCACGATCAAAGCGGTAGCGTACGGCGGCGGGTTTACCACCAGCACGGTGAGCAGGGCGAAATATATGTTTACCGCGCCGGCGCCAGTTTTGACACTCGTGCCCAACCTGCTCAACATGGTAGTCGGCGATACAGCCGTGATCCAGGCCTTGAATGCGGCCAGTCAGCCGGTCATGGGACTCGTCTGGACTACGAGCGATCCGACGGTGGTGAGCCTGTCGGGCGGCGATCCTCCGCTTCTCACTGCCGTCGCCCCCGGTCAAGTTACGATCAAGGCCGGCGGCGCCTCAGCCAGTGTCACCGTTTCGGCTACCGCCCTGCCTTTGGGCACGGTGCTTTGGTCCAATCCGGGTGATGGATCGGGTGTCAGTTCGATTGTACCGGCGGTGCCGAGTCCGAATGGCGTGGCGGACGTGTTTGCGTTTCAGAACGACGGCACAGTCCAAGCCATCACAAGTGACGGAACTACGGCGTGGACCGTAGACCTGGACATAAACGTGTTACAGGCTCTGCCGGATTTCCAAGGCGGCTTGGTCTCCCTCACCTGCTCGCCCGTCTATGATTGGGCGTGCACTGTATCTAAGCAAACGGTCATTCAATACGATGGAGTTACCGGGCAGGCTAATAACCTGTATTCGCCACCGGCTTCAACAGGCACAGGATCGCAATTATCGACGTATTGGTTAGAAGACTTGCTAGCCGTCCATACCGATGGCACCATTTTCGTCGTGCTATTTAATGAGCAATGGGATGCCGGAAACAGCCCAAGCGACGAAACCGACACCCTGTCCTGGTCGGTAATTGGCATCGATTCCGCTACGGGCGCGCAGACAGTTAACGTCAAGATACCGGGACTATCGCTAGATTCCGCATCCGGTCAGATCGGTTCGCCATGGGGTATAATGGTTGCCGGCGATGGCTATGCCTATGTCCCCTATAACGTTTGCCAAGGGGCGGCCGAGGGGGAGCCTCCTGCAAGCAGCATGTCCTGTCACTTCGGGCTGTTCCGCGTGAATAGCAGCGGAGAATCTGACGATAACGAAATCCAGGCGTATTCGGAAAACTTGACCACCAGCCCTGAGGTGGTGGCTGGCCCAGGCGGCAGGAGGCTTGCCAGGACCAGCCCTGGAGTTTCGCGCGCTAACGGCATGCGCGCCAAATCAAGCCAGGCGAAGCCCAGGGCGCTTAACCTGCAAAGCACCGCGAATGAGTCGCTCTTTGAACCTGGCATTAACATGATCTCTAATGCCGATCAGGGAATTGTGCTTGCTTGGGTCACGGACCAGCCGTACCTGGCGATAACGACGGGCGTAAGCGTCAGCGTGATGATCACGCCGAATTCTTTCCTCCCAGTGTTGCAGGCTCAGGATGGTTCTTTTTACGGCGGTGTGGGGGAAATTGACTCCCTCGATCAGTCTGGAAACCTGCGCTGGAGCGTGCCCAACGACTCGCCCTACATAGCCACCGCCGACGGCGGCGTCATCGGCACCTCCGGAATCATGTATGACCAAAACGGGAATCCGACAGGACAAATCGCAAACGGAATTCCAGACTGGAACGGGCAGATTTTTGCGGCTGGAAGCTCCACTGTGAATATGGAGTATGCTTGGGTTGGTTTTGCCCCCGGTTTTGCGTCCGAGGCTGGCGGGAGTCCCTCCGGAAATGGGACTTCAGCCCTAATGCTTGGAACAGCCGAGGGGGTTCCCATATGGCCGAAACTGAAAATGGCACCTGCGTGCGTGCTTGGTGCCGACACCGACAAGCCCACGCTCGGTGGGACGATGCGGGGGCAATACGACACTGCAAAACAGGCACTGCTGGCCTATCTAGGCACACTCACCACAACATCGCCGTGTGGAAAGTTCTTCGCTGGGCTGGATGGTGGGGCTTCATATTTCAACCAGCTTAGCGCAGCTGTTACGAGACAAACTCCTTTCGACGGTCTTCTCTCCCACCTCAGCAGATTTGATGCGGGATTGATAGATGCGGAGACCCAGCTGGAGCACCCGGACCAGGCCGCCAAGGCAAGAGAATACCCTGTTTGCGACGAATATATTGACTATAAGTGGAACAAGTGGAACACAGTGGCAGCAGTTGCCCAAGTGTACAAGAACCCAGGGCCGCCCACCGACGTTTACGTCGTTACCCTAGAGCAAGCACTCAAGTACATGACCCCGGACACTGTTCTGCACGAGGCCCTTCACAACTTGACGGGGTTGGATGACAATGATCTGTACACTTGGTTGACCGGTAAACCACTCCCCGCTGGTCCGACGACCCCCATTAACAGAACATTAATAAATTGCGGTTGCGTTGGAGCGAACAGTTGGCTAAAACCATTGGCCAAGAACACGACCTGCCCGTGATATACTCTTACGGATGAATATGCCGAAGTCTGCTCAAGGCGCGCCAGCGGGATGGGTGGTAGGCATATCCTGTTGGACCGCCTGTCGGCAATACCTGAGTCGCGGAACGGTACTCACGGTCAAGAATTGGCTGGCACCACGATTATCGACGCTCCCCAGACAGTTCCGCAGGGTGTTTCAGTGGGACGTGCCGATCCCACGGGACGGCGTAAATAGAGTTAGATTAGACAGAGCGTCTCAGTTATTAAAGGGGCCACAAGTAGCTGAATATCGCAGAGGTCGGAACTTCCTAAATTTGGGATTCCGGCCCACACGAAGTCTACTAACCTTTGGCCTCCTTAATAACAATGGCAGAAAAAACAAAGCAGGTCAAGGATTACAATTATGGAACACTATGGAACTCTAATTCGTTTGGTCACCCGGCTATTTACCGTTATCGCTGTGCTTTCCGAGGCGACTTGCGCGTTCGGAGCGTGCAATGCGCATCCCTATCGGGTAGCAAGAACGCTGGTAGATAATGCGTCAGACGTGGCTATAACACTTAGCGTTCGCCATGAGGACTTCGCGCCAAGAACGTTGGTCTGTCTGGCGGGGACGCTAAGAGAGCGATATCCCGGGCGGAATATATCGGCATCCATCTTTAGCTCCTACGACGCCGCATTGGGCTACCTGCCCGGCTCACTAGAGGTACCACCAAGGGTCCGACGCTATCAGTCCGAATTGCATGCGTTATATTCCTATAATCGAGAAACGCATGAGGAGTATTTGGAGATCTTACCTGAGGGGCTTGACCGAGCGGATTCTATTTTTACTACTCGAATCGATCTACCGGCCAAGGCTGCACCTGCCTGCAAACTCGCGATCACTGGTCGTTGTCTTCTCGAATTTGAGCATATTGACTATCCCTCCGCTAAGGGGATGCCGAAAATCAGTGGACAAGTCACACTTGCCGGGAGCATTCGGAGCGATGGGAAACTGTCGGGGGTTACCGTCGAAGGCGCAAACGTGAGTCCCGCCCAAAGCCGGGCCGTGCTCGTCGACGCGGCGTTGCAGAATTTTCGCACATGGCGCTTCGAGCCCGCCGAACAGCAGAACACGATCCGCGTTACGTATGACTTTGAGGTAACCAACTCTCCGCTGGTCGGATATGAACATCCGGTGGAATTCCGGTTACCTGAAGTGAAAATCTGGACCCCCAGCGCGACGCTCAATCATTTTGCAGAAGTCGTCTCTTCCACCCCGTCAACTGGTACCGGATCCGCACAGGCATTCACTTTCCTTTTCAGCCACCCTGGTGGCTTTTCCGCAATTACCGAGGCATGGTTCGGCGTTTATTCCAATTCCAATTCCGCTATCGCTCCAGCGTGTTCCGGATATTTCAAAGCCGCTACCAATACCCTCTACCTCTGGGACGAGGCCCAAACCCAACTAGTCGGGCCTATGGCTCTTAACGCCTCAGGCTCTCTGCGAAATAGCAGTTGCATCATCGACTCCGCCGGTTCCTCCGCTACTGGTTCCGGCAACAACCTTTCCCTGACTATATCCTTCACTTTTCTGACCGCCTTTGCCGGCCCCAAGACCATTTCACTGTCCACTACTGCTGGGTCCCACAATAGCCCCCGTGTCAAAGTGGCCACCTGGACCGTCCCGTAATCCGTAAGTTTTGGGTGATTCGGGGACGTGTTATAAATCCTCCAAATTCCACGGAACTACGTGGCTAACAGTTTTCTGGCAACTGGTCGGACCTATGCCCAGTGCCGGTAGTTCGTCCGGGATGACAGGTGTGCAACGCCGCCTACTTGCCAACCGGTTGTTTTTGGCCGTTGCGGGATTCTAGCGCGGCGGCGATCCAGCTTAGGACTCTGGGGAGCGGTAGCACTTCTCCGGCGGCTCCGAGTTGGATGGCTTCCCTGGGCATTCCGAAAACTACGCAGGTGGCTTCGTTCTGGGCCGCGGTGGCGGCTCCCGCCTGCTTCATTTTGAGCAGGCCATGCGCTCGCGAGCAACGTGCCGCCTCGCTCGACCGCACCCGCCCGCGCTCCTCTCGGCCGGAAAACGGGATCAGCGCGGCTGCAGCATCTCTATCCAGAGCCGCATCGTAAGATCATGCCGTTCGGCAGCGGCGAGATAGGGCCGCAGCTCTGAGCGGTACCGGTCTTCCAGAGTCGTGAGATTGAGTGGGACGGCGCGGGCCAGGAACTTCACATCCTCGCGATCGCGACCCGAGTTTCTTTCCAGCTTTGAAAGAGCCAGATCGTGGGCTTCAAGGCCGGTGAGATGCACTTTGCGATACGCATCCGGGAAGATCGGAATCAACCGGTCCTCATAGCTCTCCGGGACGGTGACAATACCCACATGCTGCACGTACACCCCGTGTTTTCCGTGCAGCGCCGATCCCATTCCCGCCAGCGCTTCGAGCCTTCCCATAACGCCCGCCGGAACCACCGACAGGAAGTCGACATCCACGGTCGGGCGCGGTAAGCCATACAACATCGCAATAGCGAACCCGCCGATGCACTGGAGAACGACGGATTGGTCGAGGGCCGCGTCGATGTCGAGGAAGAATGAGCGCCAGGGCTCCGGCGGCTGGTTACGCTGCATAAGGCAGGTGCTCCGCGTCGAGATCCGTCAGGAGATTCCAGTGCCGGGCGTCGGCCGGCCGCGCCTGGCGCAGCCAACCGCGTTCCGCTTCCGAGAGAAAGCCCTGGCATAAACTGTCTTCGCGTGCGAGGCGGGCCTGGTCCAGCGCCTCTTCCACTTCGCGCAGCTTGCGTTGTGCCGCATCGGCGCCCCGTTTTTCGGCGATCCGCCGGCCCAACGTCACAATAAAACCGAGCCGGTTCTGAGCGTCACGAATCTTGGCTTCTCGCGTCAGCCACTCCCAGTCAAGATCGTTGTATTGAACTACGAGCCAGGGAAGACCTTCCATAACGCGGACCTCTACGTCGTTGCGTGAAATCGCCGCCAGCAGGACGACCGCAGGGTTGTCACGCGAGCCGCCCAACAGGTGCCGGAAGCCAGGGTAGCCAAGGTTGGCAAGAGCCTTGGCCAGCGATTCCGAGTCCCAGGACTCCAGATCATCGACGTGTAGAGGTAGGACGCTCGGACCCAAGTGGTACAGATCCGTCATCTTCAATCCGACTTGCTCGGTCACGCGGCGGCGGCCCGTCTCCATTAAGGCAAGGTAGGCCTGTGAAACGCCAAGACGATCGGCGGCTTGTTGTTGCGTGAAGCCAACGGTCTCTCGCGCCAGTCTCAGTTGATCGGGCCGGAAGCTCGCCATCGGCCCATTATAACAATATTTGTAATAACCGTGTCTAGGATGCCGCTATCCAGCCGGGGACTCTGGGGAGCGGGAGCACTTCTCCGGCGGCTCCGAGTTTGATGGCTTCCCTGGGCATTCCGAAAACGACGCAGGTGGCTTCGTTCTGGGCTGCGGTGGCGGCTCCCGCCTGCCGCATTTTGAGCAGGCCCTGCGCTCCGTCCGAGCCCATGCCGGTGAGCAGGACTCCCACGGCGTGCGCTCCGGCGGCTTCGGCCACCGAAGTAAACAGCACGTCGACCGAGGGCCGCTGATAGCAAACCATCGGGCCGTCCTTCACCGAAACGCGATAGCCGCTGGAGGCGCGCCGCAGCAGCATGTGGAAGTTTCCCGGCGCGATGAGCGCGCGGCCGGGGCGCACGGCGTCGCCATCCTTGGCTTCCATCACTTCGAGCGCGCAGACTTGGTTCAAGCGGTCCGCGAAAGCTTTGGAAAATCCGGCGGGAATATGCTGCGTAATCACGAGGCCCGGAACGTTGGCCGGCAGCGCGCGCAGAACCTTCTCGATAGCTTCGGTGCCGCCGGTCGAGGCTCCGATGGCGACCACGCGCCGGGCATCGGCCGCCTGCTGTACGAGCGTGGCCGGCGCTGGCGCCGCCGTGGTTTCGGCGGGCTCGGCGGGCGCTTCGCGCGAGACGCGGGCGCGCGCGGCCGCGCGAATCTTGTTGGCTAGAGTGATGCGCAGTTCGCCCACCGAATAGGGGCCGCCGGGTTTTGCGAGCACCTCGACGGCTCCCTCCCGCAACGCTTCCATGGCCGCGGCGCAAGAGGCCTGGCCGAGCGAGCTGATGACGACCACGGGCATGGGGTGGTGCTGCATCAGTTTTTTCAAAAACGTCAGGCCGTCCATGCGCGGCATCTCGATATCGAGCGTGATGACGTCGGGCGAGAGCGAAAGGATTTTGTCGCGGGCGACGTAGGGGTCCGGCGCCGTGCCGACCACTTCCAGATCGCTCTCGGCCGAGAGCGCCTCCGTAAGGACTTTCCGCACGATCGCCGAATCGTCCACAACGAGAATTTTGATGCGATTGGCTGCGCTCATGCCTATTATTCGAACCCAAGAGAAACGGTCAGCGTTCCATCGTCGAGCGCCAGGCTCCGTTCGTAAGGACCCTCGACGGCTGAGACGGCGAGTTCCGGATGCCCGATATCGAACCGGGCGGCGCTGTCGATACGGCTCAGCACCGTGCCGCAGATGATGTTCGCTAACTCGCAGACCACGTCCTCGACTTGCTCCGGGGCGATCTCCCCCTCGTCGCCGGAGCCCAGAAAATTGCTCGTAATCGCGAGCGCCGAAGGGCCGTCCACCGAAAGTCCGAAGATCCCGGAATGCTTGCCCTTAAACGCGACGCGCGCATGGAGGGGGTCTTCGCCCGCGGCGCCGTTTTCGGCATCGCCCAGCGGGCACGTAAAAAACATCGTCTCCAATACCTCGCAGGCGGCGCCGGCGAGGAGTTCGGGAACATTATCGTCAGGCATTGGCAACTCCCAGTACCCGCTCCAGCTCGTCCCGGAGCACTTCCGGGGCGAACGGTTTGCTTACGTATCCTTGCGCGCCCAGTGCGAGCATGTGCTGGATGCGATTGGCGGTCGCGTCCGTCGAGATAACGACTACCGGAATCGGCCCCAGCGCTTCGTCGCGCTTGATTTCGGCGACGAACTCCTCGCCGTTCATCACGGGCATATTGATGTCGGTCAAAATCAGGTCCACCGGATGGCTGCGCAACATGCTGACTCCCTCGGCGCCGTGGCCCGCTTCCAGGCAGGACTCGATGCTGAAACCCGACAGCTCGATCACCCGGCGGATTACGCGCCGCATGGCCGGCGAATCATCCACGATCAAGACACGGAACCCCATAGTTCATTCCTTTCCCGCCGCGGGCCTGCGGCGTTAGCGCCTGCTCGGGCTCCCCCGCGCCTCGCAACCAAAACACTCCCGTCGCCATATCCAGGCGCACGGTCCGGGAGTTTTTCCCGCCCACGGCTTCGGCGTGGATAAAAACTCCCGCCTTCCAGAGAATCTTGCGCAACGCCTGATAATTCCGCTTGCCGATCTCGAAAACCCCGTTGTCGTCGAGCACCTGCGCGCCGCCCGCCACGTGCACCACCAACCGCCGCTTGTCGGCCCCGCGCGCATAGGCGGTCCGGAAGAGCAGGGGAATCCCGGTGTCGGCGAACATGCACGGCCGCTCGGTTGCCTTGGTGGGATCGATGCGCGATTCGGGGAGCATGAAATGAAGCAGGCCGCCGATCTTCGCGACCGGGTCGTAGATCGACACGGCGATGCAGGACCCCAGCGCATAAGTCACGATCGAACACTCCGGATCGCCGCTGATCTGGCAGTCTCCCACTCCGACGATTAGCGACCGCATTTGCCTTCTTTCGCGCGGCCCGCGCCGTCCATCCTTCCCGCCGTTTTCCGGTATACGGCCGGCTGCACGTACTCGAGCGCGTGGTTGCTCCCCACCAGACTCTCGGAATGCCCCGTCAGGAGATAACCGCCGGGCAGAAGACGCTCCGCCAGCCGCTCGACCAGGCTTTCCTGCGTGGCCTTGTCGAAATAGATCATTACGTTCCGGCAGAAGATGACGAACACTTTCGGGATCTTCCGGAGCGGTTCGGTCAAATTCAGCCGCCGGAATTCGACCATCTCCCGGATCTCCGGTTTGATCCGGTACCAGCCTTCCCACTGCTTCGCGCCCTTGAGCAGATGCCGGCGCATCCCATCCTTCGGGAAATTGTCGAAGTGCCCGGCGGGATAAGCGCCCTTGCGGGCGGTATCGAGCGCGCGGTTGGAAATGTCCGTCGCCAGGATGCGGATGCGCGACGCCTGTTCGGGGCCGAGCGCGTCGGCGAGGCAAATGGCGATCGTGTAGGGCTCTTCGCCCGTGGCGCAGGCGGCGCTCCAGATCTGGATTCCGGTCTTCGAGGCCAGGGCGGGCGCGATCGCGTTCCGCAGCAGGTCGAAGTGCACCTGCTCGCGGAAAAAGCTGGTGTAATTCGTCGTGAGGGCGTCGATCATTTCCTCGATCGCGCTCCCGGTCGGATCGCCCAAGACGTAATCGTAGTATTCCTGGAAGGTCCGCAGGCCGCGGGCATGCACCTTTTTCCGCAGCCGCGCCGAGACCAGTTCCTCTTTGCCCGACCGGAGGTCCAGACCGAACTTGTCGTAGGCCAGGCGCCGGATTTTTTCGAACTCCCGCGGCGTCAGCGGCCGGATCCGGTCCGCCATGATGTCCGGGTTAGTCATGCCGCCGCTCGAACACTCCATCCAAATCGAGTACCAGCGCAACCCGGCCATCGCCCAGGATGGTGCCGCCGGCGATTCCCGGCAGGTGCTTCATGGTGTCCCCCAGGCTCTTGATCACCACCTGTTGCTTGCCGGTGAACTCATCCACCATCAGGCAAAAGACGTGCCCGGCGTTCTCGGCGATAATAAACACGCTTTCGGCGGGATTTTCCGACCGCGGCTGGACGTTGAAGCGCCGGTAGAGGCGGAGAACCGGCAGCATCGATCCCCGGACCAGCGCTACTTCGCCCTGGCCCGCCACCGTGAATACCATGCCGCTGGTGGGGCGGAACATCTCGCGCACCGCGAACAGCGGAACCACGTAACGCTCGCGTCCGACTCCGATCACCAGGCCGTCGATAATCGCCAGCGTCAACGGCAATTTCAGGAAGAACGTGGAGCCCTGGCCGGGCGTCGAATGCACATCGATGCGCCCGCGGAGTTTTTGGATATGCTTCCGGACGACATCCATGCCGACGCCGCGCCCCGAGATCTCGGTGACCTTCTCGGCGGTCGAAAATCCCGGCTCGAAAATCAGGTTCAGGATGTCGCTCTCCGCCAGATGGGCGTTTTCCGAGATCAGCCCTTTCTCGCGCGCTTTGGCCAGAACTTTCTCGACGGCGATTCCGCGGCCATCGTCGGAAGCTTCGATCAGAATGTGGCCGGCCTGATGGCAGGCTTTCAACCGGATGCGCCCCACCGGGTCCTTTCCCGCCGCCTGCCGCGCCTCCGGCATCTCGATCCCGTGATCGATCGAGTTGCGGACCATGTGGATGAGCGGGTCCCATAGCTCCTCGATGATGGTCCGGTCGAGTTCGGTCTCTTCGCCGATCAGGTCGAGTTCGACCTTTTTCCCCGCTTTGCGCGCCAGGTCGCGCACGAGCCGTGGAAGGCGCCGGAATATCTGTCCGACCGGGACCATGCGCATCGACATGGCGGTCTTTTGGAGTTCGCTGCATCGCCAGGCCAGTTGCGCCAGATTCCCCTCCAGGCGCGTGCACTTCAAGGACAGCAGATCCGGATCGCCCCGCACCTGGGATTCGGCGATCATCATCTCTCCGGCCATGTCCACTAGGTAGTCGAGCTTCGCCGTATCGACTTTTACGGCCCTGGCTTCGCTCTGCGGCCGGGAGCCGCGTGCCGCATCCTCGGTGCGTTCTTCGGATACCTCGGCCGCCTCCGGCGCTGGGCGCGCGGCCGGTGGCTGCGGTAGCTGCGCAGCCTCCCGGATGGGGGCTGCGGGTTCGCTTTTGGGCGCGGCGGGCACCAGCGGCGCGGCCCGAACTGGCTGGCTCGGGACGTTTTTGGGAACTGCTATGGGCGGCGTTCCCAGCACTGCGCGCAGGCGCTCTAAGAGCGCTCCGGCCGGCGGCGGTTCCTCGGCCGTGCCGCCATTGAGGGCGGGCTCGATCAAATCCAAAGCCCGGCCCAGGTAATCCTTGCTGGCTAGCACGACATCGATTACCGCCGGAGTGATCGCCAGTTTGCCGTTGCGCGCCGAATCGAGGACCGTTTCCACCTCGTGCGCGAATTCCTGGATCGCCGTCAGTTCCAGGAAGCCTGCCAGTCCCTTGATGGTGTGGAAGCTGCGGAAAGTGGAATGGATCGCCTCGGAGTCGGCCGGGTCCCGCTCCAGCCGCAACAATTGGGCTTCGACGGTACTGAGATGCTCGCGGGACTCCTGGATGACGTCGTTGAGCAGGTCCATGTCCTGGATCAGGAGGTTCTTCGCCTGCGGCGGTGGAGCATGGCCGTCCGGAACCGGTGCGGGAGGCCGATCCGCCACGGCCCGTTGCAGGTTCGCAATTCCCTCTTTCAGCATCCGCGCCAGCGCGGCCAGATCGGCCGAGCCGGTCCCGGCCGCGGCCGAAACCCTGCCGGCGAGGCTGGAAGCGATGCTGGCGGCTTCCGGACACCCGGCCTGTCGCGCTTCTTCGCCGGTCTTTTCGAGCGCGGAGGAAAGCGCCCGCAGGCCCTCGGGAGCGCCCGGCGCCTCTTCCATCACCAGTCGCATCGCCAGGTCGTCGACCCGGCGGCGCAGTTGGTCTGCCCTCTCGTTACTCGCCATAAGACTTCAACCCACTCGCGGCAGCGCTCGAAGCAGACGGGCTTTTTCGATGGCACACCCGCCGCGCACCCCTAAAACTCCTTGAAATCGTCATCGAGCGGGATGGCGCTGACCGCCCGCGCGGCCACGGGCGGCGCGTATTTTGACGCCGAACGGCTCTCGCTCCGCACCGCGCCCGCGAGCGTATGCAAGCCGCCTTCCGCGGCCAGTGCGTGGGAGGGCGCGGACCCGCCATCCACTTTCTTTTGGCCGCCGCCGGTAAGCGAGAAACCGCGGCTCTCTTCGCCATGGCCGATCATCCCGGTAAGTCCCGCGACGATCTTGTGCAGGGTCTGCGCTTGCGAACTCATCTCCTCGCCGGCCGAAGCGCTCTCTTCGGCGTTGGCCGCCGCCCGTTGCGTCACCTGTTCCATTTGCGTGATGGCTTTGGCGATCTGCTCGATGCCGCGGGCCTGCTCTTCGCTGCCTAGCTTTACCTCGTCTACGAGCGTCTTGACCTTCTCGGCGCTTGCGGTAATGGCGCGGATCGCCGCCGCCACCTGGTCGAGCTTCGTCCGCCCCTCGCCCGATTTCGCGATCGATTCCTCGATCAGCGCGGCCGTATCCTTGGCCGCCTGCGCCGAGCGCTGCGCTAGGTTCCGCACCTCGTCGGCCACCACCGCGAAACCCATGCCGGCTTCGCCCGCCCGCGCCGCCTCGACCGCGGCGTTGAGCGCCAGAATGTTGGTCTGAAACGCAATCTCGTCGATGACTTTGATGATTTTGGCGATCTTGTCGCTGGAGGCGTTGATGTCGCGCATCGAGCCCACCATCTGGTCGAGCGTGCGGTTGGCTTCTTCCACCAACTGGCTGGCCTCGACCATGAACCCGGCGGCGGTTTTCGAATTCTCGGCGTTCTTGCGGGTCATCGAAGTGAGCTCCTCGGTGGAGGCCGAGGTCTCCTGGATGGAGGCCGCCTGCTCGGAGGTGCCCTGCGCCAGCGACTGATTGGAGGAGGAAACCTGGATTGCCGCGCTGGCCACGTGCGCGGCTCCGTCGGAAAGCTCGGAAGCCGCCTGCCGGAGACCGGCGTTGATCTTTCGCACGATTATCATCAGGCCGCCACCGGCCAGAATGCAAAGCCCGAGCAAGCCGATAGCGAGCCAACGGCTCTTGGTTTGCTCTTCGGCGAGCGTGGTCTTGTTTGCGGCCAGGAGTTCCGTTTGCGCCTGCACCAAGCGGCGGGCAGCTATGCCGATTTTCTTGTAAATGGGCGCGGTAACGTCTTTCCGGATTCGATTCCCGCTGGCGGCATCGCCGGCTGCACACACCCGTACCAGTTCCTCGTAGTTCGGCTGCCATTCGGACAAGCGCGCGTCGATCTCGGCGGTCAATGCCCTGCCTTCTTCCGTCACCAGGAGCGGGCGCATTTCCTCCAACGCTTTTCGAATCGTTTCACCGTTCTGCCGGAATGCCTGGTTATAGGTTTCCACGTCCGCCGGATCTTTGCTGAAAGTTGCAAGGATAATGCCTCTTTGCGCTGAGACCATCTCGGAGGCGGCCGCGGCAATTTCGCCGGCTAAAACGATCTTGCGCGCCGTACGGTCCGCGACAGTGTCGAACTGTTCCTTAAACGCGCCGAGGGAAGACAGCCCGGCGTAGCCCAGAATGACGGCCAGCGCGACGATTATGGCTACCCCGGACATCAATTTGGTACCGATGGTGACTTTGGATCGCATGATTCTCTTTACTCCCTACTGCATCAGGGCATCCAGGCCGTGGATCTCCTTGGTTGTCAATACCTGATCGATTTCGAGCAGGATTTTGACTTTGCCTTTCATTTTCGCCATGCCGAGCAGATAGGACGTAGTGACGCCCTGCCCGAAATCCGGAGTGTCTTCGATATCGGCGCCGCTCAGATTCAGCACCTCCGAGACGCAGTCCACGACGATCCCCATCAGCATCGGCCCCGCCTCGCCGGGCACTTGAACGACGATGATGCAAGTGCGTTGGGTGTATTCGATCCCGGGAAGGCCGAACTTGAGCCGGAGGTCGACTACGGGGATCACTTTGCCGCGCAGATTGATGACGCCTTTTACATACGCCGGAGTTTGCGGGACGGCGGTGATGTCCTGAATGCCCATAATTTCCCGGACCTTCAGAACCTGAATCCCGAACTCCTCGTGCCCTAACTCGAAGGTAAGGTATTTGCCCGCGCGCTGATCCGCTTTCGCCGCCACGCCCTTCTCCGTCGCCGCGATGGTGCTTGATTGCATGGTCCTCTCCTCAATTCGTCCAGCGGACTATTGATCGGTTCCGAACTCGGGAAACTGTAGTGGACTCGACGGCAGCCTCGAATTGGCGCACTCCGGCGCGCTTCCCGATTCCGGCGCCGGCGGACCAGCGCCGGAGGGGCCGGGATGAAAGCCGCTCTCAGATCACGAACATCCGCGGCACCGCGAATCCATGCTTAACCGCTTGGGGCTCCCGGCTGGGCGCCAGACAGAGACGGACGTCCATGCGGGATCCGCCAGACACAAAGGGCACTACGATCCAGGCGTCGTT
>Ga0187849_1003377_pt1 | contig 14121 bp, 12 predicted proteins | sample June2016WEW_4_10_2_FD_132412 | JGI IMG/M metagenome (GOLD analysis project Ga0187849, IMG submission 132412) | Peatland microbial communities from SPRUCE experiment site at the Marcell Experimental Forest, Minnesota, USA - June2016WEW_4_100 | ecosystem: Environmental > Terrestrial > Soil >... | reverse complement strand
CGCACCCGCCCCCGCAGGGCGTCAACGCTGGCCCCCTCGATAGCCGTCCGCTACAATCAGGGAAGATCGGACGGTCCCTTCACATGCCTGCACCCAAGCTCCTGCTCTTCGACGTCGACGGCACGCTCATCCTCACGGGCGGCGCCGGCGTGCGCGCCATGAGCCTCGCCTTCGCCGACCTCTTCGGCCGCGAGAACGGGCTGATCGGCGTCGAGCTGGCCGGCCGCATCGATATGGCGATCCTGCGCGCCGCCCTCGTCAAGCACGGCATCGACGCGAAAGGCTTCCCGCGGATCGTCGAGCGCTTTCGCGATGCCTACGTCCGCCATCTGGCGCAGACGCTGCCCGAGGCCGAAGGCGGCCGCGTCCTGCCCGGCGTTCGCGAGTTCCTGACGGCTCTCTACGGGCGATCCGACGTTCGTCTGAGTCTGGCCACCGGCAACTTCCGTCGCGGCGCCGAGATGAAGCTGACTCACTATGGCCTGTGGCACTTCTTCGACGGCGGCGCTTTCGGCGAAGAGGTCGAAGAGCGCGCCGACCTCGTCGCTGTGGCCAAGCGACGCCTCTCCGCCGACGGCCAGAGCGCCGTCTACGTCTTCGGCGACACCGTCCACGACATCAACGCCGCCCGCGCCAACAACGCGATAGCCGTCGCTATCGCCAGCGGCTTTACCGGCGAAGACATCCTTCGCTCGGCTGCCCCGGACTTCCTCTTCCCCGACCTCTCCGATTGGCGCGCCGTGCTGACGGCGTTAGGGTTATAGAGGCGGGTCCGCGGCCACCCACATCTGATGGCAGGCGAGGATCAGGCCGTGGGGATAATTTGTCAAGAAAACCGCCGGAAAAGCTTGACGCAGGGGGTGGAACTGCGCAATAAAGAGGGTGCGCCCGTTGAAGGGCGCACCCGGAGAAAACGGCGGCCTGGCCGGTGCTACGACGCGAGCTGGTGGCGGGGGAATCGCGCCGTTGCGACAGGGGGTGCTGTTTTACCAACCAGACCGACACATCCCCACGTTTAATTTTACATAAACTATCTGATTCCTGCAAGCTCCTGAAGCAGCCGCCAGTAGGCCAGCCTGTCCGCCTGCGTCGCAAGCAGCGTCTCGCTCGGGTTCCCCTCGCGGTCGAACTGCTTCGCGAACCGTCCCTCCGTTCGCGCGAACGCCACGAAGTCCAGCGGCTCCTCCGTCTTCGGATTGATATACCAGTCCTCTTTCACGTTCGGGTTGCCCTGTAGGCTCAGCCGCTCGTGAATCGATGAACCCTGGCGCGGGTCGTAGATGAAGATCGGGAAGGCGCGCGAGTCTTTCGCCAGCCGAGACTGCTTCGACGACATATTGTCCGCGACCTGGTGCTCCGGCTGGCAAGTGCAGTACACGCTCACCACCGAAGGCCCCTTGAACTCGTTCGCCCCCATAATCGAGCGATAGAAGTGGTTGATGTCCGAGGTGATGGTCTGCGCCACGTAGACCTCCGGGTGCATCATGGCGATAACGCCCACTTCCTTGCGGTGCTCCTGCTTGCCCGACACTGCCGATCCGAACGGCGCCATCTCCGCGTCTTGCCCCGTGTACGTCGCCGTCGACGCCTGTCCGCCCGTGTTCGAGTAGACCTGCGTGTCCATGATCATGACGTTGATGTCCATGCCCGACGCCAGCAGCCGCGACAGCCCGCCGAAGCCGATGTCCAGAATGGCGCCGTCGCCGCCGATGGCCCACAGCTTCTTGTCCTGCCAGCCGATCTGGTTCCAGCGCAGCCGAATGCCCATCGCGTCCGGCGCCGCGTTCTCGAACAGTGAGTTCGTCCAGGGCACCAGATACGGGTTGAACGGATAGCTTGAGGCGTAGACGCTGTTGCAGCCCGTGGCCGCCACTATCGCCATGTTCTCCGGCCCGTGTACGAACCCCGTCGCCGCCAGCATCATCCGGATCGACGTCGCTTCGCCGCAGCCCATGCACGACCCGGCGCCGCCGACGTAAAGCAGCGACCGGTCAGCCAGCATCATGTCCGCCAGCGCTTTGCCGCTGACGTATTTCGCCGGCGTCTCGGGCAGCTTGCGGAGGAAAGCGACCTCGCGCTTGTAGGCTTCGACCTCCGGCGGCGTCTTGCGCACCATCTTCAGCGCCTCGTGCGTGCCGCAGACCTCGACGCACTCGCCGCAGCCCTTGCACTTCGTCGGGTCGACGAACAGGCCGAACATGCCGCCCTCTTCGCCGCGCTTCTCGAATACGCCGGCGTACTTGGTCGTCTCCGCGAACCGCTTCTGCAGCCGCGCCCGCTCCGTCGCGTCCTTCACCGCCGCCAGCTCTTTCGCCAGGTTCGACTTCCCGATCACCTTCGCCACGATCGCGGTGTCGGGGCAGGCGGTCACGCACTCCATGCAGCCGACGCAGTTCTCGGTGATAAAGGCCGGGAACTCCGGCGCGATGTAGCTGAAATCGCGCAGAGCAGCCGTCCCGGGCGGGATCAGCGCTCGCGCCGCCTCCGCGTCCGAGGGCAGGTCGTCGGCGCCATGACCGTGGCGATAGGCACCCAGCACCTTTTCCAGAAACTGCTCCCTTTCCGGGAAGCCGCTGTCCTTAGTCATCTTGTCTTTGCTCTTCGAAGCTGTAGCCATGCTATTTTGCCTTTCGCGACGCCTGCTTGGGGGGCTTACCACCGGCGCCGTCCGCCTTCACCTCAGCCGGTATCTCGAATACCTCGCTGAAACCGCGGCGCACGCACTCCACGTTGTCCTGAATCACTCTCTCGCCGCGGCCACCGAAGTACTTCCGCAGCGACTTTTCGATGCGCTTGAACAGCTCCGTGTCGCTGACCGGCGCCTCCTTAAGGAAGGGCGTGTAGCGCAGGAATACGCCCAACAGCGCGACGCCCTGCATTCGCTGCACTAGGTCCGGCCGCGACGCTACTTCCTCCGCAATCTTCACCGTGTCCAGCGCCAGCACGTGGATGTTCTTCGCCCGTATCGTCGCCTGCGCGTTCTCGGGGATGTCCGCCCATACGTCCGCCGGCGCCGTCTTCGGTGTTTGGATGAATATCGTGCCGCCCTCCGCCAGTCCAGCGAGCGGATTGCCGGTGCGGAAGGCGTTGACGTCGTTTACCGGCACGAACTCGACGAACTTCGTCTCGCAGTGCGGCCGGATGACGTCCTTCGCCAGCGTCAGATAGTAGCTCGTCGGCAGACCCTTCTTCTCGGCGCCGTAGCGCGGGTAAGCCTGCGCATACAGCCCGAACAGGTCGGACGAAATCGAAGCGATGATCTTGTTCGTCGTAATCGAGCCGTAGCCGCCAACGGAGTGCCCGCGCATCGAGAACGAGCCCGGCGGTCGCACGTCCGGGTCCTCGACGGGGGGAAGCGCCGTCGGATGGTTAACGTTTAGCGTAAAGAATCGCTTGCCGTCCGGCTTGCGCATGTTCTCGAAAATGGCGACGATGTGGCCCGGCCGCACGTCGCGACTGCCCAGGCCGCCGCAACCGGCGTAAACGACCGGCATCTTGTCGATTCGCGGGTACCCCGGGCGACCGGTCAGAGCGTCGGCAAAGGACGCTTTGGTCTCCGCTGCCAGCGGGTTCGACTGGCCGAGTGGCACGTCGAGCTTCTCCAGCACGCTGAACGCCTTGACGTGCTTCAGCGCGTCCACGATCTGCGGGCCCGGGAACGGGCGGAACGCCGTTATCGTCAGCAGCCCAACGCGCAGCCCCTTCTTCTCGCGCAGGTAGTCGACCGTGGCCACCGCCGTGTCCATCGCTGAGCCCATGCCGACGAGCGCGTACTCAGCGTCCTCAAGCCGGTAGGGCATCACCATGCCATAGCGACGCCCCGTCAGCTCGTAGTACTCGTCCATCGCCGCCTGCAAAGCGGCCGGAACCTTGTCATAGAAATCGCGCTGGCCGATCTTGCCGACCATGTAGACGTCCATGTCCTGTACGACGCCGCTCATAATCGGATGGTAGGGGTCGATGATGCTGCTCAACTTGTCTTCCGGCGGCCCAACGAAGCGCTTCATCAGCTCAGGCTCCGGCATCCGCACGCTTTCGACAGTGTGCGTCGTCAGGAAGCCGTCCTGGCAGTTGAAGAAAGGCGTTCGCGAGTCCTCCGCGGTCCGGCGGGCGATAAGCCCCAGGTCCGCGGCCTCCTGGGCGTTGCGGGCGAAAAGAATGCCCCAGCCGCAGTCAGCGACGCCCATCACGTCGTCGTGGCCGGAGTGGATGTTCAGCGACTGCGAGGTCAGCGCCCGCGCGCCGATGTTGAACACCGCGGGCAAGCGCTTTCCGGCGATCGTGTAGAGGACCTCCTTCATGAGGATGAGGCCCTGGCCACACGTGAAGTTGGTTACGCGACCGCCTGCCGCCGCATAGCCCTCGCACGCCGACGCCGAGCTGTGCTCAGACTCCGGTTCCATCAGGACCAGCGTCTCGTCCCATAGGTTCTTGCGCCCGTTCGACACCTCGTCGGCGTATCCCTCGCCCATGCCGCTGGAGGGCGTAATTGGGTAGACGCAGGCGCCCTGGCTGATGTGCGTCTCAACCCAGACGATCATGCCGGTGCCGTCGCTTGTTGATGGAGTTCCAGGATAGGGGAACACCCTTTGCGCTGCTTTTTCAGCCATAAGTCATCCTCTTTGGCTAGCTAAGATCCGGGGACAATAATGAGTAGATACAATGAATCCTGTTTGGCCGCAACCACTTATCGGGCCGCGAAGCTCACAACTATTATCCCACTCTGATTAGAAACTTTGCAACGTCTAAACCGCGAAAAGGCACGTGGGCGTCCCCTCGGGTCCCCTAAAGCCGCATGGTCTCGAAGTCCTCCGCGACGATGATGCCCTCGACGTTGATGTCCGGCCGGCCCGCCTCGAGGTGGGTGATGACGAACATCGTCTCAAGAGGCACCTCTTGCCGAAAGCGGCGTATCTCGTCGAAGCTGATGTGGTGCTCGCACGGCTCCTGCCAGCACGAGCAGTCGATGACCAGCGCGTCCGCGCCGCGTGCCAGCTCTCGCACGCCGTCGCACATCACCGTGTCACCCGTGTAGCTGAGCACGCGGCCGCCGGCGTTGACCCTGTAGCCAAGGCACTCCAGGTCGTTGTGGCTCGACTGCTCGACGCCGACGGCACGGAAAGGAAGGCCCGCCGCCGTGCCTTCGTCGCCGTCTGCCACTTCGACGTACCGGCGGTGGTAGGGCTGCCTCCCGCGCGTCAGGCCCGGAAACCCCAGTTGCGATATCTCCTCCGCCACTCGCTGCGTGCCCGGCGGCCCCACGATCGTCAGGTCTTCGACCCGCGCGCTCACCTGCTCGTAGTCCAGGAAAAGGAAGGGCAGGCCGAAGAAGTGGTCCGCGTGGAAGTGCGAGATGAACACCGCGGCGATGTCCAGCGTTGGGATTCGCAGCTTGTGCAGGTGCGCGAGCAGCGTCGGCGGCGCATCGAAGAGATAGCGGCCGTTGAGGATGAAGGCGCTCCAGTAGCGGTCGCCGACGAAGGCGTTCCCCGATCCCAGGAAAGTCAGCTCCAGCGGCGGCTCGCGCGTCATAGTCCTCCCTCGGCCATCCAGGTGCAACGGCCCTTAATCGATTACTAGCATCTCGCCGTGCCATCCGTCAAGAAAAAAGCGGGCCAGACGCTTGACAACCCAGCACGCGTGTTCTATTATCGCCATGACAGGAGAACATATGTCTCAGGCTTGGAGGAGGAAATGCTGAGCGCTGCGGTTATCGGAGTATCCCTGGCCCTGAGCGGAGTGTACCTCGGCTGGCAGTGGTGGTCGCGCGAGCTCGCTGAAGGCGAATAGCGCCGCGAGTGTGAGATCCCTCGGGGCGATCCTCCGGATCATCACCGATATTGCTTTCGTCGTCGTCTGGCGATCCTTAGGCGAGTGGAGTATACTTCACGCGGAAGGGACGCGCTGGTAGGTCGGAAAAATGATACTTCTTTTCTTCGTCCTGCTCCTCGTCGCCATCGTCTTCCTCCTCATGCTCGTCGTCTTCGGGTTCACGGTGCGCGCGCTCTCCAGCGTCCTGCTCATCCCGCGACAGGCCGCCTCTCTCTTCACCAACGAGTCGGTCCGGCGCAACGAGGTGCTCAAGCACGCTACCATGAACGTCATCGAAGAGCGCTTCGGCCCCAGCGGCCTGAACGGCGTCTCCCGCGCTCGCGGCTTCACGCTGGATGGCATCGCCCCGCCGGACATCATCCTTTCCGCCGCCCAGGAGGGGTTGCGACGCCTCCGCGCCGGAGAGCGACGCCTCGCCATCCACCGACGCTGCGTGACCGCCATCGTCAGCGCGGGGCTGCTTGCCGCCCTGGCGTTCTTTGGCATCCTCCTCGGCATCGGGCGGCTGAACCTGCTGAACGTGGTCCTTGCCGTCACGCTGGCCAATGCCCTGGCGCCGTTTGCCGGCATGCCGCTCCAGAAGCTGCTGCCGCGCTACACCGACCTCTCCGACCTGCACATCATCGGCCTTGCCGGCAGCCCGCTCCCAGAGCAGCACCCGCCGGGCGACCGCCCGCCGTCGGAGCACTTCGAGGTGAGGACGAAGGTCGGCAGGTAGCTGCGCGGCTATCTCCTCAGTTGCTCGGCGAGTCCTTCCCGGAGCGATCGCGGCTGGAACCCGAACGCCTTCGGCACCGCGTCCAACTCAGTGGTGTTGTCCTTCGACAGCATCGCGAGCTGGTCCGTCGTCACCGGCGGATTCGGCAGCACCGATTGCATCGCGCGCGCCGCCGGACGCATCAGACAGAGCGGCAGGTGCGCCTTCGGCTTTCGATGCCCCAGCGTCTCGCCGATGAGGTCGATTATCTCATCGTAGCTGAAGTACTCCGGCCCGCCGATCTCCAGCGTCTCGCGGTCGTGCGTCCCTTCGCCGAGACTGGCGACGACGCAGCTCACCACGTCCTCAACCCATACCGGCTGAAAGCGCGTCTTCCCGTCGCCGGCAACCGGAACAACCGGCACGCGACGGATGAGGCGCGCCAGGCGGTTGAAGAAGTCGTCCTCCGGCCCGAAGACCAGCGACGGCCGCAGGATCGTGTAGGTCAGGCGGCTCGCCGTTACCGACTGCTCCGCCTGCCATTTCGCGTGCCAGTAGGGGAACTTCGGGTCCGGCGCCGCGCCGATAGCGCTTACGTAGACCAGCTTCTTCACGCCCGCGCGCTCCGCCTCGTCGACAATTCCCGCCGTTCCGCCGCGGATCACCGCGTCGAAGCGCTGCGACCCCTTCTCCGCAATCACGCCGACCAGGTTCACGACCGCCTCGACCCCGGCCATCGCCTGCGCCAGCCCTTCGCCGCTGACGACGTCCGCCTTGACCTGCTCGACGCCCTCCGGCAGGTCCGCCTTGCGTTCGCCCCTGGCCGCGACGCGCACTTGCTGACCGCTCGCCGCCAGCCACGCGACGAGATGTCTACCAATGAATCCCGTGCCGCCCGTAACAAGGATCATCGCTTCACCTCGCAGTCCAACTGCCGCCAATCAGGGGGCCAGCATCGCGCAGCGGATCGGGAATGTCAAGGGCCGAGGGTTGGTTGACACGGCGTGATATAATCCTATAAACCTGCAGGAGCCGGATATGTCAAGGACGAATCTGCGCGCGCTAGGAATGTTTCTCGGCTTGACGGCATGCCTGCTGCTTTGCGCGCTGGCCCTTAGCTGTCAAAGCAGTCAGGTCGCGCCCGGCACAGCGTCTCCATCTACAACCGCTGGTCCCACTCCGCGCGATGCCGATACGATCAGCAGCATCCACGAGATTGACAACGAGATAGGATTCCAGTTATCTCTCCCATCATATATTCCCGAAACGGCGAACCCGACGTTTCGAGTCGTGAAGCACTCCGGGAATGAAGACCCGCGATATGTGACGCAGACCCTCGCCTTCGATCCGAAGGAGGGCAGCACACCGAATGCTGCCATCGAAATCTTAGAGGAGCGGCTCGCGCCCGGGCAGACTTTTGTCTTGACTTTGCCGGACGAGGAGGTTCACGACGTTGACGGGGTTGAAGTTCACTGTACGCTTGATCGTCTTAGTTCTCCGGTCCCTCTTGATCCCGAACGGCACCCGGAATTCAGTTGTCTGTGGAATACTGGTGACTTGCATTTCGAAGTCATTGTTGATTTTGCCTTGCCGAAGCCCGTAGCTGGTGCAATAACCGCAGATATGCATGACGACGCGATGAAGATGGTAACCTCGATGATCGAGAACCCCTATATCCCCTGAGGTGACGCCGCGGCGCCATCTTGGCTGTGTGGCCGACCGGGTTCGACGCTGTTAGAACTCCGTGGCGCCGCTGAAGGTCCAGCCCTGCACTTTCAGCGCCGGCACCCGGCTCACGCCAATCATCCCCTGACGCAGCCGCGTCTCCCGCCCGATCATCTCGACCCGGCTGAGCGCGTCCAGATAGCCCTGCGTGAAGCGAAGGTTCTTGATCGGCGCCGTGATCCGCCCCTTCTCGATGAGGAACGTCCCGTCCCGCGTCATGCCCGTCACGATCAGCTTCAGCGGATGCACCGGCCGCGTGTACCAGAAGCGGCTCACCCAGATGCCCCGCTCCGTCGACGCCAGCATGTCGTCGATGGTCGCCTCGCCCGCTTTCAGGAAGAGGTTCGACGGCATTGGGCCGTACGTCAGCCCCGCCGGCAGCGCGTGGCCCGTCGAAGGCTTGCCCTCCTTGCCGCCGTAGTAGCTGTCGTACACGACGCCCTTCGCGACGCCGTCCGTGATAAGCTCCACGCGCCGCTTCGGCACGCCCTCGAAGTCGAACGGCATCGGCACCGTCTCCGGCGATAGCCCGTCGTCCCAGATCGATACGTTTTCCCCCACTACCCGCTCCCCCAGCCGCCCGGACATGAAGCTGCGCTGCTCCTGGTACGGCTGCGCGCCGAACCCCAGGTAGGCCAGATAGTCCAGTATGTCCGAAGTCGCGTAGTCCTCCAGAATAACGTCGTATTCGCCGGGCTCGAGCGAAATCGGCTCGGCGCTGCGCAGACACTTGTCGATGGCCTCCGCCGCCAGCGCCTTGCCATCGATCTCGCCTGCGTCCGGCGAAAGGCGGTCCGCGTAACCGCTGCCGTCGGCCATCATCGTCGTATTGATGTCCGCGTGCGTCTCACGGTGATAGGCGAAGATGCCCAGCGAGTTGGCGACCGCGACCGCGTTGTCCGACGTCCGAAAAGCGCCCGCCGCCGTGACGCCGGCGTTCCGGGCCGCGTCGCAGATTGCGGCGACGACCTCTGCCCGGTCGTCCGGCGAGAACGACGCCGTCCGCTCGACCCAGGCGTCGATACGTTGCACCGGCTCCGGCCCCGGCAGCGACCGAAAGTCCTCATTCTCCTTCTGGTGCGCCGCCAGCATCGACGCGCGCTCAACGACCGCCCGCAGCGGTTCGTCGGACAGCATGTTCGTGCCCGCCACGCCGATCTTCTTGCCGATGACGGCGCGCACGCTCACCTCCACGCCGGTCTCCTCGACGTTCTGGTGGATGTAGCTGTTCGCGAAGCGGGTCAGCGCCGACCGGGTGGCAAAGAGCAGCACCTCCGTCTGATCGGCGCGGCTCATCGACAGCATCCGGTCGCTGATGTTCTTGAGCTCTGTCTCGTCGGGCAGCATCCTGTCCTCTGCCTTCCCGGGTTACTTCATGACGCCGACTTGAACGTTGCGAAAGCGCGCCGGCGACGTACCGTGACCGGTGTGCGCCACCTGCTCCGGCTGCCCCTTGCCGCAGTTCGGCGTTCCCCAGACGACCCAGTGGTCGCGATTGCACACGGCGTCGCAGCTCCCCCAGAACTGAGGTGTGATGCCGGTGTAGGTCGCGTTCTTCACAAGGTCGCCCAGCTTGCCGTTCTTGATCTCTCGCGCCAGCTCCGTGCCGAACTGGAAGTTGAGCCGCCGCTGGTCGATGCTCCAGCTCCGGTTCGTCTCCATGTAGATGCCGTCTTCCGTGTCCGCGATGAGCGCTTCCAGCGTCCAATCGCTCGGCTCCAGGTTGACGTTTGTCATGCGGATCAGCGGAATGCGGTTCCACCCCGAGGCGCGCATCGCCCCGTTGCTCTGCTGTCCTATCGCCGCCGCCGTTTCCCGCGACGTCAGGTAGCCGACGAACAGGCCGTCGGTCACCAGCGGCGTTCGCTGAGCCGGCACGCCCTCGTCGTCGTAGCCGAACGTGCCGAGACCGCCGGGAATCGTCGCGTCCGCGGTCAGGTTCACCACGGGCGAGCCGTAGCGGAAGACGCCAAGCTTGTCCGTCGTCAGGAAGCTTGTCCCCGCGTAGGCCGCCTCGGTGCCAAGCACGCGGTCCAGCTCCGTCGCGTGGCCGCAGCTTTCGTGCACCTGTAGCCCGAGCTGGCTCCCGTCGAGAATGATGGTCGTGACGCCGGCCGGACAGGGCTTCGCCGCCAGCAGCGCCGCCGCCTCTTCCGCGACCCGCTGCGCGCTCCCGGCCAGGTCGTAGCGCTCCACGAACTCCCAGCCCTCGGTGCCCTGGTGCCGCCCGACGCTGTTGGGGTACGACCGTTGCTGCACGTCGCCCTCGTCGACGGCCGTCGCCTCGATGCCGCAGCCCGTCTCCAGCAGTTCCTGCTCGATCAAGCTTCCCTCGCTGCTGCCGAAGAGCTTCTTCTCCCGCTGGTAGTAGACGTTCGACTCCGCAACTACAACGCCCCTCACGCGCATCATCGCCTCGTTTGTGCGCAGGAGGAGCGCGATCTTGTCGTCGAGCGATACGGCAAAGGGGTCGATGCGAAACGGGGTGCGATAGCTGTCGTTGTGGACTTCAGGCGTGCCGATCGCCGCCCTGGGACCGCCTGCCCGCGCCGACGCCCGCGCTATGGCGACCGCCTGCGCCGCCGTCCGGTCCGCTTCGGCTGCTGTCATGCGATTGCTTCCCGCGAATCCCCAGTAGCCGTCGACGATCACGCGCACGCCGAAGCCGAGGCTCTCGTCGGCCGTCAGGCCCTCGACGTGCGGGCCGCGGACCGTTATCGACTCCGCGCGCGTCTCCACGACGCGAACGTCAGCGTAAGCGGCGCCTTGCTGTGTGGCGGTATCGAGCGCGCGGGCAACGAGATCGCGCATGGCTGCCTCCTTACTGGCTCCGCGCGAAATGGAGGGATCTTCAGACCACGTCCTGTGGCCTGCTGTCTACATTATAGCCGAACTAACCCAGGCGATGGCGGAGCGTCACCGCGCGCGGCCAGGCCCCTTGTCCGCCCCCGCCGCCACTCTCTCCCGCTCCAGCGGTCCGATTCCCGAAACCGTTCGCAGAATCCGCAAATAGTCCCGCAGATTGCGAGTCGTCAGGAAATGGCGTCGCACCGCCTCGCGGCCGCGACAGCCCATCTCGTCCGCTTCGACCGGATTGCGCAGCAGGTGCAGCACGCGCTGTGCGCATTCCTCGACGGTGTTCACCAGATAGCCCGTCTTGCCGTCGATGATCTGGAGCGGGATGCCGCCTACGTTCCCGGCGACAACCGGCCGCGCCTTCCACAGCCCTTCCGTAACAGAAAGGCCGAATCCCTCGCGCACCGACTTCTGGATAATCACGTTGGCGGCCCTCTGGAAGGCGTTCACCTCCACGTTGCCGACGCCGTTCAGGTTCGTCCGCACCTTAATGTCCATGTCCTCGCCGGCGCGGCGGACTGTACGCTCGTACCAGGCCCAGCCCTCCGGGTCGTCGTATGCCATCGACGCCACGAGCACGAGCTGTACCTCCGGCACGTCCCGCTTCACCATTCGATAGACGTCAATCACCCCGAGCGGGTCCTTCCACGGGTCGAAGCGTGACACCTGCACGATAATCGGCCGTCGCGGGTCCAGCTCGTGGTTGCGCAGGATCGCCTCTACCGTATCCTCCGGTATGTCCGCGTTCTTGGCGCTGAACGGGTCTATCGACGGCGGGATGAAGAAGGGGATCGGCCCCCTGAGGTCCTCTTTGATGTAGTTGCGCAGCGTGAATACCGCCGCGTCGTACAGCGCGACGTGCGGACGTAGGAGGTCCCACACCTGCACCTGGGCGTCCGTGAGGTCGATGTGACAGCGCCACACCCACTTGCCCGGCGGCCGCTTGCCCCGCAACTCCGTCAGCGACGACAGGAGCGGCGCCGGCTGCGGGTCGTGGATTATGACGAAGTCGTAGTCCTCGTCGAACATCTCCGCGTTCGCGCGATTGTACTGGAGCCACAATTCCCACATCTGCGGCGTCCAGTCGATGAGCATCCCCTGGAGGCTGTTGTGCATTGCCTTCGTCACGCGGAAGAAGTCGTCGCCGGCGCGAATAACTTGCCAGTCCGCCGCCAGCCCGACGTCCGCCATCAGCGGCACGAACGAGTTCAGTATCTCGGCGACGCCGCCGCCGAACGGCGTGGAATTGACGTGCAGGACGCGCGCGCCTCGCAGCGGCTCCGCCAGCTCCCGGATCTCTTCGATCTCCTCGTCACCGATTAGAGAACGGTAGCTCTCCAGGGTTCTTGGTGTTGTGGGAATGGAGCTCAACATTGTCCGATTAGCTCTTTCGGGGTCATCTCAATCGTTTCAAGAGTCTTGCGCACCGGGGCCCCTCCTCTCCTCCGACAAAAGCGCCTGATTCAATCTTACCTAACTAATCTCTCGAAGCAAAGACAGGTAATCGGCAATGAAACGGCATACCAAGAAATTCTCGGCAACATGGCGTCGCGCGGCAACCCCCAGCTCGCGTGCCGTCGCCGGCTCCCGCATCAGTCGGAGCAGGCAATCGGCGAACTCGGCGTCACTGTCGGCCAAATAGCCCGTGCGGCCGTCCAGCACCTGCTTCGGCACGCCGCCCATGCGCGCCCCCACGACCGGCGTCTCCTTCCATAGCGCGTCCGACAGCCAGATGCCGAAGCCCCGCTGCAAAGAGCGCTGCATCACGGCAAACGAGGCCCTCTGCACGACATTGACCTCCACGTTGCCGACATCGTTAAGGTCGGCAAGGATGTGGACATCTGGAAGCTTTGTGGCTTCCTCCCTAACCTCCTCGAAATAGGGATAGGCCGCTTCGTCCGGCGGCGACGGCGCCAGCAGGACGAGCTGCAAATCCGGCGCTTCCCGTCGCATCAACCGGTATACCTCCAGCGCGCCCAGCGTATCGTTCTCCTCGTTGATCGGCGCCACCTGCGCTATGAACGGCCGTTCGCCGTCGATCCCGTAGTGGCCCAGAATGTACGCTGTCGCGTCGGCAGAAAGCTCGATGTTCCGCGGCCCCAACGGGTCGATTGCCGGCGCAATAACCTTGCACGGCCGTTGGGTCTGCCTGCCGAGAGGCATGGCCCCAGCCCTGCCGGCGAACTGCTCGTCCTCAAATGTCCAGCAGTCGTAGTCCTGCAGATGTCCCTCCAGCAGCTCCCAGACATCCAGTTGCGCCGCCGACAGGTCTATGTGACAGTGCATCAGCCAGCGCTTTCCGCGCCTGGCCGGGTCGACGTAGGAGCGAATCGCTGCCGGCTGCGGGTCATGGACGATGACGACGTCGAAGTCCTCGTTCAGCAGCTCAGCGTTCATGACGGTGTAGCGACGCCACGTCTCCGTCATCTCCGGCGTCCACTCTACTCGGCCGCCGGCCAACGCCCGGTACATCGCCCGGTTGACCTGCGTTGCGTCCTCGCCGGCGCGCACCACCTGCCACTGCCAGTCGATGCCCAGATCGCAGAACAGCGGCACGGTTGAGCGCAGCAGCTCGGCGAGGCCGGTGCCGAAAGCGGTGACGCTCAGATTGAGGACGCGGAGGCCCCTGAGCGGCTCGGAAAGCTCGACGAGCTCGTCGATCCTCTCCTTGCCGGCCGCCGGCACGTACTCCTTTAGTGACTTGGGGGTCAGGGCCAGAGTGCCGTACACGCCTCTCCCTTTCTCCGGGAGATTTCCCTATGGTATGAAAGACCAGCGGAATGAATACTTTGCGATATGATCCTATTGCGGCCCGGTGCGCCTGTCAACGAGGATCGGGGCTTTTCTCCGCATTCGCTGGAAACGTTTCGCGAAGCCGTGCGCCCCGCTTCTGGAACTGTCGCACGCTGAAGAGGACCTCCGAAGGAAAGCCCGACAGGCCTGCTTCGTACGCTAATCGACCGATCGTCGCCAGCACTTCTTCCCGCGACCGGCCGTGCACCATGGCGTAT
>Ga0187849_1003370_pt1 | contig 14151 bp, 16 predicted proteins | sample June2016WEW_4_10_2_FD_132412 | JGI IMG/M metagenome (GOLD analysis project Ga0187849, IMG submission 132412) | Peatland microbial communities from SPRUCE experiment site at the Marcell Experimental Forest, Minnesota, USA - June2016WEW_4_100 | ecosystem: Environmental > Terrestrial > Soil >... | reverse complement strand
GGCGCTGGAGGAGCATCCGGAGAACATGACGCTGATGCTGAAGGGGGTCGAGATGCTGGTGAAGGCGGTATCCGCCGGCTACCGGCTGTCGAAGGACGCGAAAGCCGACCTCTCAGAGAGCGTCAGGGGAACGCTGGAAGAGTACGCCAGGATGATAAGCCCGGAGGGAGAAAGTGACTTCGCCGGAACCGAAGACTGAGCAGGCGCGGCCGCCGCGACGGGTCGCTCGACCGGGCGTCTCTCGCAGCGCCGCCTTCCACGCCGTCGTCGAAGAGCGGCTGCGCAACCTGGAGAAGCAGCTCGACGAGGTGAAAGGGCGCGTCAACGGCCTCATCTTCCTCATCATCGGCGTCGTCGTCACGCAATTCGTGCTGGGGCTGGTGCGCTGATGGTCGCCACCGCTGAAAGCCGGCCTCTGGAGCGATATCGCCTGCGGCCCTACCAGGTCGAAGCGGCGCGCGCGGTGCTGGACAGCGTCTTCAACCATCGCGGCCTGACGATATCGGTGGAGATGGCCCGGCAGGGCGGCAAGAACGAGCTTTCGGCGCAACTGGAGGCGTTCTTGCTGGTGGCGAACATGCTGCGCGACGTCGAATCCGTAAAGTGCGCGCCGACGTTCGAGCCTCAGTGCCGCATAAGCATGCGACGCCTCTGGGCGCGCCTCGGCGGGTTGGGCCTGGCGGCGATCTCGACGCGGCAGCAGGGGCGGGCGATCAGCGTCGGCAAGGCGCGGCAGCTCTTCTTGAGTGCTGAGCGCGAGAGCAACGTCGTCGGCCACACGGCGCAGGTGCTGCTGGAGGTGGACGAGGCGCAGGACGTGGACGCGGAGAAGTTCGACAAAGAGTTCCGCCCCATGGCGGCCTCGACCGGCGCAACGACGGTCCTCTACGGCACAGCCTGGGACGACCACACGCTGCTGGAGCGGACGAAGCAGGCGAACCTGGAAGCCGAGCGTCGCGACGGCATCCGCCGCCACTTCGAGTACGACTGGCAGCGCGTGGCGCAGCACAACGCGGCCTATGCCCGGTTCGTCGAAGCGGAGCGCCAGCGTCTGGGCGAGAGCCATCCCCTCTTCCTGACGCAATACTGCCTGCGGCCGCTGCACGGCGGCGGGCGCCTCTTCGACCGGCAGCAGCGCGCGCAGCTCCAGGGCACGCACGGCCGGCAATCGACGCCGCAGCCCGGAGAGACGTACGTCGCCGGGCTGGACGTCGCCGGAGCGGCGCTGGACCCGTCGGCGGCGGCCTCCCCGCTTCGCGACGCCACGGTGCTGACCATCGCTCGCGTGTCGCATCCGCCTCGGACCGCGCTGGTGCAGGAGCCGAGCGTCGAGATCGTCGAGCACTACGCCTGGACGGACGAGCCGCACGACACGCTGCTCGCGCGTCTCGTCGACGTGCTGGGGCGCGTGTGGCGCGTCCGGCGGGTCGCCGTGGACGCCACGGGCGTGGGCGAGACGCTGTCGCGGCTGTTGGCGGCGTCGCTCGGGCAGGAGGCCGTGCGGCCGTTCCGCTTCACGGCGGAGAGCAAGTCGCGGCTGGGCTACGCGCTCCTGGCGGCGGTGAACGGCGGCCGGCTGCGCATGTACGCCGGCGACGCCTCGGACGAGTACGCCGAGTTCCTGCGGCAGGCGGAGGCGGCGCGAGTCGCCTATCGCGCCAATCAGACGATGAACTTCTTCGTCGACCCGGCGGACGGCCACGACGACTACTTGATGAGCGCGGCGCTCGCTGTCGAGGCGGCGGCGAACAGCAGGCCGCGGACGGCGCGCGGACGGCTTCGAGAGGCGGCGGAGGGACGCTCGAGATGATAGCGCAACCGGACGAACTGCCTCCAAGCGTCGACGAAGCGCAGTCGGTCATCGATGCGCTGCCGGAGCACGTGCGCTACCGCGACGAGGGCTGCGACCTGTCGCCTTCGTGCCTCAACTGCCGTCTGCCGCTTTGTCGCTACGACCTGCCGGGCGGCACGCGACGCCTGCGCACGCTGCCCCGCGACGAGGAGATAGCGCGGCTGCGGCGCTGCGAACGGCTGCCCATCGACGTGCTCGCGCGGCGCTTCGAGATGTCGCGACGGACGGTGTTTCGCATTCTCAGGCGGTGCGGGCCCCACTAAAGCAAAGGAGCTTTGAAATGACCGGATTCACCCTTCCTCAGCAGCTCGCCCGCATGGACCAGGCGCGGCTGAAAGCGTACGCCGACAACCTGGCGTTCTACCACGGCGACCAGTGGCCCGACGACTACCGTCGGACCCGTCGCGAGCGGCGGCTGGTGTTCAACTACGCGAAGGCGCTCACCGACAAGACGGTGTCCTACATGATGTCGGGGCTCAGCTTCGCGGTCGACCCTGTGGACGAGACGCCGGGCGCGCACGAGACGGCGCGTCGGGCGGAGGCGGCGCTGCGCGACGTGTACGAGGCGAATCAGCTCGCGCAGCTTGATCTGGAGACGGAGCTCGACGCGGCGGTCCTCGGCGACGGCGTGTTCAAGGTGACCTGGGACACGGCGGAGCGGCGCGTGCGCGTGTCGGCGCCGGACGTGCAGGGCATCTTCGTCTGGTGGCTGGGCGACGACACGTCGCGGGTGTGGCGCGTCGCGAGCCGCTACACGCTGCTGCCGGAAGAGGCGGAGATGCTATACGGCGTCACGCCGGCGAAGGCGAAGGCGAACGGGTCGGAGGTCGTCGAGGTCTGGACGGAGCAGGAGTTCGAGCTGTGGGTCGACAACGTCCTCATCGACCAGAAGGCGAACCCGTACGGCTTCATCCCCTTCGTCGTCTACCCGAACCTGCGGGAGCCGAAGCAGTTCTGGGGCGTCTCCGACGTCCCGGCGATCAGCGAGTCGGTGCGGGAGCTGAACCGGGCGCTGTCGCAGCTTTCGATGATCCTGGAGCTTTCGGGCAATCCGGTTGCGGTGCTGGAGAACGTGGGCGAGTCGCAGGACATCGCGGTGCAGCCGGGCGCGGTCTGGGAGCTGCCGGAGCGGGCGCGGGCCTACCTGCTGGACCTGCTGCAGGGCGGCGGCGTGAAGCTGCACGTCGACTACGTCGACCTCATCTACCGCACGATGCACGACCTGGGCGAGTCCCCGCGGACGGCGTTCGGCGAAAACACGCAGGGGCTATCGGGCGTGGCGCTGAACGTGGAGATGGACCCGCTGTTGAAGAAGGTGCAGCGAAAGCGTCTGATCCGGAGCAACGCCTACCGCAAGCGCTGCGAGATGATACTGCGACTGCTGGAGCAGTTCACGGGCGTCTCTTACACGCCGTATCGAGCGCGGGTGATCTGGGGCTCGGTGCTGCCGGAGGACCGCAGCGCGCTGGTCGACGACGAAGTGAAGCTGGTGACGGCGGGCATCCACTCACGGCGTCGCGCGGCGACGGAGGTCGGCGTGGAGGACCCGGAGGAGGAGCTTCGCCTCTGCCGGGAAGAAGCTACTCAACCGACTCCCGCTGCAGGCTCAACGCCGGCAAGCGCCTGACGAATTCGGCGTCCGATAGCCCTGGTCGGCGCTCCGCTATTTCGCGTAGTTGCTCGCGCCTGACCAGTCGATAAGGACGACCGGCTCATCTCCGACGACCCAGCCGTCGTGTCCGGGTGGAAGGGCGGACACCTCGCCCGGGCCGACCTCGAACTCGGAACCATCCGCCATGAGGACGTGCAGGCGTCCGGACACATGGTACTGGAAGTGCGGCGCCTCGCACCATTCGGTCCCGGCGATGGGCTTCACGTTTTTGGACCACCGCCAGCCCGGCTGCAGGGTGAGACGCCCGACGGTCCCGCCCCCTATGTTAACCAGCTCCACCCTTCCGTTCTCGAAGGTCCTCGTCTCGTCGGGTGTTTTCAGATCTTTCCGCTCGTATCGTAGCGCAGTAGTCATTTCGAGTTCCTCTTTCTGTGGCTCACAAACTGGACTCCCTGTCCGGCCACCTTCCCAGCGTAGCGCCGCCGCGCGCAGATGATGTGAGTTTCGTCGCCGCGCCGTGAACGTTGGGTGAAGGTCTGCAGCGGCTTAGAAGCGGGTGGCAACGGAGGGTGCCTAGGCACCCCCTACCGGGCTTGCCGTCATGGCTCGTGAACACCGTGGCGAGGCTTCGTGCGATCACTGTGAGCGCCGGAGCGATGACACCCAGGTAGTAGAAGCCAAGAACCGGCGGGTTCACAACCACGCTCCTAATCAAGACGAACAGCAGTCCAGACACGATGACCGCGATGAGGGTGAACGCGGCCAGTTTCGTCATCACCTACCTCCGAGGGTATGTCAAACCGAATGAGAACCACCGATCACCGATAGACTCTAGGCGAGATCGCTAAAGGGAATGTTGTCGATTTGTAAAAAATGGCTGATTGCCGCTGCCAAGCGAGGACACCTACGTTAGCGCACTGTCAACCAACAGGCCCGCGTATCCTCCGGCTTGAATATCGGCATAGACCGGCTTTTCTGCTCTCTAAAAGGACTAGTATCGGCATTCTTGGGAAAACGAGAACAGCCCCGGCGTCAGAGTGGACGTCGGTAACCGCTTGCGGCCGTCTGCGAAAGTCCAGCCGAAAGGGGAGGGTGGACGGGCCCGCCAACCCGTCGACGTTACTCTCGAGCCGCCGGACGGTAAATTGGCGTTGGCCACGCGCTAGAAGAGGTGGCCTTGACCGCCCCTGTCGCGCGCGCTGATCTTGTCCCAGAATTCCGGGGCTCTGGGATGCTTTGATGCGAGCACAAGGTGGTACAGGCGGGTGCCGCGAGAGCTGTTGATGCCGACCTGATCGCGAATGTGGGGATACCCGATCCTCCGCAGGCTCGACTCGTAGCAGTCGAGAAGTACTCTGGTCCCTTGCCGCGTCCCCGAAACTCGCGCGGAATCGTATCGCTCTTTCCATTGCTTGTCGCCAAAGAAGTCGTCCAGTGCCGCCAGATTGTAATCCGCTGCCCTCTTGATATTGCCCGAATGGAAAGTGATGACCAGATCCATAGCGCGCCCCGCCGTAAGAGACGCTAGGCTGTCGAACCGTATCTCCCAGTTGAAGGGATCCACGAAAGTAAGGGAGAGAGCGTTCGCCGGGATGGCCTCAGCTATGTGAGCCGCAGCGGCATTGCAGTCCTCGTTTAGGACCGTCACACATGCGTCTCTGTACGCACTACAGCGCTCTCTGAGCGCTTCTGCGAATAGAGGTTCGCGATCATTGAAGAAGTATCTTGTGAAGCCGAATCTCGTATTCAGCGCAATGAGTGGGGAACCGTACTCCTCAGTGGCATGTTGCTCTAAACAGCATTTGCCGGGCCCCGCGAACAAGTCGACGTAGACCCGCTCGGGCCACTTCCTCTTCATCGCCGTCGCGAATATATCCACGTAACGTGCGACAAAGAAGTGTTTATCTACAGCTTGCTGCTTAACGATCAATACTGGGAGTCCGTCTGTGCCGGTTACGTATTGAGGTACCATCTTGCGACCACGTTAGAGCTCAGAGTAGCAACACGAGCCCTGGGAGGTGCCGAGGCGGCGGTGCAGAGCAACCGTCTCTTTGCAGAGGTGGATGGGGACACTGCCGTGATGCTGTCGGATAACCTCCATTGCCATCCCGTACATCTCGGTGCGGAGCGGCAGCGGGATGCGACGCCGCCGGTCGCCGGGCGTCCACTCGCCGGCAAAGCGGAACACCGACGGGTCGCGGCCTACCTTCTTCGACCACATCGGCAGCGACGTGAAATAGCGCAGGCTCCCCAGCGTCCACTGGTCGGGCGTCACGACGCGGCAGGCCTCCTCCAGAAAGCGTGAATAAGCGTCCCGCCAGCCTTCAATCGGTATCATGGGGTCGAGACGGAGCGTCAGGTGGTATCCGGCCTCTTTCACGCGCGCCGCCGCCTCGACGCGACGGAGCGGGTCGGGTGGGCCGCGCTCGTACGCCGCCGAGACCGCCGGCGCGTTCACGGAGAACGCCACAATCACCTGTCCCCGCGGGTCGTGCTTCAGCAGGTTACCTATGTTGGCCGACTTCGTGACCAGCAGCAGCTTGTGGCGGTCCTGCGCGGCAAAACGGGGGACGAGGTCGTCGACGAGCGGGATGACGCCGTCGAGGGCGAGAGAGTCCATCAGCTCGCCGGCGTTCAGCCTCAGGCTGCCGGGCTGCGCCAGCCAGGCGTCGACCTCGGCGAGCAGCTTAGCGCGGTTGGTGTACGCGACGGGCTGCACCTGACCGCGAAAGGTCGTCTGCAAGTAGCAGTAGGAGCAGTGATAAGGGCAGCCGATGTAGTAGCTGATAGCGTGAAACGCGCCGCAGACGAGGCCGGGCCGCGTCGTGTCGTTGACGTGGATGAAGGGAGACTTCCTCTCCCGAAGCTGAAGCGTCATCTTCCTCTTGCCATCCGGCACCGCTTAAGAGAACATATATGCTGGGCGCGGCTTCCGTCAAGCAGCGGTTAGCGGGCCTTTTGAGCGGTCAATCATATGAAACGGCCGCAACCAGATTCGCAAAAGGCCGCCTTCAGGAGTTCGTCAGCCGGCCCCAGATCGCTCGAAGATGGCTAGTAGAAGAGCTCCGTGTTACGCTCTGTCGCCACGAGCTTCCCATCGGAGTTGTAGTAGTTCGACTCACCAACGACGATGAGCATCGTGCCCGTTCGCCCGGGTCTCTCTTGCAGATCGGCGATCTTGGTGACCCTTGTCAGTACGTCGCCGGCGCAAATCTCCTCGTCGTAGTACTCGAACGATGTCCCGCCGTTCAAAGCGCGTGTGATTACCAGGCCCGGCAGGGGCGGGAATCCCCTTATGTTGACGGAACTGCCGGGAACATAGACCATCTGCCCCAGAAAGCCGGGTGGCGCCACTATGCCGCGATGCCCCTTATTTCTTGCGTAGTCCTCGTCGTAGAAGATGAGGTCGCTGTGGCCGACGGCGCGGGCAAACCAGCGAATGGTCGTCTTGTCGAGCTCCATCCTGGCGGGCTCACCTTCCTTGCCGATAATGGCCCGCATCTCGTCGGTGATACGCGATTCCCCGGTCACGGCGCTTCATGCCCCCTTCGTCTTCGTATTCTTCCGCCATTATGGGCGCTCAGGGGCTTGGGGGAAAACGGATCTAAATGACGCGCGGGACGCCTACGTTATGGTGCTACTTCATATATTTCGACAGGCGTGGTCTGCAGATACCAGTGGGAGCGGCGACAAGGACAGCCGATGTGGTAGCTGATGGCGTGAAACGCGCCGCAGACGAGGCCGGGCCGCGTCGTGTCGTTGACGTAGATGAAGGAAGACTCCCTCTCCCGAAGCTGAAGTGTCATCTTCCTCTTGCGGCCCCCTGCCGTTTCGGAGAACATGTATGCTGGACGTGCCTTCCGACAACCAGCGGTCAGCGGGCCTTTCGGACGGTCAATTACACAAACGGGCCGCAAACAGATTCACAAAGCGCGGCTTTTTTCAAAACAAATACAATCAGACGTCGGCAAGCGGCGCATAAAGCTGAGCAGCGGCTTTTTGAGAACCGCTGCTCATGGAAGAAGATCGACGTCGTTCTTGTTCTGCAGCCGGTATCTTCTTCTCCTGTCCGCTTTCAGGCGCGGCCGCTGACGGCGCTGTTACCGCCAGATCCGCCCGCTACCCCATGACCCCAGCGTCGCCAGTGACCGCACTACCCAAATCGCCAGGACCGAGGCGATCAGGAAGAGCGTCATAGCGATCACAACCGCCGGCTCGAAGATTCCGCCGGCAAGCTCGTGATTCGTGAACACGTCGATGAATGGCTTGATCAGCAGGCTACTCAGGTGGTAGTCGAACCTGACGACCCAGTTAGTGTTGCTCGCGGACGCCAGCTTCAAGAACAGCCTCAAGCCCAGCACCCCTTCGGCCAGAACCAGCGCACTCCCGACTAGCAGCGTAAACCAGTTCGCCAGGTACCGCCCCAACCCTATTGGGCGGGGCTCCATCATTGTTTCCGCGCCAGCCGTTCGCTCTGCTTCGCGGACGGCGTGGCCGTTCCCTCGCGGCGGCGCGCTAACGGGGCTGTCTTGCCTCACATCGCTCTTGTAGCTACCCGGACCTTCTCCGATAGGCCTCTCCATAGTCTGCACAGGCCTCTTCTCTTCAATTGTTGTTCCTGTTGTTCCTCTTCTTCTGAACATCTCTTCTGTCTCCTCTCCCACCACCATTTACCAACTTTACACGTTCTATATGAATATTCCATGAGAAATGCCCTCGGCGGTGTGCGGGATTTGTGATGACGCGCACGACGGCGCGGCATTCGATTGGCCCGCGGCGGGACGAGAAGCGAGCGGGGTGGATCAGGAAGGCCCGGCGACGCGATTGGCGAGGATGCGCCTCGCGGCGTCGAAGAGCGCGACGATGCCGGCGGCGGCGAGAAGCGCGAACGCGGGCAGCATCGGGTAATGGAAGCGCGGGTCGGTGAAGAAAGGCATTTCTCCCAGCGTGAACACGGCGACGACGAGGAGCGGCAGGAGCAAGCTTCGCCAGCGGCGTCGCCACAAGAGCAGACCGATGCCGGACAGAGCGATCGCGGCGAAGTAGTAGACGTTCGCAACGTCGGCGATGCGGTCGGCGTGAGGGATAGTCTCGCCGGCCTGGTGATTGGGGATGCCGCGCAACGCCTCTTCGTCGTCCTGGTACAGGCCGCGAATCTTCGACCCCGTTAGCTGCACCTCTCGGACGGGATGCGTGAACATGAACTTGAGCCCTTCCTTTAGAAGCGCGTTGTCGACGGCCACCTCCTGGTCTTCGAGCGACAGATTCGCGTAGCGGGTCCGCGCCCATTCGCCGGCGCCGAACACCATGTGGCCGGTCGCGCCGTCGAAGTTGCCGACGTACAGGTTGCCGCCAACGTTGGTGCTGATGAAGACGAAGTGGCCCATCACGAGGTAGTTGCGCACCGTCCAGGGCGTGAGGACAGCCACAGCGGCAACAGCGGCGACGGCTGTCCAGCGCAGCGCGCGTTGCCAGCCGCCGGCCTCGAGCCACCAGAAGACAGCCGCGAGAGGCAAGAGATAGAGGCCCTGTCCTCGCACGAGCGCCGCCGCGCCGATCGTTACGCCCAGCAGGAGGAGGAGCCAGACGGCACGCTTCTCGGCCGGTCGAGCCGCCAGCGCGGCCAGCAGCAGCGCTATCACGACCAGGAAAGTGAATGTCACTTCGGAGAGCACCATCGACGAGAAGAAGATGTGGCCAGGAAACAGCGCCAGCACGAGCCCCGCGACTAGGCCCGTCCGAGCGCCCGCGACGAGCCGTCCGAGATAGTAGAGCGCCACACAGGTCAGCGACCCCAGGGCGATGTTGGCGCCCCAGGCCACAGAAACGTGCGGATGCACCACCTTGAACAGGCCGGCGAGGAAGAACGTATAGCCGGGCGGCCAGGAGGCGGTGGCGCCTCCCGTCAACGGCTGCAGATAGCCGGTCTTAAACAGGTTGGCGGCAGAGTAGTAGTAGAAGACTGTGTCGTTGAAGATACGGCCGTCCATTGGGTTCGAGGGCGCATAGGCGACCCAGACGCTGCGGGCGGCCAGGGCGACGACGAGGATGAGAGAGGGCGCGGCAAGGTGCGCGGGAATACGACGCCACCGCGCCGACGACGCGGCCGACGGCAGATCATCGACGGCCGGCGAGTCCTCTTCGATAGACATGGTTCGACAATGATAGCGCATCGAAGCCTTCCCTTCGACTGTGACACGAGAGCGTTGACGTCCTAGAACATATCTTCTAATCTCTGGGCCGTCGAAACGAAGTGAGCCGGAGGTGCCTGATGGCTGAGGACGAGATCGCGGACCTGAGGGAGCAGCTTGCAGAGGCGCACGCCGAGAGCGAGAGGCTGCAGATAGCCGCCGCCGACAGCGAAGCACGCGCCGTTCATCTGGAGGAGTTGAACCAGCGTCTGCGCGGGCAAATCGAGGTCGCGGAGGGCGAGCTGGCGACGGCGCGGCAGCGACTCGACGAGTCGGGGGCACAGGTGGCCGCCTTCCAGGAAGAGATTACGACGAAGCAAGAGGAAAACGAATCGCTTCACGCCCGCCTCCAGGCAGCCGCCGGAAAGTACCGCGAGGCGCTCCTGGCGGCTGCCCCCGAACTGCCGGAGGAGTTGGTGACGGGCGGATCGATAGAAGAGGTGGAGGAAGCGGTGGAACGGGCGCGGGCGACGGTCCGGCAGGTGCGGGAGAGACTGGAGTCGCGGGCGCAAGTCGGGCGGGTGCCGACGGGTTCGCCGCCGCGCGGGGCGCCGGACTACTCGGCGCTGAGCCCGATCGAGAAGATACGTCTCGGCCTGAGCCAGAAACGCTCGTAGAAAGCGTCGCCCGGTCGGTCGAGCAAGGGTTTTCATCGGAGAGGAATGGTCCAATTCAGTAGAGGAGGAGAAGGAGAGTGGCGCTTACACTGGTCGAAGCATCAAAACTGTCGAACGACGTCCTGCTAACGGGCGTCGTAGAGACGATCGTCAAGGACAGCCCAATCCTGCAGTCGCTGCCGTTCATTGAGATCGTCGGAAACGGGCTCACGTACAATCGCGAGAACGCGGCGGCGACGGCGGCATTCTACAACATCGGCGACACGTGGGTTGAGAGCACGCCAACGTTTACGCAGGTAACAGCCGTGCTCAAGATCGTCGGCGGCGACGCGGACATCGACAACTTCCTGCTGGCGACGCGGAGCAACATTCAAGACCTCGAGGCCGCGGTCGTCCATCTCAAGGCAAAAGCGGTGCAGCAGAAGTTCGAGGACACTTTCATCAACGGCGACTCAAGCGTCGATACGAACTCGTTCGACGGGATCGACAAGGTGTGCGACGCAGCGCAGATCTCGACGATGGGCACGAACGGCGCGACGCTCACGCTGGCGAAGCTGGACGAGATGATCGACCTCGTCAAGGGCGGCAAGCCGGACCTCCTGCTCATGAGCAAGCGGACGCGGCGGACGCTGAACAATCTGGCGCGGACGTCAGGGTGTTTCTTGGAGGCCGACCAGAACGCGTTCGGGCAGATGATCCAGTACTACGACGGCATCCCCGTCGGTCTGTCCGACTACATCTCTGACGCGAAGACGGTGGGCACGAGCAGCGACTGCTCGACGATCTACGCGGTGCGGCTGGGCGAAGGCGCGGTCGCGGGCTGACGTCGCCGGGCGGGCTGCAGGTGGAGCGCGTTGGCAACCTGGAGACAAAGGACGCGACGCGGACGCGGGTGAAGTGGTACGTGTCGCTGGCGCTGTTCAACACGTTGAAGCTATCGAAGCTAATCGGCGTGCGACAGTAGCCAGCCGGCCGAGGTCTTCCTGGCGGGAAAGCAGAGGGGGTTCCCCCTCTGCTTTCTCAATTTGGCACCTGCAGCAGATCGCTTCACCGTCGTCGGAAGCCAAGGAAGGCCGAACTGGCGAAGGGTGACATCCTCTTGTTGACTTGGCAGCACATATATTCTATCCTGCCATCGCTTTCGGAGGAGAGCGCTTCGAGAGAGCGGGAGGAATCATGGCCGACGTTCGCATCGACACGCGGGGAGTGCCCAAAGCCCCAGTATACGAGGAGGCGCCGACGGTACTGCACCGCTCGGCGCTGACCGCCGCCGACAGCAGCGATCCGGCGTCGGCGGGCGTTGGCGTGAATTGCGCGGGCTACCGCCGCGTCCGCTTCGATATCGACACGGCGGGCAGCAGCGGCCTGACAGCGCTGAAGGTGCAGATCTTGAACTGGAACAGCGGCGCCGGCAAATACTTCCGCGGGGCCGACCACGGTTTTAGCCTGTTGGACCTTGCGGGAAACCCGCTGCCCGCCCTCGAGGCCGAGGTGCGCGGCGCGACCGTGTTCCTGAAGGTCGTGTCGGCGACCGCGACGACTCTGCTACTGAACATATACGCAACACCGAGCTAAGAAGCGGCGTCGAAAAGGAGACAGCGGTGGAGATCAAGGTCAGCAGCAAAGACATTCGCTTGGACCAGCTAACGGAGGAGATCCGCGCCATTCCGGGGATGGCGGGCCTCGCGGGGCTCAGCGCCTGCGGCCCGTCGCCGGAGGGCGAAACGACGCTCACCATTCACTGCGATGAGAAGGCGCTGACGCTGGACGTCGAGCGGGCTGTGAGCGAGACGGTAGCACGCCATTCGCCGGACCCGCAGTGGGGCGTCACCAAGGAGGAGACCGACCTTTCGGCGCTCCTGGCGCGCAAGCAGGGGAGCTGGAGCCTATCGGACGTGGAAGCGGCGGTCCGCGCGCTGGCGGCGGTCATTACCGGGAAGCCGGCGGACCCGACTGCGGCGATTACGTGCGTTCAAGGGAGTGAGACGCAATGAACCTTTCGGCGATGAGAAGCATCTTGCGGTCCGACCTGCACGACGAGGACTCCGGCAGCTATCGCTGGTCGGACGACGAGCTGAACCGGCACATTGACCGCGCGGTCCGCGACGCGAGCCTGGCGTCGCCGCTGGACGCCAAGGCGGCGCTTACGACAACGGCAGGGAGTCGCGATCTATCGCTGGACTCGCTGGCAGGCCTGCTGACCGTGGAGGCGGTCGAGTACCCGACGGACCTGTATCCGCCGGCTTACGTTCCTTTCAACATCTGGGGCGACACGCTGACGCTGCTCGTCGACTCGGCACCCGCGTCAGCGATGAGCGTCAATGTGTACTATGGCAAGCTTCACACACTGGACGAGAACGGCTCGACGTTGCCTGCGTCGCTAGAAGACGTGGTGGCGACGGGCGCGGAGGGCTACGCCGCGCTGGAGTGGGCCAGCTTCGCGACAAACCGCGTGAACGCCGGCGGCAAGGACACCTGGCGCGACTATCTGGTCTGGGGCGAGCAGCGCCTGGCTTCATTCACTGCAGCGCTTGCCCGCCAGGGGCATCGCAACGGCGTGCGCGTCCGGCGGCTCTATACGACGCCCGCGGAGCCCGCCGTGAATCAGGCCGACAACCTTCAGTACTAGTCCAACCAATGATGCGAACCCTCGATAGCGTCCTGCTGGCTGCTCAGAAGAGCCCCAGCGCCGTTCCCTACGTGCAGGTGCAGGTGCGCGGGCAGGTCGGCGGCGTGGCGCGGCTGAACTGGGAGCGGCTGTACAGCGGCGCGGAGGCCGACTACTTCCATGCGGTCACCATGCCCGGCGACGGCAGCCTGATCCGGGCGCGGGTGGACCCTTCGACGGCGCAGGTGCTGATCCAGCGCGTCGCCTCGCCCGGGCCGGGCTCGAACTTCGCGGCGTGGTCGGCGCTAGCGGCCGTGTCGGCCAACGCGGCGATTGCGCTGGCAAGCAGCGGCGCGAACGTGTTGCTCTTCTACGTCGACGCGGACGGCGTGACGGTGAAGGCAAGGGCCAGCAGCGACTACGGGCAGTCGTTTGGCAGCGCGACAACGGTGGCGACGGCGTCGGGCGCAGTGAGCGCTCTGGCCGCGGACCTGAAGAGCGACGGCACGGCCGTCGTCATCTACTCCGTCGGCGGCGCCGTCTTCCGCGTAAAGCGTAGCGGCGGCTCGTGGGGCACGGTGACGGCTTGGAGCAACAGTATCGCCGGCGTGACGGGCCTGGCCTGCTATTACGATTTCGACTTCGACATTGTGGTGACAGGGACGGACGCGAGCGGCGCTGCCAAGGTCTGGACGGCGGTCTACGGCGATGGCTTCGGTCAGCCGTCAGACACGTGGTCGCCGCTGACGGAGATTGCGCGGGCCGATGCCGGCTCGAACATGACGTTCCGCGCTCCGTCGCTGCATCGTGCCGACCTGCTGCGGCTGTTCTTCGTCGAGAAGTACACGGGCACCCAGGCCTATGCCCGGCCGATGTGGAGCCATGTCTCCCTGTTCGGCGATTTCAATTCGAATGTCTGGCGCGAACCGGTCCCCTTCGACACGGCCGCGGAGTACGGCATGGCGATAACGTACGGCGGCGGCTACGTCTGGCTATCGTCGCCGGCGGGCGTCTGGCGGGCGCCGCTTGGCGGAACGATGCTCGACGTTAGCGAAGACGTGCTGGAGGTGCGAGAAGAGTTAGCTCCGTTCGACGCGCGCGTCCGCATTGTGCTGCGAAACGACGACGGCCGCTACTCCGACCTGACGTCGGGCGGGAAGTCCCTTATCGGGCTGTCGGCACAGGTCGACGTGAACCCCGGCTTCATGACGAGCCAGGGGATTCGCGTATCTATTGGGCCGCGCTATTGGCTGGAGGGTTGGGAATACGAT
>Ga0187849_1003367_pt1 | contig 14161 bp, 12 predicted proteins | sample June2016WEW_4_10_2_FD_132412 | JGI IMG/M metagenome (GOLD analysis project Ga0187849, IMG submission 132412) | Peatland microbial communities from SPRUCE experiment site at the Marcell Experimental Forest, Minnesota, USA - June2016WEW_4_100 | ecosystem: Environmental > Terrestrial > Soil >... | reverse complement strand
CCGGAAGCGGTCTCTACGGAAATCGCTTCTCACGAGGCCGCGCCGGAACCAGCGCCCCCCGAGCCTCCGACCGAAGTTGCTGCGCCTGCCCCGGCGCTCGACTGGGGCTTGATTTACTCCGTCGTCCACAAAGTAGTGGTGAGGATGTCGCCCCCCCCCTTGCCGATGGAAGCGGTAGAGGAAATGGCCAGGCGGCTTGCCGAGGAAATCGCCGCAGAAATCGCCTCCGAATCGTCCCAACCCCAGGCGTAATGGCAGTTTTGCCTAGCGTGAATTTGCTTGCGGCAGGCGCGGCGTTGCTGCCGGAGGAGGCTTTCCCCCTGCGGCTCGCGGGAGGGGATTCTGCGATTGGAAATACAGACGGAAGGTCGCCCCTCTTTTCCAGCCCCCTTGGCGGCGCGCCGGAGCGCCCTTGGATATTGACTCCCGCGCTGGAGGTTTGACTCACTCCCACGCAGCCGGTATATTAATTTGATTTCAATCTCTTGCCGGACTTATTCAGGAGAAAGTCCCTTTGGAAACCGAGATCCCCAAGGTTTATTCGCCGGAGAATATCGAACCACGCTGGGCCCGTTTTTGGGTTGGGCAAAACCTCTATCGGCCCGCGGATGAGAGCGCCCGCCCGCATTTCTGCCTCGTGATTCCTCCGCCGAATATCACGGGGTCGCTCCACATGGGACACATGTTGGAGCACACGGAAATCGACATCCTGATGCGCTGGCATCGCATGCGCGGCGAAAACGTGCTCTGGCTGCCTGGAACGGATCACGCTGCTATCGCCACGCAAATGATCGTGGAGCGCGAACTGGGTCGCGAGGCCCTGCCCGATTTGGAGGGGGGGCAGGCGAAGAGCGCTTGGCAGCGCGAGGGTCAGCGGCTGCGCACCGAAATGGGTCGGGAGAAATTCCTCGAGCGATGCTGGAAATGGAAAGAGGAGAACGGCGGCACCATCCGCCGGCAGATGGAGCGCCTGGGCGCTTCCGTGGATTGGACGCGCGACCGCTTCACGATGGATCCGGCGTACACGCGCTCCGTGCAGGAAGTCTTCATCCGGCTTTACGAGGAAGGTTTGATCTATCGCGGGCAGTACATCGTCAACTGGTGCCCGCGCTGCGGCACGGCGGTGTCGGATTTGGAGGTCGTGCACGAAGACCGTCCCGGCCACTTGTGGTACATCCGCTATCCTTTTGAGGATGGCCAGGGCCACTTGACCGTGGCCACCACCCGGCCGGAAACCATGTTGGGCGACACGGCGGTGGCCGTGAATCCCACCGACGAGCGTTACCAGTCCGCACGGGGCCGCAAAATCGTTTTGCCTTTGCTGGGGCGAATCATTCCCGTTGTAGCCGATGAGTTTGTGGACCCGAACTTCGGCACGGGCGCCGTGAAGGTGACGCCCGCGCATGATCCCAATGACTACGCCATTTCTCAGCGGCACAACCTGCCGCGCGTGGTGGTGATTGATGAGCGCGCGCGCATGACCGCTGACGCCGGGCAAGCCTACCAGGGACTCGATCGCTTCGAGGCGCGCGAGGCCGTGGTGCAGGACCTGCGGGAGCAAGGGCTGCTGGATAAAATCGAAGACTATCCGCTCAGTGTGGGGACGTGCCAGCGCTGCAAGAGCGTGGTCGAACCCCTGCTTTCCACGCAGTGGTTTCTGAAAACGCAGCCGCTGGCGGAGCCCGCCCTTCGCGTGGTGGAAGACGGGCGGGTGCGCGTCACTCCCGACAACTACAAGAAGATTTATCTCGACTGGATGTACAAGATTCACGACTGGTGCATTTCGCGGCAACTTTGGTGGGGACACCGCATTCCCGCGTGGTATTGCGACGCTTGCGGCGAAGTCATGGTGGCGCGCCAGACGCCCGCACGGTGCCGGAAGTGCGCCAACGCCTCCTTGCGCGCGGACGCGGACACGCTCGACACCTGGTTCAGCTCCGGCCTCTGGCCTTTCGCCACCCTGGGTTGGCCGGATGAGACCACAGACTTGTTCCGGTTTTATCCCAACAACCTGATGATCATGGGCTTCGATATCCTGTTTTTCTGGGGCGCGCGCATGATCATGCTGGGTCTGAAATTCATGAAGGATGTGCCGTTCCGCGAGCTTTATATTCACGCGCTGGTGCGCGATGCCGAGCGGCAAAAGATGTCGAAGACCAAGGGCAACGTGCTGGATCCGCTGGAAGTCACCGAGAAATACGGGACCGACGCGGCGCGCTTCGCGTTGGCCATCAGCGCCGCTCCGGGCACGGACATCGCTTTTTCCGAGGACAAGGTCGAGTCGTATCGCGCCTTCGCCAACAAGATTTGGAACGCCGGCCGCTTCATCCTGATGAATCTCCAGAAAATGCCGGAGACGCTTCGCGTCCAACTTGCGCCGGCGTTGGAACCGATTCCCGGCTTGGGCTTCGAGCCCGTGGCCGCGGCCGAGCATCTGGCCCTCGCGGATCGCTGGATATTTTCACGCCTCGCGGTCGTGACCCGGGAAATGGAAGAGGCCCTCAAGGATTACCGCTTCCACGAGGCGGCGTTCAACATCTATCACTTCTTCTGGCACGAGTTCTGCGATTGGTACGTGGAATGGGTCAAGCCGGAAATCACCCGCCCGGCGGAAGGAGAGAAGCCGCCGCCCGCGTGGATCAACCTGGCGCGGGTTTTTGAAGCTTCGTTGCACCTGCTCCACCCCTTCATGCCGTTTATCACTGAGGAGTTGTGGCATTTGCTTCCCCAGCGCAAGGCGGGGGTTTCTATTTCTTTGACGGATTTCCGCTTGGTCACCGAGCGCGTGGCCGATCCGATTTCGGAAAAGCAATTTGAAAGAGTGCAGGAACTGGTGGTCACGGCGCGCAACGCCAAGGCGGAAATGGGCCTGCAAAAACAGAAGCCCAGCTTGCAGGTGGCCTCCGAGGATTTGCGGCTGCTGGAAATCTTCCGCACCCACCAGGATGCCATTCTGCGCTTGGCCGCCTTGCAAGCGATGCACCTGACGCGGGGCCGTTTGGCGGCGGAACTGCCGGACGTTCGCTCCGGCGCCTCCTTCGATCTGCGCATTCTGCACGAGGAGGAAGTGGACCACGAGGCCGAACGCGCGCGCTTGCAGAAGGAGAAGCAGAAGCTCGAGCAACAGCTCGCGCAGGTCCGGACGCATCTGGGCAACCAGGAATTCCTGGCGCGTGCGCCGCGGGAAATCGTGCGCGGCGCCGAGCATCGGCTTAAGGAACTTGACGAGCATCTCCGCAAAGTGCTGGAATCACTCGAAAGGTTGGGTTGAAACGTGGGCGGCTATCTCAGTCCCATGGCTGCTGACGAGTCCTCCGAGTCCCTGGATTTTTCTTCCGAGGAGCTCCGCGACCTGGTTTTTCACGCGCTGGCCGAAGACTTGGGTCAGGGCGACTTGACGACGCGCGTCACGCTTCCCGGGGTGATGCGGGCGCAAGGCACCTTTAACAGCAAGCAGCGGTTGGTGGTGGCGGGATTGCCCATGGCGCGAATGATCTTTGAGATTCTCGACTCCTCCCTGGAATGGAGGGGCGGAGTGGAAGAGGGAACGGAAGTTGCGCCGGGTTCGCCGCTGGCCTCGATCAGTGGAGCAGCGGGTTCGCTGCTGGCCGGCGAGCGCGTGGCCCTGAATTTTCTGCAGCACCTCAGCGGCATTGCCACCTTCGCCCGCCGGTTGAAAGAGGAGTTGGCGGGAACACGCGCGGAATTTCTTGATACCCGCAAGACCACCCCCGGTCTGCGCAGCCTGCAAAAGTACGCCGTGCGCGTGGGCGGCGGGCGAAATCATCGCCTGCGCTTGGACGATGGCATCCTGATCAAGGGGAACCACCTGCGCTTGGTAGGAGGGATCCGCACCGCCGTTGAACGCGCCCTCCAGCAGCGCCCGGCGGGTTACCACGTGGAAGTGGAAATCACCTCCCTGGAGGAATTGGACGATGCCATCCTGGCAGGCGCTGACGGCGTGCTGCTCGATAATATGTCGCCGGCGGAAGTCCGGGAATGCGTCGAGCGCGCGGCCGGGCGCGTACGCCTGGAGGTCTCCGGAGGCATCGACGCAACTAATATTCGCGCTTACGCGGAGGCCGGCGTCGATTATATTTCCGTCGGCGCCGTCACGCACTCTGCCGCCGCGGTGGACATCAATTTCCGCATCGCGCCGCTTTAGGTGTCAGGTGTCAGAGACCGGGTTCTATGGGCTGGAAGCTAAGGTTTAGGTTTTCCCCAGACCCTAGCACCTCGTCCCTGACCCCTGAAACCTGACACCTGACACCCATTATGCAGAGCACCGATCGCAGAATCGACAAGCTGATTCATCTCCTGGTGAAGAACGCCACCGTGGTGGTGCCGGGCCCGAAGATTGCTTCGGAGATCGGAGTTACGCGCTTCAAGGTTTGGAAGTGGATTGAAAGCCTGCGCTTGTTGGGGGTGGAGATCCGGGGAGTGCGGGCGGCAGGTTATCAATTGGTGACCATCCCTGACATTCTTGCGCCTAGCCTGTTGCGGGCGGAACTGGGCGATTGCCCGATTGGTCGCAATATTGTTCATTACTTCCGCACCGACTCCACTAACGCGGTGGCGCTCAAGCTCGCGGCGGAAGGCGCCGAGCACGGAACCGTGGTGGTGGCGGAGGAGCAGACCGCCGGGCGGGGCCGTTTGGGCCGTACTTGGTACTCGGAAAAATCCAGCGGCATTTATATGTCGATCATCCTGCGGCCGCCCCTTTCTCCCGCCGCCGCTCCCGTGCTGACGCTGATGGCGGGCCTGGCGGCGCAGAAAGCGGTAAGCTCCGCCACCGGACTTGCGGTGGACATTCGTTGGCCGAACGATCTGCTGGTAAACGGGAAAAAGGTTTGCGGGATTCTGACGGAAATGAGCGCCGAACTCGACCGCTTGCACGCCGTGGTGCTCGGCATCGGGATGAACGTGAATCACCGGCTGATGCCCGCGGAACTGGAAAACCTTGCCACCTCACTCCGCATGGAGGCGCACCGGAGTATTTCTCGCGTCCAGGTTCTCGTTGCTTTGCTCCGGGAACTCGAGCGGTATTATCAATTGCTGCTGAAAAATGGGAACAGGGCCATCACCGAACGCTGGGAAGCGGCTTCGACCTTTGCTCACGGCAAGCGCGTCCGCGTGGTCACCGCGGCGGGAGAAATGCAGGCCACCACCACGGGCCTCGACCCGAGCGGCGCGCTGAAAATCCAGTACGACGACGGCCGCCAGGAGTCTCTGGTGGCCGGCGAAGTGGTGGAAGTGAAGTAACGCAAGGGGGAATATCTATGGACAACTCCAACACCACCATTCTTGTGATCGACGTAGGAAACACCAACACCGTCCTGGGTTTGTACCAAGGCTCTTCCTTGCGGGCCCTCTGGCGGCTGGCGACGAGCCGCGACCAGACGGCTGACGAGTACGGAATCTTGATTCACAACCTTTTCACTTTGGACAAGCTCTCGGCCTCTGAGATCAGCGGAATTATGATCGCCAGCGTCGTGCCGCCACTTAATGTTGTGCTGGCGGAGATGGCCAAGAAGTATCTCAAGATGGAACCGCTGTTTCTGGGACCGGGAACGCGCACGGGAATGGCGATTCTGGTGGAAACTCCGTCAGAGGTGGGGGCTGACCGCATCGCCGACGCCGTGGCGGCCTATGAGAAATATGGCGGCCCGTGCATCGTGGTGGATCTGGGGACGGCCATCACTTTTGATTGCATTTCGGCAAAGGGGGAATACCTGGGCGGGGTCATCATGCCAGGAATCGGCATCGCTGCGGAGGCGCTGTTTCAGCGCACCGCCAAGCTGCCGCGCGTGGAAATCCGCGAGCCGGACCGCGTGATTGGGACCAATACCATCAACAGCATTCAGTCCGGCCTGTTCTACGGCGCGGTGGACGCCATCGACGGCATGCTGGACCGCCTCTGCGCGGTGCTCGGAAAACAGACCAAGGTCATCGCGACGGGGGGCCAGGCGCCGCTCGTGGCGGGCGCGTCCAAGTACAAGCCTCCCATCGACTCTTCCTTGACGCTTGATGGCCTGCGTATTATCTACTATCGTAATCAATCCGCAGCGCGGCGCAAGTAGGTTCGAGACGGTGGAAAATTACTTCAACTACTTCACCGAAATCGAGGAGCATTTCCGCAAGTGCCGCTCCGAACCCGTCCTGCTTTCACCGCTGGATTGGGCGCTGGTCGAATCGTGGAAAGAACAGGGCTTCCCGCTGGAAGCGGTGCTGGTGGGGATCGAGCGCACTTTCGAGAAATTCCAAGCGGGAAAACGCCGCTATCGCAAGGTGAACACCCTGGCGTATTGTTCGCAGGAGGTGTTCCGCGCGGTGGAAGAAGCGCGCGCCACAGCGGCGCAGGGAGGGACTCCCCGTGCTGCGAAGGCTGCGGCCTCAGCCCCGTTTTCGGCGGAAGAGATTTCACGTTTTCTCGCGCGCTGCGCGGGGGCGGTAAAAAGCGCGGGCCAGCAGGCGCGGGAAGAAGCGAAACCAGTGTTGGCGGAGGAACTGGCGGAGGCCGCCGGCGTGCTACAAAGCCTCGGCGCGCGCGCCCTGGCTCAGCCCACGTGTGATTTGGAAGAGACGGAAAGGAACCTGACGGCGCTGGAAGAAAAGCTGAACGCTTCGCTTCTGCGCGGGACGGCGGTGGAAGTCCTGGCGCAATTGCGCGCGGAAGTGGATCGAGGCCTCATCCCCTATCGCCGCAAGATGGCGGCCCCCGAAGTGGAAATGCTGGAGCGGCGTTTCCTCAAAAACCGGCTGCTCGAGCATTATAAGATTCCGCGCTTGAGTTTGTTTTATTTGTAGGCGGATCAAGAGAAGACCACGCTCATGGCTCTTCGGAGTGGAGTCCCAAAAGATCGCGGACATCCCGGGATGCGTGTAAAATGCGAATGATTTCGAGTGGCTGGGTACTTGGCCGGTAGACGATGAGATAGGAGTAGACGAGAAAAAAACGATGCCGACGGTCGGCCAAGTCTTCACGGAAGTGGCCAATGCCGGGCGTTCGGGCCAGCTTCCCAATGGCGGCTTCGATTCCATTGAATACGCGTTCCGCCACTTTGCGATTTTCCGCAGCCAGATAATCCCAAATCTCTTCAAGGTCCCGGCGGGCCAGCGGTGTGAGGACGAAGGACGTCACGAAGTGTGCCGAGCGGCGCGGCGCCGACGAATTTGTCGAAAAGTTACCGGACCGTCCAGGAACTCACCTCGGTCGGCCTGTCGGCTCCCCAGAGCAATTTCCTTCCGCAAGTTGTCCAAACGAAGCCTCTTCAAGTCCTCACGTTCTTTCAAGAGCCGCAAGCCCTCGCGGAGGACTTCGCTCTGCGACTGGTAGAGGCCTGACTCGAGAAGTTCGGTCACGAAATTTTCGAGGACGGGACCCACGTTCGCATTCATGGAAAAAGCCTATCGCGACTGCCAATAATTGTCAACTTTGGACAATCCACCACAGCCGCATCGTGCCCACGGCTTATAATATAAACGACGTTAATGACATAGCACTTTGCCTCCTTGAGGAAAACCACGAGTGTCTTCACCTTTTGAATTTTCACCGGTCAAGTTGGTTTACGGCGGCGAGGCGCTGGGCTTCCAGGGCGGGCGCACGGTTTTGACGCCGCGCGTTCTGCCCGGCGAGCGCGCCGAAGTGGAAGAAGTTCGCCGGCAAAAAGGTGTGGTACACGCGCGCCCGCTGCGGATTTTGGAGGCGTCGCGCGAGCGCATCGAACCCTTGTGTGGATACTTTGGCCGTTGCGGCGGCTGCCAGTACCAGCATCTTCCGCACGCAGCACAGGTGACGGTGAAGGGTGAAATCCTGCGCGAAACGCTGCGCCGCCTGGGCCAAGTGAAGTGGGAGGAGCCCATTCCCGCGCATTCCGGCCCCGCGTGGAATTATCGCAACCAGGCGCAATTGAAAGTTGGAACGGCGCCGGACGGCGCGCCGGCGCTCGGGTTTTTTGAGGCGGAGTCGAACCGCCTGATTCCCATCAATGCCTGCCCGATTCTTTCCCCGCGCCTGAACTCACTGCTGGCGGTGTTGCGCAGCGAGCCTTGGATCAGCGAACTGGCGAATGGTCGCGAGGTGGAACTTCTGGCCGATGATCGCGACGAGAAGGTCATGCTCACGCTCGCCGGAAGCTGGAACGCGCCGGAAGCGGAAACGCTTGCCCACAAGTGCCTGGCGGAACTCGCGGGCGTTGTGACCGTCGCCGTCGCGCAGGATGCAAGCGTGCGGGTTTTTGGTGAGCCGCATCTCACCTATCGTGTGGGAGAGTTTGCGTATCGCGTCAGCCCGACGGCCTTCTTTCAAAGCGCGCGCTTCCTGCTCTCCGAGCTCGTAGCCGCAGTTGTAGCGCCGGGCTTTAGCCCGGCATTTACCAACGACGTAGCGCCGGGCTTCAGCCCGGCACATGCCGGCCTAAAGGCCGGCGCCACATCGCTCAAGGGGGAATCCGGCGTGGTGGCGATTGACCTTTACGCCGGCGTGGGCCTCTTCACGCTGCCCCTGGCGCGGCGCTTTGACCAGGTGATCGCGGTCGAGGCGAATCCGCAAGCGGCGGCTGACCTCGCGGCCAACGCGCGCGCCGTGCCCGGCAATAGAATTCGAGCCATCGCCGGGACAGCGTTTGATTTCCTGCGGCGCTACGCGCAGATGGAACCCGACTTGGTGGTCATGGACCCTCCCCGCGCCGGCGTGGGCGCCGCCACCTTAAAGCTCCTTCTGGCCTTACGGCCCAAGCGCCTGCACTACGTTTCCTGTAGCCCTCCCACCCTAGCCCGCGACTTGGGGTTTTTGCTCCAACACGGTTACCGTCTCGACAGTTTGGAACTGTTCGATTGCTTCCCCCAGACCTACCACATTGAATCCCTCGCGCGGCTCTCGCGAATTGGCCGCGAACGTGCCTGAAAATTCCCCCTGGCCCGACGGCGGGTGTACCCGCGAAGAAAAGGATCACCCACCATGCAACACGCTTTAAATGAGTTACGTGAGTTTCCTGTGAGACAGGCAACCTGATCTCGGGAACCAAAATGGGAACCCTTGGGAACCGAAGGTTCCATTTTGGAACGAAGTAGACCGGCGCCGAGGCTTCGCCCTCCCAGTAAGAAGTGACCCTATGCCTGACCCTCTGCCCAACAACAAACCTCGAGCCGCCTTTAAGGGTCCCTTGGCGGCGCTGGCGGCGAGTTTTGCTTTGGGGATTGTGTGGGCGCATTCCTTCCCTGCCACGGCCGGGTTCTATGGGTTCCTCGCAAGCGCAGCGGCCTGCATTCTCGTTGGACTAATCCTACTGCGTGCGGGCTGGGGACGTACGGCGGTGTGGTTTGCGCTGGCCAGCCTGATGCTCACCGGCGTCGGGGCGGCGCGCCGCTGGGACCAGCGTTTCCCGCCGAACCATGTTCGTTATCTCGAATCCGTGGGCGTGAACCTGGATGACCCCGTGCGGCTGGAGGGACGGGTGATCTCCACCCCCTATCGCACCGGATACGGGTTGCAGTTTGACGTGGAGGCCCGGCAGATCGAGTCACTCACGCACCATTACCCCGTCACCGGGAAGGTTCGCCTGCGGGTGCAGGGCTCGGAAGATCGTGACGCTTCCGACGGCAGCGGCCCGCTCGAAATCCAATTCGGTGACGTGATTCAAACCCTCGTTCGCCTGCGCCAGCCGCACATCTATCAAAACCCCGGCAGCTTCGATTTTCGCCGCTGGATGGAGGATATCGAAGACCTCTACTGGGTTGGAACCGTCAAGAATCCCCGGTGGGTGGAGAAAGTGAGCCATCCCGCGGGCTTCCATTTCGCGGAATTCGCGGAGCGCACGCGCCAGCGCTTGCTGCGCGGCATCGATGACCTCTATCCGCCGTGGTCGGTCCAAGGGCGTTACGGCGCGGTGCTGAAGGCGGTGTTGTGGGGAGATAGGACGGCACTCGATTCCACCACCATCGAGGATTTTCGCAAGACGGGCCTCTATCACTTGCTGGTGATCGCCGGGCTGCACGTGGGCTTGCTCACGCTGCTCGTGGAATTCCTGCTGCGGGGGTTGGGATGCCGGCGGGTGACTCGCTCGTTCATCGTGTTGGGTTTCCTGGTGGTTTACGCTTTCCTGGTGGAGCAGCGCGCACCCACGCTGCGCGCCACGCTGATGATCACGCTTTACCTCCTGGCGCGCATTCTCGACCGTGAGCATTCCCCGCTGAATGCCATTGGCGGCGTGGCGCTGATTCTTCTCTACCTCTGCCCGGCGTGGCTGTTCGAGTCAGGATTTCAGCTTTCCTTCGCCGCGGCACTGCTGATTGTCTGCGTCGCCGTCCCGGTTCTGGAGCGCACCACCGAGCCGTACCGCCGGGCTCTGCGGCGGCTGGACGATGTGCTGCTTGACGACCGCTTTTCACCGCGCCTCGCTCAGACTCGTCTGGACCTACGCGCACTGATCTATGCGTTGCGCCGCCGGGTAGGTTTCTTCGATCGTCATCCTGCCCTCGCGCGCAACATCGTCGTCGCGCCCCTGAAGGTTTTGGTGTGGGTAGCCAATATCCTGATTTTCTCCGCTGTCCTGCAACTGGGATTGCTCCTGCCGATGGTGGAGACCTTTCATCGCGTGACCTTTGCCGGCGTGGGATTGAACGCCTTGGCGATTCCGGTCATGACGCTGCTTCTGGCGCTCGCCTTGCCGATCAATTTGCTGAGCGTCGTGTCACCGGCAGTGGCGGCCTGGCCGGCCAAGGTGTTGAGCCTGGTAATGGCCGTCCTCTTTGACATGACGCATCTGCCCGGACTCGCGGCGTGGCTTTCCTACCGCATGCCGGCGCCGCCGCTGTGGGTGGCGTGGGGATTTTGTGGGGCGTTTGTGTTAGCGGGCTTGGCTCTCCGATTTGCGCGGCGGGCCGCGGGTGCGGCGCTGGCGGCCTGTGCGGTTTTTGTGGTGTTGGTGGCAGTTCATCCCTTTGCGCCCCGCTTGCCGCGCGGGGTGGTGCAACTGACCGCGCTGGATTGCGGCCCGGGTGACGCGCTCTTCCTGCTGCTTCCCGGCGGGACCACGATGTTGCTGGATGCGGGAGGCAGCCGCACGCGGGGTGCGCGGGAGGGTGGCTTCCAGGGCCGGCGCTGGGATTCGGGCGAAGATATTGTTTCCCCCTACCTGTGGTCGCGCGGCATCAAAAAAATCGATGTGGTGGCGCTCACCCACGCGCACCCAAGCCAACTCGGCGGGCTTTACGCCGTCCTCGAAAACTTCCGCGTGGGCGAGTTCTGGCACGCCGCCCAACCCGAGACTCCTGAGTACGCAGCGCTTTTGGAGACGGTGGCGGAACGCGGGATTCCGACTCGAACCCTTATGGCGGGCGATGCGCTTTCATTGGGAGATGCGTCAGTTCAGGTGCTGTGGCCGGGACGAGACTCCGGTAATGTAGCGCCGGGCTTTAGCCCGGCACCGGGACGTGCCGGCCCTTCGCTGCACTCAGGGCAGGCTCTGAAGGTCGGCGCTACATCAGCCTCATCCCGCAATGATGACTCGCTGGTCATGCGAATCAGCGCGGGCGGGATGAACTTCCTGCTGCCGGGAGACGCGAGCAGGAATGCGGAAAAGGGAATTCTCGCCTCCCGTGAACCGCTGGAAAGCCAGGTGCTCAAAGTGGGGCATCACGGGTCGAAGTCGTCCACAAGCAGGAATTTCCTTGCGCGCGTTGCTCCTCGCGTGGTGATTGTCAGCTCCGAGGCCACGGGGGTCGGAGGGGGAAACTTGCCAAACTCGGAAACGCTGGAGGCTCTCAAAAACGCCGGCACCAGAATTTTCCGCACCGACACCGACGGCGCCACGACCGTGGAATGGAATGGAGGATCGTTGTTGGTTCGCACCTACAGGGGTTCGGAAGCAGTGGTCATGACGGGAGCGGGCGGGCCGGCGCTCATTCACTAGCGCAAAGTTCCCGGCAGGCGCAATTCCGCGCTCATGGTTGAGGTTCCTGCTGCCATGGCGGCAGGAGCTGTAGGCTGCTTGAGAGCTTCGCTAAGCTTTCCCAAGAAACTCCAGCAGTTCACCGTTAACCTGCTCTGCGTGTGTCCAAGTTATGCAGTGCGGCCCATCCTTTACCACCAACAGGCGGGCCCCCTTGATCAGCTTGGCGGTCCGAAGTCCCGAAGCAGTGATGGGCAGAATCCGGTCCGCATCGCCTTGAATGACCAGCGTGGGCACGTCGACGCGAGTCAGGTCGTTGCGGAAGTCCTCATGCCAGGTTGGTACGCAAGCGAGACACGCCGTGGCCGAGGCCCCCGCGGCGACGTTCCAGTTGGCCTGGACGGCTTGTTCGCTGACACGCTTGCCCAGCAGGAGGTCCGTGTTGTAGAAATTCTTGAAAAACTCGGTGAAGAACGCGTAACGGTCCGCGGCGACGGCTTTCTTTATCCCCTCGAAAACACTGCCGTCCACGCCCTCCGGGTTGTCCGGCGTTTTCAGGAGGAATGGCGGGACCGACGAGATGAATACCGCCTTGCTCACGCCCTTCGATCCGTATTTGCCCAAGTAGCGCGCCACTTCGCCGCCCCCCATTGAAAAACCGACCAGCGCGAAATCACGTAGTTCGAGCTGGGACACGATTTTGTGCAGGTCCTCGGCGAAGGTGTCGTAGTTGTAACCCGTCGTTGGCTGGCTGGACTTGCCGAACCCTCTGCGGTCGTAGGTAATGACACGATGACCCGCGTCCAAAAGAACGGGCACCTGCTTCTCCCAGGAAGCACCGCTCAGCGGATAACCGTGAATCAGAACTACCGGCTTACCCGAGCTGTGGTCCTCATAGTATAGATCGATGTTGCCGGAGTTTTCCTTACCGGCAGTAATGTATGGCATTGAGATTCTCCCTTTTGGAAACGCACAGTTGTGTCTTACGCGGCGCTTCGGCCGCGCACGAAATGCACGATCAAGCAGATGACGGCCACAATGATTAGCAGGTGAATCAACCCGCCGGCAATGTGGAATGCGAGAAATCCCAAAAGCCAAGCCGCTAATAGCACGATAAAGAGAATGAGAAACATCTTGTAGCTCTCCTTCCTGCCTCCGAAGGCGCGTTCGTACTTACAGTTTCAGCAATCTGTCAAAAAAAGGAGCGATGGCGCTGTAGCGCAACGCGCCGGTCCTCATCGGATCCAGCAGACTTAGAGTCATCAATAGCTCCCGGCATCAAGAATGTTCAGAAAACCAAATTTGTTCACTCCATCCCCTCTGCCGTGAGAACCTTGTGAACTTAGATTGTGTGCGTCCATCGTTCCATTGTCTGTGCTGTCTCGCTCACTGCCATGGTCAAAATAAGTCATCACCTGGGACCGCAGAGCGCCTTTCGTGGCCTTAACCCATAGGGAGGTGTGCGCAAATTGCACAGACTCCCGGTCACAATGGAGCGGACGCCTGCTTTCCTTGCGTTCATGACGAGGGTGCAAGTGGGAAACAAGAGGGCTTCGGTATTGGATGAGTCCAGCGGTTTCCTCTTACAGCGGAGGTAAGACGTGGAAACTATACTGATTGTTCTCTTGGTGCTGTTTTTGCTAGGTGGTGGAGGCTGGGGATATTCTCGCTGGCGAGGCTAGCGTCCGGTAGTGCTTTGCCTACGGCCCAAACAAAAATCTGACCGTTGGGTCAGATGTGAACATGCAATTCATTCCCGGATGCCCAGATTTGGAAGACGAAGGCACCAGCGAGAAGACGGTCGGCAAGGTCCAGAAGAAGGTTGGCCAGGTTGAAAAGGTTCTGGGGGTTTAGCGGACCAACTTCTTTCGCGGAGGGCGGCTGAGAAGTTCCGAAATGATATAAACGGGGAAACTCAACTATAGACCGATTGCCGCCGCAGGTCGGCGAAGGGAAACTGCCTATTCTCAATCATGCTGGCAGTAGCGACATGGTTGTGCTGATCGCAGACCTGATGGGTGGACCGAAAGAACCGTGTCAACTGCTGCTTGTCAGCACAAAGCTCCGCCCGCACATCCTTCGGACCGACGAGTTCTTCGTTATGTTCTTTCCGTGGAGATAATTCCTATAGAGTGCGCAAGAAAGCTACGATGTCCTCCTTTTCCTGGGCGGTCAAGTGGAGCTGTTGAATGAGGTTGAAGTATTCGACCGTATCCTCAAGGGTGAAGCACCGCCCGTCGTGCAGATAGGGTGGGGAGTCCTTGATGCCT
>Ga0187849_1003366_pt1 | contig 14163 bp, 12 predicted proteins | sample June2016WEW_4_10_2_FD_132412 | JGI IMG/M metagenome (GOLD analysis project Ga0187849, IMG submission 132412) | Peatland microbial communities from SPRUCE experiment site at the Marcell Experimental Forest, Minnesota, USA - June2016WEW_4_100 | ecosystem: Environmental > Terrestrial > Soil >... | reverse complement strand
TCGGACGATCTCTCTCTCGCGGCCTGACCGCCCCCGCAGCGTCGGCACTCATGGCGATGCATATTGTGTTAAATGTCGTCGGTCATGACTGTCGCCGAAGCTAGCGGAGGTCGCTGGCGACTTGCATTGCGCCGCGAGACGCGTACAATAGATTGCAACAAGCAAATAGCGCTCCTCGCGACTCCTCATTGCGTTCCCGCTGATACTGACGACGATGGGGGAAGTGATTGGGTGGTGGACTTCCTGGTGAAACAAGAGACAGCCGCTTATGATGCCGGCTTTTTCCACCTCTCGGCAAGCGGCCGATTGACCGATGCTATAGTGGATGGGTCGATGCGACAAGCGGTGAGTAACTCCAGATGAGAATTAGCTTCCCCTCTTATGCTGCGGGGACCCATCGCCGTCGGCTGATCGAGCTGGCGGCCACCGTTTTTCTCTGGCAGGCGTCTCTGGGCATCTTCATGCTGACGCTCGTCCAAGCATACCTGCCACAGCACCTGAACACATCGAACGCCTTCCCGGGCTATGCGCTCGCTTCCTACAGCCTGGCGCGCTTCCTCTGGCAGATGCCCGCCGGCTGGATCGCCGACAGGGTCGGGAGGCGACTTGTCCTCGCCGTCGGGATAGCCGTTGGCATACCGGTGCTCGCTGCGATGATGCTCTTCCCCAGCGGCACGCTCTTCCTGGCCTTCTCCGGCCTTTACGGTCTTGCCGCCGCGACTATGTGGCCTGCCTTCATGGCCCACGTCGGTGACACCAACGAGCCGGCGAAGCGTGGGCAGGTCATGCACTATCTAAACCTGGCGCAGATGCTCGGCCTTGGCGTCGGCGCCATGATCGGCGTCGTCCTCGGCGACTTCGTCTCCTACACGGCCGTCTTCATCGCTTGTCTGGCGCTGAATGGTCTGGCGCTGGTGGTTGCCATGCGGCCGGACCACGCGCCGATCGTGGCCATCGCCCGGAAGAAGACCGAGGCGTTGCAGATCAGCGCCTTCCGCTCGATCATGAAGCCCGGCATCTTGATGCTGGCCGCCATCATCCTTTTCCTCAGCCTGGGTATCGCCGTGCAAACGCCGGCCATCGGCACTTACCTGACGCAGGTGCTGCACGTCCAGATGCACCAGATGGCGCTGCTTCTGATTGCGCCGGCGGCGGTCGCGGCTGTCATCGCCTTCCGCTTCTCGCGCCTGGCTGACCGCTTTGGGAGGCAGTTGCCGCTTATCGTTGGGCTGGGTGTGACCGCGCTCTGCCTGTTCGCCCTCACGCTGACACGAAGCCCGTTCATCGTCGTCAACCTCGCGGTGCTGGCAGGCCTTGCCTACGCCATCAGCGTGCCCGCCTGGTGCGCCGCCGCTCTTGACGCGACGCAGGTCCAGACACGCGGCGTCCTCCTCGGATCGCTGGCCGCCGTGCAAGGACTGGGCGCCGCTGTCGGTCAGGCCGCCGGCGGACGCGTGAGCGAGGCATATGGGCCGGAAGCGCCGTTCAAGTTCGCGGCCATACTGCTCGGCGTTGCCATGGTGCTGACGGTCATTCATCTGCAGCACCTGCGCATGAACCGGGACCTGTCGCCCCCGCCGTACATCTAGCCCTTCTTTCGCTCCAGCTCATCGACCACCTCCGCGCTGTTTCATTTCATCGCGTGTTCGAAGTGCGCATCGCGCATCGGCTACTGAAGCGCCCCGGGCGGTGAAAGTGCCCGCGCGCTGACACTGGCGGCTCTTTCGAATTTCAGCTACCCTCGCAATTGCGGGGGTAGCCTTTTTTCTAGCGTCGGCCCGCGGCTGCCTGCTACCGGAAGGATTCGAATGGCATCTGACGATAACGCTCACGCGCCCCGGGGCGCTCCCGCCGAGCGGAGCGTGCGCGGCATCTTCGTCGCCCTCAGCGTCCGCAACTTCCGGCTCTTCTGGTTCGGCCAGCTCATTTCCCTGTGCGGGACGTGGATGCAGACCGTGGGGCAGGCGTGGCTCGTGCTCAACCTGACGCAGTCGCCGCTTGCCGTCGGCACCGTCACGACGCTCCAGTTCCTGCCGATAACCCTGCTAGTCCTCTTCGGTGGCGTCTTCGCCGACCGCGTGCCGAAGCGGCGCTTTCTCGTCATCACGCAGAGCGCGGCGATGCTGCAGGCGCTGGTGCTGGCGCTGCTCGTCAGCACTGGCGCCGTGCGTCTCTGGCACATCTACCTGCTGGCAACGGCGCTGGGCATCACCAACGCCTTCGACAATCCGACGCGCCAGGCGTTTGTGCCTGAGATGGTCGGCAAAGAGCTCGTGCCCAACGCCGTGCCGCTGAACAGTACTCTCTTCAATGCTGCCCGCATCGTCGGTCCGGCGATAGGTGGAGTCACCATCGCTCTGTTCGGCGTCGCCGGTACGTTCTACCTCAACGCTGCTAGCTTCATTCCCGTGATTATTGCCCTGCTGATGATACGGACGTCCGAGCTCTTTCCTGTCGAAAAGGGGAGCGGAAGGATGCTTACGCAGCTTCGCGAGGGGGTGGACTTCGCCTTCCGAACGCCGTCGGTGCTGCTCATCCTCATACTGATGGCGTTCGTCGGCACCTTCGGCTACAACTTCAGCACTGCCTTGCCGCTGCTGGCGCGGTTCGTCCTCCACACCGGTTCCGTCGGCTTTGGTACGATGACCGCCGTCCTGGGCGTTGGGTCGCTCGTTGCGGCCCTGGTGGTCGCCTACACCAAGCGCTCCGACGAGAGGCAGATCCTGATCGGCGGCGGCGTGTTCAGCGTGCTGCTGATCCTTGTCGGCCTGTCGCACTGGTACGCCGTGACGCTCATCCTGCTGATGCTGATGGGCGTATCCGGCATCATCTTCACGGCCTCGGCGAACACGCGTCTGCAGCTTCTATCGCCGGGCCACCTCAGGGGCAGGATTATGAGTCTCTACGTGCTGCTCTTCGCTGGCACGACTCCGGTGGGCGCCTTTCTCCTCGGCAACGTCGCGGAAAGGCTGGGCGTTCAGCAGGCGGTAGTGCTCTTCGGCGTCCTCTCGACGACCGGCGTAGCGCTCACGGTCCTCTACCGGCTGCGAGTCGCTGGCGGCTCGCTGGCGGCGCCTTCCTCCTGGGGCCAGTGAGTTCGTTCGATAAGGCCGCGCCGCTGCAACTCCGCCAGAGCGTCCTGCGCTGCGGACCCCACGGTTAGTGAGGGTTCGAGGCTGTCTAGCGCGGTCAACACCGGCTTCAAGGCATCGCTGACCCCCGGGCTACGGATCTCATCCGTCAACTGCCGCAGCACGCGGTGGGCGCCTCTCCTTAGCCAGAGCGAGTCGCCCTGGTGAACGAGCGCGTCGAGCAGCGGGCCCAGAGCGCCTTCCTTTAGCGCTACCAGCGCCTCCGAGGCCAGCCAGCGCACGCCGAAGCGCCCATCTCTGAGAGCTTTGACAAGCGCCGGCGCCGCCCTCGGATCGCGGATGTTCTGCAGCGCCTTCGCGGCCTCCCAGCGGACGTGCCAGTCTGGATCGTTCAGCAGGTCGACGAGCGGGAAGAGCGCTAGCTCTCCAAGACTCTCCAACCCTTCTCGTGAGGACTCTCGGACCTTCCAATCATGGCTGTGGACGCCGCTCAGGAGAACGTTGACCGTCTCATCACCATGCCCCATTACGACCGTTGTCTGTTCGTTTCTTTTCTCCATCATGAGCTTACCTTCCTTGGTGGCCGACAATGCGGCCCTCTCTCTTCAGAATGTCACAGCCGCGGAGGTTTTTCAACTGCCGTCGCCGTCTTCGATGCCTTCTCCTCCCTGGCGTGGCGCCGGGTAGGTCACGTGGCCGTCCTCGACGCGGGCCCAGGGCGTCAGGCGGTGCCTCTGCGCGCCGCCGCGACCGATGATGTGCTCTACGACCTCGCCGCGAGCCGTCAGCGCGTCGCTGATGAGAGAGCGATGGCAGCGCCAGGGCAGCGCTTCGGCGCAGATGATCGCCGTCGGCTCCCGTCGCGACATCTCCATCAGGCGCTCGAGCGCGTTGGCGAAATCCTCCGTCAGCATGTAGTCGGCAAAGCCGCGGAAAGACGCGTTGCGCCAGCCATCATTCGGCGAGTCCTTTCGCGCGTGGCGCAGCCCGCCCAACGACGGCATGTGCTCGTAGGCGATGCCGGCAGATTCAAGCGATTGAGGCAGCGCCTCGATGTCGAACTGGGGATTGTGGCGCGAACGCGGGATCGTCCGCACGTCCACGACCCGCTTCACGCCGTGCACCTTCAGCAGATCGACGAGCTCGTCGATCGGGCGCGTGGAATGTCCGATTGTAAACATTTCGCTGCTCCTGATCGCTCCTTCTCTGCTATCATAGCCTGTGAGGAAGCCGGCATGAGGCTGCTGATCCACGCGCGCCGAACCATTCGCGACCATCTCTCTCTCATCGCCCTGCTGGTCGCCGCCCTTGCGATTCGCCTGCCGCTGCTACCACTCTGGGCCAACCAGGACAAGGGCTTCAACGACGAGGGCTTCTGGAAGAACTGGATGGTCGCCATCCACCAGCACGGCCTTCTCAACATCTTTCGTACCACTGATACCGACTACGTCGGCTACCACTATGTTCTCTGGCTTCTCGCGCGGATCAACGGCATCATCGGCGGGTCGTGGGACTACAACGCGTTCCGGCTGCGTCTTCTGGTCAAAGCCCCGCCCGTTCTCTTCGACCTTGGGCTGATCGTCGCCGTCTACGCCGTCAGCCGCGCCCTGTTCGAGGAGTTGCGCCTGCCTCGAAGCAAAGTCCTCGCCCTCGTCGCCGCGGCCGTGATCGCCGTGCAGCCGGCCGTCCTCTACGATTCAGCAGTCTGGTCGCAAACGGATTCCGCCGTCACCCTGGCGATGTTGCTGGCGCTGTTCTTCGTCGCGAGGGGCAAGACCAAGCTTGGGTTCGGCGTCTGGGCCGTCGGCTTTCTTATCAAGCCGCATCCGATAGTCATCCTGCCGCTACTGATCTACCTGGCCTGGCGACAGAGTCCCCGCGCGCTGCGGTCCGGCGCGGTCACCGTGGCGGCTGTCTGGCTTGTCGGCCTCGGCCCCTGGCTCCTGCACGGCGACCTGCTGAATATCCTGCGCGTCTACCGCGGCCTGTTCGAAGCCGATTACGACAGGCTTTCGGCGTCTGCCTGGAACCTCTGGTGGTTCTTCGACGTGTCGCTTCATCCCCATCCCGACCAGGGCGTCATCCCGTTCATCACCTATCGCACGATTGGCCTCGTGCTGACGGCGTTCGCCGGCTTCCTGGCGCTGTTCTACCTCCACGCTCGGCCCAACTTGCGCGGCGCTCTGATAGCCGCGGCCTACCTTTCGTTTGCTTTCTACCTGCTGCCAATCTCCACGCATGACCGATACCTGTACCCGTTCCTCGCCTTCATGCTGCCGATAGCTATCGCCGAGCCGCGCTGGCGGGCCCTGTACGGTCTGGCGTCCGTCGCCTTCTTCTTCAACCTGGCGGTCGTGGCGCCGCCGATCGCTGAGTTCGCCGGGCGCTGGACCGGCTCTCCCTTCACCGTAGCCGTCGCTGCCCTCAACTGCCTTCTGTTTGGCCTCTTCACCGCCGCGCTCGTCCCCGTGGCGGCTCAGCCTGCGCGGATGCTGCTGCTTCGCGGAGGGGCACGGGTACGCGTCGCGCTGAGAGGAGTGGCGGGAGAGGTAGATTAGCCGGTCGGCAGGAGTGTGCGGCTTGCGGCGTCCGGGGGGTAGACTTCGAGGGCGTTGTCGTAGCTCGGGTCCTTGCCGATCTCGGCCATCGTCTGACTGATAGCCTGGCCGAACGGGAGTCTATTCGTTGCCAGCTTCGGTATCAGGCTCTGGATGGCCGCATCGGTGTGGGACGCGGAGACCAGGCTGTTCCAGCCGATCACAACGCTGGCGCCCTTCTTCTCGAACGCTTTAGCCGTAGTGTCGAAGGTCAGGCCGTCGCAGCCCATAAGCACGATCGTCGTATTGTTGAACTTTCCTTGCATGCTGGACTCGATGAACTGGGGCGCGATGCCGAAGAAAAGCTTGTCGCCGGAGCCGGCCAGGTTGCGGACGGCGAAGAGGCGGAACTGGGCACGTTCGTCAGTATACTTCGACGAATCGTACTCCTCAGAGCTGAAAAGGAAGGCCTCGTTGCCGAAGGCATCGAGGATCTGCTGTCGCTTCACGGGATCCGACTGTGTCAGCCCCTCTTCGGTGAAGCGCGCGATGTGGACTCTGAAGATGATGAGCGTGTATTTCTGCTCGGCGAGGTGACGGTAGAAATCGACGTTGACCTGCTCCGGCGGAAAGTAATCGACGGTGTAGCCGGCCTGCTGCAATACCGGCGTCACGGCCTGCGCGAAAGCGGGGTTCGGATCGGTGAGGCCCAGTTGGTCGACGATGGCCGCCCGCAGCTCCGGCGCCTGTGCCTTCTTCGGCTGGCCGACGAGAAAGACAGCGACTATCGCGATCGCCGCGGCCACGAGCGCGCCCGGCAGGACAAAGCGCAGCGCGATGCCGCCGATTCTCTGCCCGACTGACGGCCTGCGGCGGCGCGACCGCTTCTTTTTCGGCGGCGCCTCCACCGCGGCTTTGCGTGGGGCCATCCGCGGAATCCCCCTCCTTGGCTGGCTGGCGGCCCGTTCAAGCATACCACCGCGCCCACCGGATTGCACCGTCTATCAGCGTCTTCGAGACGGCTTTTTCGTGTAGAATGTGTCGAGAAAGCCGCTGTATGGCGGTAATTCGCGGAGGCGCGGTATGCGGAAGGTCATTCCCCTGTTTATCGGCGCCCTTGGGCTCGCGACCGCGATTAGCTGCGGCGGCGGGAGCAGCACGCCCTCAGCCACGCCGACCACAAGCGCGGCACCCAGTAAGGAGGCGACGACGATGATGCCTGCAACCATGACGATGACCAGTTCGGCGTTCGCCGCGGGCGCAAGCATCGCGACGAAGTACACCTGCGACGGCGAAGGCGTGTCGCCGCCGCTGCAATGGGACGCGCCCCCGTCCGGCACGCAGAGCATCGCCCTCATCGTCGACGACCCTGACGCGCCGTCGGGCACGTTCGTGCACTGGGTTATCTATGGGCTGCCGCCGTCGCAGCGCTCTCTGCCGGAAGGCGTGTCGACGGACGAAAGGCCGGCGACGGGCGGCGTGAACGGGCAGAACGGCGCCGGCAAGCTGGGGTACACGCCGCCCTGCCCGCCCAGCGGGGTACATCGGTACTTCTTCCGCGTGTACGCTCTCGACGTCAACCTCGACGCGACCCCCGGTTGGACCAACAACCAGCTTCTGCAGGCGATGAACGGCCACATTATCGGGCAGGCGGAGCTGATGGGGACGTACGGCCGCGGGTAGTAGGAAAGCCCGTCGTCATCGCCTGTCGGGAAAGCATGGCGGCTTCGACGGCCTGACGTGCCGTGCGGTGGTGCGCATTCTGGGGGCCGCTCGGGTTGCCGAGCGGCCCGGAACCCACGCCTCGATTGGCTCGACGCAGATGTTGCGTCGTCGTTCAGTTGTGGAATCGTCGACAAGCATGTGTGCTTCGACTGCTGATGCCGCGCGGTCGTGCGCATTCTGGGGGCCGCTCGGGTTCCCGAGCGGCCCTTGGGCGAGTGCTTAGAACATAGGGCCCCGACGCCGGGCCTCAGCGGCCCTTGAACGACGGCGGACGCTTCTCCAGGAACGCGCTCACGCCCTCCTTGAAGTCCTCCGTCGCGAACAGGGGCAAGAACTGCAGATAAGCGTGGTGGACGCTTGCCTCGTAGCTCTCCTCGAGCGCCAGGCGCATCAAACGCTTTGCCGCCTGCACCGCCAGCGGCGCGTTGCCGGCGATCTCCTCTGCCCAGGCCCGCGTCTCCTCCGCCAGCCGCTCGTGCGGTACCACCGCGTTCACCAGCCCCAGCGACAGCGCCTCCTGCGCGTCCAGCACCTTGCCGCGGAAGACCAACTCCGACGCCTTCGCCCAGCCGAGCAGTCGGGGCAGCATCCACGTGCCGCCGCTTTCCGGCAGAATGCCCCGACGCGTGAACACCGCGCCCAGCTGGCCCTTCTCGGAGGCGATGCGGATGTCGCAGCCGAGCGCCAGGTCGAAGCCGTAGCCGGCCGCCGGTCCGTTGAGCGAACAGATGACCGGCTTGTCGAGCGTGTGGAGGGCCATCGGCGGGCTATTGTTGAGATCGAAGCGAATTCCTGCCCCGCCGCCGCTGCCGAACATCTCCTTCAGATCGAGCCCGGCGCAGAAGCCGCGTCCGGCGCCCGTGATAACCACAACCCGCACCTCCGGGTCCCGGTCTACGTCGCGCAGGGCCGCGGCCAGGCTGTTCAGCATCGGCAGCGAGATCGCGTTCAGCGCCTCGGGCCGGTTCAGCGTTATCGTGGCTATGCCGCCGTCTTTCTCGTAGAGCAGGTCTTCGTATTCCATCGTGCGCTCCCTTCTTCGTCCCACCTGCCGCGAGTATGGCATCGACGCCGGAAAAGCGCCAACGCGCGAGTGCAGCGTCGAGCGGACGCCATGCTATAATACCGGCGTTCAGAGGAACGGAGGTCCAAGCGTGCTTCAAGAGGAGACCTGGACGGCCGCGAGATACACGCCGGAGGACGCCTCCGCCTGCCTTGACTTGGCCCGGAAAGTTTCGCCCGAAGGCGCTCCAGGCGAGGCGTATCTCGAATGGCTGATGCAACAGAGCCCGGGCGGCCCGGCCGTCGGCATGGTCGCGCGGGAGTCCGGGACCGGTCGCCTCATAGCCTGCGCCGCCATGGTGCCGGTCGGCGTGCGGCTCTCCGGCGAATCCGTGAGCGCGGCGCTCACCCTCAAACCGCTCATCGATCCCGAGTTCGAGGGCCGCGGCATCCCCCTCGACCTGCTGCGAAAGGTCGATGCTCTCGCTGCGGAAGAGAAGATCGCCTTCAGCTACGCCTTCCCAGACGATGCGTCGTTCCCTGTGCTCGTCAATCAGGGCGGGTTCAAGGAAGTCGCCGCGCTTTCGCTGCTCATCCGTCCCTTGCACCCCGAGCGTCTGGCGATGAAGACGACCGGCAGCCGCGTCCTGGCGAGGACCGCGTCGATTGCGCGCGTCGTCTGGCGGACGCCGCCGTCCGTGCGTCAGAAGGAGGTGCCCGGCCTGGCAATCGACGAAGTGAAGGACTTCGACGAGCCGTTTGCCGTCTTCTGGCGTCGCGTCCAGCACCGCGCGCCGCTCATCGTTGTCCGCGACTCCGCCTACCTCAACTGGCGTTACGTCAACGCTCCGGAGCGCGAGTTCGCCGCCTTCGCCGCGAGATCGGAAGGGAAGGTACGCGGAATAAGCGTGTTGCGCGCCGGCTCACTGGGACGCTTCTCCGTCGGCCTCATCGTTGACCTCGTCGTCGAAGCCAGCGGCGAAGGACGCGCGGCCGGCCGCCTGCTGATCGACCACGCCGGCGCCTACTTCCGCGACCTCGACCTCGACATGCTGGCGACGCTCTCGCTCCGCCACACCGATGAATTCCGGCTGTTCCGCGCCTCCGGCTTCTGGATGCCGCCGCGCTTCATGGAGCCGCATCCGTTGCACTTCGTCGTGCGCTCCCACGCCGACGAAGCGAACGCCGCCTACGACCTGCACAACTGGTTCCTGACCCTTGGGGACTCCGACGTAGTTTAGACTTCGACGGGTCCGTATGTCCGCGGTCTCTCCCCCATAAACACGTAGCCGAGGCTTTCCAGCCTCGGCGGGGAGCAAGACTACGGCCAGGCTGGAAAGCCTGGCCTACGTTTTGCCATGGATGCCGCGTCCTTCAGGGCGCGGTCGAGTAACGGCTCTAGCCCGGCTCCGTCACAACAACCCGCGTGCCCTCGCCCGGCTTCGACTCAATCTCAATCGTCCCGCCCAGCAGTCGCGCCCGCTCCTGCATCCCGATGAGCCCCAGCTTGCCCGAGACCGCCAGGTCGCCTGAAGCGGAAGGCAGCTCGAAGCCGTTGCCGTTGTCCGCCACCGTCATCGCGATGCTGTCGCTGCGGAAGTCCAGCGTCAGCTCCACCGCGGACGCCCGTGAATGCTTCCGGACGTTGTTCAGCGCCTCCTGCGCGATGCGGAACAGTGCCAGCTCCGATTCCCGCGGCAGACGGCGCGGCTCGCCCAGCAGGCGCGTGTTCGTCGCGATTCCGTCCTGCTCCTCCAGGGCAATGAGCAGCCACTTCAACGCCGGCAGCAGCCCCAGGTCGTCGAGCACCGGCGGCCGCAGGTCCTGGCTGAAGCGCCGCACGCCGTCCAGGATCGCGTCCGTCTGCTCGCGCAGCTCATCCAGTCGTTGCGCCAGGTCCGGCGGCACGTCCGAGCCGCTGGACGACAGCAGGTCGAGCCGCCGCGACACGCCGGTGAGCGCCTGCGCCGTGTCATCATGCAGTTCCCGCGCGATACGAAGGCGCTCGCTCTCCTGCGCCTTCAGCACCTGCGACACGTAGTAGCGGAGGTTCTCCTGCATTCGCCGCTGCTCCGTGACGTCGCGGGCGATGGACTGCACGCCGATAGGCCGGCCGTTGCGGATGATTAGGCTGGGCATCAGCTCGACGATGGCCTGGCTGCCGTCGCGGCGCCTGAGCGGGAACTCGATCAGCGCGTCCACCGGCTCACCGCGGTATTGCGCCCTTAGCATGTCCTCCACCGCCTTGACGTCTTTCGGCTCCAGGAACTTCGTCGCGTCCAGCTTCTTCAGCTCCTCTATGTTGTAGCCGGTTAGCTTCTCAAACGCGTGGTTGGCGTTAGTTATGCGGCCGTTCAGGTCATGCACTTCAATCGCGCCGGTGGCGTTCTCGAACAGGCCGCGGTAGTTCTCCTCCGACTGCCGCAACTGCTCCGACGCCTCCCGTTCCTTCTCGTACAGCTTCGCGTTTTCGATGGCGACGCCGATGGCGTTGCCGATGGCGCTCGCCAGCTCGATCTCCTCCGGCGCGAACTCCCGCGGCTCGCTCGTCGCGGCGCAGAGCGTGCCCAGCACCTTGCCCTTCGACTTGAGCGGCACGATAAGTTGCGCCTGCAAATTCTCCCGCTTACCAACCTCGCTTGCCAGCCAGGGGCTCGTAGCCTGGCCGTCCGCCACCAGCGGCTCGCCCGTCTGCGCGACGCGGCCATTCAGACCCTCGCCGACCCGCACTCGCTTCGCCATGTCCACGAACTCGATCGATAGGCCATGATAGGCCTCGAGTGTCAGCTCGTCGGAGTCTCCGTCCAGCAGGTAAAGCATTGACTTCTCGACTCCCATCGCCTCCTGTACCTTGTCCATCGCGTGATGCAGGATCTGCCGCGGCTGTAGCGATTCGGCGACGACGTTGAGGACGGCGTTGATGGTTTGCAGCCGCCGCTCCTCGTTCTCCACCGTCTGGATATGGGAGCGCAACTCCCGCTGCGTCCACTCCAGCGAGGCGATGGTCCCCCGGTGCTCAGCCTTTTCGCGGTTCTGAACGTCGATGAGCCAGGTGACGAAAACTCCCATCACGGCGAATGCCGCTACCTCTATTCCGGCTTCTTCGGAAGCGGCTGGGGCCACGAATACGCGCGGCAGAAGCAGAGCGGTGATTACCGCCGTCGTGAGTAGGCCGCCTCGGAGCCCGAATATGTAGGCCGCGTACGCGACGGGCAGAATGGAGAGGATGCGGTGCACAGAGCGGCGCGTGAAGTCGATCCGCAACACCGTTTCTACCGAGCTGAGAACGGGAAGGGTGTCCGCATAGTAGAATATGGTGCCGCAGGTGATGATCGTGACGATTATCCAGAAGTGCGGCTCGCGCAATACCCGCCAGGAGCGCGTCTCGCGCGCCGGCGTGGCCAGCATCTGCCTCGTTCGGGTTAGGGTCCGTATCATTTCGACGAGTCCCCCGTAGAGACATGATCGAGCGAGATCCACCCTTCCTTTAGGGCCTTCAGCACGGCCTCTGTGCGGGAGCTTACGCCAAGCTTGTCGAAGATGTTGCCCAGGTGCGACTGCACGGTGCGCACGCTCAGCGCCAGCTCCGACGCGATCTCCTTATTGCTCATTCCTTTCGCCGCCAGGTTGAGCACCTCCAACTCGCGGTCGCTGACATGGTCCGGCAGCCCCTCGACGGCGCTCTTCCCGTGGCTCATCGACGAGAACCACTGCACGACCTTGCGCGCCACGTGCGGATCCAGCACCACCTCGCCGGCGCTGACGTCGCGTATCGCGTCGACAAGCTGGGCGCCGCGCACGTTCTTCAGCAGGTAGCCGTTGGCGCCGGCTTCCAGCACCGCGTAGATGTACTGGTCGTTGTCGTAGGCGCTGAGGACGAGGATGGAGATTCCCGGCTGGTTGGTCTTGATCAGCTTCGTCGCCTCGATGCCGTTCAAGTTCGGCATAGCGATGTCGATTAACGCCACGTTCGGCTTCAGCTCCTGCGCCAGGCGTACCGCCTCCTCGCCGTCCGCCGCTTCACCGACCACTTCGAAGTCCTCTTCCCGCTCCAGGCGTTCGCGCGTGCCCTCGCGCACCAGGGTGTGGTCGTCGGCAATGAGAATGCGGATCTTGTCCATGCTTCGTTCTCCTCGCGCCCCAGACGGGCGACTCTTCCATATACAGATTACAGGTAGCCCACCTAAGCCGCCAGCCGTAGCCTGCTGATTGGCATCCGCCAACTATACGTAACTATGTTGCGCGAAATGCTGATCTTTGTCGCGCACGCATGCTGACGCCCTGCGTCATCCGCGAAGCCCATACCGCCACACCAGCCGACTCCGCCCGCGCAATTGCCGTCTTCGCCGCCGAATTCGGACGCCGAAATGCTTAACAATAATCAGCGCGCGCGGCGGACGACAGCCTGCCCCTTTGTGCCGTAGTCTAACGGTGGAAGAAGAAACAAAGAGGAAAGGCCAAAGGTGAAGAAAATGACAACCATGACAGGAACCCCCACCGGTGTCGAGAAGACCAGCACTGGCGCCCCGCAGACGATCTGGCAGGAGCAGCCACGCGCCGTCGGGTACGTCAGGCAGGACTTCGAAGAGATGGGCAAGAAGTGGACAAGGCCGGACGGCCAGAAGAGCCGCATCTGCGCCTGCGCCGAAGCCCACAAGTGGGAGCTGGTCGACGTCCACGAGGACATCGGCTGGACCGGTGAGTGCCTCAACAGGCCGGGCCTCATCGCCCTGCTCGCCGACCCGAAGTTCGACGTCCTGGTCGTGGACCGCACCGACCGCCTCGCCTGCAAGAAGAGCGACCTTGACTTCCTGCTCGCGCTGCTCGAAGAGCACGGCGTGACCTGCGTGCCGGCCACCTGGTCGTGGGAGCCGCTGGCCCAGTACATGCGCTGGTGGTACCGCAGCAAGGGCAACCCGGTGTACGCCCAGGTCGAGGCTGCGACGGCCAAGGCCTGACGGCATCGGGCGCTGCCGGCAGGGATAACGGCAAGCGTCGGGTTAATCGGGGAGGATCTCAGGCATGAGAGGCGGATAGAAGGAGAAAAGGAGGTGCACAATGGCCTCCCGACCAGATCTCTGGAACATACAGTTCGGTAACCTAGTCTACTTGTTCGGGGCGCTGCTGGTGGTAGCGGTGGTATACGGCCTCTACCGGCGGCTGCGCATCTGGAGACTCGGCGGCGAGGACGACCGGTTGAAGGATATTCCCGGCCGCTTCCGCGAGTTTGTGATCAAGACGAAGGCCGACTGGCTGTGGCACAAGCGCATCATCCGCAACAAGTACGCGGGCGTCATGCACATGCTCATGTTCGGCGGCTTCGGAGTGCTGCTGGTCGGCACCACCCTGGACGCCATAAACACGCATTTCTATCAATTCCTGGAAGGTGACACCTATCTGGTCTTCTCTCTGGCATGTGACGTCGGCGGCCTGATGGTTCTGGCCGGCGTGGGAATGGCGGCCTATAGGCGCTACGTTGTCCGGCCCAAGAAGCTGAACAACGTCCTCGATGACTCTGTGACGCTGGCGTGGATAGCAACGGTGTGCATCACTGGCTACATCGTCGAGGGACTGCGAATGTCGGCGACAGAGATCGCCGTCCACCCCGGTTGGTCGATGTGGTCGCCGGTTGGCCTGGTCTTCGCCGAGGCGTTCCGTCCGCTCGGCCACGACGCTCAACTGACCCTCCACAAGACGTTCTGGTGGTCGCACATGCTCATCGCGATGGGCGGCATGGGGTACGTGGTCCTGAACTTCACGAAGCTCGGACACATAGTTGCTTCCCCGCTGAACATGTTCCTGCGGAC
>Ga0187849_1003364_pt1 | contig 14168 bp, 8 predicted proteins | sample June2016WEW_4_10_2_FD_132412 | JGI IMG/M metagenome (GOLD analysis project Ga0187849, IMG submission 132412) | Peatland microbial communities from SPRUCE experiment site at the Marcell Experimental Forest, Minnesota, USA - June2016WEW_4_100 | ecosystem: Environmental > Terrestrial > Soil >... | reverse complement strand
GTTTCACGTATGATATCACGCCCGATTTGCAGCTTAACCCCGCCGTCTATTTTGCCAACACGCACCCGCATCACGCCATGGCATACGTGGTGCTGACTTGGAATCTTGCGCTCTGGCGTTGAGTCACCGCGGGAGATTTTGTTCCCGCCGCTGCCGTGCTGCGCAAAACCTGGCTTGCTAAGCGAACCGGGTCTGAGACCATTTGGAACGGACCTATGCGTATTTACTTCATGGGAATTCGTGGGACGTGCGTTTTCTCCTATGTCACTTTTTTTCTTTATACCACCATTTTAGCCAATAAACTTCCTGGTCATGCAATTATCGGCAGGGCGTGTGTGGGACTCCTCGACGGGCGTTCCGGGTATGCTGAAGCACATTCCGAGCGGACGCTATTATTCGCGCATCCAGGTCGGTGGGACGCGCACGATGAAAGCACTCAAGACGAAAGTCTGGAGGATCGCGAAACTCCGCCACCTGGACAAGATCGCGAAGGCCGAGCGGCAGAGGCAGCGTCGGCAGCGCGTGATCGAAGGCCGGGGACTGATGGGCGACCTGGTTGAAAGGTATCGGACCGATTACCTCGCGAACACCACGCGGGCGAAGCGCAGCAAGGCCAGTCTTAAGAGCACGATTGAACGGCTGCAGCGGTGCTGGGGACTCTGTTTCGGCTCCGACATCCGGCTGCTGAAGCCGCAGCAAATCACCGCGGATCATGCCCGCCGCCTTGCGAATTACATGCACAGGGAAAGCGAGTATCGCTGGCACAACACGAAGAATGCGCGGAAAGGCTACGGGGCGGTGACCGTCAACAAGACGATCGAACTGCTACACCGCGTGCTCCGGATTGCGGTGGAGACCGGCGCCCTGCCGGCCCTGACGTTTGAACTGGACCCGGTGGTCGGCGAACCCATCCGCAAACCCGAGGAAAGGAAGAAACTGCGCCTGCCTTCATCGGCCAAGATGCAGGAGCTTTTTGCCCAGATGCGGGTGATCGACTACAAGCTGCCGGAGGAGAATCCTGAACTCCGCGCCTACCTGATCGACCGGGCGGCGGAGTCGGCGGATTTTGCGGAATTCATGGCCTACAGCGGCGCGCGGGTAGGGGAGGCGGCGGCCTTCCGGTGGGAGGACGATCTGGAGAAATCCGTCATCCTGCGCGGCACCAAGAGCGAGCATTCGGCCGACCGCGAGGTGCCGAAAATCGCGGCGCTGCGCGACCTCCTGCGCGTGATCCGCGCGCGACGGAAGGAGACCGGCCAGTCGCTGAAAGGAAAGGTGTTTTCAATCAAACAGTGCCGGGAGGCGCTTACCACGGCCTGTGGCAAGGTGGGTATCGAGCGACTCACGCATCATTCGTTGCGGCATTTCTTCGCCACGATCTGCATCGAGGCGGGCGTCGATATTCCGACCATCAGCCGCTGGCTGGGCCATGCGGACGGCGGGGTCCTTGCCATGCAGACTTACGGCCACCTGCGGACTGAGCACAGTTTTGCAGCCGCGGCCAAGGTGAAGGTGGGGACTGCGGCTGGCCACTAAGCCGGCCTCGCCCGCAGGTTTTTAGGCGAGATTCGGAACACTCCAATTCTTGCCCCAGACCGCAGGATCGACGGTGGACTCGTCCACATTGACGACCCGGAAAACGTTCTGCGTGGCTTCGGCTTTGCGGGCGATGATGTTCTAAACACAACGCCTTAAGTTAATGCGCATGCTGTTAAAGAGAGCAAAGGCGCTTGAGCACCGGGTTGGGGCGCTTCCAGACCTCGAACTGGACATCGACGACCTCGGTGAGCTCATGGAGCGAGGGGAAGAATCGGTTATGGAGCCAGAGCCGCCGGAGCAGCTTCCAGACGCGCTCAATGGGGTTAAGCTCCGGGCTATAGGGCGGAAGGAAATGGAGGGTAAAATCAGGTTCTTGCAGCCGTCGCCATCCGGCGTGGAGCCTGACATGGTGGTACTTGCCAGCGGCAGACTGAAAGTCGTGCAATAGCGGCGGGTTGAAGGTCGTTCTTCTTCCGGAGGATTTTCTTCCTCGCCTCGCCAAGAAAGTTGTTCTTCCAGCTGGGTGGATCTTCTTCCTCCCGACTCCATTCTTCAGTTTGCACCGGTAGTCGTTTGTGGGCGAAGCACGGATGTGCGGAAGCTTGGGGCGATGCACGCCGAGGGCCGACGCAAATGCTTGCACTGTGAGAGGTGCTTCATCCCGGATCCGCGCAATCGCGGCCATCAGCGATACGGCGGGGAGCCGGGATGCCGGCGGGCAAGCAAGCAGGAGAGCCAGCGGCGGTGGCGGCGCCGGCCAGAGAACTCGGACTACTTCCGCGGTCCGGATCAAGTGGCGCGGGTGCCGGCGTGGCGACGTCGGTTTTTTGGGCAAATTCGAAGGAGAGCGAATTGAGGACGTCCCGGTGGTAGGGCTTCGGCACATACTCCTCCGACACGAGCATGAACGGCTGGCCCGCCCGCGGCCTCGCCCGGTCCGCGCTGCGTGGCGCGAAAAGTTTGATCGCGCCCTGCGCTTGGCTTCACTGTTTTTTGGCATTGTCACGCTTTTGTCCGGTGGTATGAAGAACGACCATTCCCTGATCACTGGATCGCAAGATCGACAATGCCAGTCTTGGCTTAACGCCATTGGAAAACAACCCCTCCGATGAGACCGATTGAGTCGAGCAGAAATTGTTCCGTCGCGACGCCGTCGCCGCCGGATTCGCGCCGAGGGTTTCCCCCAATACACCCTCTGGCCGGAGGGGGGCGCCCGAAATACACCTCGATTGATCGCCCATGAACTCTCCGGCAAACGATACCACCGGCCAGTGGACACGGTGGGTTTCCACGGCCTGCGGCGGCACCGCCCTCTTCGTTGGCGTCTTGGTTCTCGCCGGATGGTTGTTCCAAGTGCCGGCCTTGAAAAGCATCCTGCCGGGCTTGGTCTCCATGAAACCCAACACCGCGCTGGCCTTCGTGCTGGCCGGCCTGGCGCTGGTGCTGCTGTCGGGCACGCCGGTTTCGCCGCGCCTGCCTGCGCCGCAGGACGAACTGGCGCGGCAGGCAGGCCGAGCGCACGCGGGCCAGGTGTTCGCGCTGCTGGTGGCCCTGATCGGCGGTTTGACGCTGTGCGAATACCTTTTCAGTTGGCAGTTGGGCATTGACGAACTGCTGTTCAAGGACGACCCGAACGCCGCCGCGACCTTGAGTCCAGGACGCATGGCCCCCTCCACCGCCGTGAACTTCCTGCTCCTTGGGTTGGCGTTGGTGGGGATCGAGTGGGAGCCGCGCCGGGGGCTTCGTCCCGCTGAGCTGTTGGCGCTCGTGGCCGGGGTCGTGGGTTTGAGTTCGCTGGTTGAATACGCTGTGGGTCAGCCGATTCTTTTCGGTTTCAGCCAATACACCCGCATGGCGCTGCACACCGCCGTCGTCTTTCTCGTGTTGTCCGCTGGTGTGCTGCTGGCGCGGCCCGCCCAAGGGATGGTGGGCGCACTCCGCTCGGGCCGGGTCAGCCCTTGGGAAAGGGCGGTCTATGCAGCCATGGCCTTGGCGCTTCTGGGCGTGTTGGCCGGAGGTGCCTGGTTCTACCGTGCCCAGGAACAACCGGTGCGGCGCAAGGTTGAGGCTGAGCTCGAGACCATCGCGCAGTTGAAGGCGGATCAAATCGTCCAGTGGCGCGAGAAATGTCTCGGCGATGCCGGCGTGTTGATGAGCAGCGTTTTTTTTACGGAAGGCGTGGCGCGCTGGCTGGCGAACCCGAAGGCCGAGGTCGGCGATAAAATCCTCACCCGGTTCCGCGCCCTGCAGCAATGCGGCCATTACCACGATGTCCTGCTGGTGGACGGGCGCGGGCAGGTCCGGTTGAGCATCTCCAACCGTCCTCCCCCGTTCCGTGAGGATACGGTCCAAGCGTTTGCTGCCGCTTTTCAGACGCGGCGGCCGGTGCTGACCGACCTGCATCTCCCGCCCGGCGATCCGACGCCCTATCTCGAAATCATTGCGCCACTCTTCGCCGGGAGCGAGACGACGAACGAACCGATTGGCGCGGTCGTCCTGCAAAGCGAGGCCCGGCAGTTTCTCTACCCCCTGATCCAATCCTGGCCCACGCCCAGCCCCAGCGCGGAAACCCTGCTGGTTCGCCGGGAGGGCGATTCGGTTCTGTTCCTGAATGAACTGCGCCACCGTGCGGACACGGCGTTCAAGTTGCGCATCCCGTTGACCCGGCAGGAGGTGCCGGCGGTGATGGTGGTATTGGGCCGGGAGGGCGTCTTTCACGGGACGGACTATCGCGGCGTCAAGGTGTTGTCGGTCCTCAAGCGAATCCCGGACACGTCGTGGTTTCTGGTCGCCAAGATGGACGAAGCGGAGGCGCTCGCGGAATGGCGTTTCCGCGCCGGCCTCATCGTGGCGGTGGTGGGGCTGCTTGTGCTGGCGCTGGCGGTCGCCGCACGAATAATGGGGCAGCAAAGGGCCAGATACCGGGATCTGGCGCAGTCCGCGGCGGCGCTGCGCGCTTCCGAGATCCGGTATCGCCGCCTCTTCGAGTCGGCCAAGGACGGCATTCTGATCCTCGATGTCGGGACGGGGATGATCGTGGATGTGAATCCGTTCCTGATCGAGTTGCTGGGTTTCTCGCGCGAGTCGTTTCTCGGCAAGAAGGTCTGGGAACTGGGCTTCTTTAAGGACATCGTCGCCAACGAGGCCAACTTCGCGGAATTGCAGCGGAAGGATTACGCCCGCTACGAAAACATGCCGCTGAAAACCAGCGACGGCCGCCAGATCGAGGCGGAGTTCGTCAGCAACGTCTATCTGGTGAACGGCCAGAAGGTGATCCAGTGCAACATCCGCGACGTCACCGCGCGCAAGTGGGCGGAGCAGGAAATCCGCGCGCTCAACGCCGATCTAGAGCGGCGCGTGCAGGAGCGCACCGTCGCCTTGGGCGAAAGCGAGGAGCGCTTCCGGCAGCTCTCGGAAACGATGCCCGACGCCGTGCTGGTGGTACAGGACGGCCGGAATGTCTATGCCAACCGCGCCGCCGCGCGCCTGCTCGGCACCGCCAGTCCGGAGGAAGTGGTCGGCCTGGAGATTTCCGCCGTCATCGACCCCGCCGGGCACGAGGCGGCCCGGCAGAATATGCAGCGATTACTGGCCGGGGAGAAGCTGGAGTCTTTCGAGGCTCGCTTCGTGCGGCGCGATGGTTCGCTCGTGCCCGTGGAAATTTCCGCGTCCCTGTTCCCTTGGCAGGGCCGGCCCGCCCTGCAGGTCGTCGCGCGCGACATCACCGCGCGCAAGGAGGCGGAGGCCGCGCTGCTCAAGGCAGGGGCCCTCCAGAGCGCCATCTTCAACAGCGCCAATTTCTCGAGCATCGCCACTGACGCGAAGGGCGTCATCCAGATCTTCAACGTCGGCGCGGAACGCATGCTGGGCTACGCGGCCGCCGACGTGATGAACAAGATCACGCCGGCCGACATTTCCGATCCGCAGGAAGTGATCGCGCGCGCCAAGGCGTTGAGCGCCGAACTCGAAACCCCGATTACTCCTGGCTTCGAGGCTCTGGTCTTCAAGGCCTCGCGCGGCATCGAGGACATCTACGAGCTGACCTACATCCGCAAGGACGGCAGCCGCTTTCCGGCGGTCGTCTCGGTCACGGCGCTGCGCGATGCGCAAGGCGCCATCATCGGCTACCTTTTGATCGGCACCGATAATACCGCTCGCAAGGAGGCCGCACTCGCCTTGCGCGAGAACGAGGAGCGCTTCCGCACCCTGGCCAACAATATCTCCCAACTGGCGTGGATGGCCGACGCGCAAGGCGCGATCTTCTGGTATAACCAGCGCTGGTTCGATTACACCGGCACGACGCTCGAGGAGATGAGCGGCTGGGGCTGGCAGAAAGTTCACCATCCCGACCACGTGCAAGGCGTGGTGGACAAGATAAAACACTGCTTCGAGACGGGTGAAGTCTGGGAAGACACCTTCCCGTTGCGCGGCGCGGACGGGCATTACCGCTGGTTTCTCTCGCGGGCCGTGCCGATCCGCGACGAGCACGGCACGGTGCTCCGCTGGTTCGGCACGAACACCGACGTCACCGAACAGAAGCAAGCCGAGGCGGCGATTCGACAACTCAACGCCGAAGTGCACCAACGCGCCGCCGAGCTCGAAACCGCCAACGCCGAACTGGCGCAGGTCGCGAAGTTGAAGGACGAATTCCTCGCCAACATGAGCCACGAGTTGCGCACGCCGCTCAACGCCATCCTCGGCTTGAGCGAGGCGTTGCTCGAACAAGTCAGCGGCACGCTCACGCCACGCCAGGTCAAGTCCGTCACCACCATTTCCACCAGCGGTCAGCACCTGCTCACGCTCATCAACGACATCCTCGACCTCTCCAAGATCGAGGCCGGCAAGCTGGAACTGCATCTGGATACGGTGAACGTGCAGGAGTTCTGCGAGAGCTGCCTCCTCTTTGTGCGGACGCAGGCGATGCAGAAGCACATCGGCGTCGCCTTCGAGCACGACGGGCGCGTGGCGAAACTCTCGGCCGACCCCAAGCGCCTCAAGCAAGTCCTCGTCAACCTGCTGACCAACGCCGTGAAATTCACACCTGAGGGCGGGCGCATCGGGCTGACCGTGGCCGCGCCGAAAGGCGAGGACGTGGCGCGCTTCACCGTGTGGGACACGGGCATCGGCATCGCTCCGGAGGACCAGACGAAGCTGTTCCGTGCCTTCACCCAGATCGACTCGGGCCTGACCCGCGCGCAGGAGGGCACGGGGCTCGGCTTGGTGCTGGTGGCGAAGCTCGTGGAGCTGCACGGCGGCAGCGTGGCGTTCGAGAGCGAGCCGGGCAAAGGCAGCCGCTTCACCGTGACGCTGCCGCAAATCGCCGCGCGCGCACCGGCGCCGAAACCGGCGCCAAAAGACCAGACGGATCGCCGGAGCTACCACCACGCGCTGATCATCGAGGACGATCCCGCGTCGGCCGGGATCCTCGCGGATTACCTTACCGAGCTGGGCCTCAGCAGCGTGGTGTATGTGGGCGGCGAGGAGGCGGTCGAGGCGGTGCTGCGCGAGCGGCCCGACCTCATCCTGCTCGATATCCAGTTGCCCGGCGAGAGCGGCTGGGTGGTGCTCGCCAAGCTCAAGGAACACCCGGGCGCGCGGGACATTCCGGTCGTCGTTGTGTCCGTGGTGGACGAGCCGGAGAAGTCCCGGGCGCTCGGCGCGGCGGCGCACTTTACCAAGCCGGTCACGCGCGCGCAGCTCGCCGGTTTCTTCCAGCGGCCCGCGGTGCCGCGCCGCCCGTCCGCCACGCCGTGGGTCGCGCTGCCCCCTTCGACCGGTCCCTCCATCCTCCTCGCCGAGGACAACGAAGCGAACATCCAGACCGTCGGCAACTACCTCGAGGACAAAGGCTACGCGATGCACTACGCGATGAACGGCCTCGTGGCCGTGCAGCTCGCGCGGGAGCTGCGCCCCGCGCTCATCCTGATGGACATCCAGATGCCGGTGATGGACGGCTTGACGGCCATCCGCGAAGTCCGGGCGGACGCGGCGTTGCAGGCCATCCCCATCGTGGCGCTCACCGCGCTGGCGATGCCGGGCGACCGCGAGCGCTGCCTCGCCGCCGGCGCGACGGACTACCTGAGCAAGCCGGTGAGTTTGAAAGCGCTGGCGGCGCTGATGGCGCGGCTGCTGCCGCCGGCGGGGGAGGGGAAACGTGAGGCGTGAGGCTGAAACCTGAATCGTGAGGCGTGATGAGTGAGAATCCTATGACCTACGAAGAATGGATGAAGACGGTGCCGGTGGAGCTGACTGGAGACCCGCTGTGGAAAGTGGAGGCTTACCGGCTGGCGCTGTTTGCCGTGGACGTAGCGTGGCCTGACGTGACGAAGCTGATGCAGGACAAACGAACCCTCGGGCTGGCGAGCCAGCTTTACGAAGCGGTCGGCTCGGTCGCGGCGAACCTCGCGGAAGGCTACTCGCGCGGCAGCGGCAAGGACCGCGCACGCTTCCACGAATACTCGCTGGGCTCCGGGCGCGAGAGTCGCACCTGGTATTTCGGCGGGCGCCACGTTCTCGGCGAGCGGATCATCGCCCACCGCCTCAGCCGCCACACCCAGATCATCCGCCTGTTGCTCACGATGATTCCGGACCAGCGCGTCCTCCATCTCCGCGAGGAGCTGGCGGAGTATCACGCCGAACCGCCAAACATTCCCCACTCCGAGACCCCGAAGCCTTCAACCCCCACGAAGAAGTCCCCTTCTCCTAATCACTCCTCACGCATCACTCGTCACGCATCACTCCTCACGCATGTCCTCCCCCGCCACCATTCTCATTGTCGACGACCTCGCCGCCAACCGCGACACGCTCCTCGGACTGCTTAGCGCGGAGGATTACCGGCTCGTGGAGGCGGCCGATGGCGCCGAGGCGTTGCAGCTCGCGGCCCGGTCGCCGCCCGACCTCGTGCTGCTCGACGTGATGATGCCCGGCATGGACGGCTTCGAGGTCTGCCGCCGCCTGCGCGCCGATCCGCGTCTCGGCGAGGTGCCAATTGTCATGATCACGACGCTGGACGACCAGGCGTCGCGACTCACCGGCGTCCAGGCCGGCGCGGATGATTTTATCAGCCAGCCTTTCGACCGCGCGGAGCTGCGCGCGCGCGTGCGCACGATCACGCGCCTGAACCGCTATCGCCTCCTCCACGAGCAGCGCAGGCAATTCCAGTGGGTCATCGAACACGCGCGCGACGGCTACGCGCTGGTGAACGCGGCGGACGAGATTCTCTTTGCCAACCTCCAAGCCCGCCTCTGGCTCGGGCTGCCGCCGGACACCGGTGGCGTGGCGCGGGAGACGTTCATGGGCGCGGCGAGCCGGACATTTACCTGCCAGCCCGCCGCGCTGTGGCAGGGCTGGCCGGCAATTCCACCGGAGACGGCGACGTCCGCGCGCCTGCTGGTCCGGCCCGAGACACCGCAGGCCCGCGCGTTTTTCCTCGAAGTCTCCGTCCACGAGAGCACTGGCGGGCGGGTGCTGCGATTGTGCGACGCGACCGAGTGCGTGGCCGCGCGGCGCGACCGGTGCTCGTTTCAGATGATGGTGTCGCACAAGCTGCGCACCCCGCTCAACGGCCTCCTCGGATCGCTGGAGCTGCTGGCCAGCCCGCAGGACCTGGCGCCGGGGGAAATGGCCGAGTTCGCCGCGATGGCGCACCAGAGCGCGGCGCGGCTGCGCGGCGCGGTGGATGACGTGCTGCGTTTCGCGGAATTGTCGGAGCGCCCGGCGCAGGGCGCGGGGTTTGCGCTCGCCGGACTCGACGCACTGGTCCGGAGTGTGGCGGCGGGCTTGGCGCTCCCGTCGGTGTCGGTCTCGGTGGCGGCCGAGGCGCACCCCGTGAGCCTCCCCTGCGCGCCCGAGGCCCTCGAGTGGGTGTTGTTCGAACTGCTGGAAAACGCGAAGAAGTTTCATCCGCGAGGCACGCCGACGGTGCGGGTCGTGGCGGCCCGCGCGGGCGCGGACGGCGTGAGCCTGACCGTGAGCGATGACGGGCGGACGCTCTCGCCGGAGCAACTGGCCTGGGCGGGACAGCCTTATTTTCAGGGCGAGAAAATCTTCACCGGCGAGGCGCCGGGGATGGGGCTGGGCCTGGCGAGTGTTTGCACGCTGCTCTGGCAGGCCGGCGGGTCGTGCCGGCTGCGCAACCGCGTCGACGGCCCCGGCGTCTGCGTGGAGTTGGAATTCCCCGCGCCCGCCGTCGGACCGAAAGCCGCCGCCGGATATTTGGAGCTTTCCTAACCTCCCGCCTCCCGAATCAGGCCTCCTGCTCTCATCATGAACCCGCCCCCCCTCATCCTGATCGTTGACGACTCCGAAGCCAACCGCACGACGCTGGAATCCTTGCTCGGGCCGGATGGCTACCAACTCACTCAGGCCGCCAATGGCCCCGAAGCCCTCGCCCGCGCCACCGAGACGCCACCCGACCTCGTCTTGCTCGACGTGATGATGCCCGGCATGGACGGCTTCGAGGTCTGCCGCCGCCTGCGTGCCAATCCGCGTCTCGCCGAGGTGCCGATTATCATGATCACCGCGCTGGACGACGACGGATCGCGGCTCGCCGGCCTCGAGGCGGGCGCGGACGACTTCATCACCAAACCCTTCAACCGCGCGGAGCTGCGCGCCCGCGTGCGCACCATCACCCGCCTGAACCGCTACCGCCGGCTGGCCGAGGCGCAGGAGCAGTTGTGGCGCGAGCAGCGCCTGGAAAACATCGGGATGCTCGCCGCCGGCATCGCGCACGATTTCAACAACGCGCTTGCGCCGATCGTCATGGCCAGCCAGCTGCTGGGCCGGTACGTGAGCGACCCCGGCGGGCAGCGCCTCCTCGGCATCGTGGAGAAAAGCGTCGCGCGCAGCGTCGCGCTCGTGCGGCAACTGCTCTCCTTCGCCCGCGGCGCGAGCGGCCAGCGCGAGCTCCTGCCGGCCCGTCACGTGCTGCGGGAGGTGATCGATCTCGCCGAGGGCACCTTCCCCAAGTCGATCCGCATCGAGTCGCATCTGTCCGGCGACCTGTGGCCGGTGCAGGGCAACCTGACGCAGATTCACCAAGTTTTCCTGAACCTGTGCGTGAACGCGCGCGACGCCATGCCGCAGGGCGGCGAGCTCACGTTCACGGCCGAGAACCGCACGCTCGACGCCGCGGCGGCGGCAGGGATCGCGGGCGCACGGCCGGGGGCGTTTCTCGCGGTCGAGGTGCGCGACACCGGCACCGGCATCCCGCCTGAGGTGCTGGCGCGGATCTGGGAGCCGTTTTTCACCACCAAAGGCGAGGGCAAGGGCACCGGGCTCGGCCTCTCGACGGTGCGCGGCATCCTGGACCACCACGACGGGTTCGTCACCGTGCAGACCCGGGCCGGCCACGGCACGGCGTTCACGGTCTATCTGCCCGCCGTCAAGGGCGTGGCGGCGGGCGGCGCGGCGGCGGCGCCGGCGGAGCTACCCCGGGGCGACGGCGAACTCATCCTCGTCGTCGATGACGAGAAGCCGGTGCGCGAACTCACCGCGCAGATTCTCATCCATTACGGTTACCGCGTGGCGACGGCGTGCGACGGGGCGGACGCGATCGCGGTCTTCGCGCTGCGGGCCGCGGAGGTGCGGCTCCTGCTCACGGATCTGCAGATGCCCATGCTCGGCGGCCCGGCGCTGGCCGCCGCGCTGCGCCGGCTGCGGCCCGACCTGCCCGTCGTCGCCATGAGCGGCGTGGGTAGCGAGATCGGCGCGGCGCACAGGGAGTTTACAACGGCGTTTCTGGCGAAGCCGTTCCAAGCGGAGACGCTGCTCCCGCTCATCCACCGCGTGCTTCACGAGCCCGCGCTGGCACCGCCTGCAACCTGATCCCCGCCATCGCCTCCCTCCTCCTCATCGACGACCTGCGGCGATCCTCGCGTCGGCTCTGCACTCCGCCGGCCACACCGTGCAGAAAGCCGGCGGCGGCGGCAAAACGCCTGTGGGCAGGCGATCGTGGTGCAATGACCTTCTCTTCCACGCCCAAGCTCGCGGTCGCGGAGCGGACTCGACGGGCAGGCGGCATGCGCTCACTCCTGCCGAATTGGCAGGGTGGGCGCCGCGACCGGGGTTACTCGGGCAACAGGCTAAGCAGGCGGGCCTTCACGTGCTCGCCCGCCTTTTGCGGGTCGTAGACTACGCCCACGCGGAGGAGTGGATTCATATCCGTGCAAAAGCCGCGGTCGGCCAAATGGGAGTCGAGAATCCCGACAAATTCCGCCCGACCGGCGACGCCGCCTTCCTGGCGGAGATAGTGCTGGAAAGACTCGACCACCGCCGCCGGCTCGACGCCCGGGTTGGCGACCGTGAGCGCCCAGTATAAATCGAACAAATCCCGTCCCCGTTTGCGCTGGAACAAGGCGCGCATTTTTGTGCCCAGCATTTCGTGGAGGTCGTAGCCGTTGAGCACAGATTTGACCGCCGTCTCCCGGAACGTGAACTCGAACGGAATCTGCACGATGGCCCGGTGCGGCGTCCGTTCGGTCACGTTGGCTTCGACGACGATGTCCAGATTTGCTCCGGGTTCGCTCACCGCCGGAACCGAATAGGTCAGCCGCAGCACCCGTGATGGCCTGACTACGTTACGGATCGCCAGTTGGATGGTGTCCCAGATCGAGTTCGTCGGCTTGCCAAGCACGTCCCGCAGGACGCGCCGGATCGCCTTGGCGATGTGGTTTTCGGGCCGGTCGCCGAACACCACGAGATCGATGTCATCGCTGTAGCGGGCTGCGGGGGCAAGATGCACCTTGTGCAACAGCGTGCCGCCGCGCATGGCGATCTGGGTCCGCAGGAACTTGTCGTTGAACAGGGCCGTCATCGCCTGGCACAGCAGCAGATCCTGTTCGACCTGGCGCTGGCTCGGCCAGGGCACGGCCGCCTGATGGGCCACCACATCGCGCCGAGTGAGTGGGTTCATGGTTCAAATTCCCCCGAGTTGTCGCGGATGCTCCACCGCCGGACCACGGGGGCATCCGGCCGGCCGGCCGTCGTGGCCACCAGCGGGATCAACGCGCGCTTGGCCGGCAGCCATTCCTGGATGACCGCCGCGAGTTTGGCCGGGCCGGCCCGCTGGACCACGTAGCCCAGCCGTTGGGCCGTCGCCGTCTCGTTCTCCGCTTCGAGCACCGCCCGCAATTCGGCTGCGCGGATCAGCCGCAGCAAGGGCCGGAGCGTTTCGACCGCCCGGCCGATGCCGCCGATGCGCGCGGCATACCGGATCAAATCGAACCCCGTCGCCGCGGGCGTGCTCACGCGGGTGGGGGCATAGGCATTTGCCAGCTGCTGGGTGGGCGTGTTCCGGATGCCGCGCTTGACGAAAAAAGAAACCCGCAGTTGCCCAACTTTGATCGGGCGGCGGGGCACGTCGGTCATCACCTGGGTGACTTGGATCGATTGAGGATTCGAACCATGGACGCCCGCCGCGGATTGCAGCGCCAGATAGTAGGGATGTCCGAGCCAGCGGAAGTAGTCGTCGAGCCACCAGTCGACCGGAGGGCTTCCCCGGGAGTAATGTTCGGGACTGACGATCAGAAAGAATTGCTGTGCCGGCGAAACCCGGACCACGCGGGGACCCAACCGGCGCAGTTGACTCTTGGCGGCCCCGACTTTCATCCCGGTTTCCTTGATCAATTCGGACAGTGGGAAAGCGACGCGACCCTTGGCCAGATGGGCGTCGACAAACGCCGCCGCCGCGCCGGTCCGCCGATCGTTCGTCAATCTCAGGTCGCTCATTTCGTTTTCAATCTGTGCTGTTAAACGCATCAGTTGGCAAACCAAATCAGCACTCAAGATCCATCAAATGATTTGTAAGTGACAGCTAATCATATACTAGATGGAAAAGACATAGATTGCGGCGTTTCTCGATCTAAAACAGCCCTTTTTCGGGTAATTCGGTCGGACCTGTGCACTCTGAATGCAATGGATTACAGCGAGAGAAGCCGCCGGAGAGTTGTTCAACCTTGCACTCCTTCTTCCGCAGGGCGACGAGCAGGGACGGGCGGGGTTTCCCAGCGTATTCGCCGCGGAGCCGTTCGGCGGCGTTTTCCTTGCGGCGGACTTCGTGGCGGGTGGCGTCACGTTGACCGTGATCGCGTAGTCGAGGAACGGGAGCCCCGTGAGATCAGTGACGATGCCCGGCCCGGTGCGTTGAATTCATGATCGGCGGATTACAGGGGCAAATGCCCGAGGCCGATTTTCGGTTTAGGCGGAGTCGAATCATCAACGACCTGTTGGACATCGCACGCCTTTTGTCGGGATGATCACGGTGGGCTTTCCTCGCCGAGGGTCCGGAGATGGCTGTATTGCTACGCAATTAGGGGGAGCCCGGAGCAATCTGCGGCGACCAACGCGAGCCGCAGTTTGCGCAGGTTCTCCCCGCCCCACCGGGACCAAGCAGTCGGCCGGGGTTGCGAGGCGGCGGAAAGCGCAGCGTCCGGCCACGCAGCAACCCCGGCTGTCTGCGTCTGGTCCTCAGTTCCTCCTCAGAATCGCCGGCGCCAGTTTTTGCCGTGCCACGAGAGGTGCGAATGCTCTTGCCGGGGAATGGACCGCAAGCCTGGTGATTTCCTACTGGCTCGCGCAAGGAGCAGGCCAGAGAGGCGCCGGAGCAGTGCAGGGGCCCTGGATCTGCGCAG
>Ga0187849_1003355_pt1 | contig 14210 bp, 14 predicted proteins | sample June2016WEW_4_10_2_FD_132412 | JGI IMG/M metagenome (GOLD analysis project Ga0187849, IMG submission 132412) | Peatland microbial communities from SPRUCE experiment site at the Marcell Experimental Forest, Minnesota, USA - June2016WEW_4_100 | ecosystem: Environmental > Terrestrial > Soil >... | reverse complement strand
GTTGAGCTTCAAGCGTCCCTTCGTGACGCGGGCTGTTGGGCGTCGTACCCGGCGCTGAAGCGCCGGGCTATTCTCGGGATGTCCCTCCGGGACAAAGCCTCAGGGCGGCCACGCATGAGCATCCGTGTCAAACCTCATCAACCATGTGAACAGTTGCGATTATTCAGGGCCACTCGCCACGCTGTTTGAGGAAGCTGGCCAGAAAAGTGCGGTCGATGGCGTCCTTATCGCGGTGGGTTTGTTTGGTCCGCCAAAGAAGCTTGGGACTGGCAAACGGGATGGGGATGCCAGCCGCCGGCACAGCAGCAACAGATCCTCCGTGGTGGGCAGGCGGGGTTCTAGCGGCGCGTGGTCATTTGTAGAGTCCATGCGTCGGCTTCCTCGAAAGTCCTGAATCGCCACACTCCTTTTGGAATGAACGGGCGCTTGCCGCGCAAGGTCCTCATCAAGTGGAGACACCCATTCGCGGTTTCCAGGTTCACCTTCGGCTTGCCTTTGCGTCCGGCCACTTTCACTGGCAACTCGTTTTCATCCACACCCCAATGATAAAGCTCTTGCCCCGGCGCGACCAGTGTCTTCCAGGAGGACTTGCTCCGGGGCGGAATGCCGGACGCCAGCCAAGTCAACCGCAGCGGAATTCTGTTTTCGCCGGCAGGGAACTGTGCTAGCTTCCGGCAAATGAGCACGGTGCAAGAAATCGAGGCCGCCATCCCCCGTCTTTCCCGGGCGGAACAGGAGCAGTTGCGCGCCTGGTTTGACGAGTTCCTCGAAAATCAGTTTGAATTGACCGAGGAAGTCAAGGCCAAGCTCGACCAATCCCGCGGCGAGATCGCCGAGGGCAACTACCGGACTCGCCAACCTGGATAATCTATCGATCTCAGCCTCGGTCGAATTTACCTCCACTACGTCGGCCACCGCCGGGAAATCTACAAACGAACCTGAAACACCGTGAAGGGGTCCTCCAAGTCCGGTACTACGGCTGGTAGAGCAACAAGAACCGGAGCGTTCGCGGACCGAGGGCTGGCGCCGGAGTCGGTCCCCCACCGGCTGGCCGTTTCGCGGCCCCCGCCCCCCAAGCTCCCATCAAAAAATGGCGCGGCCTGATCCTCCGTCCCGCTCCGAGCGGGATTGATCCCCTCCGGTGTCCCTTCTGTATGGGGATACCATCATCGTGATTGTCGGCCTTCTCGATGCCACCCTCTTGTTGCCGGGATTGAGGGTCAGCGGTTCTTGGGCCTTCCTGCGAGGCATCAAAACCGATTGCCTCAACCAGTTGGGGCCGGTATGCTGTTTGCGTGAACAGGGTCGAAGAAATTGAAGCCGAGGTGCGGCAGTTGCCCGCGCAAGAGGCGCTGGAGCTGATGGACTGGCTGTCCGATTACCTCGAAGACCAGGCCAAATTGAATCCGGACTTCGTCGCCAGCATCGAACGCGGTCAATCGGATTTGCGCGAGGGCCGCGTTCGGGTTCGTCAGCCCTAACGGCCGATGCGCCAAGCGACGGAGATCTACTCCCGCGAGTTCGACGCGATTTTCCTCCAGCTTCCACCAGCGATTCGAGAACGAATTGAGGCCAAAATCGGCGAATTGGGACGGCGTTTGGAAGATTTTCCTCATCAACGGCTCCAAGGGCGTCGAGAGTTTCGCCTGCGAACGGGCGACTACCGGATCATCTACCAATTCGATCTCCAGCACAATGACCTGTGCCTCGTCACCCTGGGTCATCGACGGGAGGTCTATCGCCAGTGAGTGCCGCCGCCTCAATGACGAGGCCCTGGCGGCCCGGTACCCCGCTGATGCACTACCCCTCTCAACATTGATGACCCAGGTCCGGGCGCTGTGCTGGTGACTGCCCTCTCGATGCCGCACGACTTTGTCCGCGATGCCGGCGACTCCGGTTCGGACACTGTGCCGAACAAAGTCCGCGATGGGACGCCTGAACGAACATTAATCGCCGAGCTCAACCAGGTTGTCCTGGCCGCTTGCGAAAGCGATTGCCGTCTCCGCTATCCCTCGGCTCAAGCGATGCACGACGACCTGGCTCTTCTCAAAACAGGCCGATCGATCAAACGCAAGCGCGCATTCGGGCGGCGATGGAAGCTGGCAAAAACGATTGTTCTAACCGGGATGGCAGTCGCGGTGGCGGGTGCCTTTGACGACGAGTTGGCCGCCGCACACATCGCGCCGCCGTTCGAGATGCTCGAGCTGGAGATGAGAATGGGGGGCCAACCATCGGCCTTTCACGCTGGCGGGGCGGACAGGGGAAGTGTGCTTCAAAGAGCCGCAACGATCGCCGCCGTCTGAACGAGCTGAGTACTCACATTCAGATCACGTCAATCAGATGGGTCGTCATGTAGATTTCGATTTGGCGGAAGCGGGCCTTCAGGCGCTGCTTGAAGTCGCCGAAGAACTGACGGTGTTCAACGAGGTCTTCGACGTCGATGACGACCCGCATCAAATCGTCCGAATACACTTCTTTCTCGTGCCGCCAACGCCCTCGGATGATCTGAGTTTCCCACGAAACCGCGCCAAAGCGGTTTTCCAGTTCAATCAGGGTGTCGGAAATCAGCGCGTCAGGCACCGCTTGGCCGTCATTGAACCGCAGTGGCAGGAGTATCTCGTAACGGCGTGAGGCGCTCATACGTGGCAGGGCCTTCGACGGTGAAATGAAAGCCTTCCGACGCCAAAGAGGCCAATGCAGCGTCGGGGACCATTACTTCTCCCGTTGCCCAACTCTTGCCCGGGAAGCGTCTGGCGATGTAACCGAGCGCCCTCCGTTTGGAGTCTTGATCGGTAAATCGTATGATTACCATGCTTGGAGCATAATGGCCTTGGGGAGCTCAAGCAAGCCTGGATTTCGCATCGAACACAGGAAAAACCGCATTGCCCTTGCGCCCGCGTTCGACCAACATCCCCCCATGCTGGCCCGTGTTTTATCCGCCGCCGTCAATGGCATTGGAGCTTTCCCTGCGGGGGTGGAGGTCAATTGCGGCTGGGGGGATACGGTGATCGTGATTGTCGGGCTTTCCGAGGCCGCCGCCAAAGAACCCCGCGACCGGGTCCCGACCGAATTAATCAACTCGCGCGGTAATTTCACATCCCGACAAGCAGTCCGTCCCGCACCAGGTGCAGGCGCACTGCCGCAGGCCTGGGTTGGTCGAAGAAATATGCGGACACAGCTTCGCGCACGTTCGAGCACAGCTCTTCCCAGGTGTTGCCTTGGGTGAAATCCTCCTTCCTTCTTCCTTCCCTGCTACGCAAGGCGGCACCCGGCACAGCCGGTGCCCTTGAGCATAATCGCCCCCGTGGGGCAGACCTCGGCGGCCCGCCGTGCGGACTTGCGCAGGGCCTCAGCCATGGGCCTGTCGAATGGGACCGCTGCCGCAACCTGAAACCCCCGTCCGATCAACGCCAGCCCCAACTCCTCGCCCGCCTGCGCGGCCACCTGGACGCACGCGCCGCACACAATGCACTTCCCGGGCTCGAAGATAATCTCCGGGTGTGACGTGTCTCGGGAGAAATGACGGCGCTGTCCGGCAAACCGCTGCGGGTCCGCTCCATATTCGGTCGCGAATTGGCGGAACCGGCAGGGAATGGCCTTGCCGCAGCCGCAACCCAGGCAGCGGCGCGCCTCGCGCGTAGCGGCGTCGAGTGAAAAGCCAAGCTCGACTTCCTCGAAGGTGGTTCGCCGTTTTTCCATTTGCAGGCGCGGCATGGGGGCGCGCGGGCTCTGCTCGATATTGCGGAGCATCACCGCCAGCTCCTCTTCGCTCAACCTCCCCATAAGCGCATTGACCGGCTCCGGGGCGCCAATGACCTCCTTGCCGCTCAAGTACTGGTCCAGGGAAACCGCCCCGAGCTTGCCGGCTGCCACAGCCCGCACGGCAAGGTCGGGTCCGGCAACCGCATCGCCGCCGGCGAAAACGCCGGGAAGATTGGTCGCCAGCGTCCTGGGGTCCACGGCGATGCCCCACTTGGACAAAGTGAGGGCCCCGGCGGGCAGGCCGTCGAAATCGACGCTCTGGCCGATGGCCGCGATGACGCGCGAGGCCCGCGCGGCAAATTCCGAGCCCGGGATCGGCACCGGGCGGGCGCGTCCGCTTTCATCCGGGGAGCCCAATTCCATTCGCTGGCAGGTCAGGATGAACTCTCCCTCCTTCTGCTCGAGCCGCAGCGGGGCAACGAGAAACTCGATTTGAACACCCTCGGCTTCCGCCGCTTCCACTTCTTCCATCAGGCAAGGCATCTCGCGGCGGGTCCGACGGTAGAGCACGCGCACCGACTTGGCCCCCAATCGCAAGGCGCAACGGCTGGCGTCCATGGCTGTGTTGCCGCCCCCCACGACGAGGACCTCGTTCCCGACCACCGGGGGCGGTCCGTCGGTGAGCCTCTCCAGAAACTCGAGGGCCGGCGTGGCCAGCTCTTCGCCCGGGCAGCCCAGGCCGCGCGAACCTTGCGCCCCGACTGCCAGAAAAACCGCGTCGAAATCCCGCCGCAATTGGTCCAAAGCGAAGTCCCGGCCCAGCCGTTTGCCCAACCGGAATTCCGCCCCCAACTTGCCGATCTGCTCGATCTCCGCATCGAGCACGCGGGGCGGCAGGCGAAAGGCCGGGATGCCGTAGCGCAGCATCCCGCCCGCCCGCCGGTGCGCATCGAATAACACCGCCCCATGGCCTTTTCGGAGCAGATGATCCGCCGCCGCCAGGCCGGCAGGACCCGCCCCGACAATGGCCACCCGTTTGCCGGTTGCCCGGTTTTCGCCCGCATGGCGAGCCGGGGTGGGGCAGGCATCCTGCCTGCCGGCAGGCAGGATGCCTGCCCCACTATTTTCAGGCTGCCCCTCCTTGGGGCTTCCCGGCCTGCGCTCGCCTGGCTCAACTCCGAAGCCGCCCGAATCTCCAGGCCCGGGGGCCTCCCCTTTATGGCCGTCCGCCCGCAGGCGGTTGTGGTCGGCAGCAAAGCGATGCAGGTTGCGAATCGAGAGGGCATCCTCGACTTCACACTGGCGGCATCGCTGCTCGCAAAGCCGCGGACAAACCCGCCCCAGGGATGCCGGCAACGTGAGGTCCTGCGTCACGATCTCAGCCGAGGCCCGGTGGTCGCCCGCGGCAATCCGGGCGATGAAATTCGGGATGTCCAGCCGCGCCGGGCACCCCGTCCGGCAGGGCCCGATGCAGTCGCCGGTATGGTCGGAGAGCAGGAGTTCGAGGGCCGTCTTGCGCGCCGCCCGAATCTCCTCGGAATTGGTGATCACGGCCATCCCCTCGGCGGCAGGCATGGCACAGGAGGGCCAAAGACCAGCCCGTCCCTGAATCTGGACGACGCAAAGGAAGCAAGAGGCCGACGGCTCAAACCCCTCGACATGGCAGAGCGTCGGAATGGCAATGCCGGCCGCCCGCGCCGCCTGCAGGATGGTCTGCCCGGCCTCGGCCCGAACCGGGAGGCTGTCGATAGTAAGAGAAAGGAGGGTCATGGGATGGCGGGAAATCCGAAGCCCCGAAGGCCGAAATCCGAAGGAAATCCGAAATCCGAAATCCGAAACCCGCGGGCCGAAATCCGAAGAAAGTCCGAAATCCCAAAGCCGAAATCCGAAGCCCCGAAGGCCGAAATCCGAAGGAAGCCCGAAGGCCGAAATCCGAAACCTCGAGGAGGGACACGCAGGGAACATGGCTCCGGCGCCATCCGATTGGGATTTCGGATTTCGGATTTCCTTCGGATTTCGGGGCTTCGGATTTCGGGTTTCAGATTTGGTTCGGATTTCGGGTTTCTTATTGGGTCCATGGGCTATTTCCTTCAAATGGAACCGAAGATGAGATTGAGTTCCTTAGCTTCGCGCCAGAGGAGGCGTGCGTCCGGCGCCAAGCCCTCTTCGGCCGCCGCGATGACCCGGAGGAAGAACATCGTTTCCTTCGATTCTTTGCGGCACGTGCCGATCCTGTTTTTAAAGTCCTTGCCAGACACCGAGTCGTCCGCCTCACAGAAGTTGGCTCCGATGCTGGTTCCCGCGCCAACAAGTTGATCGATCAGCCGATTGTTTACGGGGCTCAGCGGGATCCTCTTCGCGAAGCGGACAACGGCCTCAGCGAAGCGCGCCGTGCGCTCAGCCAAGTCCTTGGGCGGCGCAGCGATCACCGGACCGGAATCTTTCAGCACCATCCACGCCGTTACCGGTTCTTCTCCCCAGACCCGGAATGCGGAGCCCTCGAGGATCGTGTCCCCAGCGTCATCCGGTTCGGATTTCGGATTTCGGATTTCCTTCGGATTTCGGATTTCGGACTTCGGACTTCGCCTCGGATATTTCATACGCCCCTCCTCATTTAACCTCGATGGCGTCCACCGGGCACACCTGCCGGCACGAATCGCAGCGCGTGCATTTCTCCGTGTCAATCTGGTGCTGCTTATAGGGCGTCATTGCAATGGCGTCCACCGGGCAATGCTGGGCGCAGAGCGTGCAGCCGTTGCAGTTCTCCAGCACGCGATACCGGATGAGGGCGGCGCACTTGGCGGCAGGGCAGCGGCCCTGCAAGTGCGCCTCATACTCGTCGCGGAAGTAGCGCAGCGTCGTGAGCACCGGGTTGGGGGCGGTTTTGCCCAGCCCGCAGAGGCTCCCCTGGGTAACCTGGCGGGCAAGCTGCTCGAGCTCTTCCAAATGTTTCCGGCCGGCTTTGCCGGCGCACAGCAGCTCGAGCAACTCGAGCATCCGCTTGGTGCCAATTCGGCAAAAGGTGCATTTGCCGCACGATTGGTTCTGCGTGAACCGGAGGAAATACCGCGCAATGTCCACCATGCAGGCGGTGTCATCGAGAATCACCATGCCGCCCGAACCCATAATCGCCCCGATGTCCCGCAGCGATTCGTAGTCCACTGGCGTATCGGCCAGGCGCGCCGGCACGCAGCCGCCCGAGGGCCCGCCGATTTGCACCGCCTTGAACTGGCGTCCTGGCCCAACTCCCCCGCCAATCTCCTCGACGATCTGGCGGAGGGTCGTCCCCATCGGAATCTCGATCAGCCCGGCGCGGCGGACTTTGCCCGCCAGCGCGAACACCTTTGTCCCCTTGCTCTTGGCTGTTCCGATGCTGGCGAAGGCCTCCGCGCCATGGCGGATGATCCACGGCACCAGGGCCAGGGTCTCGACGTTATTGATGAGCGTGGGCCTGCCCCAGAGCCCGGATTGCGCCGGAAAGGGCGGACGCAACCGGGGCATCCCCCGCCGGCCTTCCACCGAGGCGATCAAGGCGGTCTCTTCGCCGCACACGAACGCCCCGGCCCCTTCCTTGATGGAGATGCGCAACGGGTAATCGCTCCCCACCAAACGCCCGCCCAGCCAACCCCGTTGTTCACATTCCTTTAGGGCCGCCTTCACCCGCCGCAAGGCCTGAGGGTACTCGTGGCGGATGTAGAAAATGGCTTCATGCGCTCCAACTCCGACGGCGGCAACGGCCAACCCTTCGATCACCCGATAGGGAAACGACTCGAGAATCATCCGGTCCATGAACGCCCCCGGGTCGCCCTCGTCGCCGTTGCAAATCACGTACTTGACCTCGCCCGGCTGCTGGCGAACCACGCGCCACTTCTGCCCCGTGGGAAAACCCGCCCCACCGCGCCCCCGCAGCCCCGATTGCTCGATGGTCGAGATAATCTGTTCCGCAGAAAGCGCCCCCAACAGGGCCGGTGACAAAGTCTGTCGAGCCGTCTCGGGTACACCACTTTGGAGTGCGGTGGCGAGCGGAGCGCGACACCGCTTCGGCTCGGGCAGCGTCTGGCGTTCTTGGATGTCCCGGGCTGTCGAAAGCGCCGTCGCCGCTTCGCTCTGCCGGCGCACTCCAAAAGACCACTCTGTCAATGGGCCTAGCCCCCCCAGTCCCGCGCTCTGGATCGTGGCCTTCGCCGCCAGGCACTTGGCCAACGCCTCAAAACCGCCATGGGCGACGTATTCGTCCAGGTCCAACGGATCGAGCCGGCCATAGTGCTCCATGGCAATGTGGACCTGCCGGTCGAAGAAGGCCCGCGCGCCGAGGAGATTAGGATTAGGATTAAGATTAGGAGGGGGGGCACAAGCCGGTGCATCGGGCGTTGCAGGCCCCGAAGGAGCCGTCTCCTCGTCCAGCAGCAAGCCGTCCAACACCCGCCTCCAGAGCCGGGAGACGCGCCGCATGAGACCGCGTGGACGGAAAAGGGTCTGAATCAACTCGCCGGCCTGGGGGGCCGTCAGCCCGCTGTAGGTCACACTGGAGCAGCCCGGCCGGGCGACCTCGATAATCGGCGTGAGATAACATGCGCCAACGCACCCCACCCGTTTCACTGTCGCCTCTGCGCCGCTCAGCCTGAGCCCCTCCTGCAGGGCTTGAAAGACCCGGTCGGTCCCTTTTGCCACGCAGCACGAGTCCAGGCAAACCTTGATCTCGGGGCTTCCGTTGCGGGCTTTGCCCGTGCCTGGGACCGGTTTGGCGGCAACCGCCCGCTGCCGGCCCTCCAGGAAATCACGCATCGCGCCCGGAACTTTTTCCGCCGTCGCGTAACCGATCGTCTCCTCGGCAACCCTCAGCACCGGGGCCAGCGTGCAGCAACCCAGGCACGCCACGCGCTCGAGCGTGAATCGCCGCTCGGCATCCGTGTCGGCGCCCTCGGCAATCCGCAAGTGCCGGCGCAGGGCCTCCTCGACCCGCTCCGCTCCCCCTACGTGGCAAGCCGTGCCGTGGCACATCTGAACGACATACTGGCCCACCGGCTGGTGCCGGAACATATCGTAAAACGAAGAGACCCCCGTGATGGCCGAGGGAGTGATTTGGCTGGCCTCACAGACCCGAAGCAGTGCCTCGCCCGGCAAATAGCCGTAGTGATCCTGCATCGCCTGCAAAATCGGGATCACCGCATCGGGCGTGCGCCCGATCCGCTCCACCGCTTCATCCACGAATGATAAGTCAACCGGCATGTTAACCTGTTCAACGTTTCATCGCTTGCTCACTCCAAGGCAGAAAACATTCGTCAGGCCCTTCAGGAAAATCTTGTCCGGCGCGAAGGCGGGGCTGGCGTGGAACGCGTCGCCCATCTCCGTTCGATACAATTCTTTGAATTGCGGTCCGGCCTCGACGACGACCGCCGTGCCCTTTTGGCCGAAGAGATAGAGATGGTTTCCGGCCAGGCCCGGTGAGGAATGGCATTCCATCTCGAAATCGTGCTCCCATTGTTTTTTGCCGTCCTTGGCGGTGAGGCAGGTCAGCATCCCGGAGGTGGTGAGGGTGAATACCAGTTCGCCGTTGCTGACGGGGCTGGTCACGTCCGGCACGTTGTCTTCGACCACCCACGCCACATGCGTCTTGGTTACGTCACCTTGGCCGTCGGGACGAATGGCCATCAGCTTTTCAGACGGGCTGACGGCAAAAACCAATCCGCCCGCGAAGATGGGTGAGGGGGTAATCTCGCCGTCCAGCCCCTCGACGCGCCACAACTCGGCCCCGTCCGCAGCCGAGTAGGCAATGACCCACGGCACAGCCAACGTAATCACCTGTGGTTTTCCCGCCGCCTCGATGACGAGAGGCGTGGCCCAGGACGCGCCCACCTTCCGCGGCGTCTGCCAAACCACCCGGCCCGTGCGGCCCTCCAGCGCGTAAAGCTTGGACTTGCCTTCTTCATTGTCGCCCTGGTCCAGTTGCAGGATCAGCCGGTCCCGCCAGGTCGCCAGAGACGCGGCATAGCCATAAGGATTCTTGAGCGGCCCAAAGCTCTTCGACCAGACGAGCTTGCCCTCGAATGTCAATGCCGCCACGTCGCCGTTGGCGAAGATCACGTAGAGACGCCGTCCGTCCGAGGCCATCGTCGAGGCGGCATACCCCGTCGTATCCGGGACTTCTCCTTGCCGGGCCGGGCTGCCGGGAACATTGGCCACCGGCTGGCGCCAGAGCAACTGGCCCGTCTTTCCATCCAGGCAGAACAGTTCTCGCTTGGCGGCGTCGCCACCCGAGAAAAAGACCCGGTCTCCCCACGTGATCGGGGAGTTGAACCCGCTGGCCGGCACTGGGGTTTTCCAAGCCACCCCCGCCCCGGTCTTCACGTCCCAGCTTACCGGGGCATTGGTAAAGGGCGAAACCCCTCCCCCCTCGGCCCCGCGGAACCGGGGCCAGTTCCGCTTCAGTTCCTCGGGCGTCGCCGCATCGCTGGCCAGCGGCGCCGTGCCGCTCCCCTGCCCGAGCGATTTGTCCACCTCGACCTGCCGCTCCGGCAAGACCGTTTTCAGAGCGAGGCTGGCCACGAAGAGCCCTGCGCCAACGGTGGCGCCGCAAGCCGCCACCGACCATCGAGCCAGGGCGGCGGCGCGGACAGCCTCGAGGCCCGCCTCCGGGTTGGGCCTGGGCAATGGAGGCTGCTTCCGATAATTGGCCACCCGGGCGCCGGCGACCCCAAACAGGGCGGCCGCGCCCAGCAACATCCAGACACCCGAGTTCATTCGCCATAAATGGCGGAAATAGTGCTGACGAAGCTCCAAATCAAGCAGGCGAATGTTCTGCTTGAGCTGCTCATCGACCGGGTTGAGCCTCAGATTCTCTTTCAAATCCGCAAGCCGGGATGACTTGAGCGGGTCATCCGTCCTGGCGTTCACATAGCCCAGCAGCATCCCGACCCCGACCAGGACCGCAAACACCCCGGCCATCCATTCGGTCAGCAGCCAGGCGCGACAGGCCTGCCCCGCGCTGCCCGGAGGCGGCGCCATGGCCTCTGTCTGGACTGGCTGGCTCCGGCTCATGTGACCTGCGATGTCGCGCGATAACCTGCCGAGGTCTGACTTGCGCCGCGCCGCATCAGCTCGTTGGGACAGTACTCGAGACAACGCGCGCAGGACAAACAGGCCCCGCGATCCGGCTCGTAATCGGTCCGTCGCCGGCGAAGGGACAGGGAAACGAGTTTCGCGCCAATGACCAACCCGACCCACGCCCCAAAAGGCCAGCCGCCCAAGCGGAACTTGTGCCCTACGGCGGCGGCTTCGGCCAGGAGCTCTTTGGGATTCTGGCGGGCGCGTTCCAAGGCCAGGTCGTCGGGGGTGGGGACCCCGGTCTTTGGCGGCGTGTCGCCCGCGCGCACGAATCGCTCGGCCAGGCTGACAGTCGGGTGCAACTGCGAGGCAGGACCGCTGAACCGCCCGCCGAGCCAACCCCCGGCGCCCGCCAGGAGCGGCAGTAAAATGAGCAGCCAGGCCAAGCGCCGCCGAGCTTTGGCGAGCACCGCCTCTTCGGGCTTGCCGGACTCAGGTTGCCGCATGGCGCCGAAGGGGCAGGAGGCCTCGCAGAGCCGGCATTGGGTGCAGTGGTCCGGAGTCACCCGCAGCCGCCATTTGGCAACCGAGCCGGCCAGCTTGAGCAACGCCCCGTAGGGACACAAAAACCGGCAATAAGGCCGCCCCACGAACACCCCCAGCACCAGCAACCCCGCCCCCGCCAGCACCATCAGGGCCCGACCGCTCATTCGGAACACCGGGATAAACGGGTCGTATTCGCATACGATGAAGGCGCTGCCGGTCGCCGCGAACAAAACCCCCGCCCCCAGGTACACAAAGGGCAATACGCTCAAGCCGTGCTCCAGCCAGGACGGCACCTTCACGGGCTTGAGCAGCACCAGATCCTGCAGCGCCCCGTGCGGGCAGACCCCGGCGCAGAACGTCCGGCCTGCAAACAGGGCAAACGCCAGCGGCAGCACAAAAAAGGCCAGCACCCCCACCGGCACCGCGTACCCGCTATCGCCCAGTGCCAGGGCCACATCCTGCAGGGAGCCAATGCCGCAAACGCAGCCTTTGCGGTAGAACCCAAAGTACGCGACCGAGAACATGGACAGCGCCACCACCCCGCGGCGCGAGCGTCTCCCAAGCACCAGCCACGTCGCCACCCCCAGCGACGCCCCCAGCACTGCCACGTCCAGATACTGGTAATAGAGCCCGCGCGCCGCCGGCGCCGCCGTGGCCGGAAGCTGATGGTTGGTCTCGACAAAATCCGGCGGCGGAAACCGCTGCTCGGCAAACGCGCTCAGCGAACAGAGGAGGAGGAGAACTGAAATCCGAAGGCTCATTCAGTGGCTCATGGTCTTGAGCAGATACGGATGCTCCGACGGCACCCGGCGGAAGGCATCACCCGCGCAGACCTTCGAGATGGCGCATTCGTTGCAGTTCAGACAGCGGTCGTGGCGGACCTGGAGGAAAAGGGAGCCGTTGCCGAAGCGGTTGCAGCCCTCGACGCACTTGGCGCAGCCGATGCAAAGGCCCTCGTCAATCGTGTACTCGTAATAGGGGTCCTCGACGAACGCGCGTTTGATGGCCGCAGTCGGACAGAGGCAGTTCTCGGCGCCGGTATTGAGGTCGTTGGGCGCCGGCTCGAAGAAGCCGGTGCAAAGCTGGCAATACCCGCAGATCGCGTAGGCGTGGACGCACTTGACGGCCGACTGTTCCAGCACGCAGTGCGTGGCGCAATTGCCGCAGCGAATGCACTTCTGCGGGTCGATTTGCCAAACCGTCCCCGCCCTCGTGCTGCGCCCCGCCGCCAGGCCCAGCAGACCGCCCAGACCCGTCAACGCCGCCGCGCGCGCGCCGTCCCGCAGAAACTGCCGGCGGGGGATCGCCCCCGGATTTGAAAACTGCCCCGTCAAACTCGTCGACCGATCACTCATGGGGCTGCCTCCGGTCACGCCTTGGCCCTCATCATCCGCACATCTGCGGCAACCAGGTCCAGAACATAAATGCGGCCCTGCGAATCCACCGCGGCATCCAGGCCGCCCAGCAGACCATCGGAGGCATCTTGCAGCGCCCCGGCCCGGGCATTTTCCGGGAACGATTCGGGCCCGGCCACAACGCTCTCGAAAACGCCCTGGGCCGAGTAGATTTTGACCCGCGGCAGCCCTTTCTCACAAGTCACATAGCGCCCGTCCGGGAGCACGGCCAGGCCCACCGGATTGCAGCACCCGCAAAAGCCTTCGATGGCGGCGGTCGCTTTTCCCCAGGACGACTCGAGGTCGCCGTTGGCGGTATAGACCTCGACCAAATGGCGGCCCGGATTGTTCACGCGCAGCAGGCCGTCAGGGCCCATTTTCACATCCAGGTACGGGCTCGGAACGATGAGACCGGGGATATTGCGCTCCTTGTTCTTCTCGCCGATGCGGCCGGCCAGTTTGCCGGACACCCCATAATCGAGCACCACCCGGTTGCCCGCGTCGGCCACGAAGACGTCTTTGTCCGCCACCGCCAGGCCCGTCAGCCAGACCTTCCTGCCCGGCGACTCCCAGGCCGCCAACCGCCGGCCTTTGGGGTCAAAGACCTCCACATGATCCCGCAGACCCGCATAGACGGTCCCGTCGGCCGCCACGGCAACGCACCGTGCCGGGGCCGCCAAGGCAATCTCCTGGAGCCGTCTCCCCTCGCCGTCAAGCACGGTCACGCCCTTCCTGGCTGCGATGTACAAATGGTCCTCCGGTCCCACGGCCAACCGCCGCGGCCCGGGCCAGGGACAGACAAAGCGCCCGGCCTGCTCATAACGCACGAGCTTGGGGTCGGTCTTGCTCACCCGCTCGAGGTCGTAGGCAAATGGATTGGCGTTCCTCTGCGCCGCGCCCGCCAGCGAAACGCCCCCCAATGCAAGCCATCCTGCGCCGCTGGCGCTCCGCCGCAGAAATACGCGCCGGGTAATAGTCCGATTCCGGTTGTTCATCTTCAACCTCCAGGTCGAGCCCCCTTGGCCGAAAGTGCCTGGGGCAGGCCGCAAGACGCAAATGCCGCGCAGCCGCGGCAAACACCCCGGTTGACGCAGCGTTGGCCCGCGGACCCGCCGGACCGCGCCGCCAGCCGGCAGGCGGCAATCAGCAAGGCCAGCAGACCGCCGCGCGCGGCGGCGCGCAGAAACTCGCGCCGGCTTTCGACCCTTTTCCGGGAGCTATGCATAGCAAGTCGTCGAATAATAACAAAAAGAGTTTCCTCGACGAACGGAAAAGACGCTACAGCGGAATTGTCAATTACCAACCCTTTTTTGCTCTTCCGACAACCATTTTTGCAAAGGACCGAAGGAGGGTGGCACGAAGTCCGAAGCCCCGAAGGCCGCGTCGCTGCACTCCGAAATCCTCACCTGGCGTAGCCAGAACCAACGCGGGAAGAGAGCAACCGCGGAATACGCGGAATACGCGGAAAAGGATTGCTTGTCGTCTTGGGTTTCCGCGTATTCCGCGTATTCCGCGGTTCAAGAT
>Ga0187849_1003343_pt1 | contig 14261 bp, 10 predicted proteins | sample June2016WEW_4_10_2_FD_132412 | JGI IMG/M metagenome (GOLD analysis project Ga0187849, IMG submission 132412) | Peatland microbial communities from SPRUCE experiment site at the Marcell Experimental Forest, Minnesota, USA - June2016WEW_4_100 | ecosystem: Environmental > Terrestrial > Soil >... | reverse complement strand
GCCAGAGGGCGTTGCGCCAGCCGGTGAGCAGTTGGCCGCGGCTGCGGAAAAACACCTACCGCAAAGGACCCATCAACTATTCCGTTGGTGCGATCTATGCCTGAATTCCTATACGGCATTGAGGCTAAGGAGAGGCTTCAAAGGCGCTACGTTCGTGATAAGGTTGTTGTTCAGGTTCAGTACGCTGAGGTTTGTGGAGTATGGGCTTCCCAGGGGCGCCAGGTCCTCGATGAAATTGTCGCCCAGGTTGAGCGTGGTGAGGGAGGAAAGGCCGTGAAGTGGGGTGAGGTCCTTAATAAAGTTTTGCGAGAGGTCCAATTCAGACAGACTTCTGCAGAACTCCAGCCCAGTCAAGCTGTTTATGGCTTGATTGGGCGCGCTTAGCTGGAAAATGTTACCCAGCTCAACATCATAGACTGCATTGACAGGTTTCCGTTTCTGAACGATTAGCCCCCTGATATTCAGTTCCAATGTCGGATCGTCGAAATGAACGGCCTGGATGCCGAATTGGAGCCGGAAAAATCCCATCAGGTTCGTGTCCAGTGCAACATTGATTTGGTTTGTCAGAGTCCCGGCGGAAGAGGCCCAGCAGACTGAGGGTTGGCTCCACGTGAGAAACTTTTCCACGATGAACCGGTCATACGGCTGGCTCATCTGTAACCGCGCGTTGGACCCGGAGATGGCGATATTGGTAATGGCGATTGTCTGCGCAGATCCAGATTCCAGCCCCAACAGCGCTGCGCACACGAAGCTGGGGAGGAAGGTCAGGAGGCCTGAATTCAGGTTCATTGTTTTCATATTCTTGGGCCGGTTAATTGTTACTGGCTGCCAACACTGACAGGAATTGGGTTTTCTGCCGCGCCGCCGGTTTATTGACGCTCCGCGGGTGAGCAAGGCTGGCCTCGGAGTCTGAGACGCTGGACCTTCGACATAGCCGCTCGATTTCTTCTGCTTTCCCTCTTACAACGGAAAGCGCCACGAGTGATTACACGGAATTTGAGGATTTTGGGCAGCGGCTTCGGCCGGGAACGACTCCGTGACGGTCAACCTCCCTCTGCGCGGAAGCCGAGCCGCGCCGGGATGCCGAACCCTCCGGAACCAGCCCCAGGCTTTAGCGGCCCGCTAAAGAACGGCCAAACCATCGGACCCCAACATCCCCTTCTCTGGGCAAAGAGAACGGCTTGCCGGTGAATTGCCGAGCCTCTGTGCCGTCCGTATTCATGATCCAGATTTCCACGCCCCCGCCGCGCGGGGGAATCTCCTTTAAAAAGACGACTTGACTTCCATCCGGTGAAGCCGCCAGCGGCCACTTCAAGCCCTCCCAATCGGTCAAGGCCCGGTACTTGGTCTCACCCAGGCGGCAGGTCACAATGGCCATTTCGCGCAGGTCGGGTCCGGGCTTGGCGTATCGGCACCACACAAACCGGTCGCCGGGCAGCCAGAGCGCGTGGTTGTCTTCGATGTCCTTGCCTGGGTCTTCCCAGACGGTGAGGACGTTCTGACCGTGCAAGTCGCAGATGAACAGATCCATCGAAGGACTCCAGGCGCCGTTCTGGGGATTGGCCAGCACCCGGGTGCGGTCGGGCGAGAGTGCCAGATGGCCGGCAAAGCCGTCTGGGGTAACGGCACTCCAGTTGAAGAGCTTCCTTTTCTGGCCGGTCTTAATGTTGATCGACCACACGTTCCGCAGGTCTTCGGCGTGGTAGATGATCGTCTCGTCATCCGCCCAGACACCATGCGATTGAGTCGTTGCCAGACGCTTTTCGGCGGTTCCGTCGAGGTCGCTTGTCAACAGCCAATCGTTCGTGCGATCGCGCCGAAGGTAGCAAAGGCGCCGGCCGCCGGGAGACACATCCACATCGGAGCCCTGGACCGGCAGCTTCCGCCAGTTCGTGGCCCGCCGATCGGTAAGGTAGATGTCGGTGCCGACCCAGATGTAAAGCAGTTCCTTGGCGTTTTGTAACTGCCACAAGTCGAGGCGATGCCGGAGAAGGCCAACACCACCCAGAAGCAGAACCAGAGCCAGTGCGACGGCCCAGGTGAGCGTTGCCGGCTGTCGCCGAGCCCAGTAGCGAACCCTTTTGGCTCGGCTCAAGGGCTGTGCCAGGATTGGCTCGCCGGCCTGGCAGCGCCGCAGGTCTTCGGCCAACGCCGCGGCCGATTCGTAGCGGTCGCGGGGGTTCTTGCGCAGGCATTTCAGGCAGATGGTTTCCAGGTCGCGCGGGACACCGGGAATCAACTGCCGGGGTGGCGTCGGCTCCCGAGTTTGAACTTCCCGCAAGGTTTCAGGGAGACTGTCGGCCAGGAATGGCGGGCGGCCCGTGAGAAGCGTGTAGAGAGTGGCGCCCAAGCCATAGACGTCGCTCGGCACACCGACCTCTCCGCGTTTGCCGGCAGCCTGCTCGGGCGGCATGAAACTGGGCGCGCCGAGCACCTGGCCGGAGAGGGTGAGTTCGTTGCTAGTCCCGGCTTTAGCCCGTCCCTCATCCGGCGAGCCGCCTGAAGGGGGAACTACAAACCGCTTGGCCAAGCCGAAGTCGGTGATGCGCGGCTGGTCGAGTTGGTCGATCACGACGTTGGAGGGCTTGAGGTCGCGATGCAGGATGCCGCGTTGGTGGGCGTAGTGGATGGCCTGGGCCATTTGCCGGACGTAGCGGGCGGCCCGCTCGGGGGGCAGGGGCTTTTGGCCGGCGAGCGCAGCCAGGCTTTGGCCCTCCACGTAATCCATCGAGAAGTAGCGCAGGCCCTCATGCACGCCGACTTCATGGATGGCAACGATGTTCGGATGCTGGAGGCTGGCCACGGCCTCGGCCTCGGCGTGGAAGCGGTTGACCAGTTCCTCGCCGGCGAAATCCCCGTGCAAGAGCATCTTCACAGCGACGAGCCTGTTCAGGCTAACTTGCTGTGCCCGATAGACCACGCCCATGCCGCCGCGGCCGATTTCCTCAAGCAGCTCGTAATCGCCAAAATAGCGCACCTTGGTTCCGGCAACGATTTTCGCGACGCATCGGGGGCAGTGGCCTCCAAGGAAGTCGTCCGTGACAGCTGCGCCGCAGCTTGGGCATGTGCGCGCGGTGCTCATCGTGGTCTGCCACTTCTTCGCACCATATACAACGGCAAATCCGGCGGCCGATTACGACCCATCCTCCTGTGGCTTCGGGCCGAGGAACAGTTGCCGCAGCACGGCATCAGACCAGGGTGTGTCACTGGCAGATCACCTCCAGCAGGTAGCGCATTTCTTCATCCACATCGGCGGGGTCGGGAACGGTGTGGGCGATCTCGGCGCGGATGAGCTCGCGGTAGCGCAGCCGGAGGCGATGCACCGCCACGGCCACCGTGCCGGGCTTCATGCCGAGCTTGGCGGCGACAGCCTCGTAGTCTGCCGCCTTTCCTTCGCGACCAAGAAAGGCGCTCAGTTCTGCGAACTGCCCCGCCCGGCCCCCGAGGGCGAATTCCTTCTCCAGCTTCAGAAACGCCAGGTCCAGCAGTGTCAGAGCCCAGCGGCGGTCGAACAGGCACTCCGCGCTGCGGTCCGGTGAAGATTCCTGCTGGAAATGGTCTTCACCCAAGTTGGGATCAAAGCCCAGCAGGATCTGGCCACCACCGCGCTTGGCGGCTAGCGCCCGATCCCGTTCGTCGGCCAGGAAGTTCTTCAGCGTTGCCAACAGAAAGGAGCGGAACTTGCCCTTTGCGGGACTCACTGTTTGCAGGCAATTCCCGCTCAACAGATGGGCGAAAAAGCCTTGCGTCAGGTCTTGCGCGTCGGGAACGTCGCTGCCGCGCCGACGAATGTAGGTGTAGAGCGGCTGCCAGTAGATACGGCACAGTGTCTCCAGTGCTTGCGCGCGCTGCTGGGGACTCGCGTGGCCTGCGGCCAAAACGACGCTCCAGTGCGTGGCGGCAAACCACTGGCTTTTCTTCCCGCCGTGTTCCTGCTCTGGCTGTAGCTGGTCCACAAAGCCCTCGGTTGCGCTTCGCCTGACGCATGGCGAGCCTGCCCGACGGGCCGAAATCTGTCAACGCCGGCTTGACGGCGTTGAGCGTCCTTTTCTGGGGCTCTCGCTCCTGCTGGTTCGCCGGCATCTGGGAGCGCCGTAGGCGCCCGTGGTCCGGAGCGTGGAGCGTCGGAGCGGTGAGCGTAGTGCGTGGTCATATCATAGCACTTACCACGCGCTACGCTCTCACGCTCCACGCTCCACGCCCCACGCTCTCACGCCATAATTGGAGTGGCCAACGGTCCTGCCACACGATAATCTGGCGCAGAATGATTGAGCACGAGCGCCCCAATCCGGATGTGCTGCTCGCGGCGCTGCAAAAGGAAGATGCCAAAACCAAGCGCGGCGAGCTCAAGGTGTTCTTCGGCATGGCCCCGGGAGTGGGCAAGACCTACGCGATGCTCGAGGCGGCCCGGCGCGAGTTGGCTGCCGGCCGGGACGTGGTGATCGGCTACGTGGAAACTCATGGGCGCAAGGAGACGGACGCGCTGGCGGAAGGTTTGCCAATGATCCCGCGCCGGACCACCGAATATCGCGGGGTCGGCATGACGGAAATGGATCTGGATGCGGTCCTCTCAAGGCATCCGCAGCTTGCGCTGGTGGATGAGTTCGCACATACCAACGCCCCGGGTTCCCGGCACCCGAAGCGCTACCAGGACGTGCTGGAACTCCTGGAAGCGGGCATCGACGTTTTTACGACCTTGAATGTCCAGCATGTCGAGAGCCGCGCTGATGCCGTCCATCAAATCACCGGCATAACGATCCGGGAAACGCTGCCCGACTCCATTCTTGACGGCGCTGAATTTGAATTGGTGGACCTCCCGCCCGAGGAACTGCGCGAGCGCCTGGCGGTCGGCAAGGTGTACGTGCCGGAGGCCGCGCGCGCCGCGCAGGAGCATTTTTTCCGGCTGGGAAACCTTTCCGCGCTGAGGGAACTTGCCCTGCGATTTGCCGCCGAGCACGTGGAGCAGGACGTGCTGGCCTACCGCCAGGCGCAGGGCATCGCCGATCCCTGGAAATCGGGCCAGCGCCTGCTGGTTGCGGTGAGCCCCAGCCCGACCTCGGCGGCCCTGGTGCGCTGGACCCGCCGGCTGGCCGGCGAACTGCAGGCGCCCTGGCTGGCCGCGTATGTCGAGCTGCCACAGCCCTTGAATGAGGACCAACAGACCCGCTTGGCTCGCCACCTCGCCCTGGCGCGGGAATTGGGCGCGGAAGTGGTCACCACTACGGACGCTGACGTGGTGCGGGGCCTCTTGCGCGTAGCCCGGGAGCAGAATGCCACTCAACTGGTGGTGGGCAAACCGGTCGGGTGGCAGGCCCTGGATTTGTTGCGCGGCGGTTCGCTGCTGAACCGGTTGATTCGCGAAAGCGGGCATATTGACGTCCACGCGGTCAGGGCTGAGGGCGAGGCGCCGATCTTGAGGCGCCCAGCCAGGCCGCATCTCGGGGCCGCCGCCGCCCAAAGTTACGGCGTGGCGCTAGGGGTCGTAGCCGGAGTCACGGGCTTGAACGCGGTGCTCCAGCATTGGCTGGGAAACCAACAGTTGGCTCTTGTTTATTTGTTGTGTGTGGTCGTTTTGGCAATGTTCGTCGGCAGAGGGCCCACCCTGGCGGCAGCCACCTTGACGGCCCTGCTGTGGGATTTCTTCTTCACGGAGCCGCGCTACAGCTTTCGCATCGTCAATGCCGGGGACGCAATGATGTTTGCGACTTACTTTGTCATTGCCCTGGCGATGGGGCACTTGGCGGCGCGCTTGCGCGCCCAGCAGGACGCCGAGCGCCGGCGCGAGCAGCGCGCCACAGCACTTTATCTGCTGACCCGCGAATTGGCCCAGGCCACGGATTTCGCCGACCTCCTGGCGGTCATCATCCGTGAAGTGGGCAAGGCCTTCCGCGCGGAGGTTGCCCTGTCCTTGCCGGAGGAAAACCAGAAAGACTCCCTCACCCCCTACTTCGCCAGTACCTGGGCCTTGTTGGAAAAGGAACAGAGCGTGGCCGTCTGGGCCTTCCGCCGCCGCCAACCGGCCGGGTTCGGAACCGATACTCTGCCTTCCGCCGAGGGCCTCCACCTGCCCCTGGTTGCCGGCGCCCACGCCGTGGGAGTGCTCAGCCTGCGTATGAAGGATTCCACCCCGTTGGCCACCGAGCAACGCGACCTCCTGGACTCGTTCGTTCGTCAAATAGCCCTGGTCCTGGATCGCCAACGGTTGCGCGATGCCGAGCAACAGGCAAAGCTGGTGGCGGAGTCCGAGCGCCTGAGCAAGACCTTGCTCAACTCGGTTTCTCACGAAATACGAACGCCCATCGCCGTCATCGGCAATGCCGCCAGCAACCTTTGCGAGCCGCAACGTGGCCGGTTGAACCCATTCCAGCAGACGATGGTGGGCGAGATTCAGGAAGCCTCCAAGCGACTCAACCGCCTCATCGGCAACCTGCTGAACATGACACGGCTCGAATCGGGCCATGTCAAACCCAAGCTCGATTGGTGCGACGTCGCGGATTTGATTCAGGCCACCGTGAAGGAAATCGAACGGGATCTGAGCCGGAACAGAATCTCCATCCAGGTCCCCCCGGGACTGCCCCTGGTGCGCATGGACTTTGTTCTGATGCAGCAGGCGCTGACGAACCTGTTGCTCAACGCAGTCGTCCACACACCCCCGGGAACGGCGGTGGCGGTCCGCGCTGCGATCGAGTCAGACGCCCTGCTCCTCACCGTCTCGGATGATGGCCCCGGCCTTCCAACCGACGCAGTGCCGCACATTTTCGACAAGTTCTACCGCGCGCCATCGGCGCCGGCCGGGGGCACCGGCCTGGGTTTGACCATTGTCAAAGGGTTTGTCGAGGCCCAGGGCGGCCTGGTCCAGGCGGAGAACAAGCCTGGCGGAGGCGCCCGGTTCACCATCCGCCTGCCGGCCAGCAAACCCCCGCCTGTAATGGCGGAAACACTTCTATGAGCGAAACGCCTGCCGTTAAACCAACCGTGCTGGTCATCGACGACGAGCTGCAAATTCGCCGGCTGCTGCGCGTGTGCCTGGAGGCAAACGGCTACCGGGTTTTGGAGGCCGCAAATGGACAGGAGGGCATCTCGGAGGCCGCTCAGCGCCGCCCGGATGTGGTGCTCCTGGATTTGGGGTTGCCGGACATGGACGGCGTGACCGTGCTCGAGCGGTTGCGCGAATGGAGCCAGGTGCCGGTAGTCGTGCTCTCGGTGCGCGACCGGGAAGAAGATAAGATCAAGGCCCTGGACCATGGCGCCGATGATTACGTCACCAAACCCTTCGGCACCGGCGAGTTGCTGGCGCGCCTGCGCCTTGCCATGCGGCATGGCCAGCCCCCGTCGGATTCCGCCCTCTTCCACTCGGGGCGGCTGGAAGTGGATTTAACAGCCCGGGTGGTCAAAGCCGGCGGCACCGAAGCAAAACTGACCGCCACGGAATACGCCCTCCTGCGCCTGTTCGTCAAGCACGCCGGCAAGGTCCTCACGCACCAACAGATCCTCCGCGAAGTCTGGGGCCCCAACTATATCGACCAAACGCAATACCTCCGCGTATATATGGCCCACCTGCGCGAGAAACTTGAGGCCGAACCTTCAAGACCTTCACTCCTGTTGACTGAACCCGGCGTTGGCTATCGCCTGGTGGAAATAGAACCGGAGGGCGGGGGAGCGTCAGAGCGTAGAGCGTAGAGCGAAGAGCGTAGAGCGAAGAGCGTGAGGGCATCGTAGCCCTTGCCACGCGCTACGGTCCACGTTCTAACCCTCTCACGCTCCACGCTCCACCCCAATCATTCAGATCTCGGGATCTGTCCTTGCACGAGCCCCTACTTTGCCCCTTGATCGATCCAAGCCCGCAACAATCCAACCTGCTCGGCAGTCAGCGGTTTTGGCGGCGGTCCAAATCCACCAGGGCCGCCCGGCCTGCCAGGACCGCTAGGACCGCCTCCCGGCCCGCGCTCATTGGGGCCGCCCGGGCCGCCACCCCCAGGCGGACGACCACCGAAACCGCCAGGCCCGCCGCGACCGGGCCCACGCTTCGGGGGCATCGCGGTCTCCTCGTCGATTTGCGCCGCGGCAATGACTAACAAGCTCTTCTTGCTCTCGCCCAGCACGATCACTTTGCCGTCGTCGCCGCCCTTCAGCGCCCCTTCCAAACTGTTCAATTGCAGGCGCGCCTTGGGCCGGTCCTGGCCGTGGCACCGCACGCACGAGGCCTCCAGCAACGGTTGAATGTCTTTGCTGTAAGTCAGCCCTTTTCTCTGCGCCGCCGGCGGCAGCTTGCTCAGGTCCAATTTGCTGAAGTCCGTCTTTTCGGCGGCGCTCGCCGTCCACCCGGCGGCCACCAGGCCGAAAAGAATTAACGCAGGCATTCTGCTCATAGGTTTTGTTGGTGAAGTGCTCGGTCGTTCTTTTTGGTTCGTAACTGTTCAGGGGTAGGGCAGACCCGAACAGTTGCCCCTCACGCGGGCGAGGCGACCGTAGCGGCGCAACACCAAAGCGCCGCCGATGGCGAACCATGCCCACGATCCGGCCTGAACAGTTACTTTGGTTCCCACCTTACCTCAACCAACCTTAAGAACACATTAAGGGGCAAGGGGCAAGGTCGGGCGGCTTCCAGGACCAGTGACAAAGTTCTCCGCAAACCTTTGTGGGAGACGACGTAAGGAGTCTCTGATCAATCGCCTTCGAGGGGAGCAGGCTTTCTCTGTGCCCCAAACTCGATCAGAGACTCCTTACGTCGTCTCCTACAATCAGCGAGTGGGGCAGGCAATGCTGGACCAGGGCATCCTTTAAGCCTATCGTCATGCTCGATGTCCGAATCGCGCTCGAAAAAAGGCGCTCGCTGGTGGCCCGCCGCCGTGATCCTTGTTCTGGCCGGCGGCACGACGCTCTGGCTCCGGGCCCAGACCGGCGGGTCCTTTCAGGAGCGCAACCTCCGGATCCTGGCGGTATGGCTGGTTGCCCTTCTGCTTCTCGTGGTCTGGTGGCTTGCGGCTTCGCGCACACCCTGGCGGGTGCGCCTGGGCGTCGCGACCGTGCTCGCGGGCCTTATCGGCCTCACGGCGATGCTCTTTCGCATCCGGGGAGTCAGCGGCGACCTGATGCCGATACTCGAGGCGCGCTGGACGCGGGCGGTTCCCCTTTCGCCTGCGGACCGGGGTGGAGGTGCCGGGTCGAGGGCGCTCGCCGCTGCGGCCCTGGATTTCCCCCAATTCCTCGGTCCCAACCGTACGGCCACCCTTGAAGCCCCTGCGCTCGAACACGACTGGCGAGCCAGCCCCCCGCGAGTCCTCTGGCGTCAGTCCATCGGCGCGGCCTGGTCCGGTTGGGCCATCGTCGGCACACGCGCCTTCACTCAGGAGCAGCGCCCGCAGGGAGAATCCAGCACCTGTTACGACACCCTCACCGGCCGCCTGCTGTGGTCGCACTCCGAACCGGTCCATTATCACACCACTCTGGCCGGCGAAGGCCCGCGCTGCACCCCGACGGTCGTGAGCAACCGGGTGTTTGCTCTCGGGGCCACCGGCATTCTCAACTGCCTGGACCTGGCCAGCGGCCGGCAGCTTTGGTCGCGCAATATTGTGGAAGACGCCCAGAGCCGTGTCCCCGAGTGGGGCTTCTCCGGCTCGCCGCTGGCCATTGATGGAATAGTCGTCGTCAGCGCCGGCGGCTCCCCCGGCCGATCGCTGCTCGCTTATCGCCAGGACACCGGGCAACTCGCCTGGTCCGGCGGCAACCAGCCGGTCAATTACGGTTCCCCTTTTCTCGCGTCTCTGGCCGGCCGCCGGCAGGTCCTGGCCTTCAATTCCCGCAAGATTACATCCCACGACCCTGCCACTGGCCGGGTGCTCTGGGAATACCCTTGGGGAATCGGCGAACCCCAGGTGGCGGTGCCCGTGGTCGTTGGGGCCAACCGCGTCTTGTTCTCCAGCGGCTACGGCGTCGGCAGCGAACTGCTCGAACTCCAGCCCGCCGGCGACGATTCCCTGAGGGCTTCCCGCCTTTGGCAGTCCAAAAAAATGAAGGCGAAGTTCGCCAACCTCGTCCAGCGGGACGGGTTCCTCTACGGCTTGGACGACGGAGTTTTGGCCTGCCTTGACCTGAAAGACGGCTCGCAGCGTTGGAAGGAGGGCCGCTATGGACACGGCCAGGGGCTCCTGGTGCGCGACCTCTTCCTGCTGATGGCCGAGAACGGCGACTTGGTCCTGCTCCAACCGACACCCCAATCGCCCAACCGACTCGGCCGATTCAGGGTGTTCCATGGCAAAACCTGGAACCCGATCGCGCTCTCGGGTGACCTGCTGCTGGCCCGCAACGACCAGGAAGCCGCCTGCCTCCGACTCCCCGTCGACCGGAAGCAAACTCCTTGACAGCCGCCTCGAAACCCTCCATCACATCCCCATGATGTATCCGCTTACCCGTCGTCAGTTCCTCACCCGCGCCACCGGCGCCGCCGCCGTTGCCCTGTTTGCCGCCCCCTCACTGCGCGCTGCAGCTTTCCGGGGCCGAATCCGCAAGGCGATGATCGTCGGCCAAGTGACCGAGACCGCCCTGCAACCGCTCAAGGACGCCGGTTTCGACGGCGTTGAAACGACTCACGTCTGTGCCGAGGAGGAGGCCGCTCAAGGCCGTGCCGTTGCCGAAAAACTCGGCCTCAGAGTCCATTCCGTCTTGCGCGGATGGATGGAGTTCAACAGCGAGGACCCCAGGAAGGTCGAGGATTCTTTCGACAAGACCCGCCTGGCCCTCCGCGCCGCCAAGGCGTACGGCGCCGATGATATCCTGCTGGTGCCCTGCCGCATCGGCGGCATGCCCATGCCCGAGGCCTGGGAGTTCGATATCGCCTTCGACCCCCACACGGGCCACGTCACTCGCGTGGCCGCCGGCGACAACTCCCGCTTCGAGGCCTACATCAAGGCCCATAACCACGCCACGGACACCTCGAGAGCGGCCGTCGAAAAACTCATTCCCCTGGCCCAGGAACTCAAAGTCATCATCGGCCTCGAGAACGTCTGGAACAATCTCTGGGTCAAACCCGACCTCTGCCGCAACTTCGTGGCCTCCTTCGGCAGCCCCTGGGTCATGGCCTACTTCGACATCGGCAACCATGTCAAATACGCCCCGCCTCAAGACTGGATCAAAACCCTCGGCCCGCTCATCGTCAGGCTTCACGTCAAAGACTTCAAACTCAACCCCGATGGCCACGGCGGCAAATTCGTTCACCCGCGCGACGGCAGCATCGACTGGCCCGCCGTGCGCCGGGCCCTCGACGACGTGGGCTATGTCGGCTGGGCCAGCATCGAAGACAACGGCCTGTCCCTGGCTGAGTTCAGCCGCCGCTTCGACTTGATCGAAAGCGGCCAATAGCTCGCCTGAGCTATGGCTTTTGGAGCCGGAAGAAGCGCTGTCCGTCGTCGGGCAACAACGGCAGGGTCAAAAGGCCGCCGTTGGTCTGAATCGGATCGCCGACCACGGACCAGGCGGCTGAACTCGTTAGATTTGTGGCGGAGCAGAGCGTGAACCCGACGCTGTTGGTCACCGGCCAACCGAGCCACAGATTCGTGGCGGTGGCGGCCATGGAAAGAGACGGGGGCGGTGGGATGAAGCCGGTGCCGAGCAATTCGAGGTCGAAGCCGATGCTCTGGGCAAGCGGGGAAACCGGGTGGATCTCCACTGCCACTACGTTGGTGCCCGTCAAGGGAGAGGATACGACCACGTTAGACTGGAAGTAGCTGTGGGCAGCCTCGTTGACGGTCAGGCTCAAGGCCTGATTCGTGTAGGAAATGACGCCGGCGGGCAGGTTGGCGCGGAAAACCTCCGCGCCGTTAAGCCAAACGACCGCACCATCCCGCCGCAGGAGGTGAAAGTTGAGATTGGTCAGTCCAACGTTGTCAGGCACTACGAACTGCCGGCGGAAATAAGTGGTCGTGTTCTTGTTGGCGGCGTTAGTGCCGTAGCTCACGGTCGTGGCCACCGTCGGCTCGCCATAACCGAACTGGCCGGGCCCGTGACTCCAGGCGCTGTCGTCGTAATCGGGCAGCGTCCAATTAGTGCCGAGGTCCTGCCCGGTATCCGAATATTTCCAGTCTGAGCCGCCGGGGATGAGCAGGGTGTCAAAGACGTTCGTTCGAAGGGTAATGGCCTGGATCCGGGAGAAGAACTCCTTGGCCATGTAAATAAGCCCGCTGGCGTTCGGGTGGAGATGGTCGCTGAGGAATCCGGTGCCGTAATCGACGACCGAGAACATGTCGGCCAGGAACACGTTTTGGCCTTGGGCGCGCCGGGCGTTGACCATCACCTGGATGTCGTCGCTGTAAACGAAGCCATTGGTGGCGTAGGCCGCATAGCCGTTCACGGCGTTCCGCAGAGTGGTGGGTTTGGTGACGATGATGTTCGCCTGGGGAAGGTTGGAGAAGATAAGATCGAGCAGTGCGGGCATATCATTGTGGGCGACCCAGGCCGGGTCCCGGCCCCGACCGATGTCGTTGGCTCCCATGACGACGAGGACCAGGTCGGCCGTAATATTGGTCAGGGCGTCGCGCACGCTCTTCATCAAATAGACGTTCGGGCCGCTGTAGCCATGAACGGCGCTGGTCATCACACCGGGTGCGGCAATAACCGCCCCGCACATCCCTTCGTGCCGGGTCTTGGTGAAGACCCCGCTGCCGGTTGACGTCCACCGGCCCACGAACGTGAACGGATACCGATTCTGATCGAGAAACTGTTGAAGGTAGTCGCGCCACGCTCCGTTGATGGAGCAATCGTCGGTGATCGAGTCTCCCACGGCCATAATTTTCAAGGGCCTGGCGGCGCTGTAGTTGGTGAACACCAACTCTGCCGGCGCGTTTTCAACCGCGGCCCGGAACATGAACCCCAGCAGGAGCAGAACCCAACCCGAACGTCGAGGCCAATAGAATCGCACGGACGTCGTCATGGACAGGGATCTTCTCCGATTGTGTCCGCGTGTCAACAGGAAAAACCCGGCGAAAAACCGGAAATCGGACCCGGTTATCCACTGGTTTGAGGTAACTGTTCAGGTGTGGGGCAGACCTCCGGTCTGCCAGTTCACGGAGCCTCCGGCTCCGTGAACCCGGTGCGATCGGAGCACCGGGCCAGAGGCCCGGCTGACCGGCAGACCAGAGGTCTGCCCCACCCTCCCACCTGAACAGTTACGGTTTGAGGTTGACTCGGGCCCCCAGCCAGGCAGAATCCGGCTAAAGCGTGAACAGAATGAGCGCCAGTTGCCATCAATTCTCCATCATCCGCGCGGGGTCAATAGAGGGCCGGGTTTCTTTTATGCAGAATGCGCTTCGACACGCTGAACGGGAAACCCCCTCGCCCCGACCAGCGCGAGGCCTTTACATTGATCGAATTACTGGTGGTCATCTCCATCATCGCCATTCTGGCAGCCATGCTGCTCCCGGCGCTGACCAAGGCCAAAGCCAAAGCCCAGCAGACGGCTTGCCTGAACAACCTGAAGCAACTCCAGCTTTGCTGGCTGATGTATCCGGCGGATAATAAAGAATTCCTGGTCCCGAACGGGGTGAATGACAATCCGGGGCAACAGAATTGGATTCTGGGTTATATGAATGATAACGATCCTGATTCCACGAACGCCGCGCTGATCGCCCAAGGCCTGCTGTATCGTTACAACACAAGCACCGCCATTTATCGCTGTCCGAATGATCCGGGCCGCTCGATCATCGGGGGCGTGACTTATCGGCGCGCGCGCAGTTGCTCCATCAATTGTTACATGGGTGTGAACGGCGTGGATGTCGGACTGGAGTTCTTTGGCCAGCGGGGGTACTACGTCAATCAAAAAACCACCGACATCAAGCAGCCGCCACCTGCCCAGGCGTTCGTCTTTCTCGACGAGCACCAAAACAGCATCGATGACGGATGTTACGGTCTTGCCCCGGAAGGCGACGAGTGGATGAATTTGCCAGCCACCTGGCACAATCATGGCTGCGATTTTTCATTCGCTGACGGGCATGTCGAACACTGGACCTGGCGGGACCCTCGCACCATGACTGTCATGGAGATCAACACCGTTGTCCAACATAACAATACGGACCTCAAACGGATTCAATCCTGCCTGGCCACCAAGCCCAACCCGCTGTAATCTAAAAATAAACCCCACCTTTGCCGTGTGAGACAGCTCCTAAGACCTGGTTGCGACATTTGGAACCTGTCGGGCTGCTTTCGGCTTCCATTGAAGGCTTGCCGGCCACAGCCACAACTTCTGGCTCCCTGGACGCTCAACTTCCGGT
>Ga0187849_1003341_pt1 | contig 14264 bp, 9 predicted proteins | sample June2016WEW_4_10_2_FD_132412 | JGI IMG/M metagenome (GOLD analysis project Ga0187849, IMG submission 132412) | Peatland microbial communities from SPRUCE experiment site at the Marcell Experimental Forest, Minnesota, USA - June2016WEW_4_100 | ecosystem: Environmental > Terrestrial > Soil >... | reverse complement strand
TTCCTCCCCTTCTCGCGCCACCAGCGGCGCAGATTCAACTGGCCGATCATCGCCGCGGCCTTCAGAAAACGCCGGTGCAACTCCACCCGACGCCGGACCTCCGAGGCCTCTTCGGCAGGCACCTGGAAGGTTTTCAGCTTCCCTTCCCACCAGACGGAAAGTTGCTGTTGGGGGTGTGGTGCTCGCCCTCCGCGCAGCGGCAGTTGGGCTTACCGCAGACGCGCTGGCGGACGACGAAAGAACCCGGCAGCATTTCCACCAGGGCGCCCAGGCTGCGGACGAGACGGCCACGCCATTCGAGTTCGGGATCTCTGACAAATTAATGTCAGAGCACGGCCCTGTCAAAACCCTTGGAAGATTTGCAAAAATGCTTTTGTTAGGAAGAAAGGTGGAAAGTTGGGGAGCATCCAAGAGTTATCGACGCCATTGCCTGCGGTATGCGAAATCGCTGCCGCGTAAAGACTTTGCAAATCAGGGACTTCTAGTCCAGCCAGTCGAAAAATCGCCCACCTTCCCATTAACTGGCTGATTCCATTAGGAATGAGGGTGAGCAAATCACAACAGCAATTTTGTCTCCGATCCAAGTGAAGATTCGAGCCTTGTCAGTCTTGCAGAGGCGCGTATAATCAGCCGCCGGGCCAGGGTTACGGCTGTGGTGCCTGATCAGAGTTTTTGTCAGGAACCAGCAAATAGCACCAGCAAATCCTTATTAAGGGGCAGTTACAAGCTGTAAGGCTTTGTAAATGAAAAGTCGCTGTGAAGTCTTTTGCGTAGGCAATGCGGTGGCCGATGTTCTGGCGCGACCGGTGGATCATCTTGCGCCGCCTGGGACGAGCCAGGCACTTGAGGACGTCGTACTCGGCCCTGGCGGCAATAGTATCAACACTGCGATCGCCCTGGCACGCCTGGGGGTGTCGGTCCGCGTTGCCGCCGCCATCGGCGACGACCGTTTTGGCCAATTTCTGCGCGACCGGGTCCGCGCCGAAGGCATTGACGACGCGGGCCTCATCACACTCCCCGGCGCCAAGACCTCCACCTCGATCGTTCTTGTAGAGACCACCGGCGAGCGCCGATTCCTCCACTTGCGCGGCGTGAGCGCCTTCTTCACAGGACGGAATCTCGATTGGGGACAGGTGGAGGGATCTCAGATTTTCCATTACGCCAGCGCCTTTGCCATTCCCGCCTTCGATGAAACATCTCTCGAGGCCGCACTCAAGCGAGCTCGCGAGTTGGGGTGTCTGACCTCCATGAACATCTGCTGGGACGTGCGCGGGCGGTGGCTCCAGGCCGTTCAGCCGGCTCTGGCGCACACGGATTTCATTTTTCCCAACCGGGAGGAGGGTCGCCAACTGACCGGGGAATCCGAGCCCGCGGCGATCGCGGCTCGGCTGCGCGGATTGGGGGTAAAGACCGTTATCGTCAAGCTGGGAGCGGCGGGTTGCTACGTGGAGTCGTCCCAGGGCTCGTTCACCTCGCCGGGCTTTGCCGTGCAGCCTGTGGACACCACCGGCGCCGGCGATTGCTTTGCAGCGGGATTTCTCGCCGCAATTTGCCGAGGCCAATCTCTCCCCCTCGCCGCGCGCCATGCCAACGCCACTGGAGCGCTCGCTACGCTCGGTTTAGGTGGCGCCGATTCAGCCCCCACCCTTGCGCATCTCGAGGATTTTCTGCGGAAGCATCCCGCTTCCTGACGATTTCGTAAAAACAGGAGCAACGCCCCGGAGTAAAGGACGATCGTCGGTCTGCCCCTTCAGCAACGATTTCGGGGCGGCAGATGATTAGAACAAAAGACAAGCCCCATGAGATACGAAAAAAAGAAAACCAAACCGCAAAAAGGGAACACTTCTAATGGGTTAAGCATGGGGACATTTCTAACGGGGCTTGACTCGAAGACAAATCTCTCCTTGTCACTTCTTTCCAGGGTGTACTATCCTGAAGCGCTGCGGTATTAAAGTTTGGCGAGGTAATTGCCCAAGTAGCAAAAAATCGACCAAGGGAGGTTTATTCTACCCATGACAACTTATAACGGGAACCCTGTTCCGCCGGAAGGCCTAGCCATCACTTATGTGGACGGCGGGTTTGTAATTCCTGACACACCAGTTATTCCCTACATCGAGGGCGACGGAACCGGGCGCGACATTTCGAAAGCCTCGCAGCGGGTTTTTGACGCGGCAGTGGAAAAAGTGTTTGGTGGGAAGCGCCGCATCGTCTGGTATGAGGTCTTTGCGGGGGAAAAAGCCTTTCGAAAGTTCGGGGAATGGCTGCCGCAAGGCACGCTCGACGCCATCACAGAATATCGCATTGCGATCAAGGGCCCGCTCACGACTCCGGTGGGTGGCGGCATTCGCAGTCTGAACGTGGCGCTGCGGCAACTGTTGAATCTCTACGCCTGCTGGCGGCCGGTAAAGTACATCCCGGGCGTGCCGTCGCCCGTTCGGCACCCCGAGCGGATGAACATCATCATCTTTCGCGAGAACACCGAAGACGTTTATGCCGGCATCGAGTGGCGCCAAGGGACTCCCCAGGCGAAGCGTCTTATTGAATTTGTAAATGCCCTGCTGAAGGAGGACAACATCAAAAAGCAGGTGCGGCTCGACTCCGGCGTGGGGATCAAACCGATGTCGATTACAGGAACCAAGCGGCTGGCGCGGCGCGCGTTGCAGTATGCCATCGCCAAGGGCCTGAAGACGGTGACTCTGGTCCACAAGGGCAACATCATGAAGTTCACCGAAGGCTCGTTCCGCGACTGGGGCTACGAATTGGCCAAAGAAGAGTTTCGCCCGCAGATTGTGACCGAGCGCGAAAGCTGGATTTTGGGCAACAAGGACAAGGATCCAAACCTGTCTGTGGAAGCCAACGCGGCCATGGTCGAGCCCGGCCTGGAGATGGCTAATGAAGCCTTCCAACAGCAAGTTGCCAAGGAAGTGAAAGGCTGCCTGGACGCGATTTACCCGACGCACGGCAGCGGACAGTGGAAGAACAAGATTCTGGTGAACGACCGCATTGCGGATTCCATGCTGCAACAAATCCTGACGCGTGCGGATGAATACCAAGTGGTCGTCACGCCGAACCTGAACGGGGATTACCTTTCCGATGCTTGCGCGGCGCAAATCGGCGGGCTGGGCGTGGCGCCGGGCGCCAACATCGGCGACGGTTTTGGCGTGTTCGAAGCCACCCACGGCACCGCTCCCAAGTACGCTGACAAAGACATGATCAATCCCGGCGCGATGATTCGCTCCGGCGCTCTGATGTTTGAGTTTATGGGCTGGCCGGAAGTCGGCAAGCTGATTGAGGACGCGCTCGCCGCTACCATCGCGCAGCATCGCGTGACGTATGATCTGGAGCGGCTGATGCAGATGGAAGGCATCAAGGATGTGCAAAGGCTCGGCACCAGCGGGTTCGCCAGCGCCATCATCGAGAATATGACTTAGGTGTCAGGTGCCAGGTACGAGGGCAACACAGTAGGGGCGCGCGCCTTTCCCCAAGCAAGTAGGCAGAAGGCGGAAAGCAGAAGGCAGCGAGCGTAGCGCGGACCTGTTTTGCAGGTCCGCGGCTTTTACCGTCCGTCAGACCCTTTCTAATATTACGGCATCGCACCAGCCCGCGTAGCGGGCTATGATGCTGAAGCTTCGCGGTTCGTCCCCTAATTGACAAGAAAAAGCCGCGGACCTAAAGAACAGGTCCGCGTTACGCCTTGTGCTATTTCACTTCCACAATCTTCACCGCGTTCATCACCACCGGCGTCTTGGGCCGGTCGTTTGGGCCGCGCGGCGTATTGACAATCTTATCAACAACGTCCATGCCCTTTACGACCTGGCCGAAGATGGTGTGGTGGTTATCGAGCCAATCCGTAGGCGCCACGGTGATGAAAAACTGCGAGCCGTTGGTGCCCGGCCCGGCGTTGGCCATGGCGAGGCGGCCGGGGCGGTCGAACGAAAGGTCATCGGAAAACTCGTCCTGGAATTTGTAACCGGGCCCCCCGCTGCCGGAGCCGAGCGGGCAGCCTCCCTGAATCATGAATTTCGGTATCACCCGGTGGAAAACCAGGCCGTCGTAGAAAGGTCGCTTGGTGCGCTGGCGGGTTTGCGAATCTACAAATTCCTTCGTTCCCTCCGCGAGCCCCACGAAGTTTTGGACTGTCACCGGCGCCTTGTCGCGGAAAAGCTCGCAGGTAATTTCACCGAGAGTGGTGTCAAAGACGGCAAAATAGCCCGGTTTTAAGTCGCTCATGAATTCTCCTGTTCCTCGTCTTGTAGCGGCGGTCTCTGATCGCCGTCCTGTAGCGTCGATCTCCGATCGACGACGGCGGTCAGAGACCGCCGCTACAGGGCAACACGCGACAAATCATGTCGCTCTGTATAGCAAACCTTCATTTCGCAGATACGGCCGGCTTGCTCGGCACGATCGGCGCGGGTGCCACGATCACTGCGGTCTTGATCGTATCGAGCAAGGGGAAAGCCTTTTCGAGGTACGCTTTTCCCTCTCGTTGAATCCGGTTCTGGTCAGGGCCGGGACCGTCGGGCGGAGCGTCCCCGTATTCGCCATAAAGCTTGTCGATCACCTCCATGCCGCTGGTGACCTTGCCAAAGGGAGAGAAACCCATGCCATCGAGCGGATTCGAGTTATCGTTCAGGTTGATGAACACCTGGGTGGTGCGAGTGTTAGGGGCGTTCGTCTTCGCGAAAGTGAGCATGCCGCGCGTGTTGCTTTGCGTGACGGGCTCATCGGCAATCTCGGCGTTTTCCCAGGCCCGGGAAACATCCGGCCTCGGGCTAATGCCGAATTGCACCACAAACCCCTGGATCACGCGGAAAAACGCCGCACCATCGAAAAAGTGATATTTCACCAGATTGTAGAAGCGATCGGCCCCGCGCGGCGACCACGCGCGCGTCACCTGGACAACGAAATCCCCTTTGGTGGTGGTGAACCTGGCATCGAAGATGGCAGGAGCTTGCAGCTTGAGCGACGCCGGGTTGAGCAGCGAGGCGCTGCTCCCCTTCGCGGGCGGGGCCGGGTGCGCCGGGGAGCTGGGAGTATTCTTCGTGGCCGAATGAGCTTGGGGTGCTGCCCAGGCGGAGGCGGCCATCTGCGCCAAAGCGAGTGCTGCCACTATCAAAATTGGAACGGTCTGCTTCCTCATATGTCCTCCAGAGTTTTTCTGCAATGCCTCACCGGCGCGGCTTATCTAAGAATTATTCTTCCCTCGCCCCTTTGGCGGAGAGGGGGAACCGCAAGGCGGTGGGTGAGGGGGTCAGCTCCAGCACTGGGTCAAGTTAGAATGAGGCGCCACAGTTTTGACCCCCTCACCCGTCCCGCCCCGGCTGGAAAAAGCGCCGGTTGCGGTCCACCCTCTCCCCCAAAGGGGCGAGGGCGGTAAAGCACTACCCGGACCGTACCACCGGCGAAGACCCTCTCCCCCAAAGGGGCGAGGGCGGTAAGTTCAAATCCAGTCAGGCTCGAATTTCATTTTTCAGCGGGCAGCCTGCATCTGGCGCGCCACCTGCTCCACCTGACGCATGACGCGCAGGACATTGCCACCCAAGATTTTCTCCAAATCTTCCTCGCTATAACCGCGACGGGCGAGTTCACGGACCAAGGCAGGAATTTTGGAGACATCTTCCATGCCCCGCGGCACAGAGTCAACGCCGTCGAAGTCGGAGCCCAGGCCGACGTGATCGATTCCACCCACCTTAACGGCATGGTCAATGTGGTCGGCGATGGCCGTGTAAGATGGCACAGGCAAGCCCTTGGTCAAGCGCTGTTCGATACGGACCTCTTCGAGGTAGGAAAGGCGTTTGCCTTCTTTCGCGTAACGCGCGCGCGCCGCGGCAAGTTCATCATCGACCTGCTTTTCAATTTTCCCGTAGCCGTCGTGGTAGGCCTGGCTAAGGAATCCGGAATAGAAATTGATGTCCATAACCCCGCCGTTCTTGGCGAGGGCGCGAATCATATCGTCGGTCATATTGCGCGGGGCACTGCACAGAGCGCGGCAGGAAGAGTGGGAAGCAATGAGCGGCGCCTTGCTAACGGCCAGGGCGTCGTAGAAGGTGTTGTCGGAAACATGCGAGATATCCACCATCATGCCCAGTTGGTTCATGCGCTCGATGGCCTGCCGGCCCAGGGGCGAAAGCCCTTTCCAACCAGGTTTGTCGCCGGAGGAATCGCCTAACTCGTCATTCTTGGTGTGAGTCAGCGTCATGTAGCGGACGCCCAGGCGATAGAAGATGTCCAGCACGTGCAGATCGCCTTCAATCTGGTGGCCACCCTCGACTCCCATGAGGACGGCGATTTTCCCTTCGCGGTGCAGGCGCTCGATGTCGTCTGCGGTGGTGGCCAAGCCCAGTACATCCGAATGCCTTGCGACCTGCTGATCGGTCACGTCAATCAGGTCCAGGGCGCGATGGATCAGGTTCTGCTTAGGCCAAGTCACATCCACCCAAATGGAAAAAAACTCGGCGCCCAGATGCCCGGAGCGCATCTTGGGGATGCTTATCATATACGGGCTGGTGGGATTGGCGAGGTCGTAGCCTTCTTCGAGCATGGCTTGAGGCGTGTCAGCGTGTGTATCAATGATAATAGCGTGATCGAGCGCCTGCGCGGCCACCTGCCGGGCGTCTGGAGGCGTTTGGGCGAGGGCCCGCGGCAGGGCGGTCGGCCCCGCGCAAGACACAAGGAGCACCCAGGTTAGCGCATGTATTTCCAAGCGTCTAAGCGGCATAAGTCAGGAGTTAGCAATTATCAGGATGCGCGGAAGGTTTTGTCAAACCTAATCTGACGCCCGGGTGCATGACATGAAAGTGAGAGATTGACGGCGATGGGGGGGAGTTATTGTCTGTCAGCGTTAGTAACTGACAGACAGGAGGATTTCATCAACCCTGCATCCCCGCCTTGGGAGGAACTTCCGAGCCGAGCGCGTGAACTCAAGGCTCGCCTCGCTCAGATCGGCGAAATGCGGCCGGGCTCCCTGGTGGAGCGCTATCGAAAGTGTGGCAAGCCCAACTGCCACTGTGCCCGGCGCGGCGACCGCGGACACGGGCCCCTGTGGATGGTGACGCACGCGCTGGAGGGCAAGACGGTGAGCAAGGCGATTCCGGCTCGTCCGGCCGTGGAGCGGACCCGACCAAGGAGGGGAGCCAACTTGTAAATTCCCCTCCTCTCTGAGGAGGGGGGGAGGGGGTGGTCAGCCAAGCGCAGCTCCGATGTCCTGCGCCTGCTCAGGCCCGTCAGGGCTGGTAGAATGTGGCCCACGGCGACAGAGGGTGTGAAAAAATAAACAATCTCATCCGTCAGCCGACGGACCAAGGCGCAAAGACGGCAAAGAATAATTGCTTTGTTTTCTTTGCGCCTCTGCGTCTTTGCGCTTTGGCGCGAAATGCTTTCGCTCTTCCCGGGATTATTTCACAGCTTCTTGCGCCATGGGCTGCGATCTTCCGCCCGCTTCGCGGGCTTTGATGCTGGGCAGGAGGGCTGGTGAAGGGGCCGGAAGACCGGCGGTCGTCGTGTTACGACAATCTTGCTTTGGACAAGGCAGCGGTAGCGGCGTGCCCCATTCCAGATTGACGACGTACGGTTGCCGCTGGGGTATCGGGCATGAGAAAAGCCCACGGTCAGGACTGCACTGACCGTGGCTACCACTCCAAAACGTCGCCTGCCGGCGGGGTTGCTTGTTGACCCGCTGCCCTAGAAGTGTTATTTGGTTCTTCCCAACACTCCAATAGGAGGTCGTCATGAAAATCGATCGAAGAGAATTTATAACGCTTGTGGGAACCTCGGTGGCCTCATCCTCAACGCCGCTGTTCAGCGATGCGGGCGGCGACTTGGACACGCCGGTAATTCTCGAACGGAATGGTTGGCGATTGCAGGTGACGCCGGCTGGGGAAATTACGTCTTTCACGGACGGTAAGTTGGAACTCGTCAATCGTCGGCTGGGGAATAACCGCCCGCGCTTGCTGGTGGGAGGAAATCGGCAGTACCACTGCGACCGGCCGAGCGTGGCGCGGCGGGAGGGCGGCACGCTGATTTTCCAATACGACTTCGCGGCTGAGGAAAAGTTCTCGGTGCACTATGAATTGGAACTTCAAGACCTGGCGCCGGGAATCGTGACGCTGAGGCAGAAAGGGGGTATTCACGCGGCCCCCAAGATCGATGCCACCGTGGAACTGACGCTGCCGCGGAACATCCAGTTGCCCTTCGAAAATCGCAAGGTATTTCTCCCTTTAAAGAATGGAATCGGCCGGCAAAAAACCATTCAGGGCTTTGAGAGCGAGAACGAATACGTTTACCCCATGGCGGGGGGAACCCGACCCATGGGGAAGCCGCAATTGCTCGCGATTCCCATGGTGGATGAATACGCGGACGCAACCGATTTGCGCTTGACGCACAGTGCCGACCCGTATTTCGCCACGTATTTTTTCCTCGCGCACGGAGAGAAAACGGGGCGCTTCAACTGCACGTATGCGGCGCAAGTGGGAGTGGAAAAGGAAGAGCGGGTGGTTTACACCGGCCTGCACCGGGGGGACGAGAAGACGGCGATGCAGGTGTTCTACGCCACGTCGGTGGCGGACGTAAAGCCGGGGCCGGATTGGCTGCACGACGTGGCCATGGTGGATTTCGACTACCTGAGTAAGAACGGGCAGGGGTGGTTCCGGGATATCGAGGCGCTCGCGGCGCGCATTGCGCCGGAGGACCGCGGCAAAATCTTTCTCGCCCTGCACGGTTGGTATGACTACGTGGGGCGATACGCCTTCGACTGGCGCAAGGGCGTGTTCGACCAAGAGTGGACGGCGTTCCCGAGTGCCCTCACGCCGCGGGTGCAGGCTTTTGCGACCCTTCTCCCCCCCGAAGGCGGAATCGGCTGGCCTGCGGATTCCATAAGGGCGATGCGGCCCGTGCCCATGTCGATTGCCGATATGCATCGGCGAATCCGTTACGCGAAGGACAAGGGGTTCAAGGTCGGGATCTACTATGCCGACGGCACCAATGCCTGCGAAGGGGTGAAGGAAATATATGATCCCAGCAAGGTGTTGCGTTGGGGAGGATGGGAAGGTCCGGACACGGAGGGCAAGGCTTACGCCCAGAACCCTCTGCACCCGGAGGTGCGGGAATTTTATCTGCGATACATCCAGGCCTTGCTGGAGGAATTCGGGAAGGAAGTGGACGGTTTCGTCTGGGACGAAACCTGCTCCGTCCGCAATGACAATGCCCCTTCGGCGATTCCGGGGTATCCGTGCCGTGCCATGATGACCCTGGTTAAAGAAGTGGCAAGGAAAGTGGCGAGCTTCCGTCCCCAACTGGGGTTTTTTGCCTCCGATCTTATCGGCGCCTGGCCGGTGTATGACCTGGCCGCGCCCTATTGCCTGGTCGCCCATGGCACCTACCAGGATAGCGCATGCACGCCGGTGGGCTGGTCTTACGGCCTATTTCCGAATTACCGGAATGTCCTTTGGTCTTGCAATTGGTCGCCCGTAACGCGTTTCGAATATAGCCGCTACGGCGTGGAAACGTTTCGCGTTCCGGTCCCCATCTCCAATGGCGCGTTCGGGGATGATATCGGCTTTGGAGATATGAAGCCCGAGCAACAGAGGAAAATCCTTGAACTCTTCGACAATCGCAAGCGCGAGCGGATGGAAATCGGATGGATTACCGAGGACCCGTGGCAGCCCCGATACCAGGGGAGGGAAGTTGAATTCAAATGGAGCCTGTGAGGGGGTGATTTGCGGATCGCGTCATCGCACCATCGGGCCATTGAAGATCGGTAGGGGAAACTCGAAATTCGAAACTCGAAACTCGTGCGGCGTGCATGCGAAGCTTTGGAGTGCGGCAGCTTGCTGCCGCTTTGGCTGGAGCCAGCTTGCTGGCTGGGAATTGTGCTCGCGGTTGAAATTCCCGCAGGCAAGGGGGTAGCCACAGCCAGCGCAGTCCTGACGGTGGGCTTTTCTCATGCCCCATACCCCAGCGGCAAGCGCACGTCGCCAATCTGGATGGGGCACGCTGCTGCCGTTGCCTTATCCTAAGCAAATTTGTTGTAACTCGACCACCGCCAGTCTTCCGGCCGCTTCAGCAGCCCCTTCCGCACGGGGTTCAAGTATTCCAGCAGGGTATGCCTTCGCCATCAAGGGAAGAACCCACGGTCACCAGAGGTTGCCCGCCATTAAGATCGGCGGACTCTCAGCCGCGGCGACACCGTGCCTACCCACTTTCCCGTGAGTCCCATTTATTTATCCATATCCGCCAACGCGTACTTTCCCAGCAAGACCGGATGTGAGGTGGGTATGTGCGGATTCATTACAAATTCCTGGTAGGAATCTTCCAAGAACTCCGGAAATCCCCAGACATTTCCGTTGCGCAGGTCAATCACGATTCTGCCCATCACGTTACGGCCGTTCTGGGCGTACAGCATGACGGCGCCGGGCTCGACGTAGATCGGGTGGGCCCCACCGGATTGCGCTTCCGCTACAGGTGGAGCTACGTAGGGACGCAGGGCGATTACGCCCAGGAAAATCGCGATGACCAGCAGAAGGAACTTCACGAACCCATCGATTTTCATGTCGCTCTCCTTTAAGCCGGAATGGTCCGGGACCGGCCCACCTCGGCCGTTAGCCTTTGCTATGCGATACCAAGAATCAGCAGAACTGCGTCGGAGACTCACGAACTTACTCTATTATACAGAGGGACATAAATTCTTGCGCATGGCCCTGTAGCGGCGGTCTCTGACCGCCGGTCGGCGCTCAGAGAGCGCCGCTACAATTTACGTCCCTCTATATAGAACGCGCATCGTCTTGATTTTTGCGGACTTGATGACTTCTCGGTGATGGGTCAGTTTGGTGTAGAGGCGGCCTTACGCCGCCATTTGGCGAGGTAAACTCGCCGCTACAGCATCAAACTAACCTACTCCCCACTTTTCTTGTTGCGGGAAGATCCCGCAGACTTCGTCAGCGCATAGCTGGTACTCCGGCCGCCCGCAGCATTGCGCATGAGGATGCCGCCTTGGACGAGTGCGGCAATGTCGCGCAGGGCTGTGTCGTGGGAACACTTTGCGAGCTTCGCCCATTTTGATGTGGTCAGCTTTCCCTCGAAGCCGCCGAGGAGCCGGTTGAGGACCAGGCGCTGCCGGTCGTTCAGACGAAAATCTCTGACCGATTCCCAGAAGCGAGCCTTGAAGAGGACAGTTCCCAGAACGCTTTGCGCACCTTCGATGGCGCGGCCGAGACAGCCCAGGAACCACGCCATCCACGGCGTGACGTCCATTCCGCCCTTCTGCGTCTGCTCCAGAATGTCGTAATATGCGGCACGCTCCTGCCGGATCTGAGCTGACATGCTGTAAAAGCGCTGCGAGCTTCTTTCCGAGCGTGCCAGCGCCATATCGGAAATGGCGCGCGCGATGCGACCGTTTCCGTCGTCAAAGGGGTGGAGGGTGACGAACCACAAATGAGCGATCCCCGCCCTCACCACCCAATCGTTTTCCTCATTTCCGTTGAACCAAGCAAGGAAACGCTTCATTTCCGCGTCGAGCCGGCTGGCGGCTGGCGCTTGGAAATGGACATGCTCCCTTCCCACCGGCCCCGAGACAACCTGCATCGGGCCGCCGCTGTCATCTCTCCACGCGCCAACTCTGATGGGGCGCATCCCGCTGCGCCCGGTTGGAAACAGCGACGCATGCCACGCGAACAGCCTTTCTTCGGTCAGCAGTTTTTCGTAGTGCCTCGTGGCGTCAAGCATCATTTCCACGACGCCCTCTACGTTTCGATCCACAGGTTTGAGTCCGCCAATATCCATCCCGAGTCGGCGCGCAAGCGAGGAACGGACCTCGCCCGCGTCCAGTCGCTCGCCTTCGATTTCGCTGCTCTTGAGCACGTCCTCGGTCAGGGTTTGCAGCACGGCTTCCTGGCGGAGCTTAAAGCCCAGGGCTTCCATACGGCCCAGCAATCGGCCCTGCTCGCGATGAACTACGGCCAGTTGCTCCGCCAACTTCTCGCGACTCCACTGGAAGCGGGGCCAAGTCGGCTCTTCATGAATGTATAGGCGCATTCTACGCACTCCATGCGTAGATTATGGCGTCTATTCGACGCAGGAGTCAACAACATTCTACGCAATAGATGCGTCGAATGAGCGGGATATTCACCGCAACATTTCGCGTCTCCAATCCGCCGCGTCAGGCGGGGTGGGGGACAAGCAACTCGCGGAGGGCCACGGGAGTTTTCACAGGGGGATGGCAGGCGGAACCTTCGCAAACCAGCGCCACAGGAACGCCATCGAAGGGCAGTTCCGGCAGCGTGGCGGCAAGGCCTGCAGGCAGGTCGCGGGCTTGCACGACGCCCGGCTCGAAAGCGAAGACGCGTTTGCCGGCGCGCGGGGCTTCATACGCGGCGCGCAGAAGGCTCAAGGTGCGGTCATCGTCGGCGCGGCCCACCACCACCACGTCCACCGGCGCACGCAGGTGATGAAGGAGCGCCAAGCCGTAAGTCGCCGCGAACAGCCCGTACTGCCCCGCTTTGGGCGCAAAGACCGCCAGCGTGGCTTCCGCCTTTTCGCCGAAATCTTCGCGGTCCGCGAGCACGTCCAGGCGATCGAGCACCTGCGCGGCCACCGCATTCGCGGCCGGTGTGGGTGAATCCTGGAAGGGCTTGCGTTGGGTGGTGAGGCTGCCGTGGCGGTCGGCCAGGTCGTGGGCGGTGTCGAAGAATCCTCCCTCCTTCTCGTCCCAGAAGCGGCGCAGGGTGATTTCCATCAGCTCCAGCGCGCGGTCGAAGTAGGAGCGTGTTCCGGTAATCTCGTAGGCGTCGAGAAGCGCGGCAATGATGAATACCTGGTCTTCCAGCAAGCCCTCGATACGCCCCGTGCCCTCCACCAAGGTGTGGTACATGCCTTTTTCCCGGTCATAGGCTTTGCTGACCAACAGGTCGAGAGTGGCCAGGGCACGGTCGCACTCGCCGGCTATTCCCAGAACTCGATACGCCTCCAACAGGGCGGAAATCATCATCCCGTTCCAACTCGCATAGATCGATTTATCGATGAATGGCGTCATCCGCCGGGCGCGGGCATCGGCCATCTTTCCCCGGGCGCTCGCCAAGAGATCCGCCACCTTCGTTTCGTCAAGTTGCAGGCGCGCGGCGATGGCGTCGAGGGGCTGGTCAATGAACAGCACGTTTTTCGCGGGGTTATGGTGCATCTCGCCTTGGGCTTCAATATGGTAGTAAAGGGCGGCAACGCGCGCCTCCGGCCCGTCGAGCACCGCGTTCAATTCCTCCAAAGTCCAAGTGAAGTAATCGCCGTCGTCCTCAAGGTTGATGTCCGCGTCCTGGCTGGCGTAAAAGCCGGCTTCCGGATACGACAGCACGTTTTCAAGATAAACGAGAATTCCCAGGGCAATTTCGCGAAAGAATTGGTTGCCGGTAATCTGGTAGGCGCGCAGGTAATTTCCCAGAAGGCCGGAGTTGTCGTAAGACATTTTCTCGAAGTGGGGCACAATCCAGCGCTCGTCCACCGAGTAGCGGTGAAAGCCGCCGCCGATCTGGTCGTAGACACCGCCCCGCCCCATATGTTCGAGGGTGGTGGTAACAATGGTCAGCAGCCACTCCTGGCGAGTCTCGAGATAAACCTCGAGGAGCAGATCGATCGCGGTGGGGTGGGGAAACTTGGGGGTGTTGCCGAAGCCGCCGTTCTGCGCATCGAACATGCTGCCGATGCCTTCGACGATCGCCTTCAGAACCTGTTCGTCGGCCTCCTCCTCCCCTCCCTTGAAGTGGTCCACCTCGCTGAGAGCCTCGGCAATCTTCGCGGCGCTTTCATGGATCTGGTCGCGATGCGTACGGTAGTTGTGCGCGATGGCTTCCAGCAAGCGCTTCATTCCCGGGCGGCCGGAGCGGTCGTCCGGTGGAAAGTAAGTGCCCCCAAAAAACGGCTTGCCGTCCGGGGTGAGAAAGGCTGTGAGCGGCCAGCCGCCCTGGCCCGTCAAAGCGCTCACCGCCACCTGGTAGCGGACGTCGATGTCGGGGCGCTCGTCGCGATCGACCTTTACGGGGATGAACGACTCGTTGATGATGCGCGCCACCTCCGCGTTTTCGTAACTCTCGCGGTCCATCACGTGGCACCAGTGGCACCACACGGCGCCAATGTCGAGCAGGATGGGTTTATCCTCCGCCTGCGCCTGGGCGAAGGCGGCGCTGTTCCACTCGTGCCAGAGCACGGGCTGATGCGCGGCGGAGCGCAGGTAGGCGCTCGCGGCCTTCGCCAGTTCATTACCAGGGTTTTCAAGACTCATCAGA
>Ga0187849_1003316_pt1 | contig 14328 bp, 11 predicted proteins | sample June2016WEW_4_10_2_FD_132412 | JGI IMG/M metagenome (GOLD analysis project Ga0187849, IMG submission 132412) | Peatland microbial communities from SPRUCE experiment site at the Marcell Experimental Forest, Minnesota, USA - June2016WEW_4_100 | ecosystem: Environmental > Terrestrial > Soil >... | reverse complement strand
GCTTTCCTTGGGCTCGGATCATGAACTCCCGCCACCCAAATGCGTTTGCGGCAAATCCCACGACGAGCCGAATTCATGCGAATAGTGTGGGCTCCTGAGGCGAGGCAGCGGACCCACGAAATCTGGCATTACATCGCGCTCGACAACCTCGGGGCGGCGAACCGCATGTTTACCAGACTTGTCGCGGCGGTGGAAAAGCTAGCTTACTACCCATACCTCGGTCGCCCAGGAAGGAGAGCTTCGCGGGAGTTGCCGGTGGCGGGTGCTCCTTTTATCGTGGTCTATCGCGTCCTGGATGAGGAGGTTCGGATCGTAGGTGTCCTGCATGGAGCTCAGCGGGCTGGTGAATAGTCCTGGCAGCTCAGTTGCTCGAACGGTGGCATTTCCTGACATAGGACATCTGATGCCATAGGAGAAGTCTGAAATGCAATTTGAAGCAAAACTCACTCTAGATGGTTTGATGACATTGGTAGCGGGGATCATAGCCTTTGCTGCAGTCATCATTCAGATTCGGTCTTCGTCGAAACAGTTGCAAGACCAAATGAAAGACCAGCGCGACGCAGAACGAGAGGAAAGCGAAAGACAAAAGCGTGCCATAGCAACGGCCATACTTTTCGAAATCGTTAACTTTTACATGATTGAGTTAGAACAAGTTGAGAAGACTTTGAACAGGCAGGCTTCCGAATCCAACTTTCTGCCCTCGGCCGTCGGTTTACGGTCTAATATTACCGAAATATATAAGGCGGTCTCAGCAATTCTGGGGTCGTTGAATGCGAAGTCGGTTTCAGCAATTATCAAGTTTTACTCGATGGTAGGCCTGTACGAAGGTCAATGGCGTAATTATCAACACTTCTTAGATATGCTCTGGCGACTTGGCCCACAGAAGGAGGTCTTGGACGCCTTCACGAAATGTGCCAAGGACGAGCTAGAATCGATTCGCAGCTTGATACCGGAGTTGAAAAAGCTGGCAACAAGCGTAAGTACGGCTGTGGCGCAAGATTGTGGTCTAGACGAGCTTATCGGAAGAACTGATGCCAAAAAAAACTGACCTGCGCAAAATTCTTATCATCGGTTCCGGGCCGATCATTATTGGCCAGGCGTGCGAGTTCGACTATTCCGGTACGCAAGCCTGCAAGGCTTTAAAGGCGGAGGGCTACGAGGTGGTTTTGGTGAATTCCAACCCCGCCACCATCATGACGGACCCGGAATTCGCTGACTCCACTTACATCGAGCCGCTCACTGCCGAGTATCTTGAAGCCATCATCGCGCTCGAAAAGCCCGATGCGCTGCTGCCGACCGTCGGCGGGCAGACGGCGCTGAACCTTTCCGTCGAGCTCGCAGAGAGTGGCGTCCTCGACAAATACAATGTGCAACTGATCGGGGCGTCGCTGAAGGCCATCAAGATGGCCGAAGACCGCCTATGGTTCAAGGACGCCATGTTGCAAGTCGGCCTCGAGGTGCCGAAGAGCGTCTTGGTGAACAAGGTGGAAAGTGCGCTGAAGTTCTCCCACCATGTAGGATTCCCGCTGATTATCCGTCCGTCCTTCACGTTGGGTGGCACGGGGGCGGGCATGGCCTATAACCGCGAGGAGTTGGATGAGAAGGTGCGTTATGGTCTCGAGCTTAGCCCCGTGCATGAAGCGCTGGTGGAAGAATCCGTCGTCGGCTGGAAGGAATTTGAGCTCGAGGTCATGCGCGACCACGCTGACAACGCCGTCGTGGTGTGCTCGATTGAAAACTTCGATCCCATGGGCGTCCACACCGGTGATTCCATCACGGTGGCGCCCGCGCAAACGCTGACCGACAAGGAATATCAGATTATGCGGGACGCGGCGTTCAAGGTGATCCGCGCCGTGGGGGTGGAGACGGGCGGCTCGAACATCCAATTCGCCGTCAGCCCGGAGACGGGCCGCATGGTGGTGATTGAAATGAACCCGCGCGTTTCGCGCAGTTCGGCGTTGGCGTCGAAGGCCACGGGCTTCCCGATTGCCAAGATCGCCGCGCGCTTGGCGGTGGGCTATAGCCTGGATGAAATCCCCAACGACATCACCCAGAAGACTCCTTCTTGCTTTGAGCCCACCATCGATTACGTGGTCGTCAAGATTCCCAAGTGGGCACAGGAAAAATTCCCGGACTCTGACCACACGCTGGGGCCGCAGATGAAGTCGGTGGGCGAGGTCATGGCGATCGGGCGCACGTTCAAGGAAGCCTTGATGAAGGGGATTCGCTCGCTCGAAACCGGCCGCAAAACGCCCACCTCGCCGTCGGATCCCGCGGAACTGGAGCGGCGCCTGGCGATTCCGCACCCCGAGCGCTTGTGGGACCTTCTGCACGCCTTTGAGATCGGTTACAGCCTCGATTTGTTGTACGAAATCACGCGCATCGACCCGTGGTTTCTGAATCAGCTCCAACAGATTCTGGCGCTCAAAGGTGAGTTAAAGCGCTTCACGCTTGAAAACATTCCGGCGGGCGTGTTGTATCTCGCCAAGCAATATGGATTCGCCGATCCTTACCTCGGGGAACTCTGGGGAAAGAGCGCTGAGGAGGTGCGGCAGCGCCGCCGGGCGCTCAACGTGCGGCCCGTTTTCAAACGTGTGGATACGTGCGCGGCGGAATTCGAATCCTTTACACCTTATCTCTATTCGACTTACGAAGAGGAAAATGAGGCTGAGCCCACCACGCGCCGCAAGATTATGATTCTGGGCAGCGGCCCAAACCGCATCGGGCAGGGAATTGAGTTCGATTACTGCTGTGTCCACGCCTCTTACGCCCTCAAGGAAGAGGGCTACGAGACGATTATGGTGAATTGTAATCCGGAGACGGTCTCGACCGATTACGACACTTCCGATCGCCTCTACTTTGAGCCGCTGACTTTTGAAGACGTCATGGCGATCGTGGAAGAGGAAAAGCCCGCGGGCGTCATCGTGCAATTCGGAGGTCAAACACCCTTGAACCTGGCCCGCCAGCTCAAGGCGGCCGGCGTGCCCATTGTGGGTACTACGCCGGAATCCATCGACTTGGCGGAAGACCGCAAGCACTTCGGCAAGCTGCTCGCCGACCTGGGCATCCCCCAGCCCGAAAACGGCGCCGCGATGAACGTACATGAAGCGCTCGCCATAGCCCAGCGCATCGGCTATCCGGTGTTGGTGCGGCCTTCCTACGTGCTGGGTGGCCGGGCGATGGTGATCGCTTACGATGAGGCCACCCTGCGCGAATATGTGCTCCGGGCGGAGGAATTGCAGGGCGCTTTTCCGATTCTGGTTGACCGCTTTCTTGAAAATGCTACGGAAGTTGATGTGGATGCGCTTTGTGATGGCGTGGACGTGGTTGTAGCGGGCATTATGCAGCACATCGAGGAGGCGGGGATTCACTCCGGTGACAGTTCCTGTGTGCTGCCCGCGGTAAGCATCCCTGAAGATCAGCGCCAGACTCTCCGCGACTACACGGTCCGACTGGCGCGCGAGCTCAAGGTTGTGGGGCTGATGAACGTGCAGTACGCCATTCAAAATGGCAAGGTTTACGTGCTGGAAGTGAATCCGCGCGCGTCCCGCACGGTACCTTATGTGAGCAAAGCGACGGGCTTCCCACTCGCCAAAATTGCGGCCCGCCTGATGGTCGGCCGCAGGCTCGCGGAATTCGGCCTGCCCCCTGAGTTGCCCGTCAGCCATTCATTTGTGAAGTCACCCGTTTTCCCGTTCCAGAAACTGCCCGGGGTGGACACGATTCTCGGGCCGGAGATGAAATCCACCGGAGAAGTCATGGGCGTCGCTGACAGCTTCGGGCTGGCATTCGCGAAAGCCCAACTGGGAGCGCGTCAGCGGCTTCCCATTAAGGGGGCCGTCTTCATCTCAGTTAACGATCACGACAAACCCGCCGTGATCCCCATTGCCCGCGACCTGGAGAGCCTGGGTTTCACGCTGGTCGCCACACGGGGCACGGCGGCAGCTCTGCGCGCCGCCGGCATCAAAGTGGAAAGGGTTTATAAAGTCAACGAGGGGCGGCCCAATGTGGTGGACCGCATTAAGAGCGCCGAGATCGATCTGATTATCAACACGCCTCTGGGGCGCAAGTCGCGCTTCGACGACAAAGCCATCCGGCGCGCGGCCGTGCAACACGGAGTGACCTGCATCACCACGCTTTCCGCAGCCGACGCGGCGATCCAGGGAATTCGCGCCTGCCAGGAAGGTCAGACTCACGTGGAGAGTTTGCAAAAACTCCATCATAAGTGCAGTGGTTAGTGATTAGTGGCTAGTGGTTAGTTCCTCGTGGCGAGCCACTACCCGCTAACCACTAGCCACTAACCCCTGCTTGAGGATGTGACCATGACGAGAAATGAAGTTATCAAGAATCTGCAAGGCGTTATCTGCCCCGTCGTCACACCCTTCAATCGCCGCGGCGATGTGGATGAGGGATTTTTCCGCGAGAACCTGAGCCGGATCACCGGCATTGGACTAGCGGGCATTCTGGTGGCGGGTTCGACGGGCGAGGCGCCGTACCTTGCTGAGAGCGAGCGGCTGCGGCTGGTCGAGGTCGCCCGGGAAGTCGTGAAGGCGCCCGAGATCCTGATGGTGGGAACCGGTTTAGAAAGCACCAACGCCACGGTCAAACTTAGCCGCGAAGCGGTGGCGCGCGGAGCCGACGCGCTACTGGTGCTCACCCCCAACTACTATAAACCTCGCATGGATTCCGCCGCCCTTGTGGCCCACTACCGCAGGGTGGCGGCCGGGGTCACGCGGCCGGTGCTGATCTATTCCATCCCGCAGTTCACGGGTCTTGAGGTTGACCCGGCGACGATCGTCCAGCTCTCGCGACTGCCGAATGTGGTGGGGCTCAAAGAAAGCTCCGGCAAGCTGGATTTCGTGCGTGCCGTTCTGCGCAAGGTTCGCCCGGGATTCCGTGTGTTGGTGGGGGCAGTATCCATTTTTTACGACGCCCTGCGCGCAGGCGCGGTGGGAGCGGTGCTGGGCTTGGCCAATTTCGCCCCCTCGCTCGGCGTGGGCCTTTACCAAGCGGTCCTCCACCGGCGTGCCAAGGAAGCGCGCGACTTGCAGCAACGCCTCTTGACGCTGGGTCAGAAAATCGCTCTCCCTTATGGCGTGGCGGGGATCAAGGCCGCGCTCGACCTGTGCGGTTACCACGGAGGAACCCCGCGGCTTCCTTTACTGCCCGCTTCCGTCCAGGCAAAGAGACAAATTGCGGCAGCCCTCCGCGAAGCGAATGCCGGGCTGGCCGCCTAAGCGTGGCCCATGAAAGATCTGCAATGGTTCCCGCCGATCCCGGAGCCGCGCGCGGCTTCCGCGCCGCCAGTGATTTGGTCGGTCGTGGTGGGGGCAGCCTTTGGCTTGTTGTTGCTCGCGCGCGGCCATCGCATCCTGGCGATGGTGGTGTGGGTCGCAGCGTTGCTCCTTGCCCTGGGTTTGAATTCCCCGGCTTTGCGGCGACCAATTTTGCGGGCCGCCCACTGGCTTGGCGCGAGCGCCGGGTGCGTCACAACGCTGGCCCTGCTGTGGCCGTTCTACGTTTTGGTTTTTGGCGCGATCCGTCTGGCTCTGTCGCTGACAAGGGTTGACCTGCTGGGGTTGCGGCTGCACAGCGAGTGGCCGTCTTATTGGCAACCCGCGGCGCCCGAACGGAAGCGCGCCGAGTATTATGAGCGGCTCTTCACGGTGGAACCCGCCCGTCAGGAATCCCACTTTTTTGCCTGGGCAATCGGGATTTTCGTCTTGGTCATGGTCCTCGCTGGAAGCAGCGAGTTGATTCTTCGTTCGATGGGTTTTGGCAATCCCGTTGTCTATCGAGTTAATCCCCACGTTGGCTATTACCCGGCTCCCAATCAGGATGTTCACCGCTACGGTGGAGAAATTCACATTAACGCCTTCGGAATGCGCTCCCGCGTCGTCGCGGCGGAAAAGCCTGCGGGCACGTTTCGCATCCTGATGCTCGGTGACTCGATCTTGTACGGTGGCTCCTACATCGATCAGCGCGAGATCTATGCCTCGCGTTTGGAAGATCTCTTGAATCAGAAACCTGGATTGTTGCCCGGTTCGCCACAAAAAGTGGAAGTGCTGTGTATGGGGGTGAATGGTTGGGGGCCGCAGCACGAACTCGCCTTTGTGAAGGAATTCGGTCTCTTCCATGCGGACTTGGTCATGGTAATGGGCCCGCCGGCCGATGCCTATCGACCACGCTACGGCATTGGGCAATTCCCGTTTTTTGTGGAAGGCCATCGGCCGCAATTCGCTTGGCAGGAATTTGGGGATCACCTTCTGTGGGAGTATGAGCTGCGATTAACCGGCGCAGGTGAGAGCTTTGAATCCGGCCCGCAGGCGGGGCAAGTTCTTGCCGATGGTGTCGCCGCTTGGCTGGGGATCGCAACCCTGGCACAGGCACAGAGGGCGCGGGTGGATTTTGAATTGCTTCCGAATGAGGAGGAAGCGCGGGAAGGCAAGGCGGGCGAATCAACCCAGCGTGTCCTCGATGCTCTGCTCCCCGAGCTCGCCAAGAGACGGGTTCCCAATGCTTACCCTCTTCTGCTCTTTCGGAACAATCTCGGCGTTCCCAAGCTTTATCACGATGGGGCGCACCTCGACACGTCCGGGCATAAGATTTACGCGGGTTATCTATACGATCGAGTGTTGCAATTGGCTTCGGCGAAATAGGCGGCGATGAATATCCTGGGGATCAGTGCGTTCTATCACGACAGCGCCGCGTGCCTGGTACGTGACGGCCGGATCATTGCCGCAGCCCAGGAAGAGCGTTTCTCGCGGCGGAAGCACGACGCCCGCTTTCCAATTCACGCCGTGAATTTTTGCCTCGCGGAAGGCAAGGTGGGGAAGAACAATCTCGATGTTGTTGCCTACTATGAAAAGCCTCTCACCAAGTTCGTGCGCATTCTGAAGTCTCATTTTGTTTCCGCTCCCCGTAACTGGGAGGCGTTTCGACAGGCGATCCCGCTGTGGCTCAAGGAACGCGTGTGGCTGCCTTATGTCATCGAGACGGAATTGCGCCGCCTTGGCTACGCGCGGCCCCGGAAGTTTGTTTACCCCGAGCATCACCAAGCGCATCAGGCGAGCGCCTTCTTCCCATCGCCATTTAAGTCCGCGGCCATCCTCACCGCGGATGGGGTCGGTGAATTCGCTACGACGACTATCGGAAAGGGGCAGGGAAGCAGCGTCTCGATTTTCTGGCAGCAACAATTTCCACACTCGCTCGGACTGCTTTATTCTGCCTTCACGTACTACACCGGCTTTAAGGTTAATTCCGGGGAATACAAGTTGATGGGACTGGCTCCGTACGGGCGTCCCGCGTGTGCCGACCGCATTTATCAACACCTCGTGGACCTTCGGCCGGATGGTTCCTTCCGGCTAAACATGAAGTATTTCGGTTTCCTGCACGAACTGCAAATGACGAATCGAGCTTTTGAGGAACTCTTTGGAGGCCCCCCCCGGGCCCCGGAAAGCGAAATCACCCGGCGAGAAATGGATTTGGCGCGTTCCATCCAAGTCGTCACGGAGGAAATCATGCTGCGGATGGCTCGCGCCGCCCGTAGCCAAACCGATGAGGAAAACCTCTGCTTGGCGGGAGGAGTGGCTTTGAACTGCGTCGCCAATGGGGCGATCGCGCGCTCGAAGATGTTTCGCGACATCTGGATTCAACCCGCCGCGGGCGATGCTGGCGGCGCCTTGGGAGCTGCGTTGTTTGCGTGGCATCAGGCGGAAAACCAGCCGCGAAGCTGCGAGGTGAGGGGCGACGCCATGCGCGGTTCATATTTGGGACCCAGTTTCAGCGACGAGGATGTGCAGAAATTTCTGACCGCCAATGGTTACCCCTACCGAACGCTCGAAGGTGAGGCGCGGGCCGAAAAAATAGCCGCCCTCCTTGCCCAAGGCCGCGTCGTGGGTTTGTTTCAGGGAGCGATGGAATATGGCCCGCGCGCGCTCGGCAATCGCTCTATCCTGGCGGATGCCCGCAACCCCAAAATGCAATCGCACTTGAACCTCGCCACGAAGTTCCGGGAGTCTTTCCGGCCTTTTGCCCCGGCGGTTTTGGAAGAGCGCGCCGCCGAATGGTTTGAACTGGATGGTCCGTCGCCTTATATGCTGATGGTTGCGAGCCTCCGCGAAGATAAGCGCCATCCACGACAGGACAGTGAAGCGGCGCTGCCCCTGGAGCAGTGGGTGAACCAGGTGCGCTCCTTGGCGCCGGCCATTACGCATGTCGACTACTCCGCCCGCATTCAAACCGTCTCGCGGCAGACGAATCCTGAGTTCCATGCAATTCTCTCTGCCTTCGAGCGAATGACCGGCTGCCCGTTGCTGGTGAATACTTCCTTCAATGTTCGTAGTGAGCCGATTGTCTGCACGCCGGCGGATGCTTTCCAGTGTTTCATGCGCACCGGCATCGACGTGCTCGTCCTCAACAAGTTTCTTTTGGACAAGCGCGAGCAGCCCCCGTGGGAAGAAACCGTTGACTGGAAGCAGGAATTTGGACTTGATTAGTTTGGGGTTATTGGAAAAGGCAAGCTGATGCGACGACTCTATTACGGATGGATTTTGATTCGCGATATCGTTGGGTACTGCCTTGCTAACCGCGTGATCTGGCCGCTCTTTTTCCTTGTGGCGCTGGCATTGCTGGTGGTCCTGATTGGGGCCGCAGAAGTCGCCGCGCCTTACATCTACACGTTGTTCTGAATAGGCTACGGTGGTGAGCGCTCATTAGGCCCGCCATAGGAACGTCTTAGCGCTCACACAGCATCGTCTTTGCGTGCAGCCATGCCCGCCCCGCGCCGGGAATAAGTCGAAGGTTTGCCACCGGGGGGGGAGGGGAGGGATGGCACGCTGTTTGCATAATCCCTGGTGGCTTGCTTGCCTGGCTAGGACTTAGCAGCCGAGGTCCGGCAAGATTTGCCCAGCGGCGGGACGTATCGGTCGCCGCTTGCCCAGTTCGGGTGTGGGAGATGTGGGTGGAGAATGCCAAAGTTCCCTGTGACCAATACCGGGGAATACTCAAGGAAAGCACTCCTGCCCAGCTCGGAATCTGGCAGAGCGCGCAAAGGCGTGATGACCGGCGCCGTTGCGGTTGCGATGTGAGGAGACAATGATCACGAATGAGGCGGAAATCCGCGTTGCCCTGCAAGCAGTTTTAGTCAGCGTACTCGCACTCTACGGTCTTTGGGGATGTGCCTTGGTGGTGCTCGTCATTCTGCTGCCTTGGAAACCTATCTTTGCCGTCGGAAGCTATCTGGCTCAGCCGTTAGTGGACTGGCGCATGCAAAAAGCCCGCGATCGCCACGAGAAAGGGATCGCGCAGATTGAGCAGGAATTGGATGCCTTTCTGCGGGCGCCGAGGGGGGCGCCAAGCGCCTCCGCACCGGTCCCGGTCACGAAGACGGCAGTCCCGGCGAAGCCTTCCCATCCCCCATCGCCGCGGCCCCTGGAATCCTTCAAACCGAACCTTGCTGCCGGGCCTGCCCTCCAGGACATGCCCGGGACGCCGCAGAACCTTTCCGCCGTTTTGGCGATACCGCCGGCCATCAAGAATCATGTGCGAAACTTGCCGCAGGGTGTCTTCAGCAACATGGATTTAGAAGTTGAACAAGTCAAATTCCATGGTGACACGGCTGAGGCAGACGTTAGGTTTCAAAGCCCGAATGTAACAGAGTTGGTCATTCGTCAGCATTACGTTTTGCGGAAGTCCGGTGACCACTGGCAAGTGGAATCCCGTCAGCCGGCAAACGGCGCGGGCAAGGCGCCGCCTCACCCTCTGCCGACCGGGCGGCCACCGATGCGGCTCTCCTAGCTGGGGCAAAAATCGCCGCGGCTTTAATGAGGGGTTTCCTATTTGGGCTGTAACAGGCGCGGCGCCTTTGCGGCGCCTGCACCCCCCGCCCAACCTCTCCAACACTCGTTTCCGTAACCCTGTCGGGCTTCCCACATCTAATACACCCGAAGCCATTCGTCACGTGTGCTCAAACCGATGGCGGCGTTTGCTGAGGCATTGCCGCCACCAGGCAGAGCGTGTAGGATATTCAATCCTCATGACTGCGACATGTATCCCGTACACTCACGTTCCTCACTCCAGCGCACTGCTAACGGATTATCTCTACCACTTCGACAGGGTCAGCCACTTTTATAACGGCTCACCGTACGATGCCCGAAGCTATCAGGCCATCGCAGCTCAAATGAGCAGATTCGCGACCGCGCGCGGGGAGATTGCCACGGTCCTGGCGCGACAGAATCGGGCTTTTGGCTGTTCGGCGCCGACTTTGGCGAACATCCAACGGCTGAGCGAGCCGGAAACCTTCGCCGTTGTGACAGGTCAGCAAGTGGGGTTGTTTTCCGGTCCGGCATTCACGCTTTACAAGGCACTCACAACGGTGCGGCTTGCCCAGTCTCTTTCGGAGCAAGGCCTTCCTTGTGTCCCGGTGTTTTGGTTGGCCACGGAGGACCATGACTTAGACGAGGTTTCGGCGGGAGCAATCTTCGACGAAGAGTACAATCTGCTCCCGCTACGTGATTCCGGGAACCGACCTTCGCCACGCTCGCCCGTGGGTGAAGTCCGGCACACGGCGGAGATTTCCGCGGCGCTTAGTCAAATGGAAACTGCCCTGCCGGAAGGTGAGTCGCGCCCCCGGCTGCTGCAAGACCTGCGGGAGTGCTATGTGCCCGGCGCGACGTGGGGAGAGAGCTTTGCGAGATTCATGACCCGTCTTTTCGGCCGCTGGGGCGTGATCCTTATGGACCCGTTGGAAGAATCCTTGCACCGGCTTAGCTCCAGCGTTTACCAGCCGGCGCTCGGGAAGGCGGCGGAACTTCGGGCCGGAGTTTTGGAAAGCTCACGTGCATTGGTACAGCGTGGCTATCACGCCCAAGTACACGTGGGGGAGGACTCAACGCTGGTCTTTGTGGCCAGGCACGGTGACCGGGTAGCCCTGCATCAACGGGACGGCAAGTTTTTCATTGAGGGGAGCGAGGAGCTCTCGTTATCCAAACTGCAATCCTTACTTGCTGAGCGGCCGCTGGACTTTTCACCCAACGTGCTGTTGCGTCCGCTGGTTCAGGACTCACTCGTGCCAACACTGGCTTATGTGGCGGGCCCTTCCGAGTTGGCCTATCTCGGCCAGGCGCAGTCTCTTTATCGGGCGCTGGGCCGCCCCCAGCCTGTGATATTTCCACGCGCGGCGTTCACGCTACTTGACTCGCGGAGCGACCGTTTGATGGAAAAGTATAAGCTGAGCCTGGAGGATGTATGGCAGGGCGACGAGCACTTGAGCCAAAAAATCGCCGCCAGCGGATTTGCGGACGGTTGGTCGGGGCGTTTCGATCAAAGCGAGGGCGAGTTGGAGCAGCTCTTGGACCGTCTGCAAGGCGATATCGAAAAGCTTGACCCGACCTTGCTCGATACACTCCAACACACCAAGGAGAAGATGAAATACCAAATGGACCGGCTGCGCGGCAAGCTGACCCGGGCCGCGCTCGGCCGCTCGGATTTGCTTGTCCGTCACGTGCAGGCCCTGTCGCGATTCCTCCTGCCGCACAAGGATTTGCAGGAACGCCGCGTGAGTGGGGCGTACTTCCTGGGTCGCGCCGGCTATGAGTTGCTCGACCGGTTGCTCGCGCAGATCCAAGTCCGCTGCTCGGATCATCAAACCCTCAAGTTTTGATATCCTCCCACTCGTTCAAACATCAGGAGCACACGAATGAACAACCAGTTCGGCCTCATAAAGCCCACCCATTCGCCCCAGCGTCGCGAATTAGTGCCTGCCCCGTGAATTTTCGTGTCCACACCTTATAAAACCCGCTTTTCGACGGTCTGGTATAATCCAAAGCTGCAACGGATGGGGTAAGCTTTTCCAGAGGGGCCAACATGAATGTTCGTTCCGCGCTCGATCTGATCAATCGCGATCGTACCGTTTATGAGATTTCGGACCGTGGTGGGATTGTTCTAAAAAGCCCGCAAAAGTTCATTTCACAGACCCTGGATTTGCTAGTGTGGAACGCCGTTTTCGGGGAAGGCGATGAAGTTCGCAACACGGCCCGCTGGATTATCCGGCGCGCGGGCCTGGAGTTGGGCGTCATTCCGTCATCGATTCAAGGCCTTTATGAAGCGCGGGGAAGAAAAGAAGCCGGCGGCTTTACGGTGCCGGCCATCAACATCCGCAGTCTGAGCTACGATGTGGCCCGAGCGGTTTTTCGGGCCGCGCTGCATTTGAAAGCGGGCGCTTTCATTTTTGAACTTTCCCGCAGTGAGAGTAACTATACGGACCAAAAACCGTCCGAGTACGCGGCCGTCATGGTGGCGGCGGCGTTGAAGGAAGGCTATGATGGTCCGATCTTCATTCAGGGCGACCATTACCAGGCCAACGCCAACAAATTTGCCAAGGACCCCGAGGCGGAACTACAGGGAATGCGTGACTTCGCCCAGGACTCAATCTCCGCGGGGTATTACAACATCGACATCGATACATCCACCTTGGTTGATCTCAGCAAGCCGGGAGTGCGGGAGCAGCAGCGCGCAAATTTTGAAAGCAGTGCGAAGCTTGCCGCCTACGTGCGGTCGATTGAGCCCCAGGGGGTCATCATTTCCCTGGGGGGCGAGATCGGGGAAGTGGGGAAACAGAACTCCACGCCTGAGGAGCTGGCCGCATACATGGACGGTTTCCTCGCCACGCTTTCAAAACATGCCGGCAAAAAGAAAGGCCTCTCCAAGATCAGCATCCAAACCGGGACAACACACGGCGGCGTGGTGCTTCCGGATGGAACGGTGGCCCAGGTCGCCATCGATTTCGAAACCTTGCGCAAACTCTCGGAGGCCGCCCGTGACCGTTACGGCATGGCCGGAGCTGTGCAGCATGGCGCCTCGACTCTGCCGTCGGACGCCTTCCATAAGTTCGCGGAGTGCGAAGCTGCGGAGGTCCACCTGGCGACGGAGTTCCAGAACTTGATATACGAGAACTCTGCTTTCCCACGCGACTTCAAGGATGAGATTTACAAGTACCTGCGAAAGACCTGTGCAGATGAAAAGAAGCCCGGCGATACCGACGAGCAATTCATTTACAAGACCCGGAAAAAGGCTTTCGGTCCCTTCAAGAGAAAATTTTGGGAGCTTGCTGCCGGCGTCCGAAACAGGATCGGAGAGGACTTGGAGAGGAAATTCGCATTCCTGTTTGAACGGTTGAAGGTGCGGCGCACAGCGGAACTCGTCAAGAAGACTGTGCCCGCCGTGGCGGTGTATCCTCCCGCACCGGCCGCCTTGGCGGAGGCTCTCCATCGCGCGCCCGCCGCACATTAAAGCGCCTCGAAGCGTGTGAAACATCCACGAGCGAGTAAGGAGACGAGGATTTATGGCATCACCCGAAGCCGGCAAAGCGATTCCCCCCCAGCGGACGCATACTCGGCTGCACACTGTTCATGTTGAAACTCACGCGCGGGTCGAATTCAAGGACATTACGGACCTTGTGCAAATGGTCGTGACCGAGTCGGAAGCGCAAAGCGGAACATGTTTTCTCTTTGTCCCCCACACCACCGCGGCGATTCTGATCAACGAGAATGACGATCCTGCCTTGCAAAAGGACTTCGACAATTTCCTGAAGTCATTGGCGCCGCGTGATAGCAACTATCACCACAATGATGGCAATTGCGATGCGCACCTGAAGGCTGCGGTGATTGGGAACTCGAAGTCGTTGCTCGTCGAAAGTGGGCGCCTGGTCCTGGGCCGGTGGCAAGGAGTCTTCCTATGCGATTTTGATGGCCCGCGCCGCCGCGAGTTACGAATCAAAGTGGTGCCAGATTGAAGGCGGCGGCATCCAATGATTGCCCCATGAGAAGTGCGCCAAAGTGAGTACCGCTCCAAGCGCTGAAATGTCAACCCTGGGCATCTACATCCAGGTCCCCTTTTGCGCGTCCAAGTGCAGCTTCTGCAATTTCAGCTCGCGCGTGGAGCGGAGCACGATTTTCGATCAGTACGCCCGCATGCTCCTGCGTGAACTGGAAGGCAGGCAAGGTTTCTTTGCCGCGTACGGCATCCCCCGAGAAGTCCTCTCACATCCTGTCGATTCGATTTACATTGGCGGCGGTACCCCGACTTTGCTGGGAGAGGAGCGCCTGGGCCTTGTTGTCCGCGCCTTGCAGGAACATCTGCGCTGGAGCGAGGACGTCGAATTCACGCTGGAAACGACTCCCGGCTCAGCGAATGGCAGTTTGCTTCGCGCCTTGCGAGGGCGGGGCGTGAACCGGCTGAGCATCGGCGCGCAAACGTTTGAGGACGCCGAACTCCGCGCGGTTGGCCGCCTGCACTCTGCTGATGATACCGTCGAACTTGTCCATCAAG
>Ga0187849_1003311_pt1 | contig 14335 bp, 16 predicted proteins | sample June2016WEW_4_10_2_FD_132412 | JGI IMG/M metagenome (GOLD analysis project Ga0187849, IMG submission 132412) | Peatland microbial communities from SPRUCE experiment site at the Marcell Experimental Forest, Minnesota, USA - June2016WEW_4_100 | ecosystem: Environmental > Terrestrial > Soil >... | reverse complement strand
GTTGGCGTGGACGTGCTCGTCGCTGTCGGCGTCGACGTATCGGTCGCGGTTGGCGTGGACGTGCTCGTCGCTGTCGGTGTGAACGTGTCGGTGGCCGTCGGCGTGAACGTATGAGTTGGCGTCGGCGTATGAGTATCGGTCGCCGTCGGAGTGAAAGTCTTGGTCGGCGTCGACGTCTTCGTTGGTGTCGATGTCTTCGTTGCGGTGGGTGTCGCCGTAGAAGTCGAAGTTGGCGTTGCCGTCTTCGTAGGCGTCGCGGTCTTCGTGGGCGTGGACGTCTTCGTCGGCGTAGGAGTCGCCGTTCCATGGCAGCGATCGAAGGCGTCCGACTGAATATCCTCGGTCCAGCCGTGCGCATCGTGGCCGTGAGCGACTACCCGAATCTGCGTCGCGCCCGAGTGGATGTTGCTGATATCCAGTGGTCCAAACGTGGCCGTGCTCGTGTTCGTGTAGATGTTAGACTCGGAAGCGCCGGGAATGTCGGTCCAATGCCCCCCGGCGTTGTCCTCGACGTGAACGTCCCACCAGCTCGGAGTGTTTGAGCCGGGGATCCCCTGCACCGAGCCTGAGACCTCATGATCGCTCACGCATGCGGCGTTGGGAATGTGGCAGCCGGAAACGGCGCTCGGGTGCATTGCCCAAAACGCCATCATGAGGGTTATTGCCGCTGCGGCGAAGCCCAGACAGGTGGCAAAGCTCGCCGGGATCCGCCCTAATCGAAATCCGTCTCTCATATATTGACCTCCTCGCTACGACCGCTGGACCAACAAAAAACCGCCGTCTTCAGCATAGAAGACAGCGGCTGAAGAGCTCCGTTGTGACTCTTCGGCAGCCCGGCGGCCCTAGCCCCTCACGTCCCTGCCGTCTTCCCTGATGGCTTCTCGGAGACCGTAGATCCGTGGCTTTGCGCCGGCCGGTTTCCCGGCCTTTGCCTTTTTCGGAGCGTATTCTGATGTTTTAAAAGAAGGGGCCGAGGGACACGGTGCAGGGCCCCGCCTCCCCCTTCCGGATCCCTCGGCCCCAGAAAAAGCTAACTCCTGGCTTTCGCTTCGTGGGGACGCAAGGGAGAAGCCGAGATGGTTCGGCCGGGGCCGCGCTCGTGCCGCTATGACTAGAGCTGCGGCTTACGCCCCCCGAAAGCAGGGAGGCAGGCTCTGTTGCCTGCTGGCATGGATTACCATGCGCTTCTCGGAGGCTTGTTCTCTTGTCCAGGTGCGCGGTCGGCTACCATCCATTGGCGCGCCGCCCGTTCTTCCCACAAGGGGAATCACCTAGGCTGAGCCCTTACGCCTCCATGCGAATTACAGGCCAGCAGGAAAAGGTCGATTAATATATCGGAGGAGCGTCCGGCTCCAATTCCTCTGGCCTCCTCCTGAGGCGGAGAGTTTAGCGACATGTTGTCACAACAGTGGCGCGTTGTCAAGGGGCCCTCCGATTGCTCTGACAATACTCATAACGTTCAAGTTAGGTGCTCATTACAAGGTGGGGCGCCGCTTTCGAAGCGCTGAACCTATCCTAAGCGTTAGGACAAAGACGATGAAGAGCTTTCTCAACGAATGGGGGCAGACAACGGTCGAGTTCGGCTTCGTTCTGGTCCTCATTCTGGTTGCGGCGATTGTCGCCCTTGGCGGTCTGGGCACAGCAGTGCTCCAACTCTGGAATGGCTTCGTCTCGGCATGGCCTGGCTAGAGAAGAAAACAAGATGCGACAACGGCGCCCGCAATGCGCCTTCGGGCAAACGACGTCGTCATGACCGATTAGATCGAATCGACTGATAGGGACCGAGATTCGTGTTTCGAACCGCCTCGATCACTATTGCAGCTTTCCTGCTGCTCGCTCTGGGCTGCGGTTCAGCTTCGGCTGACGACAGCACGCTCCACGTCGATATCGCCAGCGTCGACAGCAGCGCTTTTCCGAATCTCTCTGCCGTAGTAAACGTCCTCGACGCAAATGGCCGCCCCGTTTCCGGTCTCGACGCGTCCGCAATTCAAGCGACCATCGACGGCAAGCCCGCGGCCGTGGAGCAAGTGCAGCCCGTTGTTGATTCCCAGGTCGCTCTTTCCGTCGTCCTCGCCGTCGACGTGAGCGGCAGCATGAGCGGTCAGCCGCTTTCCTCGGCTCAAAAGGCAGCCACCGACTTCGTGCGCGGCCTTTCGCCGCAAGACAGCGTATCCATTTTGACATTCGGCGACTCCGTCAATGCCGTCCTGGAGCCGACGACGGACAAGGATGCCGTGGCGGGCGCCCTGGCGAAGCTTAGCGCCGGCGGCAACACTGCCCTCTACGAGGCGACGAGCCAGGCTATCGCCAGCGCTTCCGGCTCGCCCTCAGCGCGTCGAGTGGTCATCCTCCTGACCGATGGCGTCGACTACGGCGGCAAGAGCAACGTCAGTCGCGACGACTCTCTGGCGCAAGCAAAGGCGGCAGGAATACCCGTCTACACAATTGGTCTCGGCTCGGAGATCGACAGGAACTATTTGAGCGATCTCGCAACGGTTACCGGCGCTCGCTTTCTCGAAACGCCATCACCCGCCGGCCTCTCGCAACTTTACGCTGATATCGCGGGCATTTTGCGCGGCCAGTACGTCGTGAAGCTCACATCGCCGGAGACCGACGCTGCCGCGCCGCACGTTCTCAACCTCACCGTCAATGCCGGCGGCCTCACAGCCGTCGCATCGAAGGACCTGCCAGCGGTTGCAGCACCCGCGGCGCCTCAGCTCTCGCTGAAGGGTCTTGTCTCAGGCGAAAGCGTCAACTCGCTGACTACCGTCACGGCGGACGAGACGGGCGCGGTTCCGGCGGAGGTGCGCTTCCTCCTCGACGGCAAGCCTCTTGCTGATGCAACGGCTCCCCCGTTCACGGCGTCGATCGACCCCGGGGCGCTTGAGAACGGGAACCACAGCCTCCATGTCGAAGCGCGCGACGCCTCCGGTAAGAGCGCGACGGTCGACATGGCGTTCGCCGTCGGCGCGGCCGGCGGGAGCAGTTTGCTTGGTCCGCAGGCGTGGGGCGCGCTCGTCGCCGCAGCCCTCTGTCTTGTCGGCCTTCTTTGGTTCAGGCGTCGCCGTCCAGACATGCAGCGAAAGGTAGTGCAGGTGCGCCTGCGCCCCTGGTCGAACGGCGGTGGCGCCAGCGAGACGCCCTCGTCAGTGGACGAGCCGGTCTCGTTAATACAGCCGGACCCCGTCCCTGAGCAGGAGACCCTTGCCAAGCTCACCATGGTCGGCGGGCCAAACGCTGGCAGGGAGTTTCCCGTCACCTCGACGCCGCTCAGCGTCGGCAGCGCCGAGTGGTGCGATATTGTTCTAGTCGACGAGGATGGCTTGATAGGTGCGGAAGAGGCACGAGCCTGGATCCACGGCGACAAGATGATGTTCCACAAGCTCACGCGCCTCACCGTCCTCGCCTCCGAAGGCGACATCGGTGGCTGGCTGGTGCTGGAGCACGGCGACGAGGTCAGCGTCGGTCCCTACCGGCTGCGCTTCGAGGTGGTGGCCGGGCGGGCGTCGGAGCAAGCGAAGGTGAACGAGGCCGTGGTCGACGCGGTGGAGCGCCTCAGCTCCCATCCCGTCGAAGGCTGGCTCCGGCCCGTCGACGATTTCTCGCCCGGACAGCCCGCCGAAGACGACGTTTCGCCGCCGCAGCCCGCTGAAGACGACTTCGACTCCGACCACCTCGCCGAAGACGACTTCGACCCTCCGGCTGCCGCCTCCTTCGCCTGATCCGTATATCCCCCTACCCGCTGCTAACGAGAACGACGCCTCGGCGCCGCGGCCTTCCGCTGCCTTTGTCCTCGATCAGCGACGTGGGATGCAGTTGACGTAACATTTGCGTCTGCTTTCCCACCCGCCCTCCCGCAAGCGTTAGCCCCTCCTCCCCCCCATCTATAGGGGAAACCCCTACTGAACGCGCCCGACCTGCCGATACTTACCTAGGTGAACTCCCTAAGGGATACGACCTAAGGGAGACTGCCGAGACATACCGTCGGATCACGCGGGGAGAGATCTCTTGCTCAAACTTGACATACCACCGGTCACCGAAGAGCGAATGCTCGTCCACCGGGCCATCGCCCGTGACAGCGAAGCCTTCGCCGAGCTATACGACCGGCACGTCGTGCGCGTTTACCGCCACATCTATTACATCATCAACGACCAGAAAGAAGCTGAAGACCTAACCGCCCAGACCTTCCTCCAGGCTTGGGAGGCGATCGGCCGTTTCCAACCTAGGGGTGCTCCCTTCGCATCGTGGTTGCTGCGCATCGCTCACAACCTGGCCGTCAGTCATCTGCGCGCCAGGAAGGGGGATGCACAGCTCCACGAGTCGCTCGTCGACGATGGCCTTCCCCGAAACCCGGAAGCCGTCGTAGAGCGGCAAGCCGAAGAAGAGCGCGTCCGGCGAGCAGTCCTTCGCCTCGGCGACGACCAGCGGCAGGTCATCATCCTCCGCTTCGTCGAAGAGCTGGACTACAAAGAAGTCGCCGAAATCCTTGGCAAGAGTGTGGCTGCGGTGCGCGTCATCCAGCACCGCGCCCTATGCGCCCTGCGCAAGATCATGAAGGTGGAAGAAGTTGCCTAGAATCGTCGAAGCGCTTGCCGACTGCCTGGAAGCCATGCGCCAGGGCGAAGATATGGAGATCTGTCTAGTCATGTATCCGCAGTACCGTACCGAGCTCACAGCACTGTTGCAGATCGCGAGCTTGCTGCGACCGCTGCCGCCGGAGATAGCACCCTCGTTCGCTTTCAAGGAGCGCACCAAAGTGCAGATCCTCGAAGGCCGACGAGGACAGGAAGGCTCATCCCTTGCTCCGGACCAGCGGCCTGGCAAGTTCCGATGAAACACCGCGGGCGGCGCCGCCGGCGTCCCCGTGGCGATATGACAAACACGCCAGAAATGGCTTCAAGACCAGCAAAGGAGGTGAAGCCGAAAGACTGACCAACACCCGGAGACCATCCGCCTGACCCTCGCGCGACGAAACGTCGTCTGAAGCGGTGCCAGGCGGTGAAGCAAATTGGACAACACCTTTAGCAAAGAGAGGAAAACAAATGCAGTTCATTAACGAGAGCATTCTCCGGCTCTACTGCTGGATGAAGGAAGAGAAAGCACAGACGATGGCCGAGTACGGCCTGATCCTGGCGCTCGTGTCGGTCGCTGCAGTCATAGTGCTGGGAACGATGGGCACCAAGATCGGTAGCGTATTCACCTCGATCACAAACTCTCTCTAGAACCGACTCGGGCGAAGCCGAGAACAGCATAGAGTGGGGAGCAATCCGGCTCCCCACTCTATCTCATTCCAGAGGGAGAGATGATTGACCGGTTGTCAGAAAACTGGCGTCGGTGCGGAATATGGGCACTCCGCCCGAACATAAGGATAGGAGACCAAGCAAGAGTGACCACTGCGCGCACATCCCGGCCGCCGGCGCGACAGGCTGCGAGCCTGCTCGCCCGCATTTCGCGTCGCCTCAGGAGCGGAGCTGGTCAGTCCATGGTTGAACTGGCCCTCGTCATCCCCGTCTTCCTTTTCCTCCTGAGCGGCGTCGTAGAGGTAGCGGACGCCATCAACTCCTACATCACCGTCGTCGACGTCAGCCGCGACGGCGCCCGCCTCGGCTCGAAAGGCCTTGCTACAGATACCGACATCAAGAACATGGTGACGACCGAAATGGGCCGCCTGCGAGATCCGTTCAATTCCGCCCGGGACGTGACGATTACTCACAACCCGGTTCCCGGCACCGACACATCCCTCAAGGTGCAGGTATGTTCTAATCACTCACTCATAGTACCTGGTCTATCGACCTTTCTTGGCAACCCTCTCCGCTTGTGTGCCAGCACCACCATGCGGACCATCACATACTAATGACGTGGTGACGGAGGGATAACTATGTGGCTCCTAAGACTAGGAAAGGCAACAAACGGCTCAAAGTCTCAGATCCTGCCTACCGCCGCCCTGATGATGATCGTCATCATCGGCGCCATTGGCCTGGCAGTAGATGCAGGGAGGTGCTTCATCGCCCGCGCTGAGCTCGTGAGGGCCGTCGACGCCGCCGCCCTGTCCGGCACGCTCGAACTGCCGAACCTGACCAACGCACAGGCAAAGATCAACACATACATGGCCCAGAACCAGCCCGACGCCACGGTTACCACTCCCGTATCTCCAGCCGACCGCCAGATTCAAGTCCAGGCCACGCTCGCCGTCAATATGACCTTCATGCGCATCTTCGGCATCAACTCCGTTAACGTCCACGCCAGCGCCATCGCCGGCTACGGCGTCCTTGCCGTCGATACCGTCATGGCCATCGACGCCACCGGCTCCATGGGTGTCGACTCGAACGGAAACCCTTGCAGCGGTTCCGGATGTCCCATCTACGAAGCCAAGAACGCGGCCAACAGCTTCACCAACACCCTCCTCTCCGACACCACCGCCTCATCGGATACCCTCGTCGGAGAGACGCCGTTCAGAGGTTGCTTCAATTTGCCCAACCTCTTCTCCTTCTGCGTCCCCATCAACACCATGGTGCAACCTCTCTCAAACAACAAGAGCACCGTGGAGGCTACGATTAATTCCATCACCTCCGTCGGCGGCTCCGGCACAAACATCTGCAACGGGATCAACGAGGCCGACCAGATCCTCTATGGGGCCGGCCATCACACGGTCAGCAACACGATGCGCATCGTCGTCATCCTATCCGACGGGGATAACACCTATAACGTAGTCGCCAATGGCGTCCCGACGCCTAAACCCGGCAAGACACCCACGCCCATCGCCGCTTACGCCCTGCCGACCGCCTGTCGGCCGCCCACTCCCAACGCGTCCTCGGACGACACCGGCACGAGTTGCATGCCCGCACAGACGCACCAGAAAGCACTTGATAAAGACACCATGACGCTCGTCAACCAGTTGAAAGCGCAGGGGGTAGAGTTCTACGTTGTCGGCTTTGGTGTCTGTGGAAGCTCGAGCACCAGCCTCTGCAACACCTCAATAATCGGCACTGACATCAACGACACCACAGCTAACCGCAACCTGCTGAAGTGCATCGCATCGTCGACAACCGGCACCAACGACCACTATTTCGAGGCGACGACCGCCACGCAGTTGCCGAGCATATTCAGCAGTATCGCCCGCCTCATCGGCTTCCGGCTCATCAACTAGCGAGGCGCTGAAAGAGACGGAACGATGAAGCGGAATCCAATCCTACGAAAGCTCCTCCGGGCCATCGCCGCGCCGATCAAGTGCGACCAGGGCCAGGCGCTGGTGGAGTTTGGTCTCGTCGCCGTCGTCTTCCTCACTTTCGTTTTCGGCATCATCGATTTCGCCCGCCTGCTGGAGTCCTGGGTCACCGTCCAGTACGCCGCCCGCGAAGGCGCCCGCTACGCCCTCACCGGCCGCAGCGACTGCGCTGACTACGCAGACAATCGCATCGGCTGCATCACCAACACGGCGAAAGCCGCGACGACCGGCCTGTATGGCGCCCCCGGCAACGTCACGGTCAAGGTCCGAAGCTGGGCCTATCCCAACTACGCCAACCCGGCGACCGAGAACTCCGCCGGCGTCGCCTGCGACTCCGTCGAAGTCGAGGTCGATTACGACCACCATCTCATCACGCCCATCATCGCCGCCATCGTCAGCCATGTCTCGCTCACCGGCAGAGAACGCGTCCTGAACGAGCCCTTCGGCCCCTGCGGCGGCGGCGGCTGACGAAGACGCACTGCTGGACCCCGCCCATGCCCGCGTCTCACGACGCTCTGAACGTGGCCAGCCGCCCCTGGGGTTCAAGAGATACGTTCAATCGGCCGATACTCTTATGGGTAAGGTGCCCGCAAAGCAAGCGAAAACCCAGTCCAGCCGCTCCTGCGGCCGGACATCTACGCGAAACTGGAGGTAGCCCCATGGCTGGAGCAGGAGCCGGTGGGCCGGCGAGCAGGATCAATAGACGCTACCTGCTGCTAACAATCGTATTCGCCGCTCTAAGCGCGATTCTCGTTTACGCTGCCGTCTCTCGCGGCGGCGGCACCACCAAGCAAGCCGAATCGGCTACGCTGACGGGGTCCATGGTCGTCGCCAAGGCTGACATACCCGCCCGCACCCAGATAACGGCCGATATGTTGACCCTCGAGGACGTGCCGCTTGACGTCCGTCCGGCCGCGGCGCTCACGAACGTTGACGACGTCGTCGGCAAACTGACGCGCTATCCGATCAGCGCCGGCGAAGAGCTGACGGCGAGCAAGATCGTCTCCCTCCAGGGAAGCCAGACGACCAATTCGCTGTCCTTCGACGTCCCCAAGGGCATGCGCGCCATTTCCATCCAGGCCGATCAGGTCATCAGCGCAGGTGGGCTGGTGCTTCCCGGCGATTACGTTGACATAATGAGCGTTCTCAACGGCGTGAAGTCTGACGGCTCGGTAGTCCCAAACTACGTCGTCAAGACCATACTGCAGAATGTCCAGGTGCTCGCAGTCGCCCAGAACGTCGCTGACGTTGCTGTGGGCGCCGACACCAGCACTACTTCTGGGACCGCGGACAACTCTCACGGCTCTGCGGCCAAGCCCAACCCGGACGCAACGACCCTGACGATTCTCACTACGCCGGCGCAGTCGGAGCTGCTCTTCCTGGCGGAGTCCAACGGGACGCTAAGAGCCGTCGTTCGCGGCTTCGGCGACGCCGACACGACCGAGTTGCCTCCGATCTTCCAGAACGAGCTTGTGCCGACCGCGCCTTAGGCCCTGCTCGCTGAAGCGCCTTCATCTGGACAGGAACAAGGAAGTAGATGGCAAGAACCCCGGAAGCCGTAATCATTGACCCTGATCTCAGCGCCCGCGCCGATGTGAAGCGCGCGCTCACCCTGGGCCACTTCACCATCTCAGGCGAAGCTGGCTATGGCATCGAAGCGGTCACGGTCGCGAACGAGAACGTTCCTGACGTCTTCATCGTCAGCGTCGAGGAACCGGTCGCCCGCGCCCTGCAGACCATCCAGTCCCTCGGCGACGCCCTGCCCGACATCCCAACCATCGTGTACTCTTCGCTCGCCGACGCTGCCTCCGTGCGACGCGCCATGGTCGCCGGCGCCCGCGACTACGTCATCAAGCCCGTCAAGCCGGAAGACCTGACCCGCGCCATCTACGGCGTCATGGAGCAGGAAGAGCGGCGCCGCATGCGGGCCAGCGGCGAGCGCCAGGAAACTGCGGCCAGGGGCACGGTCATAACCGTCTTCGGCGCCAAGGGTGGCATCGGCAAGACGACTATTTCCACAAACCTGGCGACGGCCCTCGTGCGCTCCACCAACAGCTCCGTCGTCCTCGTCGATATGGACACGCGCTTCGGCGACGTAGCTATCATGATGGACATCGCCGTCGAGCAGAGCATCGCCGATCTCGCCCGGCGCATCGACACGATGGACCGCGATTCCGTTCGCGATTTCCTGGTGCGCCATCACAGTGGCGTCATGATCTTGCCCGCGCCTCTCCACCCGACCGAGTGGCGCAGCGTCACGCCGCAGCAGATCTCCAAAATCATCAATCTTCTCGCGCAGACGCATGACTACGTGATCGTGGACACGCCGGGCACTTTCAACGAGATCGTCGCCGCCACCCTGGAGGCGGCAAGCCTTATCCTGCTCGTCACCAGCATGGACATCGCCAGCATCAAAGACACGGCCCTCGCCCTGGAGATGCTCCAGAGCGCCGCCATCTCCGAAGACCAGGTCAAGCTCATGATCAACCACTCCACGGCCGCCAATACACTGCGCGAGGACGACGTGGAGCGCGTTCTGGAGTACAAGGTCTTCTGGCGCATCCCGCACGACCTGAACGTCGCGACCAGCACGCAGCTTGGCCAGCCGGTCGTCATCACCAAGCCCTACGCCCGTGTGTCCCGCAGCATCACCGACCTTGCCGGCGCCCTCAGTGGCACGGTCGCGGAAAAGCGAGGCTTCCTGGAGAGGTTCCTCGGACGGTGATTCGATGAGGAAGTCGTACAGCAGATGGAGCGAATGAGACGATGAGTCAATTCCAATGGCAACCGCGAAAGACAGGCCTCGACGGCGCCGAAAGCGGCTTCAGACGGCCCACCAGCTCCTCCAGTCTGCTCCAGACCAGCGAGGCCCTCACCGAGCTCAAGTACAAGCTCCACCAGCGCCTCATCGAGGAGTTGGACCCTTCCAAGCTTGACGGACTCGACCCCATCAAAGCTCGCGAGGCCGTCGAGACGTCCGCGCGCACGCTCATCGCCCAGGAGATGCCCGGAATCGTCGGCGTCACCCGCGACGAGCTCGTCTCCGCCGTCGCCGACGAAGTGCTCGGCCTCGGACCGATCGAGCCGATGGTCAGGGACGGCTCCATCTCAGAAATCATGGTCAACGCGCCGGATACGATTTTCTATGAGAAAGAGGGGCGGCTCTACCTGAGCCCCATTCGCTTCCGCGATTCCAATCACATCCAGCGCATCGCCGAGCGCATCATCGCGCCCCTCGGCCGCCGCGTCGACGAATCGTCCCCCATGGTCGACGCGCGTCTCGCCGACGGCTCCCGTGTTAACATAATCATCCCGCCCGTCGCGCCCAAGAGCCCGACGATTACCATCCGAAAGTTCCGCGAAGACAAGATGACGGTGGAGGACCTCATCGCCACCGGCACATTGGTCCAGGAGCTCGCGGAATTCCTGCAAGCCTGTATCCAGGTGAAGCTGAACATCGTCATCTCCGGCGGTACCGGTACCGGCAAGACAACCCTGCTCAACGCCCTTTCCGGCTTTATCCCGGACACCGAACGCATCATCACCGTGGAGGACCCGACGGAGCTGCGGCTGCAGCAGGGCCACGTCGTCAGCCTGGAAGCGCGGCCGCCCAGCCTTGAAGGGAAGGGCGAAGTTACGCAGCGCGACCTCGTCCGCAACTGCCTCCGTATGCGCCCGGATCGCATCCTTGTCGGCGAGGTCCGCGGCCCGGAGGCCTTCGACATGATGCAGGCCATGAACACCGGCCACGAAGGCTCGCTCACCACCGTCCACGCCAACACGCCGCGCGACGCCCTCGCCCGCATCGAGAACATGATCCTGATGGCCGGCCTTGAGCTGCCAATGCGCGCCATCCGCGAGCAGATCACTTCCGCCATCCATCTTGTCATCCAGATCAGCCGGCTCCCCGACGGCACCCGCAAAATCACCTGCGTTTCCGAGATCACCGGCATGGAGGGCCAGATCGTGACGATGCAGGACCTCTTCCGCTACGACCAGAAGGGCATCGACAGCGACGGCCACGTGGTCGGCGAATTCAAATTCACCGGGATTCACCCGCAGTTCTCCGAAAAGTTCAAGTTGGCCGGCATTCAATTGCCGCAGGACATCTTCGGCCCGGGGTGGTGATCGAATGGACTTCCTGGCGCTGGCGGCAGCTATCTGCGTAATGACCACGGTCTGTCTTCTCTTGGCCGTCGCCTACGCCTTCTCCGGTGCCGGCCACAAGCGGCTCGTCGTCACCCGCCTGGAGCACGTCGTCAACCGCGCACCGATGGACGCGGTACTGAACAACGTGACAGCCCTGAAGCAGTCGCGCATGGGCCTCTTCCCATTGCTGACCAGCCTCTTTGCCAGCGGCGAGTGGGCCGGACGCGTAACCACCGACCTCGAGCGCGCTGACCTGAAGCTGCGCGTCGCCGAGTACGTGAGCATGCGCGTAGCCTGCGCCCTCGTCCTTTTCGCCGTTGGGCTGTTCGTTATCGGCCAGGGCGTCATTGGCCTGGTGGGCGGCCTGATCGGAGCCGCTGTCGGCTACACGCTCCCGAAGCTCATGGTCAAGCGGCGTCTTAAGAAGCGCCTTACCACGTTCGACGCCCAGCTCGTCGAAGCCCTGAGCCAAATAGCTAACGCCCTCCGTTCCGGCTTCGGCCTCCTCCAGGCGATGGACCTGGCCGCCGAGCAACTGAAAGACCCGCTGGCGATCGAATTCAAGCGCACCATCAACGATATCAACGTCGGCGCAAGCTTCGAGGACGCGCTGGCCGCCCTGAACCAACGAATGGTGAGCAACGACCTTGACATCGTTGTCACGGCCATTCAAATCCAGCGCACCGTCGGCGGCAACCTGGCCGAAATCCTCGACAACGTCGCCCACACCATGCGCGAGAGAGCGCGCATCAAAGGAGAACTGCGTACGTTGACCGCCTCGCAAAAGATGTCCGGCTACGTCGTCGGCGGGCTGCCAATCGCAATCATCGCCCTGCTCCTCGTAATGGGACAGATGACCGGCAACACCTACATCGCCACCCTCTTCACATCGAATGCCGGCCGCGTCGCCCTTATCGGCGCCGCCACGCTGGAGGGCATGGGAATAATGATTATCCGCAAGATCCTGGATATCGAGGTGTAGAGGGGGGATATGAAATGCCGCTAATAGCCGCCGCTTCAGTCTTCTTGACGGTCTTTCTCCTCGCCCTCTCACTTCGCCAGGGCCCGAAGGCCGGCGCCGTGCGAGCCCGTGTCGCCACTCTCTCCACCTCTCGCGCCTTCGAGGCCCGTGAGGCGAGGCCGTCCTTCGGTGATCGCGTCCTGGCGCCCCTCGCCGACGCTCTCACCGGCAAAGCCCTCGCCGTTCTGCCGCACGGACTGCTGGACCGGCTCAAGACGCGTCTGCTGCGCGCCGGCGAGCCCGTCACCGCCGAGGGGTTCATCCTTGTCTCCCTGGCCATCGCCGGCGCTTTCGGCGGATTGGCCCTGCTCCTCACCATTTCCGCTGGAGCAGCGCTGGACCCCAAGATGCTCGCCCTCATAGTCCTGATGACCGGCGTGGGCGCCTACCTGCCATCGATGTGGCTGTCGAGCCGGCTGCGCCAGCGCCAGGCCACCATCGTCAAGAGCCTTCCCGACAGCTTCGACATGATCACGACCTGCGTAGAAGCCGGCCTTGGCCTCGACGCAGCCCTCGCCCGCGTCGCCGAGAAAGTGAAAGGCCCCTTCGCTGAGGACCTCTCCATCACCCTGCGCGAGATCAGCATGGGCCGCAACCGCGCCGAATCCCTGCGCGACCTTGCCGATCGCACCGGCGTCACCGACCTCAGCCTCTTTGTTAATGCTATAATCCAGGCTGAGCAGATGGGCACCAGCATCGGTCAGGTGCTCCGCGTACAGTCGGAGCAGATGCGCGTGCGACGCCGTCAGCGCGCCGAGGAAAGAGCGAACCAGGCGCCGGTGAAGATGGTTTTCCCGCTTGTGATGTGCATCCTTCCCGCCCTGTTCGTCGTCATCATGGGCCCGGCTGCTATCCAGCTCTACGAAACGCTATCCAACCGAGGCTAACGCAGCGTGAGGATCCTGAACACGACTCGGGAGACCCAGGTCGCCGACCGCGCGGTCCCGGCGAACAATCCCTGGAAGCGACTCGTCGGCCTGCTCAATCGCTCCCACCTGGATCCGGGCGAAGGGCTGGTGCTGATGCCCGGCGGCGGGATCCATATGTTTTTCATGCGCATGGCCATCGACGTCATCTTCGTCGACAGGGACGGCGTGGTGCTCAAGACGGCCGTCGACGTCAAGCCCTGGCGCGTCGTCCTGGCGCCGCGCCACTCGCGCTACACCATCGAGTTGCCGGTTGGCGCCATCGAACAGTCCGCCACCGTCCCCGGCGACGTCCTCGAGCTGGACATCTCCTAGCCTCCGACTCCTCGACGCGTTAACCTTTCACCTTCTCCAGGCGTTATGATCACGTAAGAACTTTTATGCCCCGCCGGGAGGCCACGATGAGATTCCTGCGACTCCTGCCGCTGCTTCTTCTCCCCGCCCTCTTCCTCGGCGACACCTGCGTCACTCACGTCGACCAGCAAGGCCCAACTGGCCCCTGGATCGTCGAAGTCACCAACACCGGCCCGGACGTCCAGCGGCTCGCCTCGGTAGCAGGCTCGGTCCTGGACGCCAACGGCAACCTTGTCCTGCCTCTGTTCTTCAACGACGTGTGCCCCTATCTTCTGTCGCCGGGGGAGAAGGGCTATTTCGCCTCGCCGCCTGTGCTCGATTACATGCGCCTCCGGCCCAACGCTGTTCAGCCGTTTCATCTTTCCTTCCTGAGTGTTTCGGCTCAACACCCCAATTACCCGGCTGTTACCGGTGTCTCCTTCCAGGTATTGGGAATCTATCCCGAACACAAAGCCATTCTCGTCCAGGCGACGAACAACTCGGCGAACACATACCACGCCGTCCGCATGTGCGCCCTTAACATCGCCTCTTCAGGAGATGTGCGCGAAGTATCGATGGGATCGCCCTTCCTCGGCGTTAAATTCGGCCCCGGCGACGTCGACAACTTCGTGGTCCCCTTCAACTCGCCACTCGACGGCACATTCCAGTTCTCCGCCGATT
>Ga0187849_1003307_pt1 | contig 14358 bp, 9 predicted proteins | sample June2016WEW_4_10_2_FD_132412 | JGI IMG/M metagenome (GOLD analysis project Ga0187849, IMG submission 132412) | Peatland microbial communities from SPRUCE experiment site at the Marcell Experimental Forest, Minnesota, USA - June2016WEW_4_100 | ecosystem: Environmental > Terrestrial > Soil >... | reverse complement strand
TGCAGGCGCTGCAGAATTCTCTTAAAGCCAATGACTTGCTATTAGGATTCTTAAAGAGCCTTATCTTTGGTCTTTTGATCGCCCTGACCTGTACCTATCACGCACTCACGGTCCGTTTTTCGTCTATTGAAGTCCCCCAGGCGGCCACCCGGGGTGTAGTAAATGCCATGTTGTTTTGTTTTGCGACCAATGCTCTACTGACCGTTTTGTTTTACCTCTAGTTTGGGAACCATCCGAATGGCCTGTCGCCTTTCGCCAGGCCTGTCGGAAATATAGTAAAAGGGATATTCCACCATGAAGATTCGATGTTGGGGAGCCAGAGGTTCTATTCCTGTTTCCGGGGAGGATTACGTGACCTACGGAGGGGATACAACCTGTATCGAAATCCGGACTCGAGCGGATGAGATCATCATCATCGATGCTGGTTCGGGAATCCGAAGGCTGGGAAACCTGCTGATTCAGGAGAAACGGGATAATTTTTCGATGATTTTTACCCACTCCCATTGGGACCACATTCTCGGATTTCCTTTTTTTAAACCCATTTACCGAAAAGGTACTTCTATCCAGATGTTCGGTTGCCCAGCGGCCCAAGAATCCATCCAAGCCATGATCTCCCGTACCATGCAGGCCCCCTATTTTCCCGTCAATTTTCAGGACCTGCAGACGGATATCTCTTACCATAACGCCTGTGAAGACGATTTTTCCATAGATTCCGTGACCGTAACCCCCATCCCTCTCAGCCATCCCAATCAGGGGTTTGGTTATAAATTTACGGAGAACGGCAGGAGTTTTGTTTTCCTTACGGATAACGAATTGACATTTCAGCATCCGGGAGGGTTGACTTTCCCGGACTATATGGCTTTTTCCCGCGGGACGGACTTACTGATTCACGATGCCGAATTTACAGAAGAAGAATACCGCTTAACCCGTACCTGGGGACATACGGTTTATACGGACGCCTTAAAGCTGGCCCTGGAGGCCAAAGTGAAAACCTTCGGCCTGTTTCATCACAACCAGGAAAGGAGTGATTCGGCTTTAGAGGGGCTCTTGGAAAATTGTCGCCGGATCATCGCGGAACGGGGGGAGAGCCTGAAATGCTTCGCCCTCACCCAACAGACTGAAATTCAAGTGTAAGGAACTTACGGACGCCGGGAATCGAAAGGGTTGATGGAAATCGCTCTTGAAGTCCGAAATGTTTTTTTTCGAATCGACCACAGGGTGATTTTCCAGGATCTGAGTTTTAGCCTCCGGCGGGGAGAAGCTCTTTTGATTCTGGGGGCCAGCGGCAGCGGGAAATCCCTCCTCCTCAAGATCTGCGCTGGCCTCATAATCCCGGAGGAAGGGAAGGTGACCTTAGGGGGAATGGATCTGGCTTTGGCCCCCAAGGAGACGTTGCAAGACCTTCGGGCAAAAGTCGGCTTCGTTTTCCAGAATTCTGCTCTGATCAGCAACATGGCTATATACGATAATGTGGCCCTCCCGATCCGTTACCATAAGAAGGGGAGCGAGGCGGAAGTGCAAGTCCGGGTAGAAGAGAAAATGGCCCTTTTCGGTGTGCATCAGTACATCTACCGCTCGATCCCCGCTCAATTGAGCCTGGAAATGCACAGACGCGCAGCCCTGGCCAGGGCCTTCATCCTCGACCCCGAGCTCCTCCTGCTGGACCAGCCCACGGGCGGGCTGGAGTCGGAAAAGGCCCAGCGGCTGGGGAGAATCATACGGGACTACCAGAAGAAAGCCGGAGCCAGCCTCCTGGAGGTGGACAGCGAATGGCCTCCCCCGGGTCCTCCTGCCGACCGGGTTGGCGTGCTGGAAGGCGGCCACATCGTAGCCGAAGGGACCGTGGAGGAGATGAAATCTTATTTTGAGAAGTTGAGAAACTCTGGGACTCTGTCCTAACCGCATAGCATTTAAAATTCCAAATGACCAAATTTAGAAAGTCCGTCTTCCGAGGGTTAGTTTTCATCCGAAACCTTCCTTTCCCCTTGAGGGAGAGGGGAATTCTCGAGTTTGCGGATGGGCATTAGTTTAGAATCTTGAACTCGATGGATTGGGATTTATTGGTTGTTCGGTGCCTGGTTTTTGGTGCTTTTCGGGATTGGGTATTGACCGGGAAAGAATTTTCTTATAGCGAATGCGCGCTGACCCTTCCATAACCGAGGTACAGCTATGCAAATGTATTTTCGGATCAAACATTTTGACCGTTACGTGGGAATCCTGGTTGTCCTCGCTGTGATCCTGACCATCGTTGCTTTAGTCTTCGTTGCCCGGGGACAGCAATGGTTTGCCCAGCGTATTCCCTACAAGGTGGTCTTCAGTAAAGTCCAAGGGCTGAAGCCAGGCACCCCAGTAACCATCTCAGGCATGGAAGTGGGCCACGTGAAGTCGTTCCACTTAACCCCCCAGAGCAAAGTGGAGTTAAGCCTGGATGTGCTGTACCAGTACAAGGAGAATATTCGGCAGGATTCCAAAGCCACCATCGCTTCGGCCCTCCTGGGTGGCAAAAGCTTAGAGATCACGGTGGGGTCTCAAGCCCAGCCGGTTCTTGCCGAAGGGAGCATGATCCCCTCCGAGGAACCGAAAGAGATCACGGACATTCTAAAGGATATCGACGTAAAAGCCCCTCTGAAGAAACTCGATGATACCCTGGACAATTTAAAATCCGTTACCGCGAAACTCAATGACCCGCGGGGGGAGCTTTTCACGCTGTTAAAGAATGTGGAGTATGTGACCTCGCAAATTAAAAATGGGCAGGGAAATGTGGGGGCCATCCTTCAGGACCCGAAGATACACCGAGAGATTACGGCGGCCCTAGATTCGATCCACCGGTCTCTGTCTCAGGTGGAGGAGGTCGCCCAGAACGCTTCTAAATTCTCAAAAGATCTTCCCGGGGTGATGGAGGAAGTGGACCGGGCCGTGAAAGAAGTAAAAAAAGCCACTGCGGAATTGCCCGCCATCATGGAGGACATAAAGAAGACTACCAGCCATACCCCGGTGATCGCCGAAAATGTAAAGGATATCACCAAGGACGGAAAGGCCATTGCCCAGAATGTGAAAGAAATTACCGGGAGTGTGCAGAAAGCCTCCCCCCAGATCCCCGATTTCCTGGCGAGCACCCAGGATACGACGGAGGACGCCGATAAACTCATCCTGGGTCTGCAGAACCACTGGTTGCTGCGGGGGTCCATGCCCCGGGTGAAGGGAGAAATGCCCATAGCGATCAGCCAGCGCGAGAGCCCCTACGAGAAGAAGGGAGAATCGAATCGATGAGCGGAACCCAGGACCTTTCCCTTTACCTGGCTTTTGCAGCCGGGCTCCTTTCTTTCCTGTCCCCTTGCGTGCTGCCGCTGCTTCCTTCTTATCTGGCCTTTATTACCGGGCTCTCTTTCGAAGAACTTACTCAGGAGCAACCTAAACAGAACCGGCGCCGGACGATTCTCATTCATTCTCTTCTCTTCGTTCTGGGGTTCAGTACTCTCTTCACCGCCTTGGGGGCTTCCGCCACGTTTCTCGGCCAATTCATCTCTTCCCACCGGGACACGATCCGCATCGTCGGGGGGGTTCTGATCATCCTCTTCGGTCTCTTCATCAGCGGAATCCTCTCCCTTGATTTCCTGCAGCGGGAGAAAAAATTTCACTTCCAGAAGAAACGTCTGGGCTACCTGGGTTCTTTTATTGTCGGGTTGACCTTTGCCGCCGGGTGGACCCCCTGCGTCGGACCGATCCTTTCCTCCATCCTCCTTTATGCCAGCACCCGTGAGGATATCCGGTCGGGAATCTTTCTCCTGCTCGCTTACTCGCTAGGGATGGGCCTTCCCTTCCTGGCCTGCTCTTTGGCTTTGAATACCTTCCTCAGCACTTTCCAGAAAACCCGCCAGCATTTGGGAGTCCTCACTAAGGTCGGGGGAGCACTTTTGATCCTGGTGGGAATACTTTTATTGACCGATTCTTTCCCCTTCCTGAGTGACCTCTTCAGTCGTTTATTTCCTGAAACGCCGGCAGGGTAACCCGGCTTCATGATAAAATCCAAGAAAACTGGGAATAGGGTTCCGAAAAAAGGTTTCCCATGATTCGGGAGCTTGAACAAAAATTATCTTTTCCAACGGTGATGGATTTTCTGGAAAAGGGAGAAGGCTTATTCTCCCTCCATGGCCTGAAAGGGTCTTCTCCGGCTTACCTGCTCTCTCAGATCGCTCGCCGGGCCCCAGGGCCTTTTGTCATCTTGACTGCCGATGAGGATAAAGCCGAGCGCTTCTACCAGGAGCTTCTCTTCTTTCTCGAGCCCGAACAAAAGGTGGAACTTTACCCCGGCTGGGACCTTCAACCGTACGAAAGAATTTCCCCCCAGGCCGAAGTCATGGGGCAACGTTGGAAAGTAAGGCAGCAACTGCTCTCGGATTTCAATAGGGGATTCGTAGTAGCTTCTTTGCGGGCCGTCCTGCAAAGAGTACCTCCCCGCCAAATCCATTCTCAGAGGTCCTTCTCTTTATCCCCGGAGCAGGAATTCGGGCGGGAAGACCTGATCAACCGGCTGGAGGGGATGGGCTACATCCGGAGCACTCTGGTTACGGAAATGGGTGAGTTTGCCGTACGGGGACACCTGGTGGATATCTTCCCTCCTTCCACTCCGGGCCCTTTGCGGGTGGAATTTATTGGCGATGTCGTTGACTCTCTGCGCCTCTTTGACCCGGAAAGTCAGCGTTCCTCCGAATCTCTCGAAGAAGTGCAGATCCTGCCGGTAAAAGAGATTCTGTTCTTTCCTGAATTTATCCGGCTGGCCGGGGAGAAACTTGCGGCCGCATTTCCAGAACAGCTATCTCGAAAGGAGTCCGCCCGGGAGGTTCTGGAAAAAGTACAGCAGGGCATTCCTTTTCCCGGCGTGGAATTCTACCTGCCTTTCTTTTACCCCGCCCTGGAAACTTTCTTCGATTTTGTCCCCGCCCGGACCGTGCTCTTTCTGGATGACCCCCCGGACCTGGAAGAGAGCCTGACTCGTTTCTGGGAAGAGACGGAAGAAGCCCGGGCGAACGCCCTCACTCGGGGAGAAATCTGGCCGTCTCCGGGAGACCTCTTCCTGACCGGCGATGAGTTTGCTGAGTTGAGTCGTCTTTTTCCTCGACTTGCCGCTCAGGGGGTGGAGGTGGGAGGGGAAGGACCCCGGTTGCGTCTGGAGACCGAATCGAATGAGCGTTTGAGGGCCGACCTCCTGTCGTCCAAATCCGAAGAGGGCATCTTACAGCTGTTGGCCCAGCGCATTCGCTCGGGACGGGAAAAAGGGGTCACCACCCTTCTAACCTGTTTTTCGATGCGGTCAGCCCAGAGGCTGGGGGAGATGCTTGAAAAGCATGACCTTTCCGTTCAGATCCTGGAGAAACCCTTGGCCTCCTGGGTACCGGCCGATTCCGAGGAATGGGAGGTTACCTTCCTGATCGGAAACCTATCCCGGGGGTTTGTTTTTCCCCAAACCGGCTTAACCGTCATCACCGAGAGTGAGCTTTTCGGGGAGAAGCAACGGAGGAGACGTCCTGCCGTTTCCATGAAGGATCATGCCCTGGCATCCTTCAGCGAACTGCAGGTTGATGATTACGTGGTTCATGCGGACCATGGGATCGGCATCTACCGGGGTTTATGGAAACTGAAGCTGGGGAATGAAGAGCACGATTTTCTCCTCCTGGAGTACCAAGGGGGGGACAAGCTGTACCTCCCCGTCTATCGCCTGAACCTGCTGCAAAAATATGTGGGTGGGGGCGAGGGTGGCCCCCGGGTCGATAGGCTGGGGGGAACTTCCTGGGAAAAGGCCAAGAAGCGGGTCAAGAAGTCCCTGCGCCTTCTGGCCGAGGAGCTTGTTCAGCTCTATGCCACCCGCTCGGTGGTCAAGGGGCATTCTTTTGCTCCGGCGGATGAGTTCTTGAAAGAGTTCGAAGCCTCCTTCGAGTATGAGGAAACCCCGGATCAGATGCAGGCCATCGAGGATGTACAGGCCGATTTGAGTATTGAAAAGCCCATGGACCGGCTGGTTTGTGGAGATGTGGGCTTCGGCAAGACCGAAGTGGCCCTGCGGGCCGCTTTCCGGGTTATGATGGAAGGGAAGCAGGTCGGGGTATTGGTGCCGACTACGGTGTTGGCCCAGCAACACTACCAGACTTTTTCCCGCCGTTTCGGCCCCTACCCGTTCCGGGTCGAGATGCTCAGCCGGTTCCGGTCGCCTGCAGAACAGAAAAAGATCCTGGAGGACTTAGCCGGGGGAAAGGTGGATCTGGTCGTCGGCACCCACCGGTTACTGCAGAAAGATGTCGTCTTCAAGGATCTTGGGTTGCTGGTGATCGATGAGGAGCACCGCTTTGGGGTAGGGCATAAGGAAAAGCTCAAACACATGCGGGCCAACGTGGATGTTCTAACCCTTACCGCCACCCCGATTCCCCGGACCCTGCAGATGTCCCTGGGTGGGATTCGAGACCTGAGCGTAATCGAAACCCCTCCGGCAGAGCGGCAGTCCATCCGCACGTACGTTACCGAATTTGACGAGGAAGTGATTCGTGACGCCATCCGCCGGGAACTCCGGCGGGGTGGGCAGGTCTTTTTTGTCCACAACCGGGTACAATCCATCGATTCTATGGATAAGTTTTTGCGCAGGCTGGTTCCCGAGGCCCGCATAGCCATCGCCCACGGGCAGATGGCGGAACGGGACCTGGAGCGGGTCATGATGGCTTTCGTCAGGAAGGAAGTCGATCTGTTGTTGACCACTACCATCATCGAGTCCGGTCTGGACTTCCCTTCGGCCAATACCATCATTATCAACCGGGCGGATAAATTAGGCCTGGCCCAGATGTACCAGCTTCGAGGCCGGGTGGGTCGTTCGAAGGAGAAAGCCTATGCGTATCTCCTGGTGCCCGGCCTATCGATGATGGGGACCGATGCTCGCAAACGCCTGGAAGCCCTTCAGGAGGTGAGTGAACTGGGTTCGGGGCTAAAACTGGCCATGCATGACCTGGAGATCCGGGGAGCCGGAAGCCTCCTGGGGGATGTGCAATCCGGCCACATTGCCGCCGTGGGTTTCGACATGTACCTCCAGATCCTGGATCAGGCGGTCCGGGAATTAAAGGGAGAAGAGATGAAGGAGGAGGTCGAGCCGGAGATTGACCTGCCCATCCCGGCTTTTCTCCCGGGGGATTACATTGAAGATATTAACCAGCGATTGGTCTTTTACCGGCGGCTCTCTTCAGCCAGATCAGAGGTGGAAGTGGATGAAATCAGCCAAGAGCTCCGTGACCGGTATGGGCCCGTCCCCCCGGAGGTCGAGAATCTGTTCCAGGTTATGAACCTGAAGCTTCTCTTGAAGCAGGCCGGAGTGAGGCGGATATCCGTGGAAAAAGAGAAGGTGGTCCTGACGTTTGATCCCAGTTGCCCGATCGATCCTCACCGCCTGGTGTCTGCCGTGGCCCGGGGAAAGGGGAGGAGAGAGTTTAGCCCGGATCAACGTTTAAAGCTCCACCCGGCAGAAAAGGGATGGAAAGGGATGCTGGAGGAAACGAAAAAATCATTGATGGAGATCATCTGAAATGGTATGCTTTTTTTATGCTTATGGAATTCATGAAGAACAAAATCCTTCTCGGCCTGATCGCCGGCCTCTTTCTCCTTTTTCCTCTCCACCTCCGGGGTGAGGTTACGGACCGTATCGTAGCTCTGGTGAACAATGAAGTCATCACCCTTTCAGAGTTGGAGGAGACGGTCAAGCCCCTGTACGAGCAGGTGAGGCAGACTTCCACTCCCGCCGAGCGGGAACAAAAGCTCAAAAAAGTTAGGGAGGAAGTCCTGGACCATCTGGTCGATAGCAAGCTTCTGGAGCAGGAGATCAAAAAGAGGAAATTCGAGGTTCCTGAGAGGGATGTGGATGCGGCGATTGGGGATGTTCTTAAGTCCACCAATCTTTCAGAAAATGATCTGAAAAGAGTTATTGCCCGGGAAGGAATGACGTATTCTGCTTACCGGCAGAGGATACGGGAAGAGCTCGGGAAGATGCGACTGGTCAGCCGGGAGATCAAGTCCAAGATCGTCATCGAAGAGGAAACGCTAAGAAAAGCCTACCAGGCAAACCTGGAGAAATTTACCGATCCCCTGGAAGTGAAGATTCAGCAGATTTTCTTCCCCTTTCCCCAGAATAGCTCGCAGGACGAGGCCGCCGTCGTCAGGAAAGAAGCCCGGTCCATCCTGGAGAGAGCCCGAAAGGGAGAGGATTTTACTGAACTGGCCAAAAAATATTCTCGAGCCCCGGAAGCCAGCGAGGGTGGGGTCCTAGGCTACTTCAAGCACAAAGAAATGATGCCCGAACTGGAAGAGGTGGGCTTCAAACTGAAAGTGGGGGAGATCAGCGATCTGGTAAACAGCCCGATGGGGTTTCATATCCTGCGGGTGCTGGAACGGAAAGGCGGAGAGCCCAAGCCTTTTGCTGAAGTGCAGGATAAGATCCGGGATGAAATGATCCAGGTCGAGGCGGAGAAAAAATACAACGAGTGGATGAAGGACCTGAAGTCCAAGGCCTATATTCAAATCAAACTGTAGAGAAGTTTCGGGTTTCGAAATTTTTTAGCCACAGAGGGCACCGAGATCACAGAGCTATAAGAGCTCAATATGGAAAAGAATTTAACCCTGCACCCTCAAAACAGATTCCTCAGGCATGATCCTTTCCCTTTGGCTTTTTGAACTTAAATCCCTCTGTGGCCTCGGTGATCTCTGTGGCAAATAAGTTTCTAATATTTTGGTCTTTCATTCTATTTCCGTTTTTTGGCTAAACTGTGTTTCCGGGCCTCAATCCCGCGAAGCACGGGGCCGAAACTCGAGACGCTCTTTTTAATGACTTCCACAAGAGATGACCAGAAGCCTCTAATTGCCATCACCATGGGGGATCCCCGGGGGATTGGGCCAGAAGTAGTCGCGAAAGCATTAGCCCGGGATTCCCTGTTCCAGATCTGTTCTCCATTCATCCTCGGGGACCTGGATATACTTCAAAGAACCATCGCGACCCTGGGATTGGGAATGAAGGCCGTCAAGGTTGAAGTCGGCCCTCATTTTAAACCCTTACCCGGAGCGCTCCCAGTTCTATCTCTTTCCGATCTTGCCCCGGGGAAAAAGTCAGGGGAAATTCCATCCGCAGAAGGGGCGCGCGCTTCTTTCCTCTACGTGGAGAAGGCGGGAAAGATGGCCGTGGAAGGCCGGGTGAAGGCCTTGGTCACCGCTCCCGTGAGCAAAGAGGCCATCTCCCGGGCCGGGATTCCCTTTCAGGGCCATACCGAATATTTTGCCGGAATCAGCGGGACGAAAGAATTCGTCATGATGCTTGCCGGAGAGCGCCTGAAGGTAGCTCTGGTGACCACCCACCTGGCCTTGAACGAGGTGAGTAATGCTTTAAGTGAAGAAAAGATCCTTTCCGTCGTTGAGATCACCAATCGGGGGCTACAGGATTATTTCGGATTGAAGACCCCACGGATTGCAGTGGCGGCCCTGAATCCTCACGCGGGAGAGGGTGGCCTATTCGGGAAAGAAGAAAGGATCATTTCCCGCGCCATCCAGCGTGCGGGTGATCGAGGTTTTGCTGTCTCCGGCCCCTGGCCGGCAGATTCTCTGTTCCATCGCGCCGTCCAGGGGGAATTCGATGTGGTGGTGTGCATGTATCACGATCAGGGTCTGATTCCCCTAAAGCTTCTCCATTTCGACGACGCGGTGAACATTACCCTGGGCCTTCCCTTCATTCGCACTTCGGTGGACCACGGAGTGGCTTATGATATTGCCGGAAAAGGAGTGGCCAGCTCCCGGTCCATGGAAGAAGCCATTCTCCTGGCAGCCAAAATGGCCCAACAGAAAAGGAAAATCCAAAATCCGAAACCTTGAAGACATTTTTGCCAGAGAGGTTAAGTGCTCTCTGTACTACTAACGTTCAGAATCTCTAAATTTTGTAAAGAAGATCCATTTTGGAAACCCGCCTCTGAAATCCCCCCCCAACCCCCATTTGGTAAAGGGGGGCAGGGGGGATTTCTGGAGGGCGCTTCCGCGTAGTAACTTATTTTGGTTGCGCCTTTGCCGCGCTGTGACCTCTGTGGCTAAACGAGTTCAGGATTTTCAATTTGGATTCTGGCATTTGAACTTTGACCTTGGAAACGGATCCTATGGCTACTGACAAGATCATCATTCGCGGGGCCCGCGAACATAATTTAAAAAACATCAGCCTGGAAATCCCCCGGAATCAGCTGGTGGTCATCACCGGCCTCTCGGGTTCAGGTAAGTCTTCCCTGGCTTTCGATACCATCTATGCGGAGGGACAGAGGCGTTATGTGGAATCTCTCTCCGCTTACGCCCGGCAGTTTCTGGAGCAGATGGAAAAACCGGATGTGGACACCATCGAAGGACTTTCTCCGGCCATTTCCATCGAGCAGAAGACCACCTCCAAGAACCCCCGGTCCACGGTGGGTACGGTCACCGAGATCCATGATTACCTGCGCCTGCTTTTTGCCCGCGTTGGCCGGCCCCATTGCCCCCAGTGCGGCAAGGAGATCAAGTCGCAGACCGTTCAGCAGATCGTGGACCAGGTCATGGGCCTTCCCCAGGGAACCCGCCTGCAGATTCTCTCTCCCGTGATCCGCGGCCGTAAAGGGGAATACCGCAAAGAGTTCGAACACCTGCGCAAAAGCGGCTACGCCCGGGTCAAAGTGGACGGGACGATCCGGGACCTGAGCGAAGAGATCATCCTGGATAAGAACAAGAAGCACACCATCGAGGTCTTGGTGGACCGGCTGCTGGTAAAGGAAGGTGCGGAGAAGCGGCTGGCGGATTCTCTGGCCACGGCCCTCAACCTCTCCGACGGGATCGTCAAAGTAGAGATCGTGGGAAGGGAGGAACTGGTCTTCAGCGAAAAGTTTGCCTGTGTGGATTGCGGAATCAGCTATCCGGAGATCAGCCCCCGTATGTTCTCCTTCAACAACCCCTACGGGGCCTGCCCCCAATGCGACGGACTGGGAACGACGATGTATTTCGACCCGGACCTGGTCGTACCCAACAAAGACCTTTCCATTCGAGAGGGAGCCGTCATCCCCTGGCAGAGCCGAACCTCGATGCATTTTCACCAGACCCTCGACTCCCTTGCCGAGCACTACAACATTAACCTCCATACTCCCTTCAAGGCCCTTTCCCCGCAGGTGCAGAAAGTGATCCTCTATGGGTCCAACGGGGAACAGGTTAAATTTTTCCATGACCGGGGGGACAAGCGACAGTTTTACTTCCGGGATTTTGAAGGCGTCATCCCCCAGCTGGAGCGGAGGTACCGGGAGACAGATTCGGACATCATCCGCGAGGAAATGGAAAAGTACATGAACATCCGGCCCTGCCCGATGTGCCAGGGGGCCCGGCTGCGCAAGGAAAGCCTTTTCGTCAAGATCGGTGGATTAAACATTCATCAGGTTGCGGAAAAATCCATCCGGGAGGCCCTGGAATTCTTCGCCAACCTGGACCTTACCCCGCGAGAAAGAGAAATCGCCCGGCGGATCCTGAAAGAGATCGCCGAGCGTCTGGGATTTTTGTTGAACGTGGGCCTGGATTACCTCACCCTGAGCCGTCCTTCGGCCACCCTCTCCGGCGGGGAATCAGAGCGCATCCGCCTGGCTACCCAAATCGGGTCTGGGCTCGTGGGCGTGCTTTACATTTTGGATGAGCCCAGCATCGGTTTGCACCAGCGCGACAACGCCCGCCTCCTATCGACTCTGAAAAAACTCCGGGACCTGGGCAATACCATCCTGGTCGTGGAGCACGACGAGGAAACGATTTTAGAGTCCGATTACGTCCTGGACCTTGGACCCGGAGCAGGGGTCCATGGCGGAGAGGTGGTCTTCAGGGGCACGCCGCAGGAATTACTCCGGGCAGAGAATTCTCTCACCGGCAGGTATCTCTCCGGAAAGTTGAAAATTCCCCTTCCGGAGAAGCGAAGGAGGGCCGGGGGAAAATATTTGAACCTGGTTGGGGCCGGTGCGAATAATCTCAAAAATATTACGGTAAGAATCCCCCTGGGACTGTTTACCTGCGTGACCGGAGTCTCCGGCTCCGGAAAGAGCACCTTGATCCTGGATACCCTTTTCCGCGCCCTCGCGCAGAAGATCTACCATTCCAAGGAGAAGCCCGGGAAGATCCGGGAGGTCCAGGGTACTACGGAGATCGACAAGGTGATCCAGATTGACCAATCTCCCATCGGTCGCACGCCGCGGTCGAATCCGGCGACTTACACCGGGATCTTCACCCACATCCGGGACCTCTTTGCCCAGCTCCCTGAATCGCGGGCCCGCGGCTACCGTGCAGGCCGGTATAGCTTTAACGTCAAGGGAGGGCGATGCGAAGCCTGCGGGGGCGATGGGATCATTAAAATCGAAATGCATTTCCTGCCCGACATCTACGTGACCTGTGACGTCTGCCGGGGCAAACGGTACAACCGGGAGACTCTGGAGGTACGGTACAAGGGAAAAAATATCTGGGATGTCCTGGACCTGACCGTGGACCAGGCGTTAAAGTTTTTTGAAAACATTCCCAGCATTCGGGGGAAACTCCAGACCCTGGCTGACGTGGGCATGGGCTACATCAAACTGGGTCAGCAAGCCACGACCCTCTCGGGAGGAGAGGCTCAGCGGGTCAAACTCTCCCGGGAACTCTCCAAACGATCCACCGGAAGGACAGTGTACATCCTGGATGAACCCACCACCGGATTACACTTCGACGACATCCGCAAACTCCTGAATGTTCTGAACCGCCTGGCCGATTCCGGCAATACGGTGATCGTAATCGAGCACAACCTGGAAGTCATCAAGACTGCCGACCACATCATTGACCTCGGTCCCGAGGGGGGAGATGCAGGAGGGGAGGTCATTGCCGAGGGGGCTCCAGAAGAAGTGGCCCGTATCTCCGGCTCCTACACCGGCCAGTTTCTAAAGAAGATCCTCGACCGAGACCGCGCCCGAACCGCGGCCTGATTGAGATTGGACTCAAATCATGTTTATGCTGTCCGGTCCGCCTTTAGATAAGCCCTCTTCACGACCTCATTCTGAGCAATCTCGGCTGCCTTGCCCGAGGCGATAATCCTTCCCCTTTGGAGGACATACCCCGAATCGGCAATTTCCAGGGTTTTCCTGGCATTTTGCTCCGCCAGAAGGATGGTCGTTCCCCATTCCCTCTGGATCTGCTGAACCATTTCAAACATCTTTTCCACCAGATTGGGCTGCAAACCCAAGGAGGGCTCGTCGAGGATGAGAAGCCGGGGCTTGGCCATCAGAGCCCTCCCCAGGGACAGCATCTCTTGTTCTCCTCCGCTCAAGGTTCCCCCCAATTGAGCGGGCCGCTCTTCCAATCTGGGGAAAAGCCGAAAAATTTCCTCCATCCTTTCGCGGATGACCTCCTTCTTCGTTTCCCGGAAGCACCCCATCCGCAGGTTTTCCAAAACCGTCATTTCTGGAAAGATTCTTCTCCCTTCGGGGGCTACGGAAATTCCAATCTCATTCATCCGATGCGGTTCCACTCCCTGGATCTCCCGGCCGTCGAATTCAATTTTCCCCTCGAGGGGTTTGGCCAGACCCAGGATGGTCCGGATCAGCGTGGTTTTCCCGGACCCGTTACTCCCCAGGAGGGCCACGATCGCCCCCTTTTCAATTTGCAGGTTCACCTGATGGAGCACAATGGCTTTTCCGTAGCCGACCGTGATATTCTTTACCAGGAGGAGGTTCATCGTCCGAGGTAAGCCTCCTTCAGCTCTTCGTTTTGGGAAACCTCCTCAAATGTCCCCTCTGCAATTTTCTTTCCGTAGTTCAAAGCGATTACTCGATCGGTGATGTCCTCGATCACCGCCATATCATGCTCCACAAGAATAATGGAGAGCTGGCGGTATTCATCCTCCCGGATTCGCCGGAGGTCGACCATCAATTCCGAGCTCTCTTCGGGGCTCATCCCGGCCGAGGGTTCGTCCAAGAGTAAAAGAGCAGGTTTGGTGGCCAGAGCTCGACAGATCTCCAACCGCCTCCGATCGATCTGAGAAATTTCGCTTACGGGCAAAAATCCTTTGCCAGCAAGTTCCGGATTGAATTGGCTCAGGAGCTGATTGGCCTTTTCGATGGCTTTCTTCAGCTCTTTTTTGAATCTGGAGCGGAAGAGGAGGGAATCCCCAAACCAGGAATGGAAACCTTCCAGCATGCCTATGAAAAGGTTATCATAGACGCTCAGATTTAGTATGAGCCTGGATTGCTGAAAGGTTCTGGAGATTCCTTTTTTCTTAATCTTATGGGGGGGGAGGCCCGTCAGATTCTCTCCGCGAAGCGAGAAGCCTCCAGCATCTAAAGG
>Ga0187849_1003303_pt1 | contig 14366 bp, 13 predicted proteins | sample June2016WEW_4_10_2_FD_132412 | JGI IMG/M metagenome (GOLD analysis project Ga0187849, IMG submission 132412) | Peatland microbial communities from SPRUCE experiment site at the Marcell Experimental Forest, Minnesota, USA - June2016WEW_4_100 | ecosystem: Environmental > Terrestrial > Soil >... | reverse complement strand
TCCGGTCTGCCAGTTCACGGAGCCTCCGGCTCCGTGAACCTGGTGCGGTCGGAACACCGGGCCAGAGGCCCGGCTAACCGGCAGACCAGAGGTCTGCCCCACCCTCCCACCTGAACAGTTACGGTTTTGCACTCGCCCCCATATTCGACACGGTAGTTCATTTTGACCTTTCCTTATTATGCAACCATCGGTTCGTATGTTGGGTCTGGAAACTCAACGCCCGCGGCATCGCACCGTCACCGTGGCCGGGGACAGTTTCTCAGCTTCAGCCTTGAGGGTGATCTTGCCGGGCTGGCCGGCGGGGCGCAGGATGGCCAGGCAGCGGCCCTGGAAGGTGGTGCGCTCCGGTCTGCGGAAGCTGGCTGGGTCGCAGGGGTTGCCGCTGCCAACGGCGGCCAGCTCGCCGGCGCCGGTCACGGTGAAACTCACCGGCACGGCCGCGTATGGGACGCGCTCGCCGGCGGCATCGACGGCCTCGACGGTGACGTAGGCGAGGTCGTTTCGATCGGCGCGTATTTCCGGGCGGTCGACGGTGAGGCGCAGCTTCTTTGGCGGTCCGGCGGAGCGGATGGCAACGCTGGCGGCTTCCTTGCCGTTGATGAGGCCCACTGCCCGAAGGGTGCCGGGGGCGTAAGGGACCTCGAACTTGGCGGTGAGTTTGGTTCCCGCCGAGACCAGTTTTTCGCCGAGCTTTTTGCCGTTCAGTTCAAGACGGACCTTATCGCAACTCGAATAGACGGCCACCTGCATCGGCGTGTCCTTTTCGACGGGCCAGGACCAGCTCGGCAGTTCGTCGGGCCAGCCCCAAAGGCTGACCTTTTCACTCCGGCCCGGGGGGAGGGGTGTATGGACGGCCAATCCGATCTGGCTGCGGCCCCAGACCACGTCGCGATAGAAGGACTGAGGTTTCTTGAATCCACAGAGGTCGATGTCCCCGCACCAGGCGTTGAACCAGGGCCAAGGCATGAGTTGCGGGTTTTTCTCGTTGTCCAGGACGGCGTGGCCGAGGCCGGCTTCGCCCAGGTAATCCAGGGCCGTCCAGACGAAATCGCCGATGACGCAAGGGTGTTTCTCGACCATGGCCCAACAGTGGAAGGCGTCCATGGGGAATGATTCGGTGGCGACCATGACGCGCTGCGGCTTGCGGGCATGGTCGGACTCGTATTTGTGCGGCAGGTAGTTGTAGCCGCCGACATCGAGATGCTGGAAGGCGGGATCGGAGACACTGTCCCAATCGCGGCCAGCCCAATCCCAGGTGTCGCAGATGGCGGCGGTGATGGGGCGGGTCTGGTCGTGGGCGAGCACGGCCTCGCGCAGGTATTTGGCCAGGTCGGGACGGGTGAAGCGCTCGTGGACTTCGTTGCCGATGGACCAGAAGACGATCGAGGGGTGATTGCGATCGCGCTCGACCATCGCGGCAATGTCGCGCCCGCTCCACTCTTTGAAGAACCGATGGTAATCCTGCGGATTTTTGGCCTCTTCCCATTGGTCGAAGGCTTCGTCAATGACCAGCATGCCGAGCCGGTCACAAGCATCCAGGAAGGCCGGCGAAGGCGGGTTGTGGCTGGTGCGGATGGCGTTGAAGCCGTTGGCCTTCAAAAGTTCGACGCGCCGCTCCTCGGCGCGGTCGATGGCTGCCGAGCCCAGCGGGCCATTGTCGTGGTGGACGCAACCACCCTTGAGTTTGATCGGTTGGCCGTTGAGGCGGAAACCGCGCTCGGCGTCCGCCTCGAGCTGGCGGATGCCGAAGGGGACATTGCAGAGATCGCGGACCTTTCCGCCGGCGACAAGCTCGACTTCGGCGGCGTAGAGGCGGGGCGTCCCGAGGGTCCAGAGCTGAGGGGAGGGCAGTTCGATGACCTGCTCGACGACCGTGTTGGTCGCGCCTTGGGAACGGGCGGAGGTCTGGGCGGACTTCACGACTTTGCCATTGGGCCCGAACAGGCGCGTCCGCACCCAGACGTCGACGCCGTTGCCGAGTCCTTCGATAGTGGTTGCCACTTTCACGGCCGCCGTCTCGCTGGACACGCGCGGTGTCGTGACCTGGATGCCCCAGAGCGCCACGTGGAGCGGGTCGGTGACGGTGAGCCAGACGTGGCGGTAGATGCCGGAGCCGGAATACCAACGGCTATTCTTGCCTTCGTTGCGCACGCGCACGGCCAGGACGTTCTCCTGGCCGGCCGGGTTCAGATGCGCCGTCAGGTCGTATGCGAAGCTCGTATAGCCATAAGGGTGAATCCCCAGTGACAGGCCGTTGACCCAGACCTCCGCGTCCATATACACGCCGTCGAAACGCACCGAGACCGCCTTGCCGGCGTCGGCGGGCTCGAGCCTGAAATGTTTCCGATACCAGCCGGTGCCCCCGAGCACGTGTCCGGTGGAGGCGCCGCCGGGACTGGCGCCCGGGTCGAACGGGCCCATGCGCCCGACGGGAGAGCCGGCTTCATAAATGCCACCGTTGCCGGTGCCGTCAAAAACGCGGACGGCGACGACATCGGTGCCATCGCCGTGGGCCACGTGGGCGGGGACGCGATAGCGGCGCTCCTGGTCGGAGGCGGCCTGGAAATTCGGCGGAAACGAGCCCATGCCGCCGATGCGCGCGCCGTTGAGATAGGTTTCGTCCACATCATGAATCTTGCCCAGCAGCAATTCCACCCCTTTGGCCTCGGCGGACACGGGCAACGTGATATGCCGGCGGAACCAGCCGTAGGCCTTGTCCTGGGTATAGTTGGAGTGGTGTTTCCAGTAGTCCGGCAGTTGGACCTCCTGCCATTCGCTGTCGTTGAGGACGGGGTTCTTCCAAGCCGGGTCGTCGCCCTTGTGAAAGCGCCACTTGCCCTCGACGACGGCAAAGGAGGCAACGGTCTTGTCTGCCGGCGGCAGGTCTTCGATGCTCCAGTCGTGGGGCACATCCAGAGCGCGCCAATCCGAGTCGTCAAAGTCCGGACGCTCCGCCCCCGGCGCGTCGGCCCGCAGGAATTTCCAGTCCGCGTCAAAACTCCGCTCCCGCTCGCCCCGGGCCGATGCGCCGAAGCTCAAAAGCAGGGCCAGGCAGGCTAAGAGCGTGCGCAAAAACAACTCCGGCGCTTTGCGCGTAATTGTAACAAACTGCCTTTGCCTGGCGTCTGGAGCGTGGAGCGTCGGAGCGTGGAGCGTGAGGACATCGTAGCACTTGTCCACGCTCTCACGCTTCACGCTCTCACCCTTCACGCTCCACCCCAAGCATTGGGATCTCGGAATTCGTTCTTGCACGAGCCCAAAGGGGAATCCGTCATTTGCCCGCCGGCTGGCCGTCCACGCCGGGAGGCGGTTGTTCGTAAGCGTACTGGTCATCGTCTTTGAGTTCCTTCTTGAGGCGATAGAGTTCGAGTTTGAGTCTGGCAATCTTCTCTTGTTGGGCCGGGTCGTTGTAAAGGTTGTGAAGCTCATCGGGGTCTTGGGTGAGATCGTAGAACTCCCATTGGTCTTTCTTCCAGAAGCAGATGAGCTTGTGGGTGGTCGTGCGCACGCCGTAGTGGGCGCGGGTGTTGTGGTCGCCCGGGTCGTGGTAGTAGCGGTAATAATAGCTGGTGCGCCAGTCGGCGGGGCGCTGGCCTTTGAGGAGCGGGACCAGGCTGCGGCCCTGCATGTCCTGGGGCGTTTTCAAACCGGCCAGCTCCATGAAGGTGGGGGCGAAATCGGGATTGATGGCCATGGCCTCCTGCACCAGTCCCGCTTTGGCCGCGCCCGGCCAGCGGACCAGGAAAGGCATCCTGACCGAGGCCTCGTACATAAAGCGCTTGTCGTAAAGGCCGTGATCGCCCAGAAAAAAGCCCTGGTCGCTGGTGTAAATGACTACGGTATTGGAGCCCGGGATGACACGGCGGCCTTGGGGCGTGAGAAAGGCGGGGTTGTGATAAACGCCCTGGCCGGGCAGAATGGTCCATTGGTCGAAGCCGGTGGGGTCGCTGCCCAGGTGCCACTTGCCAATCATCCCCGTGTAATAGCCCGCCGCCTGCAGGTACTTGGCCACCGTGGGCTGGGAACCGTCGAAGCGGTTGAAGGTTGGGACGCCGTTCAGGTGGCTGTACTTGCCGGTGATGATCGTGGCGCGGCTCGGGCTGCAGATGGAATTGACGCAAAAGCAGTTTGCAAACCGCACACCACTGGCGGCCAGGCGATCGAGGTTTGGGGTGCGGTTGACCCGGCTTCCATAAGCGCCGATGGCGTGTGCCGCGTGGTCGTCGCTCATGATGAACAGGATGTTCGGCCGGCCCTGCGCTCCGGCCAAGGTCATAGTTCCCGCCACGACTGCGGCACAGGTCAATAGCGTCTTCACGACCCTGATTCTGCGGAAAACCGGGTCTGGGGCAAAGCCGAAATCTCACCCCCTGAACAAGGAACTGGGAGGTCGGGTGTTGCGCCCTGCTGCATTTCGAGCGTCCCGGTCCCCCTCACCCCGGTCCTCTCGCCGCAGCGGGGGTGGCTCTCAGTGGGGACTCGATTCAACTGGTACTCCAATAGCCTGAACTCAGAGCCGTTGGCGCCAGTAACTCGGTCGCCGTTTCGCGTGCGCCACTGCCACGATCCACACGCGGTCGGGTTCGTCCCGGTAAACCACCGAATATGGGAATTTGCGCGCCAGCGCGCGGCGGGCGCGCGGACTGAGGCGAAGGAAGCGGTCGGGTTGGTGGCAGACCTCCTGGATCAGCCGTTCGATCTCCTCGTGGAAGCCGCCCCCCAGTTCGGGCGTGATGGCGGCGTAGTACTGGACCGCCTGGGTGTATTCCTCCCCCGCCTCAGGATGAAAGACGTGCGGCTTCACCGCCCCATGATTTTACGGATGCGGGCAGACACTTCTTCAGGAGAGAGGCCTTGAACCTTGCCGCTTTGAATTTCCTCGACACGCCGGTCAACCTCGGTTCTCCATGCGCTTTCGATCTCCGGGTCGCTGCGGTGCAGGTCTTCGGTCAGACGGCCTACCAACTCCCCGACCTTTTCCGGCGGCCACTGGCGGGCTTCTTCGACGATTTGTTCCAATGTTATTGGCACGCTGTTTATCATACGATGTCTCAGGTTTGGGTTCAAGAACTCCAGCGGAAAAACGCCCTGGGCTTCAGCGTACGACTTCGAACGCGAATCCCTTCAAGTACTCCGTCTCCGGAATCATAGGGATAATGGGATGGTCCGGGGCCTGGGAGAAGACGGCGGTCCTGCGCAGGAGACGGTGGGCGTCGAAAGCGGCGGCGAGCAGCGTGTCCTGAAACAAGCCGGCGTCCACGTGGTGCGAGCAGCAGAAGGTGGCCAGGGTGCCGCCGGGCCTGAGGAGTTTTAAAGCCCGGAGGTGGATTTCCTTGTAGCCGCGCAGGGCATCGGGCACCGACGAGCGATTTCGGGTGAAGGAGGGCGGGTCGAGAAAGATGAGGTCCCAGCGGGGTATGACTTTCTCGTGGGGTTGCGTCACGGTTTGGGCCTTGAGCCAATCGAAGACGTTGGCGGTATCGAAGGAGCACTTGTCGGCCAGGCCGTTGGCGGCGGCGTTGCGTTGAGCGGCGGCAATGGCCTCGGCGCTCTGCTCGAGCAAGTGGACGTGCGCAGCCCCGGCGCGGGCGGCGTGGAGTCCGAAGCCGCCCAGAAAGCTGAAGCAGTCCAGCACCTGGGCGCCGGCGGCCATCTCGGCCACGAGCCGATAATTGACCTGCTGGTCCAGGTAGAGGCCGGTCTTGTGGCCGCCCAGGACATCCACTTCAAATTGCAGGCCGTTGAGACGAACCGCCAGCGGGCCCGAAAGCTGGCCCGAAAGGATTCCGTTGGCGTCGGGCAGCCCCTCGAACTTGCGCGAGGCCAGTTCGTTGCGCTCGAGAATCGCGCGCGGAGAAAACAGGGCCTGCAACGCGGCCAGAATCATCGGCTTCCGCTGGTCCATGCCCAGCGAGGAGGTCTGCACCACCAGCGCGTCTTCGTATTTGTCCACAATCAGCCCGCTCAGAAAATCGCTCTCGGCATTGACGACACGAAATGAAGTCGCCCCCGGCATAAGCTTCTGCCGGACCGCCAGCGCGGCCCGGATGCGCCCTTCAAAGAACGCCCGGTTGATTTCGACCCGTTCCGGGGAAAGCATCCGCACATTGATTTTGGATTTTGAATTGTAAAACCCCACCCCGAGGAACCTCTGGCGATGATCCTTGACCTGGACCACGTCCCCGTCGGCGGCCGGCAGGGTAAGCCGGAGGACCGACCCGGCATAGATCCATGGGTGGCCCGCCACGATGCGGTCGGCCTGGCCGGGCCTCAATAAGACAGTTGGCAACGATTCCATAAGCGGGTGGAGCATACCAGTCCCGGCGGCAGTGCGAAAGAGGACAGGACAAAATAGCAGCTAAAGGCCGCTTGCTTGCGGCTTCCGGGAGCACAGCCTTCCTGATTCTCAAATCTCCTGCAGGGAACGGAGTTGCAGCGCGCGTTAGGGACGAGCCAGAACGCGGCGGAAAACCCCAACCCCAACGGGGTTGTGGCCGGCAGGGAACGCAGCCGACTGGCTTCCCGGCCACCGGGCCGCAACCCCGTTGGGGTTGATGGGCATTGCCGCGCGATTTCCCAGGGTCGGCGCCGCGCCAACCCTGGGCTTTGCTCCACAACCGCGTTGCGGTTGAAGTTACGCACGCCAGTTTGGGCTGGAAGTCCCGCAGACTCTCGGACATTCTGCTCTGCATGCCACACTCACTATCCGCCGTTGTAACTGTTCAGGTGTGGGGCAGACCTCCGGTCTGCCAGTTCGCGGAGCCTCCGGCTCCGTGAGCCTGGGGCGATCGGAACACCGGGCCAGAGGCCCGGCTGACCGGCAGACCAGAGGTCTGCCCCACCCTCCCACCTGAACAGTTACCGCAGCGATTGCCACGCTCTCACGCTCTCACGCTCCACTCCGAGCATTCAGGTCTCGGAATTTGTTTCTGCAGGGGCGCTTAGCGTTCGGCGGCGGCGGCGCGGGCCATGAGGACTTTGCGGGTGGGCACGAAGCTGGCGGCGAACTCGCGCCGATAGTCGGCGAAGGTTCCGGCAGCTATGGCGGCGCGCACCTCCGCCATGACTTTCAAGAAAAGCCCGGTGTTATGGAGGCTCAGCATGCGCAGGCCCAGGATTTCCCCGACCTTGAGCAGGTGGCGCAAATAGGCTCGGCTGAAGTGCCGGCAGGCGAAGCATTCACAGCCTTGTTCGATGGGCCCAAAGTCGGCCTTGCAGGCGGCGGCTTTGATGCTCACGCTGCCTTTGCGGGTGAAGGCCGTGCCGTTGCGGGCGACACGCGTGGGCAGGACGCAATCGAACATGTCCACGCCGCGCGCGACCAACTCGACCAATTGCGCGGGCGTGCCCAGGCCCATGGCGTAGCGCGGCTGGCCGGGCGGAAGGAACAGTTCGGTCATTTCGACGGCGCGCATCATTTCGGGCTCCGGCTCGCCCACGCTCACGCCGCCGATGGCGTAGCCGTCGAACTGGAGGGCGGCCAGGGCCTTGGCGCACTCTTGGCGGAGCGGGGCGCTGGCGGCCCCCTGGACGATGCCGAAGACGAGTTGGCCGGGGGCGCGCGGCTGGGCGCGGCATTCGGCGGCCCAGCGCAGGGTGCGCTCGACGGCCGCGCGGAGCTCGCGCGGGGTGCTGGTGTGCGGCGGGCAATCGTCGAAGACCATCGCAATGTCGGAGCCAAGGGCGGTCTGGATGGCCATGGCTTCCCGGGGCCCGAGAAACAGCAGCGAGCCATCCAGGTGCGAGCGGAACTCGACCCCGTGCGCGTGAATCTTGCGAATAGTGGCCAGGCTGAAGACCTGGAAGCCGCCGCTGTCAGTCAGTATCGGCCCGGACCAACTGACAAACCGGTGCAGGCCGCCTGCGGCGCGGATGATGTCGAGCCCGGGGCGGAGGTTGAGGTGATAGGTGTTGCCCAGGAGGATCTGAGTGCCCAGCTCGAGCAACTCGCGGGGGTCCAGGGCCTTGACGCTGCCTTGCGTGCCGACCGGCATGAAGACGGGCGTCTCCACCACGCCATGGGCGGTCGTCAACCGGCCCAGGCGCGCCTTGGAAGACGGGTCCCTCTGGAGCAGTTCAAACATGCCCGCGAGCTTCCCTCACTCGGCAAGACAGGGCAACTGCAATTCAGCCCGGCTGCAAAGTGGCCTCGAAAGCGGCCTTGCTTTTCCTGGTTCGCTGGCGCAAAATATCCTTCCGATGACAAGCATTCCTCCGGAGCAGGAAATGAAACCGGCGCATCGTCGGGCGTTTACTCTGATCGAGTTGCTGGTGGTGATAGCGATTATCGCGATCCTGGCGGCGTTGCTCCTGCCCACCCTTGCGGTCGCCAAGGAGAAGGCCCGGCGCACGACTTGCTGCAGCGCCCTGCACCAGCTTGGTTTGGCGGTGCAGATGTACGGCAACGACAACCGGCAAACGGTGCCCACTGGCGTCCGGGACGACGGCGGGGAACACTCGATTTGGATCGGCACCAACACCTTCAATGCCATCCGGCAATACAGCGGCACTAACATGAGCACCTGCCCGAGCCTCGCCGGCACCTTTCAGTATTACGAGGCGCCTTATGGTTATGTCATCGGATATAGTTACAATGCCGGGCACAAAACGCCCTGGCCCAGCCAACCCGGGCCGGCCTGGGTTTCCCCGCAGAAACTCACCGACAGCCCCGGGTTGACGATCGCCTGCGATCTGAACCAGTGGGCCGAGCCCCTCGGCGGTTCCGGTTGGGTCATCGCCCCTCATTGCTCCGCCGGGGCAGCCCAGCAAGGCGGCTATCCGTTTCTCACGGTCAAGACGCTTACCACCTCACGCCAGGTCGGGGGCAAAGGCGGCAATATACTCCTGCTGGATGGTTCGGTGATCTGGAAGAATCTCAAGCAGACCACCAACTATGCCTGCTCGCAATTCGGAAGCGGCTATTGGAATGCCTGGTGAACCCAGACCTTTGTCGCAACCGTAACTGTTCAGGTGGGAGGGTGGGGCAGACCTCTGGTCTGCCGGTTAGCCGGGCCTCTGGCCCGGTGTTCCGGCCGCACCAGGTTCACGGAGCCGGAGGCTCCGTGAACTGGCAGACCGGAGGTCTGCCCCACACCTGAACAGTTACTCGCAACCTTCGTCGCCAACTTTTGCGGCTCAGTTCCATTGCAGTTCAGGCTGGACGAGCGACCGGGCGTTCAAGCGGTTTTCGGCGATCCAGCGCCCCACCTGCCCTGCGCTGATAGGCCCATATTGGTGGCCGTCTGTTCCAATGACCCTGTGCATAACGCGCGTTGTAAAGCAGCCTGCCGAAGCTGTTGTCCCCGGTCCACTACATTCGACGGCGCCGGTTGTAATGGGGCGCGATCACTTGTTGCCCTTGAGCGCGGCCAGGAATTCCTTGATGGCGGGGGAGAGCACCTTGCTCTTTTTGTAGATTGCGGCTAGCGGGCGATGAAACCGGCCATCTTCGAGGGTGACTTGGGCGAGGGTTTGCTTGGAAACTTCCTGGAGCACGGTGCCCTGGGGGACAACCGCCACGCCGGCATCAATCTCGACCGCGCGTTTGACGGTTTCTATATTGTCGAATTCCATGACGTGCCGCACCTGGACGGAGTGTTCCTTGAGGATCTTGTCCAGGGCCTTGCGGGTGGGGATGTCCGGCTCGAAACCGATGAATTTCTGCCCGGAGAGGGCCTTGAGCCGAACGTTCTTGCTCTTGGCCAGGAGATGCTGGGGATGGCAGATGAGGACCAGGGTGTCCTGCCGCAGGGGGTAAACCTCCAGTTTGGCGTCGCGCGCAGGATAGGCGACCAGGCCCAGGTCAACGACGTTGCCGATCACATCCTCATAGACCTGGTTGGCGCGCCGGTACTCGACGTGAACGTTGACGGCGGGGTAGGCCTTGAGGAACGTCTTCAGATAAGCCGGCAGATCATGCAGACCGATGCTGTAGATCGTTGCCAGGCGGATAGTGCCGGAGATGACCTCCTTGATTTCCTGGAGTTTGCCCCGCAGGCCGTCGTAGGTCCGGAGCATCTGCTTGCTGTAATCGTAGAGCACCTGGCCCTCGCGCGTGAGACGGAATCGCTTCTTGCTGCGCTCGATGAGCAGAGCTTTGAAAGCCCGTTCCAGGGAGCCGATCTGCTGGCTGACGGCGGACTGGGTCACCTCGTTGATTTGGGCGGCCTTGGTGAAACTCTCGGTCTCGGCCAGATCACAGAAAACTTTAAGGCTCTCGATTTGCATAAGGGCAAGAAATAACCGATGGGCAGCAATCAGTCAACTAATGTTTTAAAGAAGCGCGGCCCGCCAGCAGGTTTCATTCTGTCCTCGTCATCCGGGGAGTTCCTGTTACAATGTCTGCGATGCGAACGGCGATTTATCCCGGGAGTTTCGACCCTGTAACCAACGGGCATCTGGATGTCATCCATCGAGCCACCAAGCTGTTTGACCGGGTGATCGTGGCGGTGGCGGCCAATGAGAGCAAGCACCCGTTGTTTACGCTGGAGGAGCGCGTGCGGATGGTGGCGCGGGCGGTGCGGCATCTGCGGCATGTCGAGGCGGATTCCTTCCAGGGCCTGCTGGTCGAATACGTCGAGCGGCGCTCGGCCCAGGCGGTCATCCGGGGCCTGCGGGCGGTGTCCGACTTTGAATTTGAATTCCAGTTGGCTTTGATGAATCGTAATTTGAATGAGCGCCTCGAAACGATATTTATGATGCCCAAGGATACCTACACTTTTCTCAGCTCGGGACTGGTCAAAGAGGTCGCGTTGCTGGGGGGTGATGTGGGTGCCTTCGTGCCCGCGCACGTCCGGAGCGCGCTGGCCGGGAAGTTGTTATGTCGTTGAAAGTCAATCTTCGTCATTTGGAGGCCCACGAGCTCCGCCTGGAAGGCCGATTGGCGGTGTCGGAACTGGACATTGATACGATGGACGAGGTCATCCGCCTGGACCAACCGCTGGATTACGCGCTGGAGGTGCAGAAGCTCGAGGCCGGGCTGCTGGTCCAGGGGCGGCTCCACCTGATGCTGGCCTGCCAGTGCGTCCGCTGCCTGAGGCCGTTTCGGCTGCCCCTGGAACTCAATGGGTGGACCTGTCACCTGCCGCTCCAGGGCGAGGACCGGGTCAGGGTCCTCAACGACTGCGTGGACTTGACGCCTTATGTCCGGGAGGATATTCTCCTGGAGATTCCGCAACATCCGTTGTGCGACCCGCAATGCCGCGGCTTGCCAAAGACCTGGATGGGCAGCCCCGCCTCGGCGGGCAGCCCCGGCCCGGGAGGGGTTGGCGGTTCATCAGCCTGGGCTGAGTTGAACAAGCTGAAGTTTTGACGTTGAAACCGCGGGCCCTGTGGACGTATCCTGGCGCCCTTGGTGTGAAGTCATTGACATAGAAACATCTTAACATCGATCGCCAAATATGGGTGTCCCCAAGCGTAAACCTTCGCGCAGCCGCCAGCGGATGCGCCGCGCCTACAACAGCGTCCTGACCCTGCCTCAACTCAGCGCCTGTCCCCAATGCGCTGCCCCTTACGTGCCCCACCGCGTTTGCCCCGCTTGCGGTTATTACAAGGGACGACAGGTTATCACGGTCAACACGGGGACTTAAGCGATTCCTCGCCGCGCGGAACCAGTCCCTCCGCGTCCGGCCCGCCTTATGCGAATCGCAGTGGATGTCATGGGTGGCGACCACGGCTGCGGGGTCGTCATTGAAGGGGCCATGCGCGCATTGGACACGGGCAAACAAATCACCGCCCTCTTCCTGGTGGGCGACCGCTCCGATATCCACGCCGCCTTGCCCCATCGGGGATTCCGCGACCACCGCGTGCGCGTCGTCCATGCCAGCGAAGTGCTTACGATGGAGGACAAGCCCGCCGCCGCCGTGCGCCGGAAGAAGGATTGCTCGATTGTGCGGGCCGTGGAACTGGTGCGCGAGGGCCGGGCCGATGCAGTGGTTTCGCTGGGCAACACGGGGGGCATTTTCGCCGCCGCCGCTCTCAAGCTGGGCCGGATTTCGGGCGTGGACCGCGGGGGCATCGCCACGATTATTCCAAGGGCCGAGGGTGAATTTGTGCTGCTGGACTCGGGCGCCAACATAGAATGCAAGCCGCTGCACCTGGCCCATTATGCCATTATGGGCAGCATCTATTCCCGCGAGATCCTTCACCGTCCCAAGCCCAGGGTCGGCATCCTGAGCGTCGGCACCGAAGACACCAAGGGCAACGAGCTCTCACTCCAGGCCTTCCGACTGTGCAGACGACTGGACTTGAATTTCATCGGCAACGTGGAAGGTCACGACCTTTTTAAGGACCGTGTCGATGTGGTCATTTGCGATGGTTTTGTCGGCAACATTGTGCTCAAGACTTGCGAGAGCCTGGCGCTGGCCATGTTTTCGCTGCTCAAGCACGAGCTCACTGCCAATCCCCGGCGCAAGCTCGGGGCGTTGCTGGCTCAAAATGCCTTTCGGGCGCTGCGCCGGCGCATGGATCCCGAAGGCTCGGGCGGCGCCCCCCTCCTGGGTTTCAACGGGGCGGTCATGAAAGCCCATGGCTCCGCTCACGAGCGCTCCATTGCCAACGCCATCCGCGTTGCCACCGAGAACATCCACCTCCAGGTTAGCCGGACCATCGCGCAGGAAATCGCCCGCGCCAACGAGCGGCTGGCAGCCCTCGAGCCGGCTGCCACCCACGAATTATCGCTCGGCTGAGCATGAGCCCGACCCCCACACCCAAATTCAAGAACCCACGGGCCAAGTACAACTTCCAGGGCCGCTCCTGCTCCATCGCCGGCGTCGGTTCTTACGTCCCCGCCCGCATCCTCACCAATGCCGACCTGGAAAAGATGGTCAGCACCTCCGACGAGTGGATCACCTCCCGGACCGGCATCAAAGAGCGGCACATAGCCGCCAAGGACGAGTTCACCTCGGATTTGGCCGCGCGCGCGGCCCGTCTGGCCATGCAGCGCGCCGGGGTGACCCCGGACCAAATCGAACTCATTGTGGTCGCCACCATCACGCCGGACATGCCTTTTCCTTCGACCGCCTGCCTGGTCCAGCAGAAGCTCGGCGCCTTTCGCGCCGCCGCCTTCGATCTCGAGGCGGCCTGCTCCGGGTTTATCTACGGCCTGGAGATCGCTCAGCAGTTCATTATGTCGCGCACTTACGACACCGTCCTGGTCATCGGCGCTGAAAAACTCTCCTCCATCGTCGATTGGCAGGACCGCAACACCTGCGTGCTCTTCGGCGACGGCGCCGGCGCGGCCGTTCTCCGCAACCGCCCCAATGCTCACGGCCTCCTGACCGCCGTCATGGGCGCCAACGGACGGAAGGCCAATCTGCTCTTCATGGCGGGCGGCGGCAGCCGCTGCCCCGCCACAGCCGAATCGGTCGCCGCCCGCAAGCACTACCTGCGGATGGAAGGCAAGGAAACCTTCAAGAGCGCCGTCCAGGCCATGCTGACCGCCGCCCAGGAAGCCCTCCGCCGCTGTGAAATCGATATCTCCCGCATCAAATGCATCGTCCCGCACCAGGCCAACCTCCGCATCATTGACGCCGTTGGCCAACGTCTCGGGGCCAAACCCGAACAGTTCTTCATCAACCTTCACAAGTACGGCAACACCTCCGCCGCTTCCGTGGCCATTGCCCTGGACGAAGCCGTCCAGAGCGGGCGCGTCCAGCCCGGCGACTTGATCCTTTTGATTGTTTTTGGCGCCGGCCTCACCTGGGGCGCCGCCGTCATCGAATGGTAGCCCTGGTATTTTACCCGCTAATAATTGATCGCTATTCACCAGGTTGACTTTTCCCGGTTCCATGCTATTTTGACCTCGTTGTATGAGCGCCAGAAAAGCTGAAAGCAATGGTTCCTTCCACCATGTCGCGGTCGCGGTCGAAGCGCCTCAAACCCGCTTGTCCCTCTCGCCGGACTCCGTCATTTTCCACAAAAACGGCATCGAATTCCGAAGCGCGACGCCTTTCCCTGCCTGGGCGGAAATGACGCTGACCCTCCAATCTCCGGGCGACGGCGGCAGAATCCACTGCACCGGGGTGGTGATTTCCTGTACCGGCAACAAACACGCCGGCTACCACGTTTCGATGGTGCTGACCGACCTCTCGCGCCTGGCCCAGGCCCGCCTGAGCACCATGGCCGTTTTGCAGCACCCGTAGCCCAGCCCAGCCGGCCAGCCGGAACCAGGGGCTAGAGCATCGTCTTAATCTTGCTCAGGGTTGTCTGTGGTCCAAGCCACCGCCCCCGTCATGGCGGTCGCTTCGCGTTCTACACCCATCAGTCCTCGTTTGACGGCCCCGAAAAGGGGTCAGCCATTAGGGCACTGATCAAGTAAAAAAACGTCGTGCGTCCAGTTTTTTTTCTAAACCGTTTTCGCCGCAACT
>Ga0187849_1003300_pt1 | contig 14379 bp, 12 predicted proteins | sample June2016WEW_4_10_2_FD_132412 | JGI IMG/M metagenome (GOLD analysis project Ga0187849, IMG submission 132412) | Peatland microbial communities from SPRUCE experiment site at the Marcell Experimental Forest, Minnesota, USA - June2016WEW_4_100 | ecosystem: Environmental > Terrestrial > Soil >... | reverse complement strand
CTGCTATCGCAGTCCAAAGCGCTAACCATTCCACTCTCCGCGCTGCACATCGCAGAAAGCCCTCGCGACTGCCGCATCAGGGACGTCCGGCGTCACCCGTACTTTGCCAAGGCCTTCCGGCAAAACCCAATGGATTTTTCCTCCCACCGCTTTCTTATCGCGAGGCAGAAGTCCCAAAATCTTTTCTTCGTTGAGGCCGCGAATCCCCGGCAGAGGTCCCACGGATCGTACCACGCGGGCGATGCGTTTGCCAACGGCGGGATCAAGCACGCTGGCGAGTTCTGCCAGGCGAGTGACTATCAGCATCCCCCAGGCCACAGCCTCCCCGTGCAGAAAGCGCCGATACCCGGTGGCCTCTTCTAGCGCGTGGCCGTAAGTGTGGCCCAGATTCAGGACACGCCGCAGGCCCGCTTCCCGCTCGTCGCGGCTCACCACGTCGACTTTCACTTGCGCGGCGCGCGCCACGAGGGTTTCCAGGAGCGGCGTGTCCCCGGGCCGCAGTCCCGCCACTTTGCCCTCGAGCCAACCAAACAGCGCCGGGCCCGACAGAATCGCGTGTTTGACCGTTTCATACAAGCCTGATTGAAACGCGCGCGGCAAAAGCGAAGCCAGCACCGCAGGATCTGAGACCACCATACGTGGCGCGTAGAATGTCCCCACCAGATTTTTCATGGCGCCGACGTTTACGGCCGTCTTTCCCCCCAGGGCGCTGTCCACTTGCGCCAGAACGGTAGTCGGCGCCTGCACGTAATCAATCCCGCGCATGTAGGTTGAAGCGACGAACCCGCCCAAGTCTCCTACCACACCGCCTCCGAACGCCACCAACAATGATCGCCGGTCGGCACCACATTCCAGGAGTTCGGAAGCAACGTACCCCGCCATGGAAAGGCTCTTCGAACTCTCGCCCGAAGGCACCAGGATGGAAGGCAACCCGGCCCAGCCCGCGTCACACAAAAGCTTGTTGCCCCATCTCTCCCACAGACTGAGCTCGGTAAGCACGAAAACGGATGAATACCCCTTCAAGCGCTGCAAGGCGCGCCACGCTCCACGCCCAACTATCACTTTATATTCACCTGCACTCGATTTCACTTGCAGTCGCCGCATAAGCCTCCCAGGGTTGTGCCCCACCGAAACCCATTCTTACAAATACCATGCAGCCCGGAGACCGGCAACAGCAGAAATAGTCAACCCGAGTTTTGTTTCGCCTGTGGATAGCAGGTGGTAGAGGTTGCGGAGCCGACCGGCCCTAGTTATGATGGAATCATCCATGGTGATGCGCAAGGACAAGGGTGTGGACTTTGTCGTCCTCGGCGGGGGTATTGCGGGGATGCGGGCCGCTGTTGAGTTGGCCCGGGGCGGCCGTGTTCTTGTCCTCACCAAGGATGATCTGTATGAATCCAGCACCGAGTACGCCCAGGGGGGCATTGCCGCGGCGTTGAGCGAAGACGACGAGGTCACACTCCACCTGCACGACACGCTGCTGGCCGGCGACGGACTTTGCCGTGAAGAAGCCGTGCGCGTGCTGGTGGAGGAAGGGCCGCAGCAGATCCATCAGCTCATCGAGTGGGGCATGCGCTTCGACCGCAACGGCACCAAGCTGGCGTTTACGCGCGAAGGCGCCCACAGTCGCTCGCGGGTTCTACACGCCCATGGAGATTCCACCGGCAGCGAAATCCTGCGGGCACTGATGGCCAAGGCCCGGACGCTTCCTTCCATCCAGTTGCAACCCCGCGCTTTTGCCACCGAACTGGTGCGGGAGGGCGGCAAGGTATGCGTGGTTACCTACCTCGACTCCAAGAGTTCTCCGCCCCAGCGCATTCCGGCCAACGCCGTCTTGCTGGCCACCGGCGGGTTGGGTCACGTTTACAAGGAAACTACGAACCCTTCGGTGGCCTGCGGCGACGGTGTGGCCATGGCGTACCGGGCCGGCGCTCTCCTGAGTGACATGGAGTTTGTGCAGTTTCACCCCACGGCGTTGTTCGTGAAGGGAGCGCCCCGCTTTCTGCTTTCGGAAGCTCTGCGTGGGGAGGGGGCTTACCTGCGCAACCTGCTGCTGGAGCGCTTCATGCTGCGCTACCACGAGGCCGCCGAACTGGCGCCGCGTGACGTGGTGGCGCGCGCCATCACCCTGGAAATGCACAAGACGCGGTCGGAGTTTGTCTACCTGGACCTGACGGGCCTCGACCCCGAGCACGTCAAGAAACGCTTCCCACGGATTTTCTCCACCTGCCTGAAGTACAACATCGATATCACCGCGGACCTTGTTCCTGTTCGCCCCGCAGCCCACTACGCCATGGGCGGCGTGGCGACGGACCTGCGCGGCGCGACTTCGCTTCCAGGGCTTTTCGCCGCCGGAGAAGTCGCCTCTTCCGGTGTCCATGGCGCCAACCGCTTGGCCAGTAATTCCCTGCTGGAAGGATTGGTCTTCGGCGCTCGATCCGCTGCGGCCATGCTGAACCAGCACACGCCGCCGCCCTTCCCTTCCCCCCCGCCCCATCCACGCGCGGACAACTCCCAACGGGCGGCGCCTTTGCCGGCAACACCGCCGCCAGCCGATTCCCAGATGGCGGTCGAGGAAGCGCGCGCGATTCTGTGGGACCACGTCGCCATCATTCGCAACGGCAAGCACCTTTCTGAGGCGGTCAAGCGCCTGGCGGAACTTTCCCTGCCGGAGCCCCCGCATCCTTCGCGCCAAGCTCACGAAGCCTGCAATATCCTCACCGTGGCTCGTCTGATTGCGCGCTGCGCCTTGGCGCGTGAGGAGAGCCGCGGCGCTCACTACCGCTCCGACTTCCCCCTGAAGAACGAAGCCAAACCGCCCCGGCACTCATATATATCCAAGGAATTCCCTCCCTTTTTTGAGTGATAGCGTAGCGCGGACCTGTTTTGTAGGTCCGCGGCTCTTACCCGGACTCGCGCTCCAAACCAGAGGGTCTGTCTTTGAGATCGTCGTTTTTTGCTGGCTTGCGCAGAGCGCAGCTCTGCGATTCGCGTCCATCTCCCGTGATAAAACGCAGAGCTGCGCTCTGCGCAAGCCGGTCTCAAAACCCAGAGCTGCGCTCTGCGCAAGCCGGTCTCAGAAGTCTAAGGAAGAACCGCAGACCCCAAAACCGGGGGTCTGCGCTACAGTCGCGTTCCCGCGTGGTGAGAAATCGCGGTCAGTCTTTCGCCTCGGTCACGAGCGACGCCAGGATGGCGATTCCCAGGATCAAAAGAATCCCCAGCAGGGCAGTTCCTGTCGGAATGTGCACCCAAGGGGTGAACAGCATTCTGGCGCCAATGAAAATCAGGATCACCGCCAACGCTGTGCGCAGGTAATGGAATCGGGACAAGGCCCGCGCCAGCAGAAAATAGAGCGACCGCAATCCCAAAATCGCAAGGACGTTCGAAGTGAAGATGATGAAGGCATCTTGCGTAACGGAAAAGATGGCGGGGATGGAATCCATCGCAAACGTTAGGTCGACAACCTCGATCATGAGCAGAACCAGAAGGAGCGGGGTGGCGCAGAGCCGGCCGTCGACTCGCGTAAAGAAGCGCCCGCCCTCATAACGTTCGGAAATCGGGAACAACCTGCGGGCCAAACGAATCACCCTGCTGCTTGTTGGATCGTATTTCTTCTCCTGCTCGCGCAGTAACCTCACTCCCATGAAAAGCAGGAAGACGGCAAAGAAATAGAGGACCACATGAAAATGCCGGACGAGTTGGACTCCCGCAACGATGAAGGCCCCGCGCAGAGCGAGGGCGCCCAGCACACCCCAGAAAAGCACTCGATGCTGATACTCGGCGGCCACCCCCATGCTCGCAAAGATCACCGCGAAAAGGAAGATGTTGTCGGCGGAGAGAGATTTCTCCAGCAGGTAACTGGTGAAAAACTGTAGCGCCGCTTCCGCGCCATATCGCCAGTAAATTCCCAGGTTGAAGGCCAACGACAGCGCCACCCAGAAGGCGCTCCAACCCGCAGCTTCGCGGAATCGCAACGGGTGCGGGCGGCGATGGAAGACCCCCAGATCCAGCGCCAGCAGGGTCAGCACAAAAACGATGAAGATGATCCACGGCCAAAGGCTGTTCATACCCAGGAGGGATGCTACCTCGCGCGCGGCGGCTTCTCAAGGTCGGCGAGAGTGGCAAGAACCACGCGGCCGACAATGGTTAAACTCTGCGGGCTGCAATGTTCAACCGTATCCTTTTCCGTATGCCAGTAGCTGTTGCTGGGGCCGTAGTCGAAATCGATCAGGTCCACTGCGGCCACACCGGCGTCCACAAAAGGCATGTGGTCGTCGTCGATAGCGGTCGGGGAATCCAAGAATTCTCTCGCGTACCCGAGGCGGTGGGCGGCAGCGAACACGGTATCCGTCAACCACGGCGTGGAATTTGCCTCGCGGCGGATATCCAGGTTGGCATCTCCGATCATATCCACCAGGATCATTGCCTGGATGCGCCACAGCTCGCCCGCGGAGGAGAGCTTCTGGACCAAATGCCGGCTGCCGTATACGCTGTCCGTCGCCGTCCACTCCCGCACGGCTTCTTCCCCGTCAAAGAAAACCAGCCAGTAGGTCAATGCATGCTTGCGGCCGTGCAAAACACGCGCCAGTTCCAGGAGCAGGGCCGCGCTTGACGCCCCGTCATTCGCGCCGACAAAACGGAAACCTTCCTCGAGCTTCGTGTCGTAGTGGCCCGTAACCATCACGACCTTGGATTGCGCGCCGGGGAACTTGGCGATGAGGTTGGTCATGGGGATTTCGCCCACCGGAGTCGAGGCGATAAAGGCATCCTCTTCAACCTCGGCGCCCGCCTGCTTGAGCTGCGCCATGATCCAGCGCCGCGAGTCTGCCAGAGCCGGTGAACCGGCGGGACGCGGCCCGAAGGCCACCAAGTGCTTCAAATCGGCAAAAGCTCGCGCGCCATTAAATGTTTCGGCCGGCGCCTGTGCACCAAGCCAGTGCGGAACAGCAAGCAGGAGCAGAAGGCTGCATGCCGCAAGCCAAAGCCGCTTAGTTTGACGCCTAGCCCCAACATTGTTCACTTAGTTGTCCTCACGGACTAGGAAATCTAATTGCGGGCGAAGCCCGCCTTGGACTGCGGTAGCAGCAGCTATCGCCTTTTTTCCTCCGTCCCTTGCGCCTTTGGGGCATGAACCGAAGGCGGAAGGCGGTAGCTGCTGCTACCGCAGTCCAAGGCGCTTCGCGCAAGTGCATGTGAAAACGTGCGCAAAGTGACAAAGGGAACTTCAGATCCTTCGTCCCGACCAAACCGGGACTCAGGATGACAAGACCCTTATGTTGCCGCCCTGAATCACCCATGGCCACATCACACTGTCATCATGAGGCTTCCGCATCTTTTTTCCGGTTTTTCTTTAGGTAAACGAGCCAGGAAAGTCCGATGCTCAAGACGTAAAGGCCCAGCAGCGGAATCCAAACGACAAAGATGGTCGCCATATCATTGGTCGGGACAACGGCGGCAGCGATGACCGCCGTCAGCAGGACCGCATAGCGAAAGTTCTTCAAGAGGAACTTCGGCGTGACGATGCCAAAGATCGAGAGCAGCAAAATCACCACGGGCAATTCGAAGACCAGGCCCACCGCCAGAATGATGGACATCGCCAGGTCCCAGTATTCGTTAATGGTCACCATGGGCGTAAATTGCGCGCCAAACTCCAACAGGAAACGAAACGCCTTGGGCAGAGCCAGCTTGTAGGCGAAGAAGCCGCCGGATATGAACAATCCGCTGGTCAGCAGGACAAAGGGCCAAATGTATTTTTTTTCATTGCGGTAAAGTCCGGGCGAGATAAACAGCCAGAGCTGAAATAGGACGTAGGGCGAAGCGAGAAAAACTCCGCCGAAGATGGAAATTTTGATGAACAGGTTGAAGGGATCAACGGGATTGGTGAATACGAGGTTCGCCGGCAAGCCCAGAGCGCGCAGTGAGTCGGTTATAGGCTTCGCAAGGTAGGCATAAATGGCATTGTGAAAATAAAAACAAATCCCGCTGGTGACAATAATGGAGTAAATGCTGTGAAGCAGCCTGACCCTGAGTTCCTCGAGGTGCTCGAGGAACGACATCTGCCTGCCGCTGAGTTCCACGTCTTCAGGGTCTGGGTTCGGTGTTTTCGGGGGTGGGTTCTGGATCGTGATGCCCATAGGTGGAGGTCGTGTCGGGGCCGCTCTCGGGTAAGCGGTCCAAATTCTTGATTTCCTCTTCCAGCGAATTCTTTAGTTCATTAGACGCGCGGCGCAACTCTCCCAAACCCTTGCCCAAGGTACGTGCGATTTCAGGTACTTTCTTGGGTCCGAAAAGGAGATAGGCAATGAACAGGAAGAACCCGATTTCGAAAAACCCGCCGCTAAACAAGGTGCGCCTCCATTGCGATAATAGGTAAACCCTGGGGCGTTGTCAAGGTGAACCGCAAGGAATTGTCGATTGACGATTGTCGATTTTCGATTGGAAGTAGCCAGTTGCCAGTAGTCAGCAGAAGGCCGAATGGAAGACGGAGAACTGAAAACTTCCTTTGTTTCAATCGTCAATCGACAATCGGCAATCGAAAATCGTCAATTGACCGGGCATCGAACCTTGGGCCGGCAATCTGCATCCAATCACCGGGTATGGTGCAGGGCGCTTCTTGACCTGTCAACCCTATGTTATACTTAGTCAGCAGGGTGAGGAGCTGCAAATCTATGAAACAAGCACGCCGGGTGGTTTGGTTTATCTTGTCGACGGTACTCCTGTGTGCGCTCCTGGGAGGAGTGTACGGTCGCCAGGTTGAGGCCACCACCGGAAACGATGACTCGGACGTCAAGGCAAGCTTGAACGCCTTCACCCGCGTGTACGATGTCGTCGAGGCGAACTACGCCGACCCCGTCGATCCAGACACGACCATTTATGGTCCGCCCAATGGCTACACCGGCGCCATTCCCGGCGCGCTGCGAACCCTGGACCCGCACTCCAATTTCTTCGACCCGCGCGCCTTCGCCCTGCTCCGTGAAGACCAGGAGGGTAAGTACTACGGCGTGGGCATGAAGATCGTAGCCCGTCCCGGCAAGATGGGCAAGCTCGTCACCTATGTGGACTCGCCGATTCCGGGGTCGCCGGCCTTTCGCGCCGGCCTGCGCCCGGGCGACATCGTGGCGAAAGTCGATGGCAAACCCACCGAGGGATTGAACACAGTGCAGGTGGCCGCCATGCTCAAGGGCCCCAAGGGCACGCAGGTTCACGTCACCATCCTCCGCGAAGGATACGACCAGCCGCTGGAGATCGACATCACCCGCGATGAAATTTCCACCCGCAGTGTCGATGACGTATTCCTCATTCGGCCTAACATCGCTTATATCCACATCAGTAAATTCGACGAGAACACCAACGATGAGCTCAGCGATGCGCTGCGAAAGGTCAGCGAAAAGAATTTGCAGGGATTGGTTCTCGATCTCCGTGGTAACCCCGGGGGATTACTCCAGGAAGCCGTGGATGTTTCCGATCACTTCCTAGAAAAAAACCAGCTTATTGTTTACCACTCGGGAAGGCATTCCGGGGAGAAGCGTTATTTAGCCACGCATGGTGACGATGGCAATGAGTACCCCATTGTCGTGCTCATTAACCGCCTGACGGCGAGCGCGGCGGAGATCGTCACCGGCGCCCTCCAGGATCACGACCGCGCGCTGGTGATGGGTGAGCCCAGCTTCGGCAAGGGCCTGGTCCAAACGGTGTACCAGTTGAGCGAACACACCGGCTTGGCCTTAACCACAGCCCACTATTACACGCCCAGTGGACGTCTGATCCAGCGCCAATATGAAAACGTCTCTCTGTATGACTACTACTATCACCCCGAGCACACCAAGCCCAACCATGCCGAGGTCCGGCTGACCGACGGCGGGCGCGAAGTGTATGGCGGCGGAGGAATCACTCCCGACGTCGAGTTTGCCGATCCCAAGTTGACTCCCGCGCAGGAAACGCTGATTCAGCACAGCGCCTTCTTCAACTTCGGCAAATACTACCTGGGAGTCCACAAGACCATCCCCAGGGATTTCGAGGTGAATGACGCCGTTCTGGATGAATTCAAACAATTCCTGGCCAAAGAGAAAATCGCCTTATCGGACCTGAACATGACCGCCAATCTTGACTTCGTCAAGAACCGCATCCGCATCCAGTTGGTGGACTTGATCTTCGGCGAAACTGAAGCCGACCGGATCAATATCGCCAACGATCCTCTGGTGCTGAAATCGCTCGATAGCATGCCGCAGGCCAAGGAGTTGATGGCCAAGGCCAAGCGGTATGTTGCCGACAAGACGCAGAGGTAGGATTCTACAGCAGGCCAGGACCAGAGCTCTTCCGGGCTCGGGATTGCCCCAGGCAGAAAGAGCTACCCGTCCCGCGCCCTTCCTCTAAAATACTTGATCAGTGAGAGCCCGCCGGTAATCGGGAGGAGGAGAATTTGCTTCCAAATGGCGGCGCGCCCCTTGGCTCTTGCGCGCTCCGCCTGAGCAGCGTCCTTGGCGCGAAAAACCAGCATCGCCGCGTATTTGGCAAAGTCCACTCCGCACTTCTCGCATTTCCCACCCTGTAATTGCACGTGCTTGCAGGAAGGGCAGGTGTACTTCAGCGGCGTATGGCACCGCACGCAGAAGGTAATTTTGTCCGAATTTTCCGTCTTGCATTTAGGGCATTGCATGAAAAGCCTTGAACCTACCGAATCAGACATGCACCGGAATTAAACCCCTGTGCCAGCAATTAAGGGATTATACAGGATTGTAAGGAGAAAGGGAGTTTTTGGTGGACGCGAAGGGATTCGAACCCTCGACCTCAGCGTTGCGAACGCCGCGCTCTCCCAACTGAGCTACGCGCCCACACGGTCAGTGACCCTTGGAAATATAACATGGAGGGCAAAGCGCCGCCAAGCTTCAAGCAACAGGTAGTGGGTCATTTTGATGTAGAGGCGGCCTTACGCCGCCCTTTGCCGAGTTAAACTCGCCGCTACAGATTCAAACTTACCCACTACCAGGCAACAGGCTCTCCGCGAAACCCAAGGCTGCTCCGAGCTGATTCTCCGGCAGCCCGCCACCCTGAGCGAAATCCCGGGTTCCGCCGCCTTTGCCCCCGAATTTTGCCAAGGTCTGTTTCATCACGTCCGACAGGTTCGCTTTCCCGCCCGGCGTCTGCGAAAAGAAGAGCGCGGAGGGCATCCCCTTAACCCCGATGAGGGCGATGGCGCCAGCTTGCTTCCCCACGGCATGTGCAACCACCTTGGCCTTCTTCCCTTCAGTGGATTCAAACAGGCATCGGACTACACGCACTCCACGTTTCTCCGGGGCTTGCTGCCACAACTGGGCGGCTTCCAACTCCGCCAGATCCTCCACCAGTCTTTGCAGAGATTTTTGCATGTCGCGCAAGTCCTGGGCTTGTTTGGTGATCAGCTCGGGGACGTTTTGCAATCCCGTTGAGAACAATCGCGCCGCTTCGCTCAAGATCGCAAAATCCTGCCGGGCCCGGCGCAACGCCCGGCCCCCACATAGGAATTCAACACGCGTCAGGCCTTTGGCGCGCTCCACCTTGCGGATGCTGATGATCCCCACGCCGCCGGTCCGGCTGACGTGAGTCCCTCCGCAGGCGGAAAGATGAAATTCCTCAACTTCCACCACCCGAATATCCCCTTCGCGAAAGGTCGGTTTTCGCAAGTCAAGTTGCTGGGCTTCCGCGGCGGGCCGAAAAGAAATCTGCACGGGCCGGTTTTCAAAGACCACACGATTCGCCAACTCTTCCGCCTCTTCGATTTGCTTGGTGCCGACGCGGTCGGAATCGAGATCAATGGTCGCGCTCTCCGTGCCCAAGTGAAACGACACCGTCTTGTAACCACCCGCGCGTTCGAACGCCGCCGAGAGCACGTGCTGCCCCGTATGCTGTTGCATGTGGTCGAAGCGCCGCTCCCAGTCGATGGTGCCCTGGACTGGCCTAAAGGCCGGCTCATCGGCGAGGATGTGGGCAACCTCATCTCCTTCATCGATGACGTCAATTACCGGCATTCCCGCCAGCATGCCGCAGTCAGAAGGTTGCCCACCCGACTCCGGATAGAACGCCGTACGGTCAAGGTATACACGTGCCCCTCGCCGGTCAGGACATGTGTGGATTACGCGCGCGCTGAATTCCTTTAAGTAGCAGTTGGTGTAATAGAGGCGCTCGGTGTGTGCCATGCGGGTTTCCTAAACCAATTGCTCCAGAACCTCCAAATACTTGTATCCGGTGGCGGTGAGGAAAAGCACGATGGATTCATGCCCGCCCAGAAAACCATCCCACAACAATTTCTTCAGCCCCGCCAGGGTGGCTCCGCCTTCCGGCGAGGTGATCAATCCTTCCGTCTCGGCAATCTCGCGGACGGCCGTCAGCATGTCGGCATCGGAGACCGCCAGGGCGGCGCCGCGACTCTTGCGCACGGCGCCGAGAATCAAGAAATCACCGATGGCCGCGGGGACACGCAAGCCGGAAGCAAGGGTTTGCGGGTCCTTCCACTCTTCCGCTCGTTCGGTTCCCGCGGCGTAGGCCCGCACCATGGGCGCACAGCCTTGCGCTTGCACGGCGAACATGCGCGGGCGGCGTTCGGCAATCCATCCCAATTCCTGCATCTCGTCGAAGGCCTTCCACATGCCAATCAGTCCGGTGCCACCGCCGGTGGGGTAAATCATGGCGTCAGGCAAGCGGCCGCCCATTTGCTCGTAGACCTCGTAAGCCATGGTCTTCTTGCCCTCGACGCGATAAGGCTCGCGCAGGGTTGAGACGTCGAACCAGTTTTCCCCTTGCAGGCTCTCGCGCATCACGCGCCCGCAGTCTTTGATGCTGCCGGGGACCAGCGTCACCTTGGCGCCGTGCAGCGCGCATTCCAGGCGGTTGGCCAGGGGTGTCCCTTCCGGCATGAAAATCGCCGCCTCCATCCCCGCCTTCGCGGCATAGGCCGCCAAGGCGCCGCCGGCATTTCCCGCGGAGGGAACCGCCAGCCTGCGGATTCCCAGCTCGTGAGCCTTGCTCACCGCCACGGCCATGCCGCGTGCCTTGAAGGATCCGGTGGGATTCTGCGATTCGTCCTTCAAATAGAGATTGGGCAGGCTGAGCTTATCGCCCAGACGGCGCGCCCGCAGGAGCGGCGTAAAGCCCTCGCCGAGGGATATGATCGACGACTCACCGGCGACCGGCAGAACCTCCCGGTATCGCCACAGGTCCCGCGCCCGCGATTTCAGCGTCTCGGGTTCAAGCTTGGTGGAAGCCCGCCGCAAGTCGTAACGCGCGAAGAGAGTCGAACCGCATTCGCAGAGGTTGCGGATTTGTCCCGCCGGGTACTGTTTGGCGCAGCGCGCGCATTCCAGATGGGTCATGAAGGACATGTCATTTGAGTCTAACAGAAGCTAGAAGTTAGAAGCTAGAAGGATGAAGGCTGAAGGCTGAAGGGTAAAGGCTGAAGGCTAAAGGCTGAAGGATGAAGGATGAAGGATGAAGGGTAAAGGCTGAAGGGTAGATGACGGGTAAAGTAAGAAGGACGTTGTTGTATCGTGGAGCTTTTGCTCAACTCGCGCCGAATTGAAGGCCGGCCGCTTTCATCCTTTGTCCTTTACCCTTTGACCTTTGATCTTCACCCTTCATCCTTCAGCCTTCACACTTCATCCTTTACCATTTACCCTTTACCCTTTACCATTTCCCCTGCATGTCGATTCGCCTCATTGCCCTGGACCTTGACGGCACGCTCGTCAACAGTCGATGGGATATTTCGGAGAAGGACCTTCGAGCCCTGGCGGCCGCGGCGGAACGGGGAACTCAGGTCGTCGTGGTGACGGGGCGGCGTGCCCACGCGGCCGCGCCCTACGTGGCGAAAATTCCCTTCCCGGTCACCACCATCACCTCCAACGGCGCGCTGGTCCGCACGCCCACGGGCGAGGTCGCCTACCAGAACTTCTTGCCCCGCAACATTGCCCTCCAAGTGCTGGAAATCGTCCACGAGTACCGGCCTTACACCGTAGTCATTTTTGATCTGCCGGGGCGCGGACAGGTCACCATGGAGGACTGCGCCATCCCCGAGGGCCCGCTCGGCTGGTACCTCCGGACCAGTTTGGATCACCTGCTGCTGGTTCCGGATCTAAGTGTCGCGGTGAAGTCCGACCCCGTGCAGATCATGATCGGCGGTCCGCCGGCGCGTATCGAAGGGGCGGAGACGCTGCTTCGCCAATCCGAAACCGGCCCGTGCGTCCAACTCACTTGGACGAAATACCCGGACCGCAATGTCGCCCTGTTCGACATCATGAACCGCGGGTGCTCCAAAGGGCAAGCGCTGAAGTTCTGGGCCGCTCAGTGTGGAATTCCCGCCAGCGAAGTCATGGCCCTCGGCGACAACTTCAATGACCTCGAAATGCTGGAGTTCGCGGGCCTGCCGGTGGTGATGGGGAATCACATCGAGGGGCTTCACCGGCCGGGATGGGCGGTAACGTCTGCCTGCGACGACAGCGGCGTGGCCAGCGCCATTGAACAGTATGTGCTGAAGGCCCTCAATGCTGATCAATGATCTCCGTCCCGGCGAGTGCTGTGAATTGGAAGAGGGAGCGCGGCAGGGGTGGGTTGCGCTCGATGTGGTCGAAGCGAAAATCCATGCGGCTGTGGTCCGGGTAATTCACCACCAGCCTTTGCATATCGAACTGCGGACCTAATTCGATCAGGACATCGGTGTATTCCTCCGCGAACTCCTTCTTGGGGAAAGCGCGCAGCACGTGATCGCCGGGGTTATGGTCCAGCGCCGCGTCTGCCATCTCAACTCGCGCAAAGACCCGGCGCAAATTCAGTCGCGTGAGCAGCAACTCAAACGGCACGCGAAAGTATTCACTCGATTTCATCGGCGCGCGAGTGAGTTGGTGTTCCTCGGGAATATAGAGTGACACCTGCTTGCCGTCGGAGAGAAAGAGCTTTTCCGTGGGACGCTGATAGTCCCACCGCATCAGCCCTCCCCGAGCAAAGGCGACGCGCCCCGCCTCAATGCGCGTCCTTCCTCCCAGGGTGTAAGTCTGAGTGAACTCGGCCCGCAGGCTTCGCACCTCGCGATAGCTTGACTCGAATTGCTGAATGTAGGCATCTGCGGTAGGGGCGGTCGTTTGCGCCCACAACGCGCTGGCGAGGCAGCACAGGAGAAGCACGATTAGCAGATGTAGCGCGGACCTGTTCTTTAGGTCCGCGGCTTTCCCTTGCCCATGGGGAACGTGCCGCGGACCTAAAGAACGGGTCCGCGCTACACTTCTGCGGGAAAACCCGGAGGTGCTGTCATTCTGAGCCCGCATTTTGGGCGAAGAACCCCCGTAGTTAACTCTGTTCACCGACCCCCACAAACTGCCGGGCTCCTTCGCTTCGCTCAGGATGACAGCAAGGAGGATTGGTTTGTCCTTATGGTTTCGGGGTTTGGGCATGGGGTGGATTTGGCGTGAGCCGCTGGAGCGCGGCTTGCGCCTCCTGGTTGCGCGGGTCAACGCTCAGGCCGGCGCGATATTGGTCCGCAGCCTCGGCCGTGCGGCCCTTCGCTTCGAGAATTGCCGCCAGTCCAAAATGCCCGCGGGAGTCGAATTCGTCCAGGCCGATCGCCTGGCGATAGTCCTGCTCAGCAGCGTCACGCCGCCCCTGGCGCAGGGCGATGTCTCCCAGCGAATCGAAAGCTCCGGGGTTGGGAATGCTTGCCGCCGAAGCCTGAAACTGCGCTTCGGCATCCCGCAGGCGGCCGGCGCATAAACAAAAGTTCCCCAGCTCATTCCGCGTCTGGACGCTCAACGGCGCCAAGGCCACGGCCGCTTGCAATTGAAGCTCCGCCTCCGTGGTCTTACCCATGGCTTCGTAGACACGACCGAGGTTCAGGTGAGCGTCCGTGTAATTCGGGCGCAGCCGCATCGACCGTCGAAAGTACGCGATGGCATCGTCATTCTGTTTCCTGCTGGCGTAAACGAGCCCCAGGTTATTGAGAAGCGCGGCGCTATGGGGAGAGACTTCGAGTGCCTTTTTCCACTCGCGTTCGGCGGCGTTAGGTTGCATATGATTCCAGTATACCGCTCCCAGGTTCAGCCGGAGGCTCGCAGCTTCGGGCACCGCCGCCAGCGTGACGCGATAGTAGGTGGCATCGTCCCGCCAATCGCGATTGCGGATCACAATGTGGACGAACGCTAGCACCGCGAGCACACCTAAGAAGGTTCCGAAGGCCACGCGGAAGACTCGCGGGTGAGTTGCGTTATGGCCGAAAATGGATGAGGCCCCCCTCACCCCCACGACTTGCAAAACGTGGGGCCCCCTCCGCCTTGCGGTCCCCCCTCTCCCCCAAGGGGGAGAGGGTAGTAAATTAACTCTCCCCTCGCCCCCTTGGGGGAGAGGGGCCGGGGGTGAGGGGGT
>Ga0187849_1003298_pt1 | contig 14386 bp, 10 predicted proteins | sample June2016WEW_4_10_2_FD_132412 | JGI IMG/M metagenome (GOLD analysis project Ga0187849, IMG submission 132412) | Peatland microbial communities from SPRUCE experiment site at the Marcell Experimental Forest, Minnesota, USA - June2016WEW_4_100 | ecosystem: Environmental > Terrestrial > Soil >... | reverse complement strand
GCGCTCGGCCAGGAGCCCCGGCAGGTCGGGCAGGATGCCGCGGCCCACCAGCACGTCGTAGGCGGCGTCGCGCCCCGGGGGGTACGCGGCGCCGACGCGGATCTGCGTCACCACTTCACGTCCCGGCGTCCGGCCGCCGCATTCGCCACTCGCGCCAGCACGAACAGCAGATCGGAGAGGCGATTGAGGTAGATCAGGATCGCCCGCCCTCCGGCCACGCGCTCCTCCCGCTCGAGGCGGACGACGGAGCGCTCGGCGCGGCGGCAGACGGCGCGGGCGACGTGCAGCGCGGCCGCCTTCGGCGTCCCGGCCGGGAGGACGAAGTGCCGGAGCGGCTCGAGGCCCTTCTCGGCCGCGTCGATCGCCTTCTCGAGCGCGTGCACCCGCGTCGCGCTCACCGCGAGCCGGGCGCGCCGCGCGGCGCCGAGCGACTCGGGCCTGGGCGTGGCGAGCGCGCCGCCGATCGTGAAGAGGTCGCGCTGGATGTCCGCCAGCAGCGCGTCGGCGAGCTCCGCCGGCCGGGCCGCGCGGGCGGCGCCGATGGCCGCGTTCGTTTCGTCCACGTCGCCGTAGGCGGCGACGCGCGGGTCGTCCTTGGGGACGCGGCGGCCGCCCATCAGGGAGGTTTCGCCGCGGTCGCCGGTCCTGGTGTAGATCCTCACGCGGCGCAAGCTACGGCGGGCGCGCTCAGCCCGTCCAGGGCGCGCGGGCTCAGCGGGCGAGCGCAGTGACGATCGCGTCGATGCGCACCAGTGCCTCCCGCGTCGTGCCCGCGTGGTTGTTGAGCTGGATCGAGAAGGTCCAGGTCCGGCCGCGGGGCAGCTCGAGGTAGCCGGAAAGCGAGTTCACCCGGTTGATCGAGCCGGTCTTGGCCCGCACCCGCCCCGACAGTCGCGCGTCGGTGAGGCGCCCCTTGAGCGTCCCCGATTCCCCCGCGACCGGCAGCGCATCGAGGAACGCGCGGGCGCGCGGGATCTTCCGCATCCGCGTGAGGAGCTGCACGAACGCGCGGGGCGCGACCAGGTTCCAGGCCGAGAGGCCGGAGCCGTCCACCAGGTCGAACGTCGTCGAGTCCACGCCGAGCAAGTCGATGAGGAACCGGCGCTCGACGTCCAGCCCCGCCTGCCAGCTCCCCTCGCCGCCCAGCTCCCGTCCCAGCGTCTTCAGCAGCATCTCCGCGAACCAGTTCTGGCTCGTGGCCAGGATCGGCTGGAGGATGTCGGCCAGCGGCGGCGAGAGATGCTCGGCGAGGGGCGGCGCGCCGCGGGCCGCGGCGGTCGCCGTGGAGTCGAAGGTCGTGCGCACCCGTCCGTCCACGACGATGCCGTGGGCTTCCAGCGAGCGCCGGAACGCGGTCGCGGCCCAGGCCGGCGCGTCGTGGATCGCGAAGTACTCGGTGTCGCTCGCCGCGTCCGCCGGCAGGTCACCCTGCGCCCACACCACGTTCGTCCCGGGCTCCCGGAAGAAGTCGAGCGTCCGGTCCGAGTCGGCGCTCACCGTGCGTGCCCGGTTCGTGAACTGCACGATGCCGAGGTCGGGCCGGAGCCGGATGTCGGGCGGCTGGCCGATGGCTCCGGGGTCGACCAGGAAGTCCACGCTGCTCTCGTTGAAGGCGAGCGCGGTGATCGGCGCCGCGTACCACCAGTTGAGGTCGTATCCCTGCCACGAGGGATGCGCCGTGGCGCTGTCGAACCACGACGCGTCGCCCACCAGGTCCCCGGCGACGCGCGCGATCCCGTGCGCCTTCAGGGAATCGGCCAGCTCGTCGAACGCCGCCGTCTCCGTCGCAGAGTAGCGGCCCGAGAGCGTCGGATCGCCGCGGCCGTAGAGGACCAGGTCGCCGCGCACGGTGTCGCCTTCCACCGGCCCCGCCGCATAGACGCTGGTGCGGAACCGGTAATCGCCGGGCAACAGCGCCGCGGCCGTCGCCGCGACCACCAGCTTGACGTCGCTCGCCGGAACGAAGAGGCGGCCGCCGTTCCGCTCGAAGACGAGGCGCCCCCGCGGGTCGGCGATCGCCACGCCCCACAGCGCCCGGTCGAAGGGCGGCGCATCGAGCAGGCAGTTCAGCCGCCAGGCGAGGCTCGCTCTCCGGGAGCGACACGCCGCCGGCGTCCGCGGCCGCACGACGCGCTCGTGCGGGCCCGGGTCCTGCGCACGAGCGGCGGTGTAGAACACAGGGGCGGCTCCCGCCAGCAGCAGCGCGACCGACCAACGCGACAAGTGATTTCTGCTCAAGCGGTTGACTTCATGAGGTGGGTGTACGAAAGTAAGACAGTTCGCCCGCGTCGGTCAAACTGCGTGGCTGCCGCGCACCTTCGTCCAGGGCCGGTCTCCCACCGATGCACTTGGCTCCTCCGGCGGCTCGCCGCCTCGCCTTGCTTCCCGGTCCCGCAGCGTGAGAAGATGGCTGCCGCTCGTCCTGCTCGCGCTTCCCGTCCGCATCCTGGCCGCGCAGGAGGGCAGCATCGAGCGCACCGTCACCTCCGTGACCTTCCGCGGCAACCACGCGCTCGACGCGGCGACGCTGTCGGCCGCGATCGCCACGAGCGCCTCCACGTGGACGTACAGCTGGCCGGTGCTGAAGCACCTTGGGCTCGGCACGCGACGGACGTTCGACGAGCTGGAGTTCCGGCGCGACGTGGTGCGGCTCCAGATCCTCTACCGTCAGCACGGGTACCTCGACGCGCGCGTGGACACGGCGGTCGTCCGGAAGCCCACGAGCGTCGCGGTCAGGTTCCTGATCGAGGAGGGGCCGCCGGTCGTGGTGGACTCGATCGCGGTCGAGGGCGTGGACTCGATCCTCGACGTCCGGCGGCTGATCCGGCGCCTGCCGCTGGCCGTGGGGAAGCCGTTCGACCGGCTCGCGTTCGAGGACGCGGCCGACACGATCGTCCTCGCGGTGCAGAACCTCGGCTATCCGTTCGCGACCGTGTACCGCAACTACAGCGTCAATCGCGACACGCGGCTGGCGGAGGTGCAGTACGCGGTGGTGCCGGGGAGCCGGGCGCGGATCGGCGAGATCGCGATCGCGGGCGCGCCCTCCGTCGGCCCGGCCACCGTGCGCCGCCTCCTCGCCGTCCGGAGCGGCGACTGGTTCAGCCAGGACGCGCTGTACGAGTCGCAGCGCAGTCTCTATCAGACCGACCTCTTCCGCTTCGCGAGCGTGGGCGTCCTGGCCGACAGCGTGACCGCCGGCTCCGACTCGGTCGTGCCCCTGCTCGTGCGGGTGACCGAAGCGGCGCGGACGCGCCTCCGGGCCGGGGCCGGCTACGGCACGATCGACTGCTTCCGCTCGCAGGCCACGCTCTCCACGGCCAACTTCCTGGGCGGCGGCCGCCGCCTCGACCTCGCGGGCAAGGTCTCGAAGATCGGCGTGGGCGCGCCCACCGACGCGGGGCTCGCGAGCTCGATCTGCGAGGCCCTGTCGGGCGATCCGTTCTCGGAGCGGCTGAACTACCTGACGTCGGCCACGTTCACCCAGCCGGCGTTCGTCCAGCGCAAGAGCACGCTGACCTTCACGACCTTCGCGGAGCGCCGCTCCGAGTACAAGGCGTTCGAGCGCAACGGGGTCGGCGGATCGGTGGCGCTGGGGTACGCTCTCTCCCGCGCCTCGCAGGTCACCCTGACATACCGGATGGACTACGGCAGCACCAAGGCCGACCAGGCCGTGTTCTGCGTCTACTTCGACCGGTGCGAGCAGGCGGCGGTGGACGTGCTCTCGCAGCCCCGCCGTGATGCGTCGCTGTCGCTGGCGCTGGTCCGCAACACCGCCAACTCGCCCATCGAGCCGACCGCGGGCTCGGTGCTGCTGATCGAGGGCTCGCACGCCTCGCCGCTGGTGGGCTCGGAGCCCCTCATCTCCTACAACAAGATCGTGGCCGAGGGGACCTGGTACGCGGGGTTGTCGCGCTCGGTCGTCCTGGCGCTGCGGATCCGGGGCGGCGTGATCCGGCCGGGCCTCGCCTTCGTCGCCGATTCCTCCATCCGCTTCGTGCCGCCCGAAGAGCGCTTCTACGCGGGGGGTCCCGCGTCGGTGCGCGGCTTCGGGCGCAACGAGATGGGGCCGCTCGTCTACGTGGCCGACAGCATGGTCTTCGATGCGGCGAGCGGGGACAGCGTGCCGGCGGGGCTCAGGACCTCGCCGATCGGGAGCTACGCGATCGCGCTCGCCAACCTGGAGCTGCGGTTCCCGTCGCCGATCTGGGGAAGCCACCTGCGGCTGGCGGCGTTCGTGGACGCCGGCGAGCTGTGGGACCAGACGGCGGGCGGGTTGCTGCCGGGGGGGATGAAGGTCACGCCCGGAGTGGGGCTGCGGCTCGGGACGCCGCTGGGGCCGGTGCGCGTGGACGTGGCCTACAACGGCTACCCGCGGCAGCGGGGCCCGCTCTACATCGTGAGTCCTCCCACCTCCTCGTCGCCCGGCCAGTTGATCCTGCGCCAGGAGAACTACGCCGGCCCGCCGGCGGCCACGTCGTTCTTCAGGCGCCTGCAGTTCCAGTTCAGCGTGGGCGAGGCGTACTGAGATGCTGCGCCGCGCGCTGATCGTCATCGGCGGCCTCGCCGTCGTGCTGGCGCTGGTGGCGGTCGCGCTCGTCGCGGTGGTGCTCGGCACCGCCCCCGGCCACGCGATCGCGCGACGCATCGCCGTGAGGGTCCTGTCCCGGACGGTGGACGGGCGCGTGGAGATCGGCGCGGTCTCCGGCTCGCTCTGGCGCACGGCCGAGCTCAAGGACGTCGCGCTGAGCACCCCGGACGGTCTCCCGGTCATCCGCGTGGGCCGCGTGCGCGTGACCTACGCGCTGGCGAACCTGGTGCGCGGCCGCTACGTGCTGTCGCACGTCGTGATCGAACGCCCGACGGTCGTGTTGCAGGAAGGCGCGGACGGGCACCTCAACATCGAGCACCTCTTCCGCCTGCTCGAGCCGCGGCGGCCGGGCGGGAAGCGCGCGCGGGTGGAGCTGAACGACGTGCGGCTCACCGACGGGACGGTGATCCTGCGCGAGCAGCCGGGGCCCGGCGACGATCCGGCGGAGCGCCGCTTCACGGCGATCGACCTGGACGCGTCGCACCTGCGCGTGTCGCACCCCGACTCGGTGGGGCTGGTGGCGGACCTGCGGCACCTCGCCGTCACGGTCTCCGATCCCGCGGTGCGGCTGAAGGACGCGGCCGGGCGGGTCGTGATCGAAGGCGCCAGCGTGCGGTACGACCTCGCGCACGTGGAGCTGCCCGGGACCTCGGGCCGGGCGCGGGGCGCGGTGCGGTGGGGCCGCGGCGCGCCGCGCGGCAGCGCGAAGGTCGAGGTGACGGCAGACCTCCCGCGCGCCGCCTTCGCCGACTTCCGCTGGGCGGCGCCGGGGCTGCCCGAGCAGGGCGGCGGCCGCACCGCGGTGCGCCTGCGGCTCCTGGCCGGCGGCGGGAGCGACTGGAGCTTCCGCGACGCGGAGCTGTCGTCCGGCCGCAGCCACCTCAGCGGCTCGGTGGCGCTCGTGGTGGGGCCCCGGGGCGGCGTCAGGTTCGACAGCCTGGTGGTGGACGCGGAGCCGCTCGACCTGGCGCTGCTCACGCCGTTCCTCGGCAGGCCGCCGGTGGCCGGCACCGTGCGCGGGCGCATCCGCGCGACGGGCACGCTCGAGAGCCTCGACGTCACGACGGATCTCGCGATCGCCGACGAGGGCGTGGCGGGCCGCCCCGTGAGCCGCGCCGCCGGCTCGGGCCTGGTGACCGTGGGCGGGAGTGACGGCATCGCCTTCCACCGGTTCTCCCTGACCTCCGCCGACATCGCGCTCGCGACGATCGAGAAGCTCGCGCCCTCGGTCACGCTGCAGGGGCGGCTCGCGCTGAGCGGCACGCTCGACGGCCCGTGGCGCGACGCGGCGTTCGATGGCACGCTGCGGCACGGCGACGGCCCGGTGTCGACGGCGCGTGGCACCGCGCGGCTCACGCTGGGGGACACGGTGCGCGTCGCGGCCGACCTGGTGGCGGACTCGCTGTCGCTCGACGACCTGCGGCGCTCGTATCCGGTGATCCCGGTCGGGGGCGCGCTGGCCGGCTCCGTGAAGGTGAACGGCCCCGTCACCGCGCTCGCGATCGACGCGGCGCTGGCCGATCGGGGCGGCGGCTTCACGCTGCGCGGCGTGGTGGGCGCGCGCGACTCCGTGGTGGAGATCGCGCTGGGCGGCACGCTCGATTCCCTCGATCTCGCCGGCCGCTTCGACGGCGCCCCCGCGACCCGCCTTTCGGGCGAGTGGCGCGCCGATCTCGCGCTGCCGACGGCGGACACGGCGGCCGCGCCGACCGGGAAGCTCACGGTGACGCTGGCCGCGAGCCGCTTCGCCGGCGTGGCGCTCGAGCGCGCGGGCGTGAGCGTCGCGCTGGCGCCGCGGCGGCTGGAGGTGGACACGCTGTACGTCGAGCAGCCCGCGCTGCATCTGACGGCCTCCGGAGCGTTGGGCCGGCGGGGCGGGCCGGCCGGCGCGGTGTCGTTCGCGCTCCGCGCCGACACCCTCGCGGTCCTGGAGCCCCTCGTCTCGTGGGCGCGCGGTGTCGCGGGCGTGGACTCCGCCGCGCGGCGGCTGGACGTGCGCGGCGCCCTGCGGGGCGGGGGGCGGGTGACGGGATCGCTGGAGAGCTGGGAGGTGACGGGGGAATTCGCGGCGGACCGTGTCGACTTCGGCACGCTGGCGGCGCGGAACGGCCGCGTGGGAGGCGCGCTGCAGAGCGGCGCGCACGGGCTCGGGTTCGCACTGCGCGCCGCCGCCGACTCGCTCCGGGTGGGGGACCTGCGCTACTCGCTCGTCGCGCTCGTCGCCGACGGGCCCGCGGACAGCCTCCAAGTCCACGCGTCCGGGGCCTTCGCCCTGGGATCCTCCGTGCAGCTCGACGTCGGGCTCAGCGCGGATTCGGCCGGGTGGCGCGCGCGCCTCGACGCGGCGCGCGTCGCGCTTCGCGGGCGGGTCTGGACCCTGGCGGGACGGCCGCGGCTCGCCGCCGCGCACGACGTCCTCGCCATCGACACGCTCGAGTTCCGGGGGCAGGGCGGCGGCCGCGTGATCCTCGGCGGCCGCTTCCCCCTCGCGGGGCGGGGCGACGTCCAGCTCTCGGCGGACAGCGTGCCGCTGGCGGACCTCTACGCGCTCGCGGAGGCCGACACGGCGGGCGTGGACGGCGTGCTGAGCGGGACCGTCCGCCTCACGGGGGCGGCCGAGGATCCGGTGATCCACGCGTCGGCGCGGGTCGTGGGCGGCCGCTTCGGCGACTTCCGCGCGCCGCAGCTCGACGTCGCGGCCGACTACGCGGCGAAGCGGCTGGCCTTCCGGGCCGCTCTCCACAGCGAGCAGGAGCAGGTGCTGACCGCATCCGGCACGCTGCCGCTCGATCTCTCCCTCGGGGCGGTGGCGCGGCGCCAGCTTCCCGACTCGCTCCTGATCCGCGTGCGCGCCGACTCGGTGGATCTCCGCGTCCTCGGCGCGCTCACCGCGATCGTGCGCGACGTGCGCGGCCAGCTCACGGCGGACGTCCAGGTGCGCGGCACCTGGGACAAGCCGGCGCTCGAAGGGAGCGCGCGGATCAGCGGCGGCGCGGCGACGGTCCCGGCCCTCGGCGCGCGCTACACCGGCGTCGAGGCGCGCATGACGATGGGCGGCGACCGCCTCACCGTGGAGGAGGCGCACCTCAAGGGCGGCACCGGGACGCTCGGCGTGGCCGGCGACATCCGGTTCGAGCTCCTCACGCACCCCGTGCTCGACCTGACGCTGACCGCGCACGGCTTCTCGGCCTTCACCCAGCGCGACTTCGCGAGCCTCACGGCCAGCGGCGAGCTGCATCTCACGGGGCCGGCGGCCGGCGCCACGCTGACCGGGCGCGTGACGGTGGACGCCGGGTTCCTCGCCTTCGCCGACCTGGTCGAGAAGCGGATCGTGAACCTGGACGATCCGGAATTCCGCGCGGTGGTGGACTCGAACCTGTCCCGCGCTGCGGACCTCGGCCCGAGCGCCAAGAACCTCTTCCTCGACAGCCTGCGGATCAACGCGCTCACCGTCTCAATGGGCCCCGACGTGTGGCTGCGATCGCACGAGGCCAACATCCAGCTCGCGGGGGATTTCACCATCGGCAAGAACGTGGAGGGCGGGATCAGCCGCTACCGGCTCGACGGCGAGCTGCGCGCGGAGCGCGGGACCTATCGCCTCACGGTGGGGCCCACGAGCAAGGAGTTCCGGGTCACGCGAGGGACGGTCCGCTTCTTCGGCACGCCCGACCTCAACCCGGTGCTCGACATCGTGGCGGAGCACCCGGTGCGCGCGGTGCAGGGGAACGACATCGTGGTGCGGGCCGTGATCGGCGGCACCCTGCTGGCGCCGAGACTGTCGCTCGAGAGCGACCAGCGCCCCCCACTGTCGGAGACGGAGATCGTCTCGTATCTGTTGTTCGGGCGCCCCTCGTTCGATCTCGCGTCGGGCGGCAGCTCGGCGGGATTGGGCAGCGAGCAGGCCATCTTCCAGGGCGCGATGACGGGCCTGGCGGGCGTGCTGTCGGGCCAGCTGGAGCAGACGCTGGTCACGGACCTGGGACTCCCGGTGGACTACATCGCGATCCGGCCGGGCGGCGGCACGGTCGGCGACATCTTCGGGAGCACGCGGGTCGAGGCGGGCAGCCAGATCGGGGAGCGGACCTTCCTGACGCTCAACGCGGGGTTCTGCCAGGTGCCGCGGGGCCTGTCGTCGCAGGCCCTGGGCGCGAGCGTCGAGTACCGCCTCACGGGGCGCTGGAGCATGGAGGCGAGCGTCGAGCCCACGGTCCAGGAGTGCCGGCCCTCAGGGTTCCTGATCCGCCCGCCGGCGCCGTACCAGATCGGGCTCGACCTGTTCTGGCAGTCGGGGAACCCGTGACGCGGGCGCTGATCGTCACCAATCCGGCCGCGACCCGCGGGGGGGCGCGGGGACTCCAGGCCGCGCGGCGCCGGCTCGAGGCGGGCGGGCTCACGGTCCACGTCGAGCAGACGCGGACCATGGGGGACGGTGCCGCGCTGGCGCGCGCGGCCGTCGCCGACGGCTTCGGCGTCTTCATCTCGCACGGCGGCGACGGTACGGCCATGGACGTCGCGACCGGGCTGGTCGGCACGGGGTTCCCGCTCGGCCTCCTGCCGGGCGGGACCGGCAACGTCCTGGCGGGGAACCTCGGGGTGAGCCGCTCGTTCGTCCGGGCGGCGGACACGATCCTGGCGGGCGCGACGCGCGCGATCGATCTCGGGCGGCTGACCACGGCGTCGGGCGCGCGCTACTTCGCCGTCAACGCCGCCGCGGGGTTCGCGGCCGATCTGATGGCGAAAACGGCGCAGCGGCACAAGCGGCGCTTCGGCGTCATCGCGTACCTGGCGCGGGCGATCGTGCTCGCCGCGGACCTGGTGCGCGCGGCGACCCACGTGGAGGTGGACGGCGTCGTGCACGAAGGCCACGCGGTGACGCTGCTGGTGGCCAACTGCGGCCAGGTCGTCCCCGGCGTGCTTCCGCTCGGCTCGCACATCGAGCCCGACGACGGCGTGCTGGACATCGTGGTGCTCGACGCCACCTCCTACGCCTCCGCGATGCGGGTGGTGTGGCGGCTGTTCCAGCGGCGGCCTCACGCGGACAGCGGCATCACCTTCTACCGCGGCGCTTCGGTGCGCGTGACCACCGAACCCACGCTGCCGGTCCAGTCGGACGGCGACTGCCTCGGCACCACGCCCTTCAGCGTCGAGCTGCTGCCGCGGGCGCTCTCCGTCTACGTGCCCGCCCAGCGCCGCCTGGTCTGGGGGTTCGGTGCCTCTTAGCTTCGCGCCGATGAGCAACCCGCTCGCCGGCCGCCGCGTCCTGGTCGTGGACGACGAGCGCGCCATCGCCGCGACGGTCGTCCGGCGGCTGGAGAAGGACGGCGCGGTGTGCGTGGCCGCGTACTCGGGCACCGAGGGGATCGAGCGGCTCACGGGCGAGCCCTGCGACCTCCTGATCACCGACATCCTCATGCCGGGCAAGTCCGGGCTCGACCTCGTCCAGGTCGTCCAGGAGCTGGCCGAGCCGCCGGCCGTGATCGTGATGGCGGCGCAGGCCGAGTATCCGGCGGTGGTCGAGGCGCTGGCGCGGGGCGTGGACGGGTACGTGGCCAAGCCGTTCGATCCCGAGCTGGTGGCGCACGAGGCGGCGGTCGCGATGGAGCTGCGCGCGCTCCGGCAGGTGGTAGCAGGCGCCGCCACATTGCCCGCGGCCACCACGCTCGCCGTGCTGGGCGAAGTGGTCAGCGCCTTCGAGCGCGCCGATCCGTTCCGCGCCGGCTTCTCCTCGCGCACCTCGCGGCTGGCCGGCGCCATCGGCGCCACGCTCGGCCTCGACAGCGAGCGGCTGATGGTCGCGGCCCGCGTCCACGACGTCGGGATGCTCGCCGTGCCCCCCTCGGAGTTGCACCAGGGCACCGGGATGGACCGGCCGACCCAGCACCTGATCCGCGTCCATCCGACCCTCGGGGCCCGGTGGATGGAGCGGCTCGGCGCGGATCGCGCGATCGTCGCGGCCGTGGCCGCGCACCAGGAGCGGTTCGACGGGAACGGCTATCCGGGCGGCATCGGTGGCGACGACATCCCCCCGCTGGCCCGGGCCCTCGGCATCGCCGCGGCGATCGCCGCGATGTGCGCCAAGCGGCCGTGGCGCGAGCGGCGCGAGCCCTCCTCGGTGATCGAGGAGCTCAAGGCGGGCCGCCTCGGCCAGTTCGGCGCCGCCGAGGTGGACGCCGCGCTCGACGTCCTGCGCCGCTCCCCCGCGCTCCTGGCCTGAGGCGCCGATGTCCGACTCCGTGCTCATCGTGGACGACGACGCCGACCTCCTGCGGACGGTCGGCGACTACTTCGAGCGGCTCGGCTACGAGGTCTGGCGCGAGGACACCGGGGAGGCGGCGCTCGAGACGTACGCGCTCCACCGCCCCGAGGTCGTCATCCTCGACCTGAAGCTGCCGGACTGCGACGGGATGCAGGTCCTCGAGCAGCTCCGGCGCCACGACGCCGCCGTGCTCCTGATGACCGGGCACGGGGACATCGCGACGGCGGTGCACGCGATGCAGCTCGGCGCGGAGAACTTCCTCGCCAAGCCGGTGGACATGCCGCTGCTGGCGGCCGCGGCGGCGCGGGCCCTCGACAAGGTCCGGCTCAAGCGCCACAACGCGCTCCTGGTCTCGCGGTAGGCGCCCGACGGCGACGACATCCTCGGCGTCTCGGGTGCGATGCGCGATCTGGCCCGGCAGGTCGTCCTGCTCGCGGAGTCGGAGCGCACCACGGTCCTGATCACGGGCGAGTCGGGCACCGGCAAGGGTTGGGTCGCCCGGTTGATCCACCGCCTCTCGGCGCGGCGCGACGCCCCGTTCGTGGACGTGAACTGCGCGGGCCTCTCCGCCACCTTCCTCGACTCCGAGCTGTTCGGCCACGAGAAGGGCGCGTTCACCGACGCCAAGGAGCTGAAGCAGGGGCTCTTCGAGGTGGCGGACCGGGGCACGCTCTTCCTCGACGAGATCGCCGAGCTGGCGGCGGAGCTGCAGCCCAAGGTCCTCAAGGCGATCGAGGAGAAGACGTTCCGCCGGCTGGGCGGCACGCGCGAGCTCCAGGTGGACGTGCGGCTCATCGCCGCCACCAACCACGACATCGGCGAGGCGGTGCGGAGCGGCCGGTTCCGCGAGGACCTCTACTACCGGCTCAACGTCATCCCCCTGCACCTGCCGCCGCTCCGGGAGCGGGCGAAGGAGGACCGCCTGGCCCTCCTCAAGCGCCTCTTCACGGACCTCCGCGTAGAGCTGCCCGACAGCCCCGGGGACATCTCCTCCGAGGCGCTCGAGCGCCTGCTCGTCTACTCGTGGCCCGGGAACATCCGCGAGATGCGGAACGTTCTCGAACGGGCGCTGATCGTGGGGCGCAGGGCCGAGCGCCTGGGGCCGGAGCACCTGACGGCGGAATTCGGCCGGCGGGCTGGCGAGCCACTCTCGTCCGTCCAGACGGTCTCGCTGGAGCAAGTGGAGCGCCGGCACATCTTGCGCACGCTGCGCCGGCACGGAGGCAACCGCACGCGCGCCGCTGAGGAGCTGGGCATCTCGCGCGCGACGCTGATCAACAAGATCAAGGTGTACGCCCTGGACGTCTGACGGGAAGGGGAGGGGCCGTGGAAATCGACATGATGGTCTGCCGGTCGTGCGGGAACGAGGAGCGGGCGTCCGAGGGCATGCCTTGTCAGGATTGCGGGACCTTCATCTGCCAGATCTGCGACATGCGCGGGATCACGCTCTGCAAGGCGTGCCGCGCCAAGCGCGGGATGGCGGAGCCGGCGAACCTGCCGCCGCCCGCGCCCAAGAAGAGCGTCTAGGCCGGCACCAGCACTTCCTGCTCGAGCGCGGCGAACACCCTCGGATCGAGCTTCAGTCCCACCACACCCCGCAGGTTGGCGATCGCCGCGGAAGGCGCGAGCGCGGTGCCTGCCGCGCCGCCTTCGGACAGCTCGTCGTAGACGCTGGCGACGGCGACGATCCGCGCGCCCAGCGGGATCTCCTCGCCCCGCCGCCCTTCGGGCATCCCCTTCCCGTCGAAGCGCTCGTGCTGGTAGCGGACGATCTCCGCCACGCCCTCGAGCAGGACCAGCGGCTCCAGCAGCTCCGCCGCCAGGTCGCTCTCGCCGCGGCTCGTGCCGATCTCCTGCCCGGCCGGCGCGGCCAGCGCGAGCACGCGCTCGCCCAGCGCCAGCCGCCCGATGTCGTGCAGATGACCCGCGATGCGAACGGCTTCCACGTCGTCGCCGTGGAGGCCGAGGTGCACGGCGAGGCGGGCGCTGAGGTCGGCGACCCGCTGGGAGTGGCCGAGCAGGAGCGGGTCCTTCGCCTCGAGCGCGTCCACCAGCGCCCCGAGCACGCTGACCGAGAGCCGCGCCATCCGGCGGGTCTGCTCCTCCAGCTCGGCGGTGCGCGCCGCGACCTCGCGCGTCAGCCACTGCTCCATCTCGCGCCGGTCGATCTCCAGCTCGCGCCGGCGCAGCGCCTGCTGCAGCGCGTGCTGCAGCTCCTCGAGGTCCACCGGCTTGATGAGGTAGTCGGCGGCGCCCAGCTTGAGGCACGAGATCGCGGCCGCGGGTTCCTCGACGCCGGTGAGCATGATGATCGCGAGGTCGGGATCGGCGGCCAGCGCCCTGGGCAGCAGCTCGGTGCCGGTCATCACCGGCATCCGGATGTCGCACAGCATCGCGGCGAAGCGGCGCGCCTCCATCCGCTGCAGCGCCTCCTCGCCGTTCTTCGCCTGTTCGACCTCGTGCCCGCGCCGCCGGAGGAACGCCGCGAGTACCGAGCGGATCGCGGGCTCGTCATCGACGACGAGGACGGACGTCTGGGGCGCCGGAGAGGTCACCCGGCGAAGCTACGGCGCGTCCGGGGGCGCGGCAAGCGTTCCGCCGCTTTACACCCGCGGCGCCGGCCGCTAGCCTTGGCTCGCGACCATGCCTCCATCCATCACCGACGTTCCCGGGATCCTGGTCGGGCACGCGACGGACGCGGCCGGCGCGACCGGGTGCACGGTTGTGCTCGGACCGTCCGCCGACGGGATGCCGTGCACCGTCTTCGTGCGCGGGCGCGCGACCGGCTCGCGCGAGCTGGACGCCTGCCGGCCCGAGTCGCTCGCCGGCCGCGTGGACGCGATCGTCCTGACGGGCGGCAGCGCCTACGGGCTCGCCGCCGCGGACGGCGTGATGCGGTGGCTGGAGCAGCGGGGCCGCGGCTTCAGCCTCGGCGCAGGCGTCGTGCCCATCGTGCCCGCCGCGGTGGTCTTCGACCTGATGCCGCTGGGCCGGTTCGACGCGCGGCCCACGCCGGAGATGGGCGCGGCCGCGTGCGACGCCGCCGGGACGCCGGTGGCCGAGGGCTCCGTCGGCGCGGGGACCGGGACGACCGTGGGCAAGGCGCTCGGCCTGGAGAAAGCGATGAAGGGCGGCGTCGGGAGCTGGTCCGAGCGCGCCGGCGAGGTGGTGGTGGGCGCGATCGCGGTGGTCAACGCGTTCGGCGACGTGCTGGACGCCGCGGGGAAGGTGCTCGCGGGCGCGCGCCGGGGCGACGGGTCGTTCGCGGGCTCCGCGGCGTTCCTGGCCGGCGGCGGCACGCCCGGCGGCTCACTCTCCGCGGCGCATCACACGGCGCTGGTCGTCGTCGCGACCAACGTCGCCCTGGACCGCCTGGCGTTGGCGGGCGTCGCGCGCGCCGGCGCGGACGCGATGGCGCGGCGCATCGTGCCCTCGGGCACGGCGGTGGACGGCGACGTCGTGTTCGCCTGCTCGGCGGGCAAGGTCTCGGCCGGCGCGATGCAGGTCGAGCAGATGGCCAGAGTGGCGACCGAGATGGCGAT
>Ga0187849_1003297_pt1 | contig 14400 bp, 8 predicted proteins | sample June2016WEW_4_10_2_FD_132412 | JGI IMG/M metagenome (GOLD analysis project Ga0187849, IMG submission 132412) | Peatland microbial communities from SPRUCE experiment site at the Marcell Experimental Forest, Minnesota, USA - June2016WEW_4_100 | ecosystem: Environmental > Terrestrial > Soil >... | reverse complement strand
TTTTTTGACTTTAGAAGTTCCTTTGCTCCTTACGGTATATGGATTGGAATCTGGTTTTGAGGCTATAAACCAGAAGTCAGAAAGATAAATTAAAACAAAAAAAAGAGGATCATCTCCAAATTAGTTGATGGAAATATTTTATGAAAGCCTGGCAAGGGTCCGGAAAGAAAGGCAGATTGCGCCGCAAGCATCGGCGGGATATTGCCTTCCATAACCCCCCGGCTTGCCTTCCGCAAAGCGCAGCGGGGGCGTGAAAGGAAAAGTTCGGAGGATAAGAGAACACTCCCGCTCCAGCGAAGGAGAGATACGTGCCTCATGATTGCAAGCAAGATGACTTTCCTTCCGGACCCCTGAAATAACTGCACACTTTACTTTTACCGGCTCTTTGCCCTTCAACTAATTTGGAGATGATCCGCAATTTTTAACCCCTCCCGTTTTCGTCCTTTCAGTCTAAGGTCCGAAGTCTATTGTCTAATGTCTTTTGTTTTCCGGGAAAGGTCAGGCCCGGGCTCTATCCTTAAGAGACATCAAGGCCATCATATTCTCCAGCGGCACGTTTTTGGAAAAGTCACATCCCACGGTGAGGATATATCCCCCTTCGCTGCCCCAAGTACCGAGGCAATCCTCGGCTTCTCTCAGGACCTCCCCGGGCTTTCCGGATAAGAAAGCTCCAGTGGGAGAGACGTTCCCGGCAACGCAGACCTTCCCCCCGAGGATTTCTCTGGCGGTTTTTAGATTCACCTTATTTTCCAGGCTGAAGCAGTGCGGCCTGATCTCCAGAACGTCTTTGAGAATATTCGTCGAGTTTCCGCAGATATGAACCATGCTCAACTTGCCTTTGGCTTTAACCCTTTGTACCAGAACCTTGAGAGCGGGGGCGGCGAACCTCTGGAACATGGAAGGAGAGATCAAATCCCCCGAGGCCACTGGATCGGAAAAATTAGCTCCCGGGATATCTTCATGCTCGAGGACAGGTTCCAGCAAGGCCCAGATGAGATCTGCGGAAAATTGGATGAGTTGAAAGAGCCTTTCGGGGTCCTCGATCGTGGCCATCATGAGCGGCTCCACACCCAGAATACGAGCGGTGGTGGTAAAGGGGGCCCATTGAGTAGGGATGATCAGAGTTCTTTTACCAATGGCGTCTGCCACCAGGTGATGGGAGCGAAGGATCGCCTGCATAGTTGGGTTCTGGACCACTTTTTCAATGGACAGCTTGCCGACCTCATCCAGATTTTTTATAACCGTGCCCTCTAATCCCGGACTGTCGGAGGAATCATCCTTTATGGGGCACCCTAAAAAATGAACGGGATAGTTCAAGAAGTTGGAACCGGTCCAGAGCAGATCATTTCCAAATTGGTCGTAGAACTGGATAAAGGCATCGGCGATCTGGCGCGGGTCGTTTTTAATCGCCCCGAAAGTCTTTCCCATTCGATGAACGGCCCACGCTCCTCCTCCGATCAGCGTCACGGGCACTCTGGGCGGCTTCTTCAATTCAAAGGCCATCTGCCCAATTTCTCTTCCCGTCATAGTTGCTTTATCCTTTTAAATTAATATTGACCGATCGGAAGAAAGGATGCGGTTACGATAATGAAAGCTACCAGAGGGGGGAGCGGACCGTCAAGGGGAAATTGGCAGGACCCATATGGCCCACCTTAAAATACCGTATCTTTTACCCGGAAATAGGGGAAAAGGTAACCCTTCAGTGATTGGTGGAGGCTGGGCGTGGTGAGAGCAAGCCAAAGGTAGCGGGTGCAATCTCCGAAGAGTTTCCTTTACGGCCTGGGCGGGGAGAAATTCATCTCCCGGGCCCTTTTTTTCTTGACAAATCCGTAACGTATATATACATTACGATAATGACTCGCTTACAACTCCAAAAGAAACGCGAATCCCTGCTCCGCCAGCTGCAAAAAATCGGCCCCTGGATCGAAGGATCTCTCGTAGCCACCGCCCGTAAATGCGGGAAACCCGGCTGCGCTTGTCACCACGATGGTCCCAAGCATCCCGTCCTTTTCGTCACCTGGAAGGAGGGGGGCAAAACCGTCTCGCTCTATATTCCCCGCCAACTCGAAGCGGCGGTGAAGGAATGGACTCAAAATTATAGGCAACTCAAAACTTTAATCCGGCAGGTCTCCGAAGTGCAAAGGCAACTTGTTCGCCTGAGGGATTAGTGTCGATCTACCCTTGCCCAGAATGTCTAAAGAAACAGCAGAAGATCGATTCCCTTCTGGAAGAGAACCAGTGCCTGAAGGAAAAACTTAAATACCAACAGCGCAAGGAAAGAGAAGGCTTTTTTGGTTCTTCGACCCCTTCCTCCAAAGTTCCCTTGAAGGCCAACACGGACCAGCCGCCGACGGGCAAACCTAAAGGCGCGCAGGTGGGGCACAAAGGGGCGGGCCGCAAGGTTTTCAAAGAATCCGAGGCCGAGCGGGTCGTGGCGGTGGAGGCTCAGGTGGGCTCCACCTGCCCGCATTGCGGCGGGCCGCTAGAAGACAAAGGCATGCAGGAGCGGCTGGTGATCGAAAGCGAGCCCCTGAAGGCCAAACGGGTTCTCTACCGGCTTCCCAAGAAGTATTGCCCCCATTGCCGGAAGGCATTTCAGCCGCACCCCCCGGAGGTCCTTCCCAAGAGCCTTTTTGGAAATCAGCTAATCACCACGGCAACGGTGATGCACTATCTGCACGGCATTCCCATGGGGCGGGTCTGCGAGCAGACCGAAATCGGTCCCGGCAGCCTGGTGGAGATTTTCCATCGCCTGGCGACACTGTTGGAGAAGGTCCCTGGGGAGTTGATCGAGGAGTATCGCTCAGCCCCGGTTAAGCATGCCGATGAAACGGGTTGGCGAACCGAGGGGCAAAATGGCTATGCCTGGCTTTTTGCCACCGAGAAGCTCAGCGTCTTCCAATTTCGCCAATCAAGATCGGCCGCAGTCACCCGGGCCGTCTTTGGGCAAAACCCGCTCCCCGGCGTCCTCGTGGTGGATCGCTATGCGGGATACAACAAGGCACCGTGCACCATTCAGTACTGCTACGCCCACCTCTTGCGGGAGGTCGAAGACCTCGAAAAGGAGTTTCCCGATTCCAGGGAGGTAAAGGGGTTTGTTTCCACTTTCATCCCTCTCCTCACGTTGGCCATCGGGCTGCGCAACCAACCCCTCTCGCCAGCGAAGTTCCATCGAAAAGCCATACAGGTTAAATCGCAGATTGTGGCTGCAGTCGAAAGCCCGGCGCAACATCTTGGAATCCGACGCATCCAGGATATCTTCCATGAAAATGCTTCGCGCCTGTACCACTGGGCTGATAGCCGAAGCGTCCCTGCAGATAATAACTTAGCGGAGAGGGATCTCAGACCGACAGTCATAGCCCGCAAGGTCAGTTTCGGCTCCCAGTCAGACGCGGGTGCCCATACTCGAGGTATTCTGATGACGGTCTTGGCTTCTCTAAAGAAACGGGGAGCAGACGTAGCCACTCACCTCAAACACGTCCTCGACGAACTGGCCAAAGACATCCACCAAGATCCTTTCCGTCTCTTGTTCCCAAGAGATCCCCCCAAAGAAAAATCTCCCCCTAATAACTCATGACCAAAATCACCAACCCCTGGAGAGGCGCACCCTTATCACATCCCCCCGTCACTGAAGGGTTACGGGAAAAGCCCTATTCCCCTTTCTCCTCGTTGATGAGAAAATACATTGAGAAATCTCTGGGTCTGCCGGGCGGACGATTGCCTTAAGGGAGCATCCCATGGAAGGAACGATTCCCCAGCCAGCGAAGAGGCGGAAAGGAGCCATGATCAAGGCTCTTGTTTTTGTTGCTTTCATCGTTGTGGCGATCTGTATCATCCGCTTCACTCCAGCCAAAGAATTTTTCACCCAGAAAGCTTTAAGCCAGTTTCTGGATCGGGCGGGTTTCTGGGCGCCCCTCGTCTTTATGCTGGTTTATGCCGCAGGCATATGTTTGTTCGTTCCAGGTACCGTACTTACAGCCCTGGGAGCCGCCCTGTTTGGTCCCTACTGGGGATTTGGGTGTGTATGGGTAGGGGCCATGGCCGGGGCCACCATGGCTTTTTGGATCGGGCGGACGCTGGGAAGGGATTTTGCCGCTTCCCTGATCGGCGAAAAACTGAAGAAGTATGATGAGGCCATCGAACGGAACGGATTCGCCACGGTCCTTTATTTACGGCTGGTTTATTTCCCCTTTACCCTGATGAATTTCGGCATGGGGCTGACGAAAGTAAGGTTCTGGGATTATTTCGTGGGTACCGGATTGGGCATCCTGGTCGGGACCTTTATTTTTACTTTTTTCATCGGCACGATCAAAGAAGTTTGGATCGCAGGAGATTGGAGACAGCTGATTTCTTTCAAAGTTTTTTTCTCGGTGGGGCTATTTATTTTTTCTCTCTTCATTCCCAAGATTATTAAAAAGATAAAGAAAGAAGGATAAACAGATTTCGGATTGCTGATTGCGGAATGCGGATTGAAAGACGATAGGGGATTTAAACTGCAAAGTGCATTATTATTTTGACTCTCTGTACTACTAACGTCCAGACTCTTTAAATTTTGTAAAGAAGATCCATTTTGGAAACCCACCTCCAGAAATCCCCCCCAACCCCCCTTTGGTAAAGGGGGGGGGAAGGGGGGATTTCTGGAGGGCGCTACCCCATGGTAGCTTATTTGGTTGCGGCTCCGCCGCACTGTGGTCTCTGCGTTCTCTACGGTTAATTTTTTAGGAGGGGGTCATGCCAGATTATGATTTTGACATCGGTATCTTAGGAGGGGGGTCGGGAGGTTTGACGGTAGCTGCGGGAGCCGCTCAGCTGGGAGCGAAAACCCTGCTCGTGGAGAAAGAAAAGGAGCTTGGTGGAGACTGCTTGCATTTCGGTTGCGTTCCCAGCAAAACCCTGATCCAAACCGCCCATGTCTATCATCTGATGAAAAATGCCCGGAAGTTCGGGCTTCCCCCGGTGGAAGTCAAACCGGTTGACTTTCGCGAAGTGGCCCGAAGAATCCAGTGGGTCATCCAAATGATTCAAAAGCATGACTCCGAGGAGAGATTCTGTAAACTGGGGGCCAAGGTGCAATTCGGGACGCCGGCTTTTGTGGATGACCATGCCATCCGGCTGGATGGGAAGACTTTTTCCGCCAAGAACTGGGTCATCGCCACAGGCTCTTCTCCCTCCATTCCGCCGGTACCCGGTTTGGATCAGACGCCATATATCACCAACAGAGAAATGTATTCTTTCGAAAGATTACCGGAATCCATGGTTATTCTTGGGGCCGGTCCAATTGCCACGGAGATGGCCCAGGCTTTCTGCCGCCTGGGGACTCAGGTCATGGTAATCCAGCGCAGCGGGCAAATTCTGAGCAATGAAGACAAAGATATGGCCGATCAGGTCATGCAGGTTTTAAAGAGTGAAGGAGTGACGTTCTACCTCAATACCTCGGTGGTAGGCGTGAAGGATTTAGGGGGCCGGAGAGAGATTCTCATAAAAACAGGAGAAGGACCAACCATTCCTCTCCATGCGGAGGTCCTCCTGGTAGCCATGGGAAGAGAAGCTAACTTGAAAGGGTTGAACCTGGAAGGGATTGGCATTCCCTATGATGATAAGGGCCTGAAACTGGACCAGCGATTGAGAACGGTTCACAAGCATATCTATGGAGCCGGGGATGTAACCGGGACCTACCAGTTTACCCATGCTGCCGGATACGAAGGGTCCATCGTAGTCAGCAATGCCATTTTCCATCTCCCCCGAAAGGTGAATTATACCTTTCTCCCCTGGTGTACCTTTACCGACCCAGAGCTGGCCAGCATCGGAATGAACGAAAAAAGAGCCAAGGCCGCGGGGATCGAATATGACGTCTGGATAGAGGAGTTTAAAGACAATGACCGAAGCCTCGCCGAGGGGGAACAGATTGGAAAAATCAAAATGATCCTGGATAAGAAAGGAAAGCCCATCGGTGTTCAGATCTTAGGCCCCCGAGCCGGGGACCTGGTGTGTGAGTGGGTTGCGGCCTTGAGTGGAGGGGTCAAGCCGATGACTTTGGCCGCCGCAGTACATCCCTATCCGACCCTGGGAGAAATCAATAAGAAAGTAGCCGGGACCTATCTCTCCAGTAAAATCTTCTCCGAACGAATCAAAAAAGGTCTCCATTTTTTCTTCCATTTGAAGGGCAGGGCCTGCGGCCCGGTTGAGAGAGAGGTTCCCGTAAAAGAAAATCAGTAATTCATGTGTACCCGGGCCAATGATCGGATCCGCAGTCTCCCTCATCAGGAAAGAATCAGGCCAAAACTGGGAGTATCCTTCATGCCTATCCTTTCCCCTGAAGACCATCCTGATTCAAGTCATAGGCGATGAAGAGGATATTAGGGAGAAAATAGTGGAGATTATTCTAAAAGATCGTTCGGGGGTGGGGAAAACAAGGGCTAGGTTGGGTCCTTGTCGGTAAGAATGTGATATAATTTGACCCAACGTAGACGGGAGGCATGTGGTGCTGCTCCCCAAGAGTCCGCATTTTGATTACGACCGCCTGGCCAGATTTTTGAGGAAAGTATCTCTTCGCCTTCAAGTTCTCGCAACCCTTGAATCCGTCCTTCAACTGGTAGCCGGCTTCATCTTAATTGTCCTCGGTAGTATCTTTGTACTGGAACTAGGCGAAACCTTCCCCTACTTCTCCTTTTTCTATTGCCTTATAGCCCTAATCTTTCTATCTGCTCTCCTTTCCCTGGGGGCATGGCGAGTTACCTCTCGTCCATCCATAGACCGCGTGGCCAGGAGATTGGAGGATCAGTTTCCCCTGTTGAGGGACGATGTGACCAATTCTCTCCTCCTTTTCCATCAAATGGAAAAAGAAGGGTTGGGCCAAATTTCAGAGGGATTCATCACTGCCCAGATTCATAAAACAGCAGATGAAGTTTGTGGAATAAAGCCCAGGGAAGTGGTACGTTTCAACAGTGCTCTCCGACACCTTAGGATTTTGGTGCCCCTGCTTTTCGCTTTCTCCGGAGTTCTTTTCTTAGACCCCCAATTTCTGAACCGCTCGCTCGCCTTTTTTACTCATCCCCTGGCAGCCCTACCCGCGAGAGAGACAATCATCTCCGTGGACCCTCCGGGGGCGGTCATACTCAAGGGCAAGCCATTGGTGATCCGGGCGAAAGTCGAGGGTCATCGACCCGATCGGCTCAGTCTCGCGGTCCGGCCCGAGGGTCGCGAAGCGATGCACCTGAACATGGAACCTGAAGGGGAAAGCCAGTTTTCCTACCGGATGGAGTCGGCTCAATTCTCCTTCCAATATCAGGTTTCCCATAGTCGGGGTGCCTCTCCTGTTTATGATCTCCGCGTAGTGGACCCACCGGATATAGGAAAAGTAAAAGTCACACTGATTCCCCCCGATTATACTGGCCTCCCCAAGGAAGTGAGGGAGGAGGGCCACGTCGAGGCCCTAAAGGGAACGGTGGTTAACCTGGAGGCGCAGGCTACCAAGGGGGTGAAAGAGGGGCGGATCACCCTGAATCAGGGAAACCAACTTCCTCTCGAAGTCGATGGAGACCGGCTGAGAGGAAGCTTGCTGATTTTCTATCCTGGCACCTATTCCATTCGGGTTAAAGATGAGCTGGGTTTTGAAAACCCCAATCCGGTCCGATACCAGATCCGGTTGATAATGGATAAATATCCTGAAGGGGAAATCATCAACCCAGCTCAGGACCTGGAAATATCCGGCCAGGAAATTATCCCGATTGTTTACCGGGCTACGGATGATTTTGGTATAACCGCTGTCCGGCTGAGCTACCAGATTGGAGGAAGGGAACGGCTGATCAACCTGAAGAGCTCCGGCAGCTCCCGCTCTGTGGGCCCCGAGACGTTCCGATGGGATCTTGCCACTTTAACGCTGACCGCGGGGGACCGGGTGGAGTACCGCCTGGAAGTTGAGGACAATGATTCGGTCTCGGGCCCCAAGGTCAACTATTCCCGTCCTTTTTATTTTTTGGTCAGGGATGAGAGGGGGCAAGCTGCCAGGGAGGGAGAGGAGGCCCAACAGATCTCCGAAGCCCTCTTAGACCTCCTCGGGGATAATCTGGAGGCTACCAAAGATCAAGAAGCCCTGAAGAAAGGAATGGAGGAAATTTTAAAGAGGGTGGATAGGAATCTGGACCGGATGGGGAACAGAATGGACCGCTTTGGCCTGGAAGCGCTGAGGCGCAACCTGGCATCCCTGAAGGAGAAGATGTCTGAAGAGCCGGCAGAAACCGTGACTCAGGAATTGGAAAGGCTGGCCCTTTTAGCCGAGGATATTGCGAAGAGGGCTCGGATGAATGAAGTGGAAGCTCTGGCCCGGGAGATTAAAAACCGTCAGCGACGTCTCCTCGATTCCCTGAGCGACTTAAAGGGGCATCTAACCGAGAAGGATTTGGACGCGTTAATGAAGGAATTAGATAAGCTCGAAGAGTTGATCCACTCGGTCATGGAAGCCCTGAGTAAGCTGGCCAGCAGATTGCCTGATGAGTTTGTCAACAGTCCGGACCTGCAGGGGCTGAATTTCCAGGATCTATTCTCGGAATTGAAGGAGATCCGAGAAAAGCTGAGGGCCGGAGACCTTTCCGCAGCCCTGGAAGCAGCGCAGAGACTTCTTCAGGCCCTTTCAGAGATGATGGCCTCTCTGGGACGGGCCGGAGCCCAGGCGAATATGCAATCCATGAACCGGCTCCAGGGAGAGATGGCGCGGCAAACCAGCGAGCTGGACAAGATATTGGCCGAGCAGCAGGCGATTCTGAGCGAGACAGAAAAGATCGATCAAGAGTTGAAACGAAGGACGGAGGAGGAGACCGGAAAGAGGGTGAAGCGTTCTCTTCCGCAGATTGATAAGATCTTGGAACGCCTCCGCAACTCCCTTTCGCCAGAGCAGAAGGAATCGTTAGAAGAGTTAGCCAGGCTTCTCCAGAAAGAAAAACTGGAGGAATCTTCCCAGCTAGCCAAAGAATTGGAGAACGAACTTTCGGAAAGGCCCGGGGACCAGGAACTTCTCGAAGAGTTGAATAAAATGCTGGAAGGCTTGCTTCCTGATTCCAAGGAACTCATGACCCCAGACCAGAAGGGGAAATTTCCAGACCTCTCCTCGCGCCAGGAAAACGTGAAGGATCGAACCGAGGGTCTGCAGGAGAAACTGGAGATGTTGTCCCAATTATTTCCCGAAATGGATCGGGAGATCTTGCAGAACCTCAAGGGGGCGACAGGCTCTATGGGAGAAGCCTCCGGAAAGCTCAAAGGGGAGGATGCCCCCGGGGCCATACCTCCAGAACAGGAAGTCATTCGCCGGTTGGCTCAGTCCCAGCAGGGGATGCAGCAGATGGCCCAGCAGATGGCCAGTCGAATGCAGGCCGCCCGTTGGGGGTACAATTTGGGTTGGGACCCGAAGCCCGGATGGTACTACGGCCCCTGGGTTCCCATGCCAACCCTGCCACAGCCAGAACTGAACCGGCCCAGGGAGAGAGGCTACACCGGGATCGACCGGGAGGAGTTCAATCCCCCGGACAAAGATGCCTACCGGGTTCCCCAGATTTTCAGGGAAAAGGTCCTTGAGGGGCTGAAAGAAGAGACGCCTTCTGAATATAAAAGAAAAGTGGAGAGATACTTTAAAGGGCTGACGGAATGACAAAAGGCTGAAGGATGAAGGCTAAAGGCTGAAGGATGAAGGATGAAAGAAACAAGAAAATAGGGCAGCTGCTGGCAGCGGGGTTCTTCGCCTTTGCCATAGCCCTTATGACCTTAGGCAATGCTCATGCTGCTTCGGAGGAGGCGATGCGGTCTGTCGCCGCCAAGCTGGATCGCTGGGATGTGGAAGAGGCATGGGGGGAAGTGAAACAGCTCGTGGAAAAAGAACCGAAGGACCCTCAGCTTCTGGAGCTCGCCTCGCAGGTTGCCTTCCACCGGGGCGACTATCAGGAGGCCTTAAGGCTGATCAAATCTGCCATCGAGTTGGGAAGTGAGGATGAGAGGAGCAAGAATTTCGCCCTTTTTATGGAGGGGTCCATTGGGGTTATTGAACCTTTAAAGAGGTACGAGAGCTCCCATTTCGTTATAAGTCTGGACGAGAAGCAGGATGGGATCCTCGCAGACTACATCAGCGACACCCTGGAGAAGACCCACCAGGTGATGGCCGGGCGATACGGATTCCAGGCCAAAGAGAAAATCCGGGTTGAAGTATTCCCCGATACAAGGGCCTTTTATTATGCCTCGACCCTTTCAGCCCGGGACATCGAGGTGACCGGAGCCGTAGGGGTGACCCAGTTCAACAAACTCATGTTGCTCTCTCCCCGGGCCCTGGTCTACGGCTACCGCTGGCTGGATTCTATGAGCCATGAATACATGCATTATCTCATCATGAAGCTTACCGGCAACAAGGCTCCTATCTGGTTCCATGAAGGGCTGGCCAAATACGAGGAGACCCGGTGGCGAAGCGGCCCCTCCTACCTGTCCCCCCTATATCAAAATCTTTTAGCCAGGGCGTTGTCCGATGGAAAGCTAATCAAGTTTGAGCGGATGGAACCATCGCTGGTCAAGCTGGAGACTCCGGAAGATGCCCAGCTGGCTTATGCCGAGGCGGCCGCGGCCATAGATTTCATCGTAACGAAATCCGGGAATGACGGCCTTCGGGAGATCATGAAGCAGATGACCGCCTCCAGCTCCAAAGGGGCGGCCAACGCCATAAGGGATACCCTGGGTTTGAGTTTTTCCGAGTTTGAGGAGGACTGGAAGAAATTCCTGGCCTCCAAAGAGCTGAAAGAAGCCGGCGGAGTAAAGGTGCGCCCCTTAAAGATCAAGGAAGGAAGGGTCAACGAGGAATACCTGGACATGGAGGAGATCAAATCCCTGGTGGCCAGGAACCGGGCCCACCTCGGCGACCTTCTCAAAGAGAGGGGAAGAATGGGAGCGGCAGTCCAGGAATACCGCCGAGCCCTGGCTGAGACTCGTGACTCCGTCCCCATCATGAACCGGCTTGCATGGGTTCTCATGGAGCTCAATCGGCATGAAGAGGCTCTTGAGCTTTTGAAACGAGGGAGAGAAATTTCTCCCGATCATCCCACCATCTACACCTATCTGGGCCAGACTTATTTGAAGCTCAAGGATTTTAAGGAGGCGAAGGAGGCTTTCCAGACTTCCATCCAGCTCAATCCCTTCAATCCGGAGGTGCATGAGGGGCTGGCTTCTGTTTACGAGATGATGGGAGATTCGAGCGCCGCTTTGAAGGAGAAAGAAATCACCAGGAGGTTGATTCGGTGAGAGAAGAGATGGAAGCAAAAGAACCAGAATATCGTGTGGCCGATGAAGACTTGGTCCAGGCTGAGGAGATGCGAAAGAAGAGAGCAGAAATCACCGCGGAGGTCAAAAAGGTGATTGTGGGCCAGGAAAAGGTTATCGAGGAAATATTGATTGCCCTCTTCTGCCGGGGCCATTGTCTGCTGGTGGGGGTCCCGGGCCTGGCCAAGACGTTGCTCATATCGACCCTGGCCGGGATCATGGAACTTACTTTCAACCGGGTACAGTTCACACCGGACCTGATGCCTTCGGACATAACCGGAACCGATATATTGGAAGAAGAAGGAGCAACCCGGAGACGATCGTTCCGCTTCATCAAGGGGCCCATATTCACCAATATCCTCCTGGCGGATGAGATCAACCGGACGCCCCCTAAAACCCAGGCGGCCCTTCTTCAGGCCATGCAGGAGTATAAAGTTACTGCAGGCGGGGTTACCCACCCTCTCGACCTTCCCTTCTTTGTACTGGCCACCCAGAACCCCATTGAGCAGGAGGGAACCTATCCTTTACCCGAGGCCCAGCTGGACCGGTTCATGTTCAATATCGGCATTGATTATCCGCCCTTCAACGAGGAGATGGAAATCGTAGCAACGACCACTTCTTCTTACCAGCCGTCTCTCCACAAGGTGATCAATGCCGATAAAATCCTGAAGATGCAGGACCTGGTACGGAGAGTTCCCGCTTCCTCTCATGTCATCCAGTATGCGGTGAGGTTGTTGCGTTCCACCCGGCCGAGGGAGGCAGAGGCCCTGCCTTCGGTGAAGGATTGGGTGGAGTGGGGAGCCGGACCCAGGGCCTCCCAGCACCTGATCCTGGCGGCGAAATCCAGGGCCATTATGCACGGGAGGTATGTGGCCTCCGTGGAAGATGTCCAGGCTGTCGTGCCGTCGATTCTCAGGCATAGGATCTTGATTAACTTCAAGGCCCAGGCCGAGGGCATCACCTCGCTGGATATCATCAACCGACTCCTGACAGAGGTAAAGCCTTGAACCACTTCGATCCCCGGGTCCTGGCCAAATTAAAGAATCTTTACCTAAGAGCGCGCTTCGTGGTGGACGGGGTGATGGTAGGAATCCATCCCTCCCGGGCCAAGGGATTTAGTTCGGAGTTCGAGGAGCACCGGGAGTACTCTCAGGGGGATGATATTCGCCACATCGATTGGAAGGCCTATGGCAAGTTTGATCGTCACTTTATCAAGGAGTATCGAGAGGCCACCAATTTAAAGAGTTACATCCTGCTGGATACCAGCTCTTCCATGGGGTACGCCTCCGATGGCTGGACCAAGTTCGATTATGGCTCCACCCTGGCGGCCTCTCTTGCCTACCTCTTGCTGAAACAGCAGGATGCCGTCGGCCTAATCACGTTCTCCAAAAAGATCGATAAAATGATCCCTCCCATGGCCGCTCCCGGGCACTTTTTTGCCATTCTAAAAGAGCTGGAGATAAGTAAACCTCAGGGAAAGACCTCGGGGGGCGCGGTGCTGCAGGAGCTAGCCGGCTCCTTGAAGAGGCGAGGGATCATCATCCTTATCTCGGACCTCCTGGATCAGCCGGAAGAAGTGATGAGGGGGTTGAAACAGCTTCGTTCCAAAGGGAGTGACGTCATCGTATTTCACCTGCTGGACCGGGATGAGCTGGAGTTTCCCTTTAAGGAGGCGACCCTGTTTCGGGACCTGGAGGAAGATATCCAGCTGCTTACCGACCCTTCAACCATTAAGTCGGCCTACCTGAAGACGATTAACGCACTCATTGAGGGCTACCGGCAGGCATGCGCCTCATACCTGATTGACTACTCCTTTTTCAATACTTCCACGGGTCTGGATCGCGCCTTGGTCCAGTATCTGACCTGGAGGGAAAAATTTAGACTACCATGAGATCATGAGATAGAAACATGAAAATCCCAAACCGTAACACCCCCAATAGCCGGGAGACGGGCGAGATGTCATTCCCGCGAGAGCAGGAATCTAAAAATTTGATCAAAAGCATTGCTGGATTCCCGCTTTCGCGGGAATGACAAAGGGAAGGTAACCATAGCCCGGCGAATTTATTTTTTGATTAACGATTTTAAATAAGGGCATAAGTCCTGTTTAGCCTTGGGGAAAGGGTGTCGTGCAGGTTGAATCTAGGGGAAATGATTTTCCAGAGGAGGGGGTGCACGGCAGTGCACCCCTACTTTCCGCGATGGAAGGCGCGGCAGGAAAGAAAGGCGGGCCCAGAGGTGAGAAGTCAAGCCCGATCCATGGGAAACCCAGTCCATTATTCAACCTGCACGACACCCTTTCCCCAAGGCTTGGGACTTGCTGTTGGAGGCATAGGTCCCAATCGGAAATTTGATCGTTAGAGACTTTAGTATGAATTTCGCCTTTCTAAATCCCCTCTTTCTTTTCGGCCTTGCGGCCGGGATCCTGCCCATCCTCATCCACCGGCTCATCCAGCGGAAAGCCATCCCGAGAAATTTCTCAGCTGTCCGTCTTCTCCTCCAGTCCGAGCGGATTATGGCCCGCCCCCAGCGCCTGAAGCATATTCTCCTATTAGCCCTCAGGGTCCTGGCAGTCGTGAGCCTGGTCCTCCTGATGGCCCGGCCGGTGATGATGCCCCAAGGCTTGCTGGCTATGACGGAAGGCGGGGTAAAGGTCTTGATCCTGGATAATTCTCTCAGCATGGGCTACCGGGAGGAGAGGGGAGAACGGTATGCCTTGGTCAAAAAGGCGGCCAAAGAGATCATCCAGAAGGCCAAGGGGCAGGCGATCATTATTCCTACGGCTCCGGTTGGGGGTACGGCAGCGCGGGGTCGAGAAATTCGCTGGATGGGCCCGGAAGAAGCGATGAAAGAAGTGGATGCCATTCCCCTCTCTTTCGGCCGGGGCGACCCTGCTTCTGCGTTGAGTCGAGCCTACCGGGAGTTGAGAGATTCTAAGGGGTCCAAGGAAATCCTCATCCTGAGCGATATGGCCCGGGGAGATTGGGAGAGTTTCGACTTGAGCAAAATGGGGATCGTCTCTTCTGAGACGAGTGTTCATTTCCTCAGGATCGGGGGAGCGAAAGGGGATGCAAATTTTGCTGTCAAAAGGGTAGGGCTGGCAGAAGGGGATGTTGT
>Ga0187849_1003293_pt1 | contig 14416 bp, 12 predicted proteins | sample June2016WEW_4_10_2_FD_132412 | JGI IMG/M metagenome (GOLD analysis project Ga0187849, IMG submission 132412) | Peatland microbial communities from SPRUCE experiment site at the Marcell Experimental Forest, Minnesota, USA - June2016WEW_4_100 | ecosystem: Environmental > Terrestrial > Soil >... | reverse complement strand
TCGCCGTCTTGAGGCGCGTCTTCACGAGCGAGGGATCGTTCCTCAGTACCTGATCGACAACAGCCTCGGTCACGCCATGCCGGAGACAATGGACGAGGTTCCCCTCCTCATCATCTTCGTTATCCCAGTCGATTCCTTCGGCGTCCCTGAAATCCACGCATCACCTCGCTCCGATCGCGGCTCGGACAAGAAGTCAGGCGTCGTCTCCTGTCGGAGGACTCGCGAGAGGCATGAACCCGAGTTGCTGGACGATCGGCACTTGCATGGCGTGAATCTTCAATCGCGCCAGCTCAAGCTTGTTTAGCCGAAGCACGAAGATGTACGTCCCAGGTCGCTGGATCGTGAGTCCCACGACCGGCAGCACTACTGGCAAGGTCGTCGGTTCCCCCAACTCCATGTCAGGGCTCGCACCTACCCGGAACCTCCCCTCGGCCTTGAACCCAGCGACCTCGTGGCCGTCTGGATCCTCAAGACTCACCGTAAAGACGTGTTCGGCCTGGTACATCCGGGCCGGGACGTGCAGAGCTGCGACGATCGCAATATGAGGTACCACCGCGGGGTAGCTCGGGAACTGCAGTCGGCTCCAGAATCCGCCGTTGACGTAGACCTTGCCTCCCACGACGTCCGCGTGATCTGCGACGAAGAAAGCCTCCACACTGGGCTTCTGGAGTTCGTCGACACCTACTTCCAAGTCTGTCATACAGATATGATAGCACACGTATGACGCGCACGCCGGGCGCCAGGCGGCGAATCCGAACACGCATCTGGCCCGCGCCGAGCGATCACTTGCAAGGCAACAAGGTAACCAACGACCTGCTAGGCGACCGTCTATGGCCTCAAGTGCCGAAGGTGTGAAGTCCAGGAGTTTGGTTGTGAAGGAGGTGGTGATCGAGGAGGTGGTCGGTGAGGGCGGTGGCGATCACCGAGATGGTGATCGAAGAGATGTTTTGTGAAGGCGCGGTTGGTGAAGGTGGTGGCGGTGGTCCTTGGTGAAGGTGGTGGTCGGTGAGGGCGGTGGCGATCGCCAAGGTGGCGAGCGAAAAGCTGCTCTGTAGAGGCGCAGTTGGCGAAGGCGCAGTTAGCGAAGAGGCGCTAACGGCTTACCTGCGCCGAGCGAGGTGTCACCCGAACACGGCGAGCCGGTGCCAGGCCGCGCCACCGTCGCTGGTCGCGTAGAGGTAGCTGGAAGCAAGGTTCTTGGGCGCGGCGAAAAGAACCCAAGCATCTGCAGCGTTGAGACCGGTTGTTGCCAGCCATCTGTCATCGAAAGGCAGTTGGCGCGGCGTAGGGACTGGTGGCGGCCCATTCTGTGCCCCGGAGAATGAGTGGATCCTCCAGTGCAGTCCACCGTCTCCGGTCGAGCCGAAGGTGATACCGCCGAAGTCCTCGTCCGTGGCCGTGAACCACGCCGTTGCTGGTGACGCCAGTGTGAGTGTCCACGCGCCGGGTTCGGGCGCCACCGACTGGGGCCCGCCCGGGGAAGTGGGGACCTTCGGCCGGGCCACTTGTATCTCGCTCGTCGAGCGCAGCACGTCCAGCCAGGAGCGGCCGAGGTCAAGGCTGCGCAGCAAGTCGAAGGTGGTGGGTACGCCCTGCATGTCCATCGGCCCTGCGGCTTGCGAGACGAGAATCCAGGCCGCCCTCCCCTGGCACCCGGCGATCGATACCCCGGCTCCGAGCTTGCTTGGTTCCGCTCCCGGAAGCAGAACCGACGATGAGAGCGCGACCTTCCAACTGCGACCACCGGTTGTGCTGACGAGCACGCCATAGCGATGACCCCGGATGGCAGCGGCCCATCCGACGCCCCTGGCGGTGAAGCAGACGGGAACCGGCTCGTCTCCCCCCAAGAAGGCGCCGGGAACCTTCCAACCTGGAGGAAGCCGAAGCGGCTGCCAGGTCATGCCGGCGTCGGAGGTGACGAACAGGCTCGAGCCGACGGCGACCAGGCCAGCGCTTGCCGACCAGAAATCGATCCCCGAGACCCCACCCGCAACGGGGTGCAGGAGAGCATGCCAGCTCGCACCACCGTCGATGGTTCGCACGAGCTCACCGTTGGCAATCGCGAATCCCACCTGGTTGCTAACGAAGTCGAGATCGCCTGCCGGCGTGGTCACCCCCAGCCGATCGATCCAGGAGCGGCCACCGTCGCTCGAGGTCATGAGCCCGTCGCCCGCTGCAACGGCCAGGTGGGGACCCGCGACCTCGATCGTCGAGACAGCGTCACCCAGCGACCACGACGCCTGTAACGAACCAGAGATGGAGGCGGACTCAGGGCTCCAAGTGCGGCCTCGGTCCCCAGTGCGCATGGCGATGACAAGGCCGGCACCTTGGACGAAACCGTCACCGGGCGAGGTGAATGAAGCAGTGACCGGACATGGTGACCGGCGAGCGGATGAGGGTCCAGCTTCTCCCTGCATCGGTGGTCTCGATGAGCCCGCCAGGTGCCGCCACTACCCACTCCAATGCGTTGACGGGGTCGAACCAGTCCGCTCGTGTGCTCTGCAGGGGTAAAGAGTGCGTGTCGACCATGCCGGCAATGCGCCACGTCCGCCCCATGTCGAGCGATCGCTCGACGACCAGCCGAGATCGTCCGACCGACACCGGTACGACGATGGTGGTTCCGGTTTTGGTTGGGATCAGATACGGCGCGCCGACATCGGTTCCGCCCTGATCGAGAACGTCCCAGCTCCCCCAGCCACCGGGTGGTGCCGACAGGGGTGACGGGGTCCAGTTGCGGCCCCCGTCTCGCGTGCGCCATACGAGGGGCCGGGCAGCTCCGGTCCCGCAGGCGCCGTAGGTCCACCAGCCGATATTGGGAGTGGTGAACGCGATATGCGGGGGGCTGAACACGGGACATGCGCTGCCCGCGTACGGGGGCAGTTCGACGCTCTGCGGGGGAAGGCTCGTTGGCGGAAGCTGGCTCCAGGTGCGCCCGCCGTCATCTGTCCGCCACAAGAGCATGACCAGCGAATTGGCAGATCCGGAGCCGAGGTCCGTGCCCACCGCCAGCAGCCAGCCGTGCTCCGGGTCAGCAAAGTAGAGCTGATCAAAGAGGATAGGCATGCTCGGCGGCGGCGCGACTATCCGTAAGTCAGATCGGTCCCAGTGCCGTCCGCCGTCGGAGGTCCGGTAGACGCTCGTCGCGCCGGTCTGTTCCTCTAGAGCGGCCCAAGCGTCCTCGGGGCCGAGGAAGTAGCTCGCAACCAGTCCGAAACTGACTTGCGACGCCAGCTCGGACAGAACGACCCGCCAGCGGTTCCCGTCGTCGGCACTGCGGAGCACCACGCCGGATCCGTTCTCGATGTTGAACGACCAGACAACTCCTTGGGTCGTCGAGAGCAAGTTGGCGGCACCCGCCAGGGCCGCATTCTGTGCAGCTCCCGCAACTGGGAGAGGTGAGGAGCGCCCGGTCACGACGAACGCCAGCACTACGGCGGCTGTCGCCGCGAGTCGCAGTCGAGGTTGCCGTAGCAAGGATTCTCCTAAGTTCCGGCGCCGAGACCGGCACGACGGTGCCAGACAGGACCGGAGGTCACTGCAAGCTCGAATACGAAGCGACAGAACGACTGGGCAGGCTCGCGCGGTCGAGATGGTAATCGCTGTTCCGCCTGCGGAATCGTCGCGCCAGCTGTGTTTGCGACGTGGCGTCAGACATAGCCTGGAGCCCCCAGTGCGTCTTATATAGAGGCGCCATACGGGTTGCCTCCAGTGAGAGGGAGCCAGATGTTCGTAAGGACTACATCGCCCGATCGGCGTGGCATCGGCGAGATGACCATCGGCCTACGCCGTGACGGCCACGCTGACGTGGAGTGCGAAGTCATACCGAAGGAGAGGCACCCTGTGGCGAGCAACCAGCTAGGAGGGGACCTCCTCCGTCCGCGAAGCGCTGTGTGTGGCGCCGTGACGCCGGGGCGACCGGCTCACGGGGCGTCACAAGCGGATCTGGGTAGACAGCGAACTGAGCAGCAAACAGCGGAGTTCATCGGCATCCCCGAGTGGTGCCGTCGCGTCGGCTGCTCACGCGAAAGTGGCTACCGGGCAGCCCGTCGAGACCAGATACCGGGACTGTTTCGCATCGGACGCCTCAAGCGCGTCAACTGGTCGGTCTTCGTCAACGCTGCAGCTCACGCGAATGTCGGGAATGGAACTTTAGGAAACTGCTCGAACGTCGGAGGAAATCAGCGGATTGTTACTCTTCCGTCCCTTCGAGCGAAGGCGGCGCCAACAGGACTCCCAGGGTGATCGCTGCTTGACGATCGCGCTGCTGCAAAGCGTGGGCGTACACACGCAACGTCACCGTGGGATCACGATGGCCGAGCCGTCCGGCCACGACGGCCAAGTCATAGCCAGCTCCAAGCAGCGTGGTGGCCACCGAGTGGCGAATGTCGTGGAAACGTATGGAGCCGGCTCCCGTTCTTGCCGCCAAGCGGCTGAACCGGTGTGTCAGGGTGTCGGGAGCCATCGGCGTCTCACCGGTCGGATCTTCGGTGAGCATGTAGCCAACGGCGCCGATCGTCACTCCAGCCTCCTCCGCCCACGCTTCTGCCCTCCGGCGATGGGTATCGATCACAGCGAGCATCACGGGGTCTAGAGCCACTCTCCGATCCTGGTGAGTCTTAGTCGGTCCCGCGCGTAAGACACGGCCGAACTCCTCTCGCTTGATCGAACGCTGCACTTGCAGGACCATTTCGGCGCGGTCGACGTCGGACCATCGCAGTCCCAGCAGCTCGCCACGCCGGCATCCGGTCAGCGCCGCCAACATGATCGCTGCACTGAGCACCGGATCGTGCTTCTCAGCCGTGGTCACAAGCATTCGCACCGTCTCGACGCTGGGGACGGTCATCCGCCTCGGTTCCACTGTCGGCAAGGTGGCGAGCGGTGCCACCGAGCGGCTGATCAGCCCCCATCTCACCGCCTGACTGAGCGCGGAGCTCAACACGCCGTGGTAGCTATTGATGGTCGCTGGGGACAAGCCCTCGAGCAGCCATCGCCGGTACGCCGCGTCGAGATGATGCGACCTCAGTTTGTCCAGGCGGACCGACCCGAATTCTCTCTTGAAGCGTTTGCAACGCAGCGCGTAGTTACGCGTGGTGTCGGGCTGCCGGTGGGCGCGGACGTGCTCCATCCATCGGTCCAAGTACGCGGCCACCGTCATGTTCCCGACGAGCGGCGCCTCGTCCCTTTCGGCCTCAGCTAGGAACTTGGCCAGCTCGCTCTGCGCCTTACGTCGAGTCCCATGGACGGTTCTTGACGCCTGCCGTGGCTGGCCGTCAGGACGGTACCCGACGACGACGCGTAGGCGCCAAGCGCCGGGTCCCCGTGCCTCGATCGTTCCCCGCACGCGGGAGATTCTAGACCAAGTTCTAGACCAAGACCCAATTGTGACTTAAAACAACCAGGTCAAAGACCATAAGACTCTAGATGTCGTAGTAGAGCATGAACTCCCAGGGGTGCGGGCGCAGACGGACCTGGTCGATCTCGGCAAGCCGCTTGAAGCTGATCCAGGTCTCGATGAGGTCGTCGGTGAAGACCCCACCGGTCTTCAGGAAGTCGTTGTCCGCCTCGAGGGCGAACAGGGCCTCGTCAAGGGAGGCAGGCACCTGCGGTACGTTCGCGAGCTCCTCGGGCGGGAGGTCGTAGAGGTCCTTGTCCATCGGGTCCGGGGGCTCGATCCGGTTCTGCACGCCATCCAAGCCTGCCATCAGCATCGCCGCAAAAGCGAGGTAAGGGTTGCACGCCGGGTCGGGGCAGCGGAATTCGACCCGCTTCGCCTTCGGGCTTTTGGAGTAGAGCGGGATCCGGCACGCTGCGGAGCGGTTTCGCTGGGAGTACACGAGGTTCACCGGCGCTTCGTAGCCCGGCACCAACCGCTTGTAGGAGTTCGTCGTCGGGGCGGCGAACGCGAGCACCGCTGCCGCGTGCTTGAGCAGCCCGCCGATGTACCACCGCGCCATGTCGGACAGGCCTGCGTAGCCGGTCTCGGCGTAGAAGAGCGGCACGCCGTCGCGCCACAGCGATTGGTGGCAGTGCATCCCCGACCCGTTGTCCTGGAACAAGGGCTTGGGCATGAAGGTGGCCGAGTAACCGGCGTTGCGTGCCACGTTCTTCACGACGTACTTGTAGAGCATGAGCTTGTCGGCCATGCGCAACAGCGTGTCGTAGCGCATGTCGATCTCTGCCTGGCCCCCCGACGCCACCTCGTGGTGCTGCACCTCGATCTCGATCCCGAGGCGCTCCATCACGAGGATCATCTCCGAACGCAGGTCCTGGAAGTGGTCCATGGGCGGCACCGGGAAGTACCCCTCCTTGTAGCGCGGCTTGAAGCCGAGGTTCGGCTTCTCGTCGCGGGCCGAGTTCCAGATGCCTTCGATCGAGTCGACCTGGTAGAAGGCGGACCGCTGGTCCTGGGAGAAACGGACGTCGTCGAAGATGAAGAACTCGGCCTCAGGTCCGAAGTAGACCGTGTCGGCGATCCCGGTGGTCTGGAGGTACCGTTCGGCCTTGAGCGCTACGTAGCGGGGGTCACGCGAGTAGTTCTCGAGAGTCACCGGATCGTGCACGAAGCAGTTGAGATTCAGGGTCTTGTGCTGGCGGAAGGGATCGAGGACTGCGGTCGAGGGGTCCGGGAGCAGGATCATGTCCGATTCCTGGATCTCCTGGAAGCCGCGGATGGAGGACCCGTCGAAACCGAGCCCCTCCGTAAAGGTCGCTTCGGTCAGCTCATGAGCCGGCACCGAGAAATGCTGCATGAGGCCGGGCAGGTCGCAAAAGCGGATGTCGATGATCTCGACGCCTTCGTCCTTGGTCAGTTGAATGACTTCGGCAGCGGTGCGGTCCTGCACGGTTCCTCCTTGGTCCGCCCTAAGGCGCGACAGTTGAAAAGCTGGTCGGTGAAGTCTGGCGCTTGTACGTTTCGACATCATTGCTCAACTGTGAACGCAGTGTGAACAGTTTCACGAGGGCCTTTTCCGTCCCTTGTGGCTGGATGACTGCCTTCTCACCTGCGACACTGATCGCGCGCCGCAGTTCGCGGACTTTGTGGACACAGCCCGGCGCCACGATCGGAGGCACTCGATGCAAAGCCAGCGGGAGTACGTGTTGCGGACGGTCGAGGAACGCGCGGTGCGTTTCATCCAGCTGTGGTTCACCGACGTGCTGGGCACCCCGAAGTCGTTCAGCATCACGCCCGCAGAGCTCGAGAACGCCCTCGACGGGGGGATGACCTTCGACGGATCCTCGATTGACGGCTTCAGCCGCGTGCAGGAGAGCGACGTGCTGGCCAAGCCCGACCCGAAGACGTTCCAGATCCTGCCGTTTCGCATCGGCCGGGAAGGCGATACCTCACCGGTCGCCCGCGTGTTCTGCGACATCACCAATCTCGATGACACACCGTTCGAGGGCTGTCCCCGGCACGTGCTCAGGCGGACTCTCGAGCGTGCCCGTGCCCGGGGGTTCTCTTTCTATGCCGCCCCGGAGATCGAGTACTTCTATTTCGCGCCGGGTGAGCCAGGTGAGCCGCCGAAGCCTCTCGACACGGGCTCGTACTTCGAGCTGACGGTGGCGGACTTGACCACCGACCTGCGCAAGCGCACCGTGCTCACCCTCGAGGACATGGGCATCCCAGTCGAGTACGCCCAGCACGAAGATGCGCCGAGCCAGCACGAGATCGACCTCCGCTACACCGACGCGCTGACCATGGCCGACACGGTGATGACGGTCCGCCTCATAGTGAAGGAGATCGCGCACGAGAGCGGCGTTCACGCGAGCTTCATGCCCAAACCGCTCTCGGGTGTTCAGGGCTCGGGCATGCACACGCACTTCTCGTTGTTCGAGGGTGACCGGAACGCCTTCGCGGACCGGGGCAGTGATCATGGCCTGTCGGATGTGGGGCGCCAGTTCATCGCCGGTGTCCTTCAGCACGCGCGTGAGATCACGGCGGTGACCAACCAGTGGGTCAACTCCTACAAGCGTCTCGTCGTCGGCTACGAGGCGCCGGTGAACGTGTCCTGGGCCTACAACAACCGGTCGGCACTGGTCCGCGTGCCTATCGCGAGACGTGGCAAGATCGAGTCGACCAGGTTCGAGTACCGCGCCCCGGACCCGGCGTGCAACCCGTACCTCGCGTTCTCCGTGGTGCTCGCGGCGGGGCTCGAGGGCATCGAGAAGGGCTACGAGCTCGGGCCCGAGGCGGCGGCGAACCTGTTCACGATGACCCCGGAGGAACTGGCTTCGGAAGGCATCCGGTCTTTGCCGTCGAGCCTGCAAGAGGCGCTCGTGGCCATGGAGGGCTCGGAGCTCGTCGCCGAGACGCTGGGCGAGCACGTGTTCGAGTGGTTCCTGCGCAACAAGCGCGCCGAGTGGGATGCCTACACCCGGGAGGTGACGCCTTACGAGCTGGCGCGTTACCTGCCGGCCCTCTAGGCGTCCTCGATCATCCGACCCTTGGCGTCTTCGATGGAACCGCTGCTCGTCTACCCGGACCCACCTTCGCAGTGGGTCTCGGTCGCGCTCGAACGCGCGGGCTACCCATGGCGAGCCGTGAGCGACCCCGCCCTCGCCGAGCGGGACGAGCCCGAGGACGGATACGCGGGTGCCGTGATTTCGGCGCTCAAGGACCCTGTCGCTGCATTTTCCGCCTGCCGAATCTTGCGCAAGGGGGACAGCCCGTTGCAGCCGTTGCTCCTCATCGTGTCGCAGGCGTGCCTCGCCGAGCTCGAGCTTCGAGAGGACCTGTTCGACGACTTCGTGCTGGAGAACGCGACCGCCGAGGAAGTCGAGGCGCGACTCACGCACCTGTTCTGGCGCACCGGTCGTGGCAAGAACCTGGACCTGATCGTCTACGGGCCCTTGGCGCTGAACCTGGAGACCTACCAGGCGGCGATCCAGGGGCGCCCCCTGGACCTGACGTACATGGAGTACGAGCTCCTCCGTTTCCTAGCAGCTCATCCTGGCCGGGTGTTCAGTCGCGAGACGCTCTTGTCGCGGGTCTGGGGCTATGAGTACTTCGGAGGTGCTCGGACCGTCGACGTTCATGTTCGGCGTCTGCGGGCCAAGCTGGGCGAGGAGCACGCGCATCTCATCGACACCGTCCGCAGCGTCGGCTACCGCTTCGGCAGCATCCGCTGGCTGCCATCCGATCACGCCACGGGCCGCCCTTGATCGCTCGCGGTCGCCGGGCTCGGATCTTGTGTTCAGCGCCCGAGGCCGGCCGCCTGCTAGCCCTTCTTTTTCTTCGATCCCGAGCCGCCCTTGGCGGTCGTAGTCGTTGTCACCGTCGGGCTCGACGAGGAGCGCTGAGTGACCGCGATCGCGTACGGGCCGCCCGGCAGGTGGATCGCTGCACCGGGACGATGCGTCTTCGTACTGAGCGGCACGAGGGTCCGGCTGCCGTAGCAGACGACCCAGGCGGTCGTGCCGTCGGGGCTCATCGCGATGGCCTGCGGGTTCTTCCCGACGGAGATCGGCGCCCCGGCAGTGTCGCTCGTGAGGTCGATCAGCGTCACGTTGCCGGTCGTCGACGGACCCGAGATGGTGTCGGCGACATAGGCGGTCGTGGGCTCGGCCGGGGAGATCGCGATGGAGATCGGACCACCCTGCACAGAGATGGGCGGTCCGGCCTTGTCGTTGGTGAGGTCTATAGGCGACACACTGCCCGAGTTGGTATTCGCGACAAGCGCCGTCGCGCCGTCGGGCGTGATGGCGATTGCGGTAGGCGCGTTGCCGACGGGGATCGGTGACAGCGCCTTTCCCGTGGAGAGATCGACCGGCGTGACCGTGGACGCGATGGCCCCGGTCTGTCCGGGCACGAACGCGCCGGCGTCGGTGACGTAGGCATGCCGCCCGTCGGGAGTGATCGCGATGCCCTGCGGCCCTGGCCCCACGGTGATCGGCGGCAGGGTCTTGTCAGTGGCGAGATCGATCGGGGTGATGGTGTCCCCGAGCGTTCCGGCGGCTCCCGCATCGGTGACGTAGGCGGTCTTGCCCTCGGGTGTGATCGCGATGCCAGCGGGTCCCGCAGTTGAGCCCAGCGGGATCGACGGCAGGACTTTCCCGGTCACCAGGTCGAGCGGGGTCACCGAGTTGGAGGTGTAGTTGGTGACGTAGGCGCGTTTCCCGTCGGGTGTGACCGCTATCGCGTCGGGATAGGTTCCCGCACCGAGCGGAGCCTCCGGCCCGTTGCCACCCAAGGAGACTCCGACCGGGACGACAGTATGCCCCAGGCCAAGGCTCGCACCTGTCCCGACCATGGTCACATAGGCGTAAACCTCGGGAGGAAGCGGCGGGAGGGTCGTCGTTGTCGTGGTCGTCGTCGTCGTTGTCGCGGAGCTGCAGCCGGCGGCAACGATCGTCAGTAGTGCCACTGCCGCAGCGCCGAGCACGTGGCGCGGCAAGCGCATAGCTAACCCGCAGTGTTGGCGGGTGATCGAGACACGTAAGCCCATGCCTCGATCTCGACGAGCGCGCCGAGTGGTAGACCGACCACGGCGAAGGCGCTCCGCGCCGGCCGGTTGTCGCCGAATGCAGCGACGTAGGCATCGTTCATGGCAGCAAAGTCTGCCATGTCGGTCAGGAAGACTGTCGTCTTCACGACGTCTTCGAGCCCACTTCCCTCGCGTTCGAGCAACGAGGCGGCGTTCTTGATCGCTTGGGTGACCTGCGCAGCGAGGCCGCCCTCGACGAGCGAGCCGTCAGCCAGCCCGAGCTGGCCCGAGCAGATCAGCCACTGCCCGGCGCGCACTACTGGTGAGTAAGGACCAACCGTGCTTGCCACTTGGGAGCTGAGTCCTGCTCAGCTGAACGACGAGCCGCAACCGCAGGTTCGCGTCGCGTTCGGGTTGATGATGTGAAAGCCGGCTTCCTGCAGGCCGTCGCGGTACTCGAGCGTTGCGCCCTTGATGAGCTCCGCGCTCTCGGGGTCCACCACGACACGCACGGACCCGAACGTGCGCACGATGTCGTTGTCGGCCAGTTCGGAGTCGAAGAACATCTCGTAGCTGTATCCCGAGCAGCCGCCGGGCCTTACGGCGACGCGCAGCGCGAGGCTGTTGTCACCCTCTTGCGCTAGTAGAGCGGTCACCTTGGCCACAGCCGCGTCGGTGAGAGTCACCGGGCTGGGTCGCTGACCGAGCTTTACCGTTGAGGACGCAAGACTCACCGTGGATCTCCTTTTGCTAAGACCTTGGGCGCAGCAGCCGAGAAGGCCCCCCGCACCGCACCGTTAGTCTCGATCATACCGTGAGCAAGTCGAGCCAACCGCCACTCTCAACCGCCGGCTTCTCCGAAGCGGGTGCTCCCTCTGCCGAAGTCGTCCGGACGGCGCTTGCAGGCGTGGTCGACCCTGAGCTGGGCGCGGACATTGTCGAGCTCGGAATGGTGCGTGACATCGCGATCGAGGGCGGATCGGTGAGCGTTGAGGTCGCCCTCACCGTCGCTGCCTGCCCGCTCCGTGATCAGCTCCGCGCCGATGTCGAGCGCCACGTGAGAGCGGTTCCCGGAGTCGAGCGAGTGGAGGTCCGCACTGGGGTGATGGACCCCGGCGAGCGGTCGGCGCTCATGGCGAGAGCGCGGCTAAGAGCCCAGGACAGAGCCGTCGCGACCGACATCCCGGCGACCGCGAGGGTGCTCGCTGTCGCTTCGGGCAAGGGGGGTGTCGGCAAGTCGTCGGTAAGCGTGAATCTTGCCGTCTCGCTCGCCCGCCGGGGTCTCGTCGTGGGCTTGCTCGACGCTGACGTCTGGGGTCACTCGGTGCCGAGACTGCTTGGGATGGAAGGCACTGTCCAAGCACAGGCGCGCAAGATGATCCCCTTCGAGCGTGCGGTCGGCTCCGGCTTGTTGAAAGTGATCTCGATGGGCTTCCTCTCGGGCGAGGACGAGGCGATCATGTGGCGCGGCCTCATGCTCAACCGGGCTGTCCAGCACTTCCTGGAGGACGTCCGGTGGGGGGCACTCGACTACCTGGTGATCGATTTGCCGCCTGGCACCGGCGACGTCCAGATGGGTTTGGCCAGGATGCTCCCGCGAACGGAAGTACTCGTCGTCACGACACCGAACCAAGCCGCACAGAAGGTGGCTGGCCGAGCTGCCGACATGGCGCGTAGAGGACATATCCGCGTCGCCGGCGTCATCGAGAACATGTCGGCTTTCACTTGCGAGCATGGCGAGACCTACGAGATCTTCGGGTCCGGCGGCGGCCAGCGCCTTGCCGACGAGATCGGTGTACCGCTCGTCGGGTCGGTGCCGCTCAACGCAAGCGTCGCCGCTGGCGGCGACGCGGGCGTGCCGATCGCGCTGGACGAGCTCGGGGCGCTTGCCGAGGTCTTCGCGGCCATCGCGGAGCGTGTCGTGACCGAAGTCTCACCGCTCGTCGAGATGGCGGGTTGCAGCGCCCGTCTGCTGGAACGAGTCGAGAAGGCGCTGGGGCCGGTCGGCCCTTGATCGCCCTGGCCTGACGAGACGATAGGCCCCGTCTTGAGCCCCGGGCCGGCGACGTCCAGATTTCAGGCGGACTCGGCAGCGCGTGGGCTGGCGATCGCCCGGTCGACGATCTGCTTACGCTCGGCCTCGTTCAGGCCGCCCCAGATCCCGTTCGCCTCACGAATTCTGACTGCATAATCGAGACAGCTCTTCACGACGGGGCAAGTGCGACAGATCTCCTTGGCGATCCGCTCCCGTGCGACGCGCTCGTCTTTGCGCTCCGGGCGCGACGGAGGGAAAAACAGGACCGCGTGCGGGCCCCGGCATGCTGCTTTGGCTTGCCACATCTCTTCACCGCGACTCGCGATCACGGCCTCTCCTCGTCTGGGCCCCACGGCACGCTCAGCGCCGGCCACTCCGCGGCACCTATCTTCTTCGGGCACACCGTGCGCGCACGTCCCCCATGGCCGTCGCTCAGCGGTGCACCCCATAGGCGCCACCAGCGCAGACCTGCACAAATGTCGTCGGGTCCCGCTCGTCACGACGCTACTGCCGCCCCTACCGTCCTCACAAGGGGCTCTTGCCGGAAGAGAAGGCGCACGGAGCGGGCGGTAGTGTCGCCGCGGATGGATCGCAAGGCGTTCTGTCGCCAGAGCAAGGTCGTGGTCGTCGCCGGCAAGGGTGGCGTGGGGAAGACGACTGTCACCGCCGCGCTCGCGCGGATGGCTGCGGACATCGGTCTCGAGGTTCTCGTGGTCGAGCTCGACGACGCCGGCGGGTTGCCCGTCCTGTTCGGGCTGGAAGCGGCCTTTGATTATGACGAGGCGGTGCTCTACGAAGCGCCCGGCAGCGGTGGCCGCGTGACAGGGCGTGTGATCACGCCGGACGACGCGCTCGTGGAGTACCTGGGGGACCACGGCCTGCGGCGTGTCGCGAAGCGCCTTGTGTCGACGGGCGTGCTCGAGGTGGTAGCGACGGCCATCCCTGGCATCCGCGAAGTCCTCGTGCTCGGCAAGGTCAAGCAACTCGAGCGCGCCGGCACGTCGGACCTGATAGTCCTCGACGCGCCGGCTGCGGGCCATGCTGTGACATTCCTGACGAGCGCTCTCGGGTTGATGGACGCCGCCAGAGGCGGTCCACTTCGTAGCCAGGCCCAAGAGGTTGTCGAGCTGCTCCGGGATCCAGCCCGGTGCCAGGTCATGCTGGTCAGCTTGCCTGAGGAGACTCCGGTCAACGAGCTGATAGAGACGGCCTATCACTTCGAGGACCTTGTCGGCGTCGCACTCGCGCCCGTCGTCGTGAACCAGTGCTACCCGGTGCTCTCGCACCTTCTCGCCGATCCGGTGGCAGCAGCCAAGGTAGCGAACCTAGATCCACCGGGGCCTGCCGAAGCGGCCCGGCTGGCGGCTGCGGCAAAGTTCCGGGCGACCCGCCAAGGGCTCCAGGCGATCCAGATGGCGCGCCTTGCTGCTGGTTTGCCGCTGCCACAGTTGCTGCTGCCGTACGAGTTCACCGCCGACCTCGGCCCCGGGGAGCTAGGGATGCTCTCCGAGGCTCTCGGGACCGCGATCGAGTCACTTAGCGCCGGAGACGATTCGTGACCTGGACCTCTGGGCGCCGGAGGTGAGCGTGAGAAGCGGGGCGGACGGAACGGCTGCTGACTTGTCGGCCCTGGTCACTGGCATGTCCGTCATCGTGTGCTGTGGGTCGGGTGGGACAGGCAAGACGACCGTCTCGGCCGCAATAGGGCTCGCGGGTGCCGAACAGGGTCGCAAGGCCTGTGTAGTGACGATCGATCCCGCGCGGCGGCTTGCGGACGCGCTCGGTCTCGAGCACCTCGACAACACGCCGCGGCGGATCGCGGGGGACTGGAGCGGCGAGCTGTCCGCGGTCATGCTTGACGCGAAGAGCACTTTCGACGACCTCGTGGCCCGGTACTCGCACTCGAGCGAGCAAGCGGACCGGATCCTCCAGAACCGCCTGTACCGCAACCTGACTTCGG
>Ga0187849_1003291_pt1 | contig 14422 bp, 17 predicted proteins | sample June2016WEW_4_10_2_FD_132412 | JGI IMG/M metagenome (GOLD analysis project Ga0187849, IMG submission 132412) | Peatland microbial communities from SPRUCE experiment site at the Marcell Experimental Forest, Minnesota, USA - June2016WEW_4_100 | ecosystem: Environmental > Terrestrial > Soil >... | reverse complement strand
GGATACTTCGCCGGCCGGGCGGCGTTGGAGTGCGTGGAGATTTTGCCGCTTTTTTTCGCGGTTGTTCTGGGATATGTTCCATTTGCCTATTTACTCCGCAAGAAAAAACAGAGGCTGAGAAAATTTGAAAGGCAGCTCCCGGAGGCCCTCGAACTGGTTGCCCGGACGCTTCGCGCAGGACAGGCTTTTTCCGGAGGGCTGAGCATAGTTTCCCAGGAATTTGACGACCCTATCGCAACGGAATTCGAAAGAACGCTGGATGAGATAAATTTTGGCGTGGCGGTCCCGGAGGCCCTGCAAAACCTTGCCGCAAGGGTCGATTGCCCCGATGTCAAATTCTTCGTGGTCGCAGTCGTCATCCAGCGCGAATCGGGTGGAAACCTCTCCGAGATTATCGAGAATATTGCCCATGTAGTCCGGGAGAGGTTCAAACTAATGGGTAAGATCAGGGTTCTCAGCGCGGAAGGGAAGTTCTCGGCGATTATCCTCTGCCTGCTTCCGTTCCTCATCGGCTTTGTGATCTATCTTTTGAACAGGGATTACATAATGATCCTTGTGGAGGACCCGATTGGAACGTATTTGATCGGTGCAGGTTCGGTAATGATGTTGCTTGGAATTATCGTTATGAGGAAGATGATACAGATCAAGGTGTGAATTTATGGGGCAGTGAGCAGTGAGCGGTAAGCAGTGAACAGAAAGAGCGCCTTTGCCCCTTCGCCCTTTTTCCGCTCACCGTTCACTCATCACTGTTCACTTATAACCGTTCACTCAACTTGTGTGGGATTGACAATGGCTGAAGCCGACTTTTTCCCGCTTATTGCCGCCGTCATGGTTTTCGCCTCTTTTGCGCTTTTCTTTACGGCCATATATTTCTATTCGCGTTGGGTTGCCGAGCGCAGGAGACTGATAGAAAGGATCGAAACCGAGCCAATAGGATTCACACTGAAAGAAGCAGGGGGCAAGACCGCCGGGAACGAGCCGGCAAACTACCTGAGGGCCATTCTCGGGGTCTTCCGGAGAGTGGGAAAGATTGTCCGGGCCGATGAGAAGGCGGATGCAAAAGAAAAGCGCCTCGCCTTCCTCAGGGCGGGCATTCGGAGTGAAAACATGCCTCTTGTGTTCTGGGGGGCGAAGTACGTAATGGGGGTCCTGTTCCCCGCCGTTTTTATTTTCTCGAGACCGCTGTTCCTGAATCCGATGAAGCCTTCCGTAACCCTTGTATTGAGCCTTTGCCTCGTGATGGCTGGTTTCTACATCCCCGATCTGTGGCTGAAGCTGAAGACCTCGCGCAGAAAAAAGGAAATCCGGGATGCCCTCCCCGATGCGCTCGACCTTCTTGTGGTCTGCGTCGAGGCCGGGATGGGGCTTGATGCGGCCATGCACAGGGTGGGAGAAGAAGTCAGGATCGCCAGCCCGGCAATCAGCGACGAATTCAGGCTGTTCAACCTGGAAGTGAGGGCGGGCAAGGCAAAGCGGGACGCGTTGAAGAACCTGTCGCTTCGAACCGACCACGAGGACGTCAACAGCCTGGTAACGTTATTGATCCAGACGGAAAAATTCGGCACCAGCATTGCCCACTCCCTGAGGGTCTATTCGGACTCCTTCAGAACTAAAAGGGCGCAGAGAGCAGAAGAGATAGCGGCGAAGCTTCCGGTTAAAATCCTCCTGCCTCTGGCCTTGTTCATCTTTCCCTCCATGTTTATAGCGATCCTTGGGCCCGGGGCCATTAGAATTTTTCGCCTATTTTTAGGCTCGGTTGCCAAATAGTCAGGCCGGAGATTATCGGAGCTTATGGATGTATATCATATCGTGGTCGCCAAGGGTGTGCGCTATTTCCCCCCTTTCCAAAAAGGGGCGTCAAAATCCCCCCATTTCAAAAAGGGTGGCAGGGGGGATTTTCGTGTGGTCTTTGCCGACGCGAGCCTCGGGCGCCGGGGTGCGGAAGATTTTTGTCGGGTTCGCAGTTCTCGCATCGATCGCATTGGGGGTCTTCGGGTGCGCGTCCAATAATTCACCCGCTACGGGTCAAAGCGACCATTCCAAGCAGCTAGAGCAGCAGAAGAGGATTCCCCAAGAGCTTGTGTCGCCGAAAAAGCTCCCGGAAATGACCGACGAGGACTATGAAAGACTGGGAGACAGCTTCGTCCAGCAGGGGAACCTCGAAAAAGGTTTCATACAATACGACAAGCTGCTCCAGAAGAAGCCGGGCAATAGCCGCCTGCTCTACAAGAGGGGCATGGTTTTCCTCGTGAAGGACCGCTCTATCGAAGCGCTGGGGGATTTTCAGGAGGCGCTGAAGAAAGAACCCGGCAATGCTCTTCTTCATCAGGGCGCCGGCGAGGCACTCTACAAGTTGAAGCGTGCCGATGAAGCGGAAAAAGAGTTTCAGCTTGCCTTAAAGTCCGATGGCAAGCTTTGGCTGTCGCACAATTTCCTCGGGATTATCTATGATTACAAACAACGTCCCGACCTTGCCGTCGAGCAGTACCAGGCTGCTATTTCCCTAAGACCTGAGTGGGGGGCTGTCTATAACAATCTGGGAGTGTCCTGGTCACTGCAGGGAAAGTGGGAAAAGGCTGTTGCGGCATTCGAGGACGCCATCAAAAAAGGCTATTCAGACCCGCAGGTGGGGAACAACCTGGGATTGGCCCTATGCCAGCTTGGGAGAGATATTGAAGCTATCGAGGCCTTCAAGCGTTCGGGTGACGAAGCCCAGGCTTATAACAATCTCGGCTCCTTTCATCTGCAGCAAGGCGACTACGAAGAGGCCGTGCACGCCTTTGAGAGAGCGATTCAACTAAGGTCCACCTTCTACGCACAGGCGAGTGAAAATCTGAAAAAGGCGCAGGCGGCCCTTCATTCCCAGGCCGCTTCAGGACCGGCCGGTTCGACAAAAGCCCCAAAGAAAGAACCGGATGACGATCCAACTGTTTCTCAACCCCTTCCTTGATCAAGATAGATGATTCGCAGCCCGATTGTGAAAACACCCGCGCAAATGCCCGCACCCGGCGGCCTGGATCACTTGTTACCAAGTGAATATTCGCTGGCGAAGGTCCTGCCGCCGCCGAAGGCAACGGCGACCTTGGCTGCGGCCCTGCCGCCTATCGGTGCTCCCGGTGCCATGAGGTCTCGGAAGTGCCGAGTTTTCGCAGTGGTTCTTGCTGTCCTATGTCTTCTATCAATATCGCGGGTTGTGCCGCCCGAGTGCCGCGCGAACATAACCGATGGGCTCAAGGCTTACAGGCGTGGGGACTATGGGGGCGCTTTCCGGAAATTCGCGCCGCTGGCGGAGCGAGGGAATGTTAAGGCCCAGTATTATATAGGGTATATGTACCTGAACGGCGAGGGTATCCGCGCTGATTATAACAAAGCTTTCAAGTGGCTCAGCAAGGCAGCCGCGAAAGGAAACTCGAAGGCCCTGTTTCATCTGGGGTTCATGTACTACACCGGACTCGGGGTGCCCTGTGACTACACCGAGGCTGCGCGCCTCTTTTCCAGCGCCGCAGAACGGGGTGAAGCGATTGCACAATTTTTATTGGGACAAATGTACTATGAGGGCAAAGGCGGTCCTCCCGATTACGCGGAGGCGGTTGCCTATTTCCGCAAAGCAGCCCAGGGTGGTATCGCCGCCGCGCAACACAATCTAGGTGTCATCTATGAGCGCGGATGGGGTGGTGAGCAGAGCGCCGGCGAGGCGGCCAAGTGGTTTCGCAAAGCGGCGGAAAAAGGACTGGCCGAGTCTCAGTTCAGGATCGGCCTCATGTATGCCGAAGGAAGCGGGGTGGACCGTAATTACGTCCTTGCCTATATGTGGTTGAGCCTCGCCGCAGAACAAGGCGAAGAAAATGCAATCGCATCGCGTGACTTGCTTACCGGAAAAATGGCCGCTGAAGAGGTTTTGCATGCACAAGAACTGACTATAGAGTGGAAAAGGTCTCATAATTAACGCGCGGCGGCCGTCAACTTAAGGGCTTTACCGAACTCCAGCCAATGCGTGTGGACCTTGGCCGTCCGCGATGCCCTCTATTTGTACGTATTTTCACACAGACTGCCCACCGCGACAAATCATGCGGTTTGAAAGCTCTTAGTGTAACTGGAGGGGCCTGAGTCTCAAGTTCCCAACGGTGCGTTAAGGGTTTACCCGTTCGAACGGCGCTGTTCATCGCAAATTTTGGGCGAGTCGAGATAGGGAAGTATCTGGCCCCCTCAGTTCAGGCTTCCAGTTTGAATCTTATTCGCAATACTCCCTGATCGAAGCCGGCCGATATCACCCGGAACCGGCCAAGTTCTTTTGTTATTTTACATGCGGCCCTATACACGGGCAGGCGTCATAGTCGCCTATCCTGACTATTCGAATTGTATCGCCGGCCGCCTCCGGCAACCGATCCAGATTGAAGACCCTTTCAGCCTCATGCCTCGAGATGAATTCTTCCCAAACAGGCAAATCGGCCTCAATGATCTTGTTTACTCTATTTTGAAGTTCTTCAACTTCTATTGCCTGCAAGTTCCGCTCAAAGTGATAATCGACTTTTGATTTTTTCTTTTCTATATGCGCACTGAAGCACCGCTTACAGCCAAACATACGAATCATGGTTTGATTTATAATGTGCTCAGCCGAATGCATTCGCGGGTCAAATAGCTTTTCGTTCATTTGCTCTCAACTTCCTCGTATGATAAACTTATATAACACCCTGCTCAAAAAAGAATCGGCTCTTTCCGCGCAGCCATGCAGATAGTGCAGACAGAAAGTGTGGTGCGGTTGGAGGCAAGCCAAATGTGCTGCGCTTCAAAAAGTGAAGCGTCTCCGGCGTATAGATTACGCTTCGCGAGCTTCGCATTGCTTCACTTTGTGAAGCATGCTTGCCGGCCTCCCTGTGCGATGTGCGAGCGCGTAGCGCGGAGGCCGACCGCTCATTCTCTACGCTTTCCATGACCTGTCTATGACCAGAGACGGGGCGGGAGCGGGAGACCTCGTATGATAAACTTATATAACACCCTGCTCAAAAAAGAATCGGCTCTTTCCGCGCAGCCATGCAGACAGTGCAGACAGAAAGTGTGGTGCGGTTGGAGGCAAGCCAAATGTGCTGCGCTTCAAAAAGTGAAGCGTCTCCGGCGTATAGATTACGCTTCGCGAAACGGGGCGGGAGCGGGAGACCTCCATTTACCGCATACGCATCACCACAGGTCGCCATGCCTCGCAGGGCGTGGAAATTTCATACCCCTGAGTCTTACGCCGAACCATTACGGAATCACGGTTCGCGAATGAGGCGCCGGTTTCGTTCTCACCGATCCCGCATCCTCCAATCTTCCATGCCTCCCGGGTAGTTTCGTGCCGGGGGCAGCCCGTCCAGTTGATGCACCATCCAGGTATAACCTGACCTGACACCGCTTGCGCAATAAAAGACAACAGGCTTTTCAGAATCTACATCATGAGATTTCAGGAGTTTTTTCAGTCCGGCCCGGTCGAGGGGCCTGCGTTCCCTGCCGGTACGAAATTTCGTCCACGGGATGTGGACTGCGCCGGGGATATGGCCCGTTATCCACTCCAGTTCAGAGCGGCAATCTATGAGGATAAAGGGCCTGTCTTTTGATTCCAGCTCCGAGGTCTCCACATTGATTCCCGGTCTGAGACGGACCCGGTAGACAGAAGCAGGCCGGGTTGAACTCTCGGGACCCCTCGCAACCGGATAGCCGAGGCCTTTCCAGGATTGGATACCCCCAGCCACCACGCGTATGGGACCTTCATGGCCGAGCCAAAGAAGCACCCAGGTTATCCAGCCTTCTCCGCCCATGCTTCTGCCGGCGTCACCATATACGACCACGGGAGTGTTTTCAACCATTCCCATTTGTCCCAGTGCAGCGGCAAGACGTTCAGGCGGCGCAAGGCGATAAGCCCTGCCCTTTTCGTCTGTTCGCGTATAGTTTTCCCATGAAAAGGAAAGCGCCCCCGGGATATGCCCGACCAGCCAGTCAGATTCAGGCCGGGCGTCGAGAATGATCCATTTGCCCACGTCTTGAACGAGCTCGGCGGGATCGATAAGTGCCAAATCGAAGGCAAAAGCGCTTTTTGAAGCTACTGCGAGGAAAAGGGAAAAGAATAGAACGAAAATTTTAGTTTTGGAGGCTATCATTTTACCACGAATGCCACCTGGGGGGTTTCGACCGGCTCACTTTCGCCGCCACGCCACACCCTGGCATGTACGATGTATTCGCCGCGGGAAAGCGGCCATAAGAACTGATGCTCATCTTTTCCGGTCTCACCTGCCGGTTTTCCGTTCAGGACCCACTGGACTCTCGCAGGCTTGATATTTTTAGAGATTCTAAATGCAAACGCCTGAAGTTCAGCGGGAATCCGGGGGTCCATTGCGATCTGAAGGCCGGGGGTGGGCTGAAGCAACTGAATGCCGGATACCGGATGCCGGTTTCGGGCTAAGCCTGGACCGGCAATTTCCAGGCCGGGCGCCGGTGAAAGGAATGGCCGGATTATGCTCGACGCAGGGCGAGCGGGGACAGATTCTCGCCCCACATCGTTCATTGCAGCCCGGATCGAATGAAGTGAACATACTTCAACAGGGACTTTGCCAAGCTCGAATTTTTCGTCCATACGCGGACAGTCGGGGCCTGCAAGCATTCCGCTCACGGCGCATATGCTCACCGACTGCAGACCGGAGCAGGATGGAAAAGGGCCTGTTTCCGCATCACGGTTCAGTTCCGCGAAGATGGCCCGAAGAACGAGCGCCGGGCCAATGGCTCCGGTTATTCCCCTGGTTGGCCGGTGGTCGAGATTTCCCATCCATACCCCGGCAGTGTATCCTTCGGTAAAACCGACTGCCCAGCAATCCCGATGGTCCGAGGAAGTCCCTGTTTTTACGGCTGTCTGGACCGGAAAGCGCAGGAGGTGGCCTTCTCTGAATTCAAGGCGCCTCGCCTGGGGGTCCGATAGTATGTCGGCAATTATTGCCGCCGTATTCGGACCGATCACCGGACGTATTTCGTCGGAGGGCAGGCGTCGCTCGGACAGAGTGCGCAGAAGCCGGAAGTCGCCGTGGCGCGCCAGGGCCGAGTAAGCCTGCACAAGCTCGAAGAGGCTCACTTCCCCATCTCCCAAAGCGAGGCCATGTCCGTAGAAGTCAGCCGATCTATTGAGACCCGATATACCGAGCAAGCGCAGCCACTGGAGAAACCGGTCGGTCCCCGTGAATTGGATCGTTCTGACGGCCGGCGTATTAAGGGAATTTCCCAGCGCAACCCGCAGCCGAAGCGGACCGTAATAAGTCCTGCTGTAATTGTGAAAACTGTGCAGACCCGAACCGGCAGCTTCAGACAGAGGAGAATCTTCAATCAAGGTTGCGGCGGTCCATCCCATTTCCATTGCAAGGGCGTAGAGAAACGGTTTCAAGGTCGAACCCGGCTGCCTCCGCACCGTGACGGCATCCACCCACCCTTGTGATTCTCCGGCTGAAACGCTTTCGCTCACCCATGCAAGCACCCCGCCGGTTCGATTGTCAACGACGAGAGCCGCTCCATCGCCCACGTCGCTGGATCCCAGCGCCTGGAGACGGTTCCACAGGATTTGCCCCACTTTTTGCTGCACGCGCCCATCCAGGCTGGTCGTTACCCTGCCACTGGAGTTCAACACCTCGGCCCCGGTGGTATCCAATACATAGTGAACGAATTGAGGCGCTTCGATTACTCTTTTGGAATGAGCGAATTCAAAGCCCTCCGAAAGAGCGGCCCGATATTCCGCTTCACTTAGCAGATCCTTATCGCGCATATGTGCTGCGAGCTTCGAGAGCCGCCTTTCAAGCGACCTGCGCCCTCGTTTCAGATCGAGACCCGAAGGCGCCCGCACGAGGACCGCCAGCGCAAGGCTTTCCTTCACATTCAGAGTTGAGGGATCGCGGTCGAAATAGAACCGGGCCGCTTCGACGACCCCCCGCCTCTGATGTCCGTACGGAACCTGGTTCAGGTAGAACTCCAGAATCTCGCTTTTTGAAAAACGCTTCTCGAGACGCGCCGCCTCGGTCCCTTCGAGCCATCTGGACCATACGGTTCGAGGCCGCGGGTGAAGCATGCGGACGACCTGTTCCGTGATAGTGCTTGCTCCCCGCATCCCTTTCATAGCCCGCAGGTTTTGGGCCAGGGCGTGAACGCGGGCCGGCCAGTCCACACCGTTATGGCTCAAGAAGCGCCTGTCTTCCGACTCGATGAACGCATTTTGCAAAAGCGCCGGGATTTCGCGCAAGGGAACCGTTTGAACGCTCCACCTGTTCTGATAGCTGATCGATAACGGATTGCCGATTCGGTCGACAAGCTGGGGCTTCCTTACCCCCGAGTCGCCGAACAAAAGAGTAGCGGGCATCGGTTGGAGGTCCCGGACTGTTTTCAAGGCAAACAGCGCCAACAGGATTCCGATGATGGAAAGCGCAAAAATATAAGACTTTTTCACTTTCAGAATAAGGTCTCCCGTATGGTAGATGGTAGCGCCGCCGTGGAAGACGGCGCTACCGAAGGAATGGATGTTTGCTCTCTTATCCATCCGCTATCACCCCCGCCACCAGGTCCACTATGATAGAAATCGCCATGAATTTCAAGCATGGGATAGTAAGTACGATGGGACTTCCCGAAAAGGTCCCCGTTCACCGCAGAGACGCAGAGAGCGCGGAGAAAAGCATTGTAAGGCAGGATTGAAAGCATTAATAGCAATGGCTATTTCTAAGTCCTGAGAATTCGGCTGGTCTTGCTGAATTTTAGTTCTCTCTGTGGCCTCTGCGTCTCTGCGGTGAATGGGTAAGGACTACTTGACAAATGTTACAGACACGATTTATACTCAAACATCATGTAAATTAAAAATGGCATGAAAGGAGAACTCTGGTATGAAAGCGAAGGTAACGGCGCGCGGCCAGGTGTCGATACCGGCTGAAATAAGAAGGACATTCAACATAGAGCCCGAATCGAGCGTCGAGTGGGTCGTGGAGGGGAGCAACATAAAGGTTGTCCCCCTTCCTAAAGATCCGGTGGCTGCGTTCAGAGGCCGCGGCTCAGGAAGATATTCCACGGAGCGGTTGATCGAGGAAAGACGTGCCGAGAAAAAAGACGAAGATGAAAAAAACAATGACATCTGAGTCGTACGTGCTCGACACCTCTGCGCTGTTGACCCTCTGGAATGATGAAGAGGGGGTCGATTTTGTGGACGATGTCCTGCGTTCAGGAGCGCATGTTTGCATTTCCTTCATGAGTTGCATGGAGGGCAGATACCGCATATGGAAAAATGCGGGCAAAGCGGAATCGGACGAATTTGCGAAATACCTCGATCTTCTGCCGTTGAAAAGAGTAAACGTCACCGACACGATCTTCGAAAAGTCCATAGAGATAAAAGCCTCGCACAATCTCTCCGTCTGCGACAGTTGGATTGTCGCCACGGCTGTTGCGGAAGAGGCCGTTCTCGTCCATAAAGACCCGGAGTTTGAGCAGGTGAAAACAATCGTCAAACTCAAGGCCCTGCCCTATAAATCTCTCGTGAGAAAACCTCTCGTGAGAAAAAGAGAAAGAAAATAGCCTTTCACCACAGTTCCTCATGTCCCGCGGGACACCCTAAACCATGAAAAGACCTGTACGGTGGGCTCACTCCTTGCGTCTATCCCGGTAAAGCCCTGCTCCAGCATGTTCCTAACTCTCAGTCCTCAGCCCTCAGTCCTGCTTCCCAGTGGACTTTCCCCCTGTTCAGAATCCCCCTCCCGAAACGAGACGTCCAGGTCCGGATATGATTTGAATAACTTGCGAATTTCAACACTTCATTCTTTTAATGATAGGAGAGATATCTTAAGTCTAATACGATGATCTTCTGCTACTAATTAGCTATACAAGGGAAAGTTTCAGGCCTGATGGAGGGAACCCTAGAACTGGCTACTGTAGCTCTTCGGGAGGAATTCGCTGGTATCGTCAGGTAGATGGTCGCGAGGCTGTCAGGAGAAGAAGAAAGCAAGCCCAAAAAGTTCAAGAATTCAAGGAGGGAGAAAATGGGGAAGTTTCTGGAGTCCGTTTCGGACCTCAATCTCTTCAATGATGACCAAAGCTCACCAAATTCGTAGATCAGGCCAGAGAGGTCGTAAATGGACTTGCAGCGGTGGAATTGCAGAGGATGCCAATTTGCGGAAATACATTGCCGATGAGATGAACCCTCTGAGAATTGCGGTTGATGGTGCCTTGGAGGATTTGCCGAGGGGGAAGATTTGTTTGGCGGCCTAAGAGAGTGAGGCTTGGAATGGGCAGTCTCCAGCTCCAAGCCTTTATTTTTTCTTGCTGCCATTTGTGGAGGAAGCGGAAGTTAATTCTCTCCGGTGGTCGATTTCTGCCAAATCCACTTCATCTCCTGTTTTATAAATCAACATTAAGCGGATCTCGCCGCCATTAAGTAGTCTGCGCCGCTATCTTGCGCTTTCCGGGTGGATCAGAGTTTAGGCTCGGAAGCCACAAAAAAATGTTTGACAGGGTTTCCCAAATGGTATACCATTTTATATATCAAATTTTTGCCAGACGGAGGGAATTGATAACGAATGGGCACAGATACTGGCAAGGCCGAGGTCTTCACGGCAAGCGTAAGTTCGGCGCTTGTGCTTCGCAAATTGGAAAATGCAATCCTCTCAGGCTATTTTAAGCCTCGAGAACGCCTGGTCGAACGAGACTTGCTGGCGCACTATGATGTCAGTCGCACGATAATCAGGGAAGTCCTGAAAATGTTGGAGGGAAAAGGCTTGGTGAAGATCACTCCTTACCGCGGGGCCGTAGTCGTGGACCTTTCGGCAGAGGAGGTGGAAGAAATTTATTTCCTGCGCCAAAAACTTGAGGCGATCGCCGCCCGCCTTGTGGTGGAGAATATCACACGCGTAGAGATCCAACGGTTAAAAAAGCTCTGTAAGGAATTGGAAAAGCACCTGTCCAAGAAAACTGACCAGATGATCGAAAAGGACAATGAGTTTCACCGGGCGCTGTTCCAGGCTTCCGAGAACAGCCATCTCAATGAGATGATCGATCACCTGAGCACGAAGGTCCACATGGTGAAATTTAACGCCTGGTCTTTGCCGAATCGAATAGAGCACTCCATTTCTGAGCACAGGGCCATGATCGCTGCACTTGAACGTCGGGATGCTGAGGCCTTCGAGAAGCTTGTGATAGAGCATCTGCTTTTTTCCAAAAACAGCTACATGGCTCAACTAAAAGGCATCGCCCGTAGAGGGATCGTCAAGGGGCGGCCCCACACTAACTAGAACTAGACTTCGATGCAAGATCACCGTCTCCCGTGAGAAGGAAGATTCGGAAACCTAGATTATGCGTGAGTATGCCTGAGAATTATACTGCGTTTAACCCAACTATCTGATATTACGTCATAAATTAGTCAGTGAGGGGAAAGCTTCATGTGCGCGGTTGGTGACAAACACAGAGGGACTATCAGGCCCGAATTTGACTGCTCCATTAGCATTGATTTTCAGGACACAAAGATCACCTCCGATACAGGCTTTCTTGTAATGAGGGAGGTGGATCAGCGTTTCAACATCCTGGGCGGCGCAGAGTCCCAGATTGACGATTCGAGATCACCCCGACATACGGATCATTCCATGCTCCAACTGTTGCGCCAGAGAGTTTATCAGCTCGCGGCAGGCTATGAAGACTGTAATGACGCCAATCACCTGAGGGTGGGCCCTGCACTCCGATTGGCCTTGGGGAAAGAACATGAAAGCGGTGCCGGCCAATCCGCACTCTGCCGGTTCGAGAACAAGATTTTCGCAACACGCGAGGGGCTGAAAGCCGTCGAAAATGCTCTCAATAGATAGATCCGCCTACACCCTCCTTCGGCGCAGAAACAAACGGCGGCTCATTATTGATATCGATTCCACCGAAGACCCTGTTCACGGAAAGCAGGAGGGTGCAGCCTTTAACGGTTACTTCGAGCAGGTTTGCTACCCTCCTCTGTTTTGCTTCACCGGCAACGGGGAACTTCTTGGCGCAAAACTCAGACCCGGAAACGTGCATTCAGCCGATGGCGTCTTGAGCCTTATCTCCCCTCTGGTTGACCGCTACCGGTCTTGGTTCAAGCAATTTTGGCTTCATTTGGCAATCCAAGAGCTTTTTTGGATGGAATCTGACCCAGAAATGCAGTCCAGCGCCCGTTGGGGGTCAAGTTGATGCATTATTCAGGAAGGAATGTCAGGAGGGAAGAATATGGCAAATCAATCCGTTTTATCAGCTGACACGCCCACATTTGCTAGACTGGAAACCGGTGCTCGGTGGTACCTTGTCACTTTGGCGGCAGTGGGAACCATGATTAACTATATCGACCGGGTCAACTTTGCCGTGGCCACACCGACATTGATGAAAGAATTCGGCCTCGGAACGGCAGAGATGGGCATACTCATGTCGGCCTTCTTCTGGTCTTACACGATAGCAATGCTTCCATCGGGATTCCTGCTGAATAAACTTGGGCCGAAGAGGGTCTTGGGCATCGCCGGAATTGCCTGGGGCACCGTTACGATGTTAGTGGCAGCTTGTGTTGGTTTTTATTCCTTTCTCGCTCTGCGAATAGGCCTCGGTGTCACAGAAGCACCCGCATTTCCTGGAAATGCCCGAGTGGTATCAGTGTGGGTCCCTAAACGTGAACGGACATTTGCTTCATCCATGTACGACGCTTCAGCGCGGGCCGGGAATGCTTTCGCTCCACCCATAGTGACCTTCATCATCGCGGCATGGGGCTGGAGAATGTCGTTCGTGGTTACAGGCGCCATGGCCGTGGTTTGGGCCATCTGGTGGCTTCTGGCTTATCATGAGCCTGCCGATCACCCGAGAATCTCCAAATCCGAGCTGGACTACATCCGCCAGGACGAAGTTATCACAGATGAAGGCATCGTCCACGTCGAGCCCATTTCCATGACAAGGCTGGCCAGATACCCCTCTATCTTGACGGCTATGCTTGCCTATCCCTTTTACCTCTATATCTGGACCGTCTTTGTCTATTGGATTCCCACGTATCTCATGAAGGCCAGGGGCCTGTCGCTGAAAGAAATGGGCATTGCCGCATCCATTCCGTACATCTTTGCGGTCTGTCTGGAACTCACAGGCGGAAAGTTCTTTGACGCATGGTATCGAAAGGGCGCTTCGATTACCCTGCTGCGCCGTACGGGAATGGGAATCAGCATGTTCGGCGCGGCCTTCTTCATCTGGTTGTGCATGCAGGCAGATACTGCCTTCTGGGCTGTTTTCTGGCTTAGCGCCTTTGCGGGCATTTTCGCTTTTGGAGCTTCCAACGTCTGGGCCATTCCCAGCGACCTCGCACCTTACGGCCAGGCCGGTGGCGTCGGTAGTCTCATGAATTTTGTCGGCAACTTCGGTGCTCTCCTCGCGCCGATGGTCACCGGCTATCTTGCTGCGTCCAAGTATGGCTTCAATGGCGCCTTTGCGGTCTGCGTTGCCGTTGCCGTTCTTGGCGCTCTGCTCTATGTTTTCAATAGCTACGAAAGAGTGAAGCCCAAGGAGGCGTGAGATTTGCCCAGTTAAACTGCCTCCCTCTGCCGCCGTCTCCATAGGTGTCCTCTTCATGCCTTGGTTCAGACCGGATACCCAGGGACGTATACAGCGGTTAAGCGCGTTTTTGTGTCGCTTGAAATATTGAAACAATGCCGTAATGTAACACTTGTGAGGCAGCAACGTTCTATTCTGAAAAGACCGCGCACATTTCGTCCCGGAGGGTTTAGAGACCATGGAGACTGCTCTGCTGGTCTGCGCCGTAACGGTGACATGTCTCGGTTTTTTTTGCTACCGGGGCAAGCGAGTCCTCCAGCGTCGAAAATCATTTTTCCAGCATATCAGTGAAATCGACAAGACTGAACTTGAATACCAGGGCTACGTCTCCTACCATGGCGGTCTGCCTGAGATTCCAAAGCCACAGAAGCTGAATATTGCTGTCTCGAAAGATTACCTCATGCTTTTTTCAAAGACGACACGTTTCGGCATGAGATCGAAATGTTCGCCACTAAACCCAAACAGGAGGCAGTGAAGCAAAGCTTAATGCTTTGTGGGCCGTTGCCCCATCTTTTGCACAAGAAGGATATGGTGCGGCATTTCATTGTCGTCCATTACACCGATGCGGAGAATCAGGAGAATCACCTGCTTATCGAACATCCGAACCAGGAGCGGCTGAAAGAACTGTATGAGAGGTTGTCTTCGGCGTACAAAAATTCTCAATGAAACAACTAACTCCAATTCCGCAGACCACTCCAACCGAGTATCTGAAGCATGCTGCAGCTGCCCTAGGAGCCTGTCGGAAAAATAGCACTGGGAGCTATTTTATGCTAATATCGCCCCACTATGGAAAAGACGTTCAAATCCTGTGACCGAAAACAAATGCTGCTGCTCCCGCCTTCCTTGCTTG
>Ga0187849_1003290_pt1 | contig 14423 bp, 10 predicted proteins | sample June2016WEW_4_10_2_FD_132412 | JGI IMG/M metagenome (GOLD analysis project Ga0187849, IMG submission 132412) | Peatland microbial communities from SPRUCE experiment site at the Marcell Experimental Forest, Minnesota, USA - June2016WEW_4_100 | ecosystem: Environmental > Terrestrial > Soil >... | reverse complement strand
TTACCGGGCAAAGAGCATGTGGAGGAATATTTTCGTCACATGTATCGGCGGAACTTCCGGCCCAAAACATACTTCAGTGCTCTGACAGCGATTTATATCTTTCTCACTGTTATCAGGGATTCCGGCAAGACCCGTCTGGAAGAGATCACCAGGAATGACATTGAAGCTTTTATTGAACATGAGCAGGATCGAGGCATGACGCTATCAACGGTGCGGACGAAGCTGCACTGCGTCAATGCTTTCCTGGGCTTTGCAATGGAAGCAGGGGTTGTAAGTACTGATGTCCTGGCGAGGAGGATTCGCCTGAGAAAACCCGAGACATTGCCCCGGGCCATGGACCCGGACGACGTGAAGCAATTACTTTCCGTTATCGACAATCCGAAAGACCGGGCCATGATCATGGTTCTTTTACGGACGGGAATGAGAATCGGCGAGCTGCTCAACACGAAGATGCCGGATCTTCACCTCAGGGATCGCAGGATTGATATTTACGAAGGAGAGAAAAACCGACTGGGGCGGGTCGTGTATCTCAGCGATGATGCGATGCGTGCCCTGAAGGCATGGCTAAAAATGAGAGACCATCAAAAGGTGTTTCTCTTTTACGCCACGGGCATGAACAGCATGTCCTACAGTACGGCCTACCTTATCTTTGAACGATGTCTCACGAAAGCCGGTCTTACTCATAAGGGTTATTCGCTTCATGCGCTTCGGCACACCTTTGCCAGTGAGCTTCTCAATGCAGGCATGCGGATCGAGTGTCTCCAGCCATTGATGGGGCACAGCTCTCTCGATGTCACGCGGCGTTATGCAAGGCTCACGGACAGGATCCGGGAGGAAGAGTACTTCAGGGCGATGACGATTATAGAAAGGGGAGAGAAGGATGGCCATCACCGACGCGATCATCAGATACAGGCGCTTCTTGAAGAGAAGGAACGCCTCGCCGAATACCGTTAAAAGTTATATGAACGGCCTGAAGCACTTTGTTCTCTGGCTCGATGCCCCGATCGAAGATGTTACATACCGGAAGATCACAGAGTATATAGATTGTTTGCTCAGCCAGCGTTTAAGGCCGAAGACCATCAACTGTTATCTGAACACGGTGTGTCAGTTTTATCACTACCTCATTGAAGAAGAGGGATTCCAGCTTATCAACCCTGTAAAGAAACCGAATATCATGAAGCTGCCCAGGGGACTTCCCAGGCATCTGAACGATGAACACATAGAGGTCTTTTTCAATAATCTGAAAGGCCGGCGGGACAAAGCCATGTTCATGCTCATGCTGCGATGCGGATTACGGGTGGAAGAAGCGGCGAATCTTTCCCTCGGCAGCATAGATATTAAACGCAGAACACTGCACATTCAAGATGGCAAAGGCGCCAAAGACCGGATTGTTTATATCAGCAACGATGCCCTTCGTGCGCTCCTGGAATATCTCAGGGTAAGGCCTGCAAACAAAGTGAAGAAGGCCTTCCTGGTTGAGAAAGGGCCTCTTACCGGGCAGCCTTTATCCATACGTGCCATTCAGAAGCGGATGGAATATTATGCTCACAAAACTAACTTGAGAATCTCCTGTCATCATCTTCGTCATACGATGGCCACACAGATGTTGAATGCCGATGCCGATCTCTCCACCATCCAGGACCTACTGGGACACAACTCAATCAGAACGACGCAACGATACTGCCGCGTATCAAACATCAAAGTACAGAGAGATTACTTTAAAGCGATGGAGGTGATCATGCAACGAACGGCTTGCAACCCAGATAATCCTTGACGAGAGAACAAAACTATGAAATCTTAAACACAACTTAACACATTAATATCAATAGTGAAATCAGATTATGTTACGTATAGGTAGGTGATAGCAATAATCGACATATTTCATTTTTTCATTGCTCGCCCTTGAGCATAACGGGTTGAAAGCTGCTACACAAGCGCGTCTGGTGCGAATCTCGCTTTGAATAAACAATCTTTTCTTGTCAGATATAAATTTTACCGGAAAATTTCACTTTATGCTATATAAAGTGTGGAAAATTTCATTAATTGAGTTATTTTATTTCATTATATTGGTAGATCAGTGTATGTAAGGCATTGAAATTACAGCATCGTGAATTTCACTTTTTGGGTAATCCGACATTTCATATGAAGCTAATAGGTGTCTATCCCGCAATGGCGACTCCATTGACACCCGACGAGAAGGTCGACAAGACATCGTTGCGCAAACTTGTCCATTATCTCATTGATGGAGGCGTCTATGGCATCGTGGTTCTGGGAAGCACCGGCGAATTTCCAGCCATGACGGAATCAATGCGACAAGAGGTTATTGAGACGGCGCTGGATGAAGTGAATGGTAAAGTCCCCGTTCTGATTGGCTGCGGGGAACCGGGTACGCGCAGGACGATCGAACAGGTGAAGGCAGCCTCGAAAACTAAGACTGACGGAGTTCTGGTGGCTCTGCCTTACTATTTTCCTCTGGATCAGGACGCGGTCATAAGACATTACGAGATGGTAGCAGAGGCATCGACATTGCCGGTGGTCGTGTACAATTTTCCGCAGATGACGAAGATTACGATCGCTCCCGACACGTTGACCAAATTGGCAGCACATAAGAATATTATCGGCGTGAAAGACAGCAGCGGCGATTTTTTTGGCTTACAGCGCTACATTGAAGCAACGGCAGGTGCCGATTTTGCAGTCATGTCCGGCAATCCGGCTCTGGGACTCGCTGCGTATCAGGCAGGCGCCAAGGGCGGCATCTATGCAGGATGCAGCCTGTTCCCCAAACTGTGTGTCGATTGCTACACTGCTTTTATAAAAAACGATATAGTTACTGCCATTGCCCTACAGAAGAAACTCTCCTTAATTCCCTTAATGTCCGGATTCGGCCCGAATGCGGCCGTCATCAAGTTCGGTCTAAGCAAACTAGGAATATGTGGTCCTACGGTTACGGCACCGATATGTCTGCCCACTGGCCAGGAAAAAAAGATTGTGGACTGGATGCGAAGAGTGGGAATTGCGTTATAATGTCACGCTAGTTGACCTGCCCACCGCAAAAGGGTCCATATTGCACAAGTCTTCTGAACGGATGATCGGTGAGAGGCTGCTATACTTGGTTTCTGTCCGCAATCTTCTATATTCAACGCTTAGACGAGGTGAAGAGTTGTGTTAGCGATAATCCAGACAAGACTTAATTGGATACTCACTGTCAAGCTAAGTAGGGGTCAGGTCGTATAAATAATGCCAAAAGATATTGTCACTAATGCTAACTTGCCGATAGAGTGACAATTTCTATTGGCATTTCGCGTTGGCTAACATATTGTTTTTGGATAGCCCAGTGTGACACACCCTATTGGCAGTTGACAGCATTACCTTCATCATTCCATCCTTTACATCTCCAGACAAAAATTGTTATACATTAACTATGTCCTTTATGTCATTCCGAAGCAATGTGAGAAATCTTTATGTGTGATAAGATTTCTCGCGTTACTCGCAAATGACACAAGATAGAATTGCGGCACAGTCTCGCGATCGAAATGACGCGGAAGTACTTTTCAGTTTTCTGGGAACGGATGGATAAATGGGAAGCGATACCGAAAGTAAAGGCCTTTTTGAAAGACTGAAGACAGGCCTTGCCCGGACAAGAAACGCCTTCATTAAGAATATCGATGAAATCTTTATGGGCGAAAGGGTCATCAGCCAGAAGCTCTTTGAAGAGCTCGAAGAAACCCTTATCATGGCTGATGTTGGCCCTGCCTTTACATATGATTTCATCGAAAAAATGAAAGATCAAGCCAAGAGAACCGAGCTCGGAGACGCCGGGATACTCAGGAAGATCCTGCGCGATACGATCAGTGATACCCTGAAAAAAAATGAGGTGCCCCTTCGTATTCCGAAAAATGAACTTTTTACCATCATGGTGGTGGGTGTCAATGGCACAGGCAAGACCACAACAATTGGAAAGCTGGCAAACACTCTGAAAAAAGACGGGACATCCGTAATGCTTGTCGCGGCCGACACATTCAGGGCCGCAGCAATCGAACAGCTTGAGGTCTGGAGCCAGAGGGTGGATGCGCAGCTGATCAAGCAAAAGACCGGCGCTGATCCTTCCGCTGTTGTCTTCGATGCCATTGTCGCGGCCAAGGCCCGGAAAGCCGATGCCCTTATCATCGACACGGCAGGCAGGCTTCACACCAAGGTCAATCTGATGGAAGAGCTCAAGAAGATGAAGCGCATTATAGAAAGGGAATTACCGGAAGCCCCGCATGAGATCCTCCTTGTCCTTGATGCCACGACGGGCCAGAATGCCGTCGTCCAGGCGAAGATGTTTAACGACGAAATCGGTGTGACGGGAATCATATTAACCAAACTGGACGGAACGGCGAAGGGCGGCGTGATTATAGGCATCGCGAGGGAGCTTAATATTCCCATCCGGTATATCGGTATCGGAGAGAGTCTCGACGACCTGAAAACCTTCAAGAGCGCGGAATTCGTGGACGCCCTCTTTGAGCATGACGCCCGGTAAGCCGTATATATCGCCCCCTTTGACAAAAGGGCAGCGGGGAATTAATTCCACGATGCAAAATCCCCCTATCTCCCCTTTTACAAAAAGGGGAAAAATAGTTTTATATGGGAAAAATATTCGCCATAGGAGACATACACGGCTGCATCTCCCAACTTGACAGGCTAATGGCGCAGATCGATATCGATGCTGAGGAAGATACTCTCGTCTTCGTCGGCGATTACATCGACCGTGGCTCCGATCCGAAGGGCGTCATCGATCACATTATAGATATCAGGAAAAGCATCAGGAGTGTTGTCTGCCTCTCGGGCAATCACGAAGATATGTTTCTCAACTACTGCCTTGACCGCAGGGATGAAGAGCTCTATATGTCCAACGGGGGCATGAGCACATTGGCGTCGTATGGCTTTTCCCGGAAAGGCACGGAGGAATTGATTCTGCCGGAAAGCCACGGAGAGTTCTTCACCAGCCTCCGCACATACCATGAGACCGACGATTATATATTCGTACATGCCGGCCTGAGACCGGCCGTCCACCTTGATCGGCAGGACCGCGAGGACCTCCTGTGGATACGGTTCGAGTTTATAAACTCTCCATATGATTTTGGCAAGACTGTCGTTTACGGGCACACGCCCGTCTCCTTGAATAAGCCTCTCATCGATAAGAATAAGATTTGTATCGATACGGGCGCCGTCTACGGCGGTAAGCTAACGTGCATTGAACTACCGGAGATGAAAATATATCAGGTTTGATTTTCATGAGAATTATCGAATGCGTCCCCAATATCAGTGAAGGCCGGGACAGGAAAAAGATAGAGAGCATCGCTGCGGCGCTCTCCACAGTCGAGGGAGTCAGACTCCTTAACGTGTGCGCCGATGCGGATCACAATCGGACAGTTCTGACCTTCATCGGAGAACCAGAGGACGTATTGAAAGGAGCTTCCGCTGCCTTTGAGAAGGCCCTCGATCTCATCGACATGCGAAAACACAAAGGCGTGCACCCCCGGATCGGCGCCGTCGATGTGGTTCCATTCGTCCCCCTAAAAGGCGCAACGATGGAAGATGCCGTGGACACGGCACACCGGTTCGGCCGCGCCTTCGGAAAAAAGCGCAAGATTCCCGTTTACTTTTACGGCGAGGCCGCCCTTGATCCGAAGAGAAGAGAATTATCCGATGTAAGAAAAGGCGAATACGAAGCCTTGAAAACGCGGTTCGATGATCCTCTGTGGATGCCGGACGCCGGCCCGGCCCGCTTTGATCCGCGAAGCGGCGCAGTTGCCTGCGGGGCGCGGGAGCCGCTCATCGCCTACAACATCAATCTCGCCACGGACAATCTCCAGGTGGCAAAAGATATCGCCCGTTCCATCAGGCAATCAAGCGGCGGACTGCAATATGTGAAGGCCCTCGGTGTTCCCCTTGCGAGCAGGAATATCGTCCAAGTATCGATGAACATCATAAATTATAAAGTGACACCACTGCGAACAGTATTTGACGTGGTAAAGGAAAAGGCCGCCGCGTGCGGCGTTTCCATCCTGGAGTCCGAACTGATCGGTCTCATCCCCGAAGAAGCCCTCGAAGGCGTTTCCGCTGAGTATCTCCAGCTCGCGGATTTCTGCGCCGAATGCATCATCGAAACCCATCTGTAGTCACCTTATGTCCCCTTTCTTTCTCACCCCTTTACAAAAGGAGGAATTCCAGCGCGGCAATTTTACCCTTTTGTCATTCCGAACGAATGTGAGAAATTTTTGAGATTTCTCAGTCACTGGGTTCCTTCGATATGACAAGATGAATATCCCCTTATTCCCGCCCCCGATAAGGACATTCGAAGGCAGGCTACAGTGGGAATCCAGTTCCACTGTCATTTCTTCTCGCCCTCTTTGGGAAAGGGGGAAAAATGGCGTGGATCCTTAAGTCTGCTGTATCATGCCATTGTGATGATCGTAGCCACGCGGCAATCCTTCTACTCCAAATCACCCCACAATACAACGATTGACACTTTTGCCGGAATCATGTTAAAGCCCTTCATCCGAAAGCAAAGCCGTGCCCCCGTAGCTCAGGCGGATAGAGCAACGGATTCCTAATCCGTGTGCCGCGTGTTCGAGTCACGCCGGGGGCACCATAAAAAGAATATTTATCCACAATCACTAATTCCTATATTCATCTTTTGCTACCCTGTATGACAATGTTAACCGTCCAGACAGCATAACGCCAGTAATTTTCCACCTTACTGTGTTCACCCAGGAGACTATATCTGCCTATAACCTTACCCTTACCCGTTAGAGTTTGTCCGCTATAGTTGCTTTTATATCTTGCTATAGAACAAGTAAGACTGTCTTTTTCTATTATCCTGGTAAGGTTAAGTAATTCTTTTTGGCGAAGGGAGGAGCGTAGACCCGAAAGCGGAAAAGGGGCCAGGGGGAAGTTTCTATATTTTAACCGTGCGTGCAATTGAAGGTTATTATGGTTGGTTTGCCTGTCGCTTCGCTGGTCTGTTTGCGTGCAAGGAGTTGCTAGCTCAACCATTAATAAATAAATTCCTAAATCATCCTTAGTAAAGGTTAGCAGTTGTCAATTTCCCCTCTTCTTCCTAGAGTTCTTATTCAAACGATTTCTCTCCATAGTAGATTTCCCGTCCAAAACATGGTAGTCATAACCTGTATGTGACGAGCGATTAATATTCATAGAGTCTTTAACCCTTACATGAGGTTAATATGGGCTGACTAATGGAACCCCGTATCTCAAGAGATTGCGGGTTTTTGTGTTTCTGGGGTTAGATAGGTTTGTGAGAGCAAGCAAGGAGGCGATATGCAAAAAAAAAGCTTGAGGCACATGTTGATGATCATTATTTCCTATGTTTTCATCGTGCCGTCTTTGATCCTATGGTACATTTTTTTTGAGCAAAAGGTCATCTTTTCTCGAACCCATTTAGTCCTCTTTGTCCTTATCATGGCACTGGCTGTTATTGGCATCATATTAGTCCGTTATGTCTTTGAGGCGATTTCCACCACTGCTGATTCCCTAAAACAAGCGACAGAAGGTACCGAAAAATTATCGTTGAATATTCACCAGGAAGCAGTTGAATTGAATGAAATATCATCCTCTTTTAACCGCTTGGTGGATAGACTTGAGAAAAACACAGAGTCACTGAATCAAACGAAAGAGGAATTGCATGAAAGTGAAGAGAAGTATCGCAATATTCTCGAAAACATTGAAGATGGCTATTATGAACTAGATCTTGCCGGCAACGTTACTTTTTTTAATGAGGCATGCCGGAGGATTTATGGATATTCTCGAGAGGAATTGATGGGCAGGAATGCTCTCAAGCTTGCCGATGAGGATAATGCAAAAAAAGCCTTTAAATACTTCAATGAAGTTTACACAACTGGAAAACCTCTTACGTGGATTGATGGAGAAATGATAAGGCAAGATGGGTCGAAAAGAAATGTTGCAGCCTCCGTTTCTCTTATACGGGATCTGACAGGACAACCCATCGGGTTTCGTGGCATCATTCGTGATATAACTGAACGCAAGCACATGGAAGATAATCTTCTCTCACTCAACTGCGAGCTTCAGGAAACCAATAAGAAACTCCAGGAGGCCTATCGATGGATGCGGGATAGCAGGGATCTTTTAAGAAAAAGTCGTTACGAGGAAGGCCTTGCTTTCCTCGTTGACCGTGAGGGTCAAATTGAGTGGATATCAGAAAAAGTGCTCGAATATACGGGTAAACCCAGGAATGAGCTCATTGCCAGCAATATTATGGATCTAATCCATCTATCCTGCAGAAACCATTTAGAGCAAGCCCTGAAGCAGGCGTGGATCGGCAGCATCAATCCCATAAAGGTCGAAATCACCTTTGTACGGGCAGAGGAAAGACTGTTTGAGGCAAAAATCTCCCGTCTGACTTCTTCTGAGCAAAGACGCTTGTTGGTCTTACTAGAATGCTACTCCCCGAATTCCGGGGAGAGGAATGACACAGGAAGAAAACCAAGTCACCCCTTGAAAATATCCTAAAGACGCTGCCAGATGATGAGTTAGGCCACCTTCCTAATAGTGTTGCGATTATCTTATCCTGTCCAATAGATTTTTCTGAGACAATAAAATGAGTATAGCTTGATATACGTATTGTAGAACGCACATGCTGTCGCCAGCTACTCACATTCAATTTTCAATAGACATCATATAAGAATAGAAGGCCTCTCGCTTAGGTCTTATATATTGAGAGGCCTTCTATGTTAAGGAATCAAAGATGATGCATTACTTTATTGTATTGCTAAAGACTGCTCTAACCCGTCTGTTCTTCTGCTTGCCTTCTTTCGTTGCATTACTCGCAACAGGCTTATTGGGACCGTAGCCAACGGCCTTTATACGGGAGCTGTCAATACCAAACTTCTTCACAAGGTATGTTTTTATGCTATCAGCACGTCGCTGGGATAGCTTAACATTAGCCGCTTCTTTGCCAACATTGTCTGTATGCCCTTCAATCATGGCACTCGTATCAGGATATTCCTTCATGAAGTCGGCAACTTTCTTAATTTCATTATTGTATTTTGGCTTCACTGTGGCCATGCCTGTATCGAACTCAACCAGGAGCGCAATTGAAACCTCCTTGGATGCCGGCGCTTCTCTCTGAACAGTCGCTTCCTTCATGACCTCCGGCTGCACCTGCGGAACTACCTTAGCACGACGGGGTGGAGGCAGCGCCTCGGCCGGCTTGCGGGCCAGGAATATTCTTTCCACAAAAGCGGTCATTTCAGTGTCGCTTCCAAGTTTGTCGCCCTTCACAAAAATTCCGCATCCTCCGGCCTGTGCGATCTGATCGAGGAGTTTGCCTCCTTTTTCGTCGTTTCCTATCTGGACGGTGTAGATGCACAGATTATCGCCGTATTGGCTTTTCACGCTTGCGGCGGCATTCACCGGCGCATTGCCCATATCCTCTCCATCCGAGAATACTACGAGGGCGATTTTGCCCTGTACAGCTTTCAGGTCATTGCCCGCCGCCGTAATTGGCACATCGAGCGGGCTATCACTGAAGGGGCATTTTAATTTCTGTACAACCGCGTCGAGGCTGTCCGGGTTATACTTTACGATTCCATAGACAAATTTTGTGACATCAAAATCTCTGTAATTACCGCCTAAAGTCCTCAGTCCGGCCATAAGGCTGAGATCGGGAATAGTCCTGTTGAAGCTGCTGACGAGGGACTTCTCGATGTTAAGCTTTAGCTGCCCGGCATAGGTATTCCCCATCGAACCGGTCTTATCGAAAATGATATAGAAGTTATCCGCGTTTTGAATGTACTGGCCCGATTTCAGCTTCATGCTGAGGTCCTGGCTGCCTGCAAGGACCGGCACCGCAAAAATGACAAAAGCCAAAAGGGAAAACACCACTAAACAAACTACTCTTATCCTCTTTTTTGTCATCAGATCACCTCCTGCGTTATCTTGACAAATTATAGAAGGTCCCGCGAGCGTAAACGTTTTTGAGGCCTTCAGCATTAGGGCTTTCTGCCCAACAGCCCCCACGTCCACTTGTAGAGTATACCCACCTGATAGACGAAGTAAAGAAAAATAGCCAACAGGATCAGGATGAGTATCATGACTACGAAAGGCCATCGCCTTTTCTTTTCTGCGTAGGGATCGTGCATAAAACGCTCTGCCCCTTCCGGAAGACTCGCGATCTCTGTCAAGGTACTTCCAAAGGGAATATTGATTTTTGCCCGTGTATTAATGGCCCACCCGTTCGCATCTAGCAAAGGGCCAAGGTTTCGCTGAGACAATTTCAACCACGCTATGATCATAGAGAATCCGGAAATTACCAGCACGATCCCCAATACAGCCAACGGCATTTGCCACCATCCCAGTTTCAGAAAGCCCGTAACGACAGCTGCTATAGCCGTGCCTATAGCGCCGATGGCCAGTCCAATGGCCGCGAAGATCCCTGCAAACTTGGCCACATCGAAAGGTTGAGCCGGTACCACCTGTTTTGCCCCCGATACCTTTTCGGCAGCGCTCACGATTCCGGAGGCAGCCTTTTCCGATACAGCTTTGGCTCTGGCAGCGGCGAGTTTTTCAAGTTGCTCGCCAATCAATTTTATGATCCGTTTATAAGGACTCCAGAAGGCCTGACGAATACTGATTGGGTGATCAATGATTCTTATGATGGTTGCGTCCCAGTCCTGACCGTGGCGATCGTAAAACACGCCGTTTCTACCCACCATGAGAAAATCAGAATCGCCACTCGTAAATGCGGCGACAATCGTCATCTGATCGACGCCACCCTTTTTAGTGCAGTGACAGTAAGCCAGAAAAGTCTGGCACAACGTTGCGAGGACGGCATGTTTATCGGCATCATCCACGCGGATGCATAAATCGCAACTGCGCCCATCCATGTACAGGGTGCCCGCCTGAAAAATGGCCATTCCTTTGCCTGTGTAGAAATCGCTAAAGGATACAAAGTTGTTCAGGAGGGTAAAGAGATCGCGGTGCAGTCGGACGAGCTTTTCAACGGAGGTGATGGAGTTAAATTCCGATTCCAGCATCTGGTCCTTTGCTATGAGTTCCGTAATGCCTTCCTTGCCCCGGCTATCGACGATCTCGCGGATTTTCTCCATTCCAAGCCTTTCGCTGGATACGCCGGCTTTTTGTGACAACCAGGATTCATAGCCGGAGAACTTCGCAAGCAGGACGTTCCATTCCGACTCCTGGAGATTGGTCTTTTCCCCTAGAAGAGGCTCCACAACGCCGGCAACAAACCTAGCCATAGGGGCAATCCAGGCGGGATTAATCCCCTCCCGCAGTGGCAGTGGTTTACCGACCCCGACTCTTGCCAGGGGAAAGCCAGCTACTTCCTCAACATCTGGGGACAGATTTTTTTCCGCAAAGGAGAGATATTCCTCCGCCTGGCGGTTCACGGCACTCAATGCCCTGTCATCAAAAGCGGCAAGTCGGCAACGGGCAAAATAATCATTTATTTTCATCTTGACGCTGTTGAACGCCTCCGCGGCAGAAACGGTGGCATCGCCGAGAAGAAGGATTTTGGTGCCACTGGTTTCCGCGATTTGCCACCATTTCAGATAAGCATCGGCTTCCGCGAAGAACTGGTCAACCTTCGCTTTGGAAACACCCTCTTTGCCGCTTCGGTCTATCTCCGGCCCTAGGCAGTCGATAATATCCTGAATCATCTGCCTGATTGCAGGATCATCAGAGGAATCGGGGGGAATGATACCATCTCCATTGAACTTCGTTTGCGCGAAAATCTTTTCCATATCAGTGATATCTTCAATGGTGATTACCGCCGCATCTTCCTTGCCCAAATTCTTGAGGATATGTTTTGCCGAGGCGAGCAGTTTCTTCCCTTCCGGCGAGTCGTCATCGATGGAGGCGAGGGACAATTCGGGAGAACGATTCGTCAAGTTGCCCGCATCCTTAAGGAGGGAACCGGCCCACTTTGCAGCTTCAATAATTTCCGGCACACGAATACGGCCATCTCCGTCTGTATCTATAAGTTCCAATGTTCTATCGTCTAAATCGACGCCGTGAGTGGGACAGCTCAAAGCAACCCAGAGTTTCGGATCAAGCTGATCAAGGGCCATCAGGTCTGGGCCTTGTTCAAGGTGAACCTGGTCGAATCCGCCGGCCCGGAAAAACTTCCAGCGATGCTCTCCATGCTGAAGATTTGAATTTGCCATGTTCATTGCTCCGTTCTTCTTAAAGGATAATTGGCTATCTTGGTTCGTTTGAAAAAATCAATGATATAAATCCCGAAATGCATAGCATGCCGCGGGTAACGAGAGGAAAGGCGCTTCGATCCATCGGACTCACCCTGGATCATTTCGAACAGCGCCCCTTTGTACTGCCTTTTTTTGAGGTTGTTTTTTCATCTCTAAAATCAGCGTGTAGATTTTAAACATGAAGCAACACTTCTGACACCTCCTACACTCTTGACATGAGCAATAGTTTTAGTAATTTTGGTGGCGCCTATGGAAGGCGTTTCTATTTATTTCCAATTTTAATGTAACATAAAAGGGCAAAATAGAAAAATCAATACTTCAGCTTACTATAAGGAAGAGGGGTGAGCCGGCCCTATCATTTAGAGTGTAACATATTGAAATAATGTTGATATTATAGCATTACAGAGATCAGTAAGCTTCCTTTGTGAGCATAAATATGGATAAAAACTATACACTTTTAGTAGCTGGTTGATTAAAAAGTATTCACAGGTGATTATGCCCTATTGAATGGGATTTGACTCATTATCAAGTGGTAGGTCAATAAGAGGTGAGGAAATATCGTTATCGATTACCAGTAAAACAGAGCAGGACTCTGCATCACCAAAAATTGAATGATATAATTCTATCTGCAGGCTATCTCAATTTTGTTTTCCACGGATTCAACACCTTCGACTTCTAGTACAGTGCGCTCCGCGGCTGATTTATCCCAGGGAACTTGCACAACCCCTGTTAATCGAACTTTTCCCGGCGCATTAACGAACGCGGAAACGTAACTTGATGGAAAACCGGATTCTGCAAGGGCTGCCCCTACTCTTACAGCAAGTTCCATCATGTCCAGAGAGATTGTGACATCACCGGAGTGGCCCTGAGCTTCTTTCGCACGGGCTGCGCACAAGATCATATCAGCTGCAACATTAATCGTAAGGTTGTCCATATTGAGGACAATATCATACAGCTCGGGATTGTCCCAATCCCGATGGAAGGCAAACTTGATAAAACTTTCTCTCTCGTGATCACTCTTCTCCATGACCATAAGGGCGGCCTCCCTCTTATAACCCCTCTCCACAAGGTTGCGGATACGCTTTTCCTGCGATGCGATTACCCGGACATGAAGAGCATAGGGGAGAGACCGAAAAAACATATTGCCTCCCCGTCCGAGAATTATTGCGCTCCCAAGGCGCGCGAGTTCATAAATGACGGCTTGCAGATAGTCCAGGCAAATCTCAGGCCTGCATGAAAAAACCCTTTTCAACAGAGGCGGAGCCATATCGTTTACCTCTCTGATGTCATCGAAAAATCCCATCTCTTTGGCTTTTTTTTCGATATCTTCTGTATCATAGAAGGCATATTTCAGTTCTTTCGCTACGAGCTTCGCAATTTCTGTTCCTCTTGTGCCCATCTTCCTAGAAAAGGTAATGAAATACATAGGATCCTCTCTGCAATCAGACTATTCCATTATCAGTCTCTCTGCCTTGACCACCCATATTACATTGTTGATGGGAACGCGCTTATTTTATTAATATAAAGTATAAGGAAAAGGATGTTGTGGGTCAAGAACAATGATAGAAGAATGACAAGAAAGGTATAAACTATTCATTGATTGCAACTTGAAATTGAATGGAAAAGCTAAATATAAAAAGCTAAATATGAAAAGCAACAAGACCTTATGATAAAAAAGTAAAAGGCAAGTCTCAACCTTGCATGGTATATTTTGTTTTACCGAACAAAAACATACCCAAAGGAGGCTTGCCATGGATAACGGTAACAAACTTGATTTCACGGGTCAACACATTTACGTTGGCATGGACATTCACAAAAAGAGCTGGAGCGTGAGCATTCATACCGAGCACTTTGAGCATAAGACCTTCACCCAACCGCCCGAGGTTAAGAAGCTGGCATATTATTTACAAAAAAACTTTCCCGGAGCCACCTATCATTCCGTTTATGAAGCCGGCTTCAGTGGCTTCTGGATTCACGACCGGTTAACTGAAGAAGGAATCCACTGCATGGTCGTCAACCCCGCCGATGTCCCGACGAAGCATAAAGAGAAAGCCGGCAAAGCCGACAAGGTGGACTGCCGGAAGCTTGCCCGGAACCTCCGAAGCGGCGACATCAAAGGCATTTACGTTCCCTCCAGGGTGCAAGCGGAAGATCGCCATCTGATACGCACCCGCC